>Ga0181529_10005467_pt1 | contig 13315 bp, 12 predicted proteins | sample PEATcosm2014_Bin_36_FD_119763 | JGI IMG/M metagenome (GOLD analysis project Ga0181529, IMG submission 119763) | Peatland microbial communities from MTU Mesocosm Facility, Houghton, MI, USA - PEATcosm2014_Bin10_30_metaG | ecosystem: Environmental > Terrestrial > Soil > Wetlands > Peat | place... | reverse complement strand
GAAATACTTGGCGGACCAACCAAGGCAATTGGGATGGAAGAGATAGAGCCCGTAACTGATTTGACCGAAATAGGCGAAGGGCCGAAAGGCGAGCGCACGCGACACGAGCCAGGTCGGCCTTTGCCACAGGGTGAGCACGACCGCCGCCGTGGTGATTCCAAGCGACAGCGGCCCGAGCGTGGCGAAGAGGCCGCCGAATCCGTTGAGCGGCCAGTAAAACTGCGCGATGAACACCAGGAAGAAGGCGGCACTCGCCAGGCCGAGCCGGCGCAGCCCACGGGTGCCGATGCCGACGAACTGGCCCGTGCGCTCGATAACGGCGGTGGCGATGCCAAGCCCGAGTAGATCGAACTGCATGGGGGAAAGCACCCAGAAATCGCGGCTCGATCCGGTCCAGTAGACAGTGGCACGGGCAAGCGCCACCGCGACGACAACTCCGACCAGCAAACGTACCAGCGCGCGCGGACTGGCCAGCAGCACCACCAGCGGCGCCAGCAAATAGAAATGTTCCTCGACCGCCAGGCTCCAGAAGTGGCCTTCGTGCACTTGGTTCATGCCCACGACGAAGGAACGGAAATTGGTCAGGTACGCCAGGTGCCAAGCAAAACTATCGCGCGCGATGGGATCTTGGCGGCCGGACAGAAGAAGCAGCAGCGCCAGAATTCCGATGAATAGGTAATAGACGGGAAAGATGCGCAGGGCGCGCCGGATGTAGAAAGTCTTGAGCTTAGCCGCGAGGCCGAAGCCGGGCTGCTCTTTTGCCTTGAGGTCGAGAAGGATGCTGCCGATGAGAAAGCCGGACAGAACGAAGAAAATGGGCACGCCAAGATAGCCGAAGCGGATGAAGGGCAGATTGCCCCACGGGCTCCACTGCAAGGCGTGGAAAAAGAAAACCAGAACGAAGGCGAGGAAGCGCAAACCGTCGAGGGCGCGGTTGTGGTTCTTGTCGGACGGAACGGCAGACGGCTTTGCTTGGCGGATCCCCTGCATGGCCTTATTGGGAACCTTATTACATTTTCGTCGCGCGAATTGCACTTCGCATCGGCGGGACCGGGCGACGCGGGACTACTTCTGGGTCTGTGTTTCGTACTTTGACGGGCACTTCGTCTCGATGCGATCCGAATTGAGGCTCCCGTCGTTTGCGAGAACGCCGGCGGCGATCACTTCGGCTCCCGGCTTGAACAGGTCGGGCGGGATGCCGTGGAAGTCCACCGTCATGGTGGCGTGCTCGCGTGGCGCCTTGCTTTCCATGACGAAGTGGTAGTCCAGCGTTCCGGCTTGATGCACCAGTGACCCTTCGACCACGTTGCCGTGCACGCGCAGGCGCTTGCCCGCGAGGTGATCCTGGCTGCCGCGCGCTTCGTCCACGTGCTTGTAATACTCGGCACCTTCGCCCAGCGAGGCCCACAGCAAACCCGTCAGGGCGCATGCGGACACCACGACCGTGAGAAGGATTTTCCATGCCGTGCGGCGGCTCACCGCCGTCGTCTTACCCGAAGCCACGCTCATGCGGAAAAGATACCTTTCAATGGCCGCCGCGCAAGCCGCGACTACGGCTTGCCCCGACCGATTGCGGCGAGGTTGCGGAAGTAGCGGTAGAACATGGCGATGCCGTTCGCCGCTTGCGGCCAAGCGAAGCTCTCGTTGATGGCGTGGTAGCCATCCTCGGGCAGCGACAGGCCGAGCAGCACGACTTCCTTGCGCAGAATCTTGGTCATGGTGACGACCGCGCCAATCGAGCCACCTTCGCGGGTGAGCGCGGGCTTTTTGCCGAATGTTTCTTGCGTCGCCTGGATCGCTGCTTGCAAAAAGGGACCGTTTGTATCCGCAAGATATGGTTCGAGCGAGGCCTCGAAGACAACCTTGGCGTCCGGGCACTTCGTGGCGATGAAGTTCTTGATGCGGCGAAAAACTTCGGCGGGCTTTTGGTCGGGGACCAAGCGGCACGACAGCTTGACCTCGGCGGCGTGAGGAACGATGGTCTTGATGCCCGGACCGCTGTAACCGCCCACGATGCCGTGCACTTCGAAGGTCGGCACGGTCATGATGGCCTCCCGCAAACGGGCGTCGTCGGAAAAGCGCAGGCTTCGCAGCCCGTGGGCTTTTTGGAATTTCGCCCGCGCGAATCCCGAACGCGCGAGTTCGCGACGCTCGCTTGCCGTCGGTTTGCGGATGTCGTCGTGGAAGCGTGGAATGCGGACGCGGCCGGTGCGGGCGTCGTAGCATTCGGCGACGAGCGCGCACAGCTCGCCGATGGGATTGCGCGCGGCACCGCCGGTGGTTCCCGAGTGCACGGCCTTGTCGCCCGTCTGCAGGCGCACCAGGAAGCCGAGCAGTCCGCGCAAAGCGTAGGGAATCGCTGGCTGTCCCGCGGAAGGCCAAATGGTATCCGACACCATGATGGAATCGGTGTACAGCGCTGGTTGTCCGTCGCGACCCTTGACCAGGGCAGCGAGCGCCGCCGCAAAGCTCGGGCTACCGATCTCTTCCTCGCACTCCCACAAAAACTGGAAATTAAGTTTCACCGAGGCCGCCACGGCCAGCCGTGCCGCCAGCAGCGCGGCGAGCGCCGGGCCTTTGTCGTCGGTGGCGCCGCGCCCGTGAAAGCGATCGCCGATGCGTTCGAGCTTGAAGGGCGAAGTTCGCCAGCCCTCGCTGTCCGCCGGTTGCACGTCGAGGTGGTTGTAGATGGTCACCGTCGGGAAGGCGGGATCTTGAATCAGGCGGCCGAGCACGATCGGTAGTCCGGCGGTCTCGACCAGGGCGGCCTCGGCGCCGCTTTCGTGCAAGTACGCGCGGGCAAGTTCGGCGCAGCGGCGAACGTCGTCGCGGCGTTCGGGCTCCATGCTCACGGAAGGAATGCCCACGAGTGCGGCGAGTTTGTCCGCAAATTCCCCGCGCAGATCCGAAATTTCCCGTCGGAGTCGCGCGGCGCTTTTCGAGGTTTTGAGTCCTGACTTGGTTTTCACGCCTCGATACTACCAGCACCAGTCACGGATGGCGGAATGCCAGCATCCACGCCCCGGTCAAGGTGGCGACCGCGGCGAGCATGGCAAGGGCTTGCGTGGGCGCACGCACCGGTCGCCTGACGAACTGGCCGAGCAGCACGCCGAACAGGATGCCGAAACCGAGGCCGCCGGCGTGTGCCACGACGTCCGAGCGTTCGCCCATTCCCAGCATGGCAAACAGACCGAGCGCCGCCGCCACGCCGAGCATCGCCCGTCGCACGCGGCCCACCGAGCGTACGCGGAACCTGCGCACGAATTGCAGCCCGCCCAGCACGCCGAGCGCGCCGAAGGTCGCGGTGGATGCCCCGACCACGTTGTGCGAGGTCGAATAGATGAAAGCGGTGAGAAGATTGCCGGCGATCCCGGCCAAGAGAGTCGCGAGTAGCGCCAGTCCGCCTCCCAGCCAGCGGCCAAGCGCGCTGACGAACACCAAGCTGGCCACCGCGTTGCCCGCCACGTGCATGGCATCGGCGTGCAGGGTCAGGGCGGTGACGGCTCGCCACAGCTCGTGCTGATGGACGATGGCGTCCGCGATGGCGCTTCCTTGGCGAAACCATCCTTGCGCATCCGGACCGGTGCGCGAACCAGTGACAACGAAGAACGCGATGATGGTGACGGCCATTGCCACGCCGACGAAGGAGGGTCCGTGATCGGGCGGCGCGGCTTCTCGCGGCGGGTCTTCGATGGCTTCCCTGTCGTGGGCATCGAGCGCCGCGATGGCGATGGCCACCATCCGCGGCGGCACCAGCACGGCGAACCCAGCGTCGGTGGGCAGCACGCGATGGGGAATGGCCATGGCCTCCAAGACGAAGTCCCAGCCCTCGGCCTGTCCGCGATCGGGCGAGGCGCGCACAACGGCTTCACTGGGGACTTCGGCTGCCACTCGCGATGATGATAGCAGCCCGCGACGACAGACGTCGCTTCAGCCCGCCCACGAGGGAACAGCCTGTTCCGCCGCGGCCAGATCCTGCTGGGTGTCGATTTCGCGCCATTCGCCATCGATGAATACTGGGGCCAGTCGGTCACCCGCGTTGGCCATGGCGTTGAGCGCATCGGTCAGGTAGGCCTGCCGCAGAGTCTTCGCGCGGCCGAACGGAGCATCGAGTCCGCCGTCGCGGAGTGCGCGCCGCCAACAATCCGCCAGGGCTTCGGCGCCTGCGGGCGAGAAATGCGCCAGACCGATGAATTCACCCACGGCGTTCGCGGCCGGAACAGCTCCTTTACCGACTTGAACCACGCGGGCCGGTGTCGAATCGACGGCGGCCAGTTCGGCTTCGGACACCGGATGCAAGTCGCGGCCTTGGTAGGTATCGGCCCAGCGCCTGTCGACGACCAGCGAGGCGGCGGCCGGGCTTTGGGCCTCAGTCGCGAGACGCGCGACCGCGCTGGGCGCGTACACGATGTCGCAATAGGAAAAGTAGAATCCGCCCGCGAATTCGCCGCTGGCACACATCAGCGAGGCAAGGATGTTGTTGTGTTCCCACTCGCGATTGTCGATGAAGCGCACGGGAACGGCGCCCGGATCGATGCGATTGCCAAGGTAGCCGCGCACGATGACGATGTCGCGGATCCCCGCCGCGGCCAACGCCCGCAACTGCCAATGCAGAATGGACCGGCCTCCCACCTTCACCATGCACTTGGGAATGTCGTCGGTGTTTGAACCCAGGCGGCGGCCGCGGCCGGCGGCCACAATAATTGCTTTATCATACATTGAATTCACGATCGGCCTAGCTTGAGCGCCACGCCGAGCAGCGAGCGCGCGGCGTAGGCGGCGTTGATGGCGACATACGCGTGCAGGAAAACATCCAGCTGATCCGCGACGGCCACGAAAACGAGGTAGCTCGGATAGTGAATGAGGAAGCGGCCGAGATCTTCCACCACGCCGACGACGAAATTGCGCTCGGTGGGCGCGCTTGGTGCCGCGAATCCCTCACCGTAATCGCCCGCCGAACGCGGTCGCGCGGCGCCGGTGGCGGAGAGGTATTCGGGTCGGCGGATGAAGGTGGTCAGGCTGATGGCAATCGCCACCGCGGCCAGGCCCAGCAGGGATTCGACCAGCCAGAACTCGTGTCCGTCTGCCTGCCACAGGCGAATTCCCGTGGCGGCGACCAGCAGGAAAGCCTTGAGTTCGTCCATCAAGAAATCAAGGTGCGCGCCGACCGGTGACGATTGATTCTTGAGGCGCGCAAGCTGGCCGTCGGTGCAGTCGAGTACGTAGGAAAATTCGAGCACGGCCACGGCGACGAGCAGCCCCACGTAGCCGCGCTCCAGGGCAAGCAAGGCCGCGGCCGCGACGAAAGTGGCCAGCGACGCGAAGGTGATTTGGTTGGGCGTGATCCGACTCTTCGCCAGGGGAACGAGCAACACGGCGGCCAGCGGTCGCGCGACGAAGCGGTTCCACAGGATGTCCTTGGGCTTCTTGGTCTTGCGATACGCTTCGGCGATAGCTGAGAATAAACTCACGGCGAATGGCAGGTTAAGCGCCAAGCCGCGCGTCCGCCAAGTTCCTTTAGTGGTGTCCGAACGGCAGGTACCAGTACGCCCAGTAGGCCAGCACGATTCCCACGCCGATGGCCAGGCCCACGAAGACATAGATTCGCACCGGGTGTTCGCCAAGTCCTTTGCGCGCCACGTGCCGTCGTCGTGGGGCCGGCGTTCGCGCCGGAACGACCGTGGTGGCCGCAATCTTCTCCACGGCGTCGATGACGGGTTGATCCGCGACCTCGATGGGGGCGACGACCGGTGGATGTTGAGCCGCGTGCCTGGGCTTGGCATCGATGGTCCCCGACGTCGGTTTGAGATCGTTGGATGCCACCGGTGCCGTCGTTGTTGCCGTTGCCGGCTTGGACGGCCGTACGTTGGCCGTGGGTGGGCTTTGCGCTGGAGCTGGGGAGTGAAGCGGCGGAGGAATGGCGGGTAGCACCGATGGCGGAGCGGCGGCTGGCGCTGTCGGCGCCTCCGGTTTAACAGGCATCGGGGCCGCCGGCCTGGCTTGGGGCGTGGTTGTCGCGGAGCCTTGTCCAGCCGGCGCCGCGGGTCCGGTCGCGCGTGCAGCCGGCTGAGCCATCGGCCGCGGTGGTATCAGTGGTACGGGTGGCACCGGCGGAGTTCCGCGGGTGGTTAGCCCGGCATCGAGCGGCTCCTTGGGGATGACGGGAACGGGAGCCTGCGCGGCCACCGCGGGCGCCATGGGACGAATTGGCGGCTTCGGCGGGGTCGAAGCAAGTTGTGGTGGTATCAAGCGCGAAGCGCTGGCCGGCTTGGCAGGCTGAGCTGGTGGCGCCGGTGGGCGAGGCAACGGCGGCGCCGCAAGCGCGGGGCGCGCGGGAGCGATGGGCGTGGCCGGCGCGCTCGGCGCGGAAGCCACGGGCTGGCCCGGCGGGCGCGCCGGGATCCCCGTCGCGGGCACTGCGGTCGGCGTCGTGGTCGGCTTCGTCGTCGTCGCCACGGGCGTCGCCATGGGAAGCGTGGTGTGCCGCTTGCGTTCCGGTCTCAGCTCGGCTGCGGGCGTGCGCCCACAAGCCAGGCCTTGCGTCTCGCGCCTACGCGACGACGGCAACTGCGGCAGCACCGGCGCGGGCAGAATGATCTCGTACGAACCATCCACCCATGCCATCACCTCGGGCAATCGATCCGAGGCCTCGCTGCCACCAACGACCGTGCCGATGATCTCGCCACGTCGGTAGCTGATCACGGCGCGGTCTTGACCGCGCCACACTTCCAACCGGCAGGTCAGGACATAGTCCTCGCAGTAGCGCATCAGCGCCGCGAGCTGGCGGTCTTTCAAGTTGCCTTGATGCGGGCCAGGCTCGCTCAGCGACCCGGTCTCGGGGTTGGGAAGCCTGCTTTCCACGACGAAGCGCGCGCCTTCCAGACGTTGCAGTGCCGCCATGGCGTCTTCCCGGCGCAGGCTCCCGGCAAAGGCGTCGGCCATTCCACCCGCTAGAAGATGCACCTCGCCGACGCTGCTGTTGGCCGCGCCGGACGCAATCACTTCGATGCGTACGGGTAGCGCCGCAGCCTGGAGCATGGACACGAGCTCGCCCAGGGAGCCACCTTCCCACTCGGTGATTTGATCGGCGGAGCGTCCGGCCATGCGAGCGACTCGTTGTCTAGCTAGTCGTCTGCATCCACGGATGCATCGACGGAAGCTCCAGCGTCCGAAACCCCGGCATCGTCGACGCTCGAAAGCGCTATGTCGGTGGTGGCGTTGGCATTGGTAGCGTCGGTGGAGGAATCGACGATGCCTGAGTCAGCCGGAAGAACGGTGACATCTGCGTCGGGCGGAACCCAGCCCACGGCGACGTCGGTTCCCCAGTTTATGTCGCGCGGTTGGCTCGACGAGCAAGCCGAGAAGAAAAGCGTTGCCGATAGACCGAAGGCGGCAATCGCGATGGCAAACTTCGGACGAACCAACATAGCCCCGACGGTACCAAGGCAGCACCCGGCCCGCAAGTGGACAGCCAGGAAAAGCCAGTTCCAAGCTCAGGGCAGAATCGTCGCTTCCTTCACGTAGTCGAGATGTGGGAAGTCGCGCAGAAGGTAGGCAGTGCCTTCATTTTGGATTCGGTTCTGATCCGGCCCTCTGCCCTGCGGCGCTCCTTCGCCGTAGTCGCCGTAGAGAGCGTCCACGATCTCCATGCCGCTCACCACGCGGCCAAACGGGGCAAAGCCCATGGTGTCTAGACGACCGTTTCCGTCGGAGTAGTTGATGAAGAACTGGGTGGTGCGCGTGCCCGGTCCCGCGGTGGCGAAGGAAACGAATCCCCGTTGATTGGATTGTTTCACCGGATCGTCGGCGATGCGCTGTTCGCGCCAGATTGCGTTGAGCTCGGGTCTTCCGTGAATGCCGATCTGGGCCATGAAGCCGCGAACCACGCGAAAAAAGCGCGTGTCGTTGTAGTAGCCGGTCTTTACCAGGTTGAAGAAGCGATCCGCGCCGAGCGGAGCCCAGTCGCGGTGCACTTCAATCACGAAGTCCCCCCTCGACGTGGCGAATTTCGCCCGATACACGTCGGCCGCTCGTTCGTTCAGGGTTTGTGGTTTGTCCAGCGAGGGTTTGATAGCGGGCGGCGGCGCCGGAGCCGCGGCTCCCTCTGCGTTTTTTTTGCAGGCACAGGCGAGCAAGAGGGGAAGCGCGATGGACACAAGACACAGTGGGTGTGAGCGCATGCCGACGAACATATATCGAAGCATCCGGCCTTCGTCCAGTTCGGGTCGACCTTTGCTTGCGGACTCGGGTACTCTTGCCGTCGATGTCGCCCGTGTCGCCCGTGTCGCCCGTGTCACCTGCGCCGCCCCCGGCTGTGCTCGGCGACGACGATTGGCGGCGGCGGGTGATCGAACGCGCCAAGGAACTCGACCACGAGCACCGTCGCAAATCCCACACAACCTCGCCAAGTAGCCTGGTGCGCGTGTTGTCGCTCCGGCTTCTTCGGGTGGCGCTCCACCGGCTATTCGCACGGCCCAAAAGGTCTTTCCCGCGCGATGTTCCGCACCCGGCAACCAGCCACCTCGCCGTGACCTTCGTCGGCCACGCATCTGTGATGCTGACGACCCCCGAGGCCCGCGTCTTGGTGGATCCGTTCCTAGGCGAGTTCCTCCTCGGCGTGCGGCGCCGGGAAGCGGCTTGCCTGGCGCAAGCTGATGCGCGGGACGCGAGCCTCGTTCTCATTTCGCACGCCCATCGCGACCGTCTGCACCTGCCCAGCCTGCGCCAACTGCCTCGGCGCGCGGTGATCGTCGTGCCACCGCGATGCACATCGCTGGTACGTGGCTTGGGCTTCTCGCGCGTGGTGGAGCTTGCGCCCGGCCAATCGATCGAGCATGGCGATTTGGAGGTGACGGCCGTGGCCGCGAGTCACGATGCCCGGCGCGGGCTGGTCGACCGAACCTGGCGATCGGCAGGCGGCTATATCGTGAAGTCCGCGGGAGCCTCGGTGTACTACGCTGGGGATTCGGCGTATTTTTCGGGTTTCGAGGAGATTGGCCGTCGCCTGCACCCGGATGTGGCCCTGCTGCCCATCGCTGGCTACGAGCCACCCAGCCTGCGCGAAGACCACATGTCGCCGCTCGATGCCTTGCAGGCCTTCCAGGACCTCGGCGCCAAGCTGCTGGTTCCCATTGCGTACGGTTCATTTGCCATGGGCTACGAACCGTTCGACGAACCCTTGGCCTGGCTCATCCGCCTTTGTACCGAGCGGGGTTTCGCGGATCGTCTGGTCGTACTCCGGCCCGGCGATACCTGCCAAGTGCATGGCTGATCCATCACCATCTTGATCTTGCGCCAATCGGCACTTGTCGTCTCTGATCGTTCCTTTTGCCTAGGCACACTGCTAAAGTGCCGGCCCGGCGAAGGAAAGCCCAAGAAAACGCATGAGCCTTATCGAGAAATTGCGGCGGATACAGCCAGTTTGGTGGATCGCGTTCTTCGCGGTCGCCCTCGTTTTACCCCGGCTTGGATCGTTTGGTTTTTGGGATCCCTGGGAGTTGAAAGTCGCGGAGCACGCGCGCGACATGGCCGGCGCGGGGTCGCTGCTCGATGTGACCGTGAACAAGCGCTTCACGGCGGAGCCGCCGCTGGATTTAATCCTGAGCGCGCTCGGCATGAGGATCTTCTCCGTCGGCGAGTTTGGCGGTCGCATCGGCAATGGGCTGTGCGCCATCCTCGCCATCCTCGCTGTCTATTGGGCTGGTCTCGGCTTGTTTCGGCGGCGGGCGGCCGTGCTCTCCGCGCTGGCGCTGGGATCGTTCCCACTCTTCGTGCTCGAAGCTCGGCAAATCGTTTCAGACATGCCCCTGATCGCGGGACTGGCCCTGGCCTTGGGCGGGCTCGGCCGCTACGCCTGGCCCGCCGCGGGCGTCCGGCGCCCGCGCGATCTCGCCGTCGCTGGGGTCGGTCTGGTGCTGGGACTGCTATCGGGCGGCGCGCTCCTTGGCGTGGCTCTGCCCTGCTTGACCGTGGCCGGAACCCTGTTGGTCGGGTTCGGTCTGCGACCGCGGATCGAAGCATCTGGAGCCGCCACGGCAAACGGCAGCCCAGCCCTTTCCGCGACCGGCGTCGGACGAGATGTTCCTGGCGATGTAACCTTCGGTCGTGGGCTTTTCGTGCAAGGGGCGCGGGGCCGGGCGGTTCTCATCGCCGTGGCGGCCATCGGCATCCTGGTGTTCGCGCTGACCCTCACCACCGCCAACATCGCCGGCAAATTCTCGCTGCTTTTGGGCGGGGTGCCCCGCGCGGGTACTCCGTCGACGACCTTCGAGTACTTCGTCAAGCAGCTCGGGTTTGGCCTGTTTCCCTGGAGCGCCGTCGCCGTGTTCGCTCTCGGCCGGCCGCTGATTCGCCTCGGCGGCGGCGACGATCCCGACGGCGATCGGTTGGCTTTCGCGCAACTCTACCTGCTGATCTTCGCCGCCTTCGGCTTCGCGCTGTCGAGTCTCTTCGTGCTCATGACTGGAGAGGCGCGCTTCGCCGCGCTGGCGCCGGTCGCGTTGGCCATCGGCGCCCTGCTCGACGAGGCGCTGGAGGGCGAACGCGCCGAGCCGGTGCTGGGTCTTCTGGTGGCAACCGGCACGATGGTGGTCGCGCGCGATTTCGTTCTCACGCCGGAAGAGCTGGTTTCGGTCCACACGCTGGCCAAGGTGCATTGGCCGCCGACGATCAATATCGGCCCGGCTTTCATCGCCATCGGACTGCTTTTCGCCGGTGGCATTTACACCGGGTTGTCCACCCGCGGTCGCGCCTTGGGTCGCGTGGCGTTGCGCGATCTCGGCACCGCGGGTCGATGGCGCCGCCGTATCGAGAAAGTCGTGGTCGAGGCCGGGCGCTACGGCATTCAAGTCGCCGTGGCTTCGGCCGTGCTGTTCGCGGCTGCCTTGGGTCTGTATCTCGTGCCGACCCTATCCAAACATCTTTCCTTCAAGCCGCTGCTCGAAACCTATTCGCGCTTCGCCCAGCACGGCGAGAGAATCGGTCGCTACAAGGTCGAAGCCCAGGGCGCCGGTTTCTACAGCCACAGTGAAATGAGCGATCTGCCCACGCAAGATCGCCTGGTGGAATTCCTGCGCGCCGGGGACCGCGTGTTCGCGTTGGTACCGACGACGGAAATTGGCGCCCTCGATGCAGCGCTAAAAACGGCCAAGGTCGCATACGTCGTGGTCGACGGGTCATCGTCGCGCTTCCTCTTGCTGTCGAATCGGCTCGAAGGTGGCGAACGGGACGAGAATCCGCTCAAGCCGGATGTGTGGATGGCGCCGCGGTTGCCGAAGGTGGCATCGGTGGTGTCGGGCGAGGCGAATCCCAATCAGCCAACTGGAGGCGAAGCCGCCAAGAAGACCGAATGGCCCGATCAGCCGGCTCCTTGGAAGTGGCGAGTTTCGGCCCGGGCCATGTTCGACGATTCCATCGAGCTGGTCGGGGCGGATTTTCCCTCTGACATCCGTCGACCAGGCAAGATTCACCTGGTCCTCTACTTCCGCGTGCACAAGAAGCCCAAGCCTGGATTTCGCGTTTTCGTGCACTTCGACGCACCCTCGGAACCACGGCTGCTGGGCGACCATCCATTGCTGAACGGAACCTTCCCAACCGATTATTGGTTGCCGGGCGAGTACATTCGCGATAGCTACGATGTGGATGTTCCGCTGATGACGACGCCCGCGGGCAAATACACGTTGTTGATTGGCTTTTGGCCAGGCGGCGAAGGCAAACGCCTGAAGATCACGGCTGGCAACAACGACGGCGCGGATCGCACGCAGGTTGGCTTCATTGAGATCAAGTAGCCCTATGCCAGCCAAGGATCGTCGCAAGCGCAAGTCGTCGGTCGTCCACGAACGGCGGGAGGGGCGCGAGCGGCGCGAACACGAGCGCATAGCAATGTGCCTTGAGGTCGACTATCGCTGCGACGAAACCTTTCTGTTCGCGTACATCACCGATATGTCGGCCATGGGGATTTTTATCCAGACCACGAGTCCCCAACCCGCCGGCACGTTACTCAGCCTACGTTTTCGCACCCAGGATGGCGAGCGCATGGACGTCGAAGGGCGGGTCGTCTGGGTTAATCACCCGCGCGGAGCCGACAGCATTAACCCGGGCATGGGCGTGCAATTCGTCGATCTGACGGCAGTGCAGCGCGATCAGATCATGGGTCTCGTGCGCACGTTCGCCTATTTGAGCGACGACGAAGACAAGATCCGCGGGAATTCCTAGCTACCTGCCCGAGCGAGAGCGGGAAAGTTGACAGAATCGTGGCCGCGTTGAGACTCGCTTCATGAGGCCTTCGCGGCGAGTAATCAAAGTCCAGCGGCGACAGGTGCTTCCGGAGCGGTCTCGGATCACCGTCGGGCGAACCGTGGCGGCGCTGCGGCGAAGCCGGGAAGCCCTGGTTGACATCGAAAACCAGCTCGACGATCTCCTGCTGAACCTGCGTTCTCCGGGTGCTCGCATGGATGCCAGCGCCCCGGATCGGCTGGCCAGCGCGGCGGGGATGGCCAACGAGGCCATGGCCGCGCTCGAGAATCTAGGACATCTTTTCGCCTAGCTGGCGTTTCTGGCGGGAACGGGCAGCCTTGCCGGATCGCGAAGAAAGACCGTCCGCCAGCCTCCGCGAACCGCTCCTGGCGTTTGCCGCGGTCATCGGCATCGCGGCGACTCTCTTTTGGACAGCGCGAGCCGTCGGGTTCGTCCAGCAGATTCTACACGGCGCGATTGCATGCGCGTTCCTTTTCGGACCCCAGGCCGCGGCTCGCCTTTCGAGGCGCCCGTTCAATCAGCAGGCCGCCGGGATCACCATCCATCCCCTCGGGCCCAGTCTGCGCGTGCTTGGTCTGGCGCTGCTGGTAACTTGGCCCGTCTTTGTCGCCGGTTTTCTTCTTTATTACGGTGCGGTCTGCCCGCGCGGCGGTTCACTGCACGCCTTGGCCGATGTGATAGCCCCAGCGTGTTCTCGCTGGCAAGGGCTCTCCGCTTGGCACTGGCGGCTGCCCGACGGGTTCCTGGTTTTGGCGCTGTCCCAGATTCTCGTGGTGGCTATTCCCGAGGAAATCTTCTTCCGCGGCTATTTGATGGAGCGTTTCGAGGAGCGCTGGCCGTCGCGCCGCCGCCTGTGGGGCGCGGCAGTGGGATGGCCGCTCTTGCTGTCGAGCGTGCTTTTCGGCCTAGGCCATTTCCTGGTCGATTTTCAGCCGGCGCGGCTAGCGGTGTTTTTTCCCGCGCTGGCCTTTGGGTGGATGCGCAGCCGTTCGGGGTCGGTTGCGCCGGGCGCGGTTTTCCACGCCCTGTGCAACCTGCTAAGCGAAGTCCTGCACGACAG
>Ga0181529_10005464_pt1 | contig 13321 bp, 10 predicted proteins | sample PEATcosm2014_Bin_36_FD_119763 | JGI IMG/M metagenome (GOLD analysis project Ga0181529, IMG submission 119763) | Peatland microbial communities from MTU Mesocosm Facility, Houghton, MI, USA - PEATcosm2014_Bin10_30_metaG | ecosystem: Environmental > Terrestrial > Soil > Wetlands > Peat | place... | reverse complement strand
TTTTCTAACAATAATGTGGGAATACTATGATCAAATTAAATCACTTGGATTATTATAGGCTGCCATGGAATCTTTGCGATAATTCTATATCATGGCTGGAACCTACTGCAAAATGTAACCTTAGCTGCGATGGATGCTACAGGATGAATGAAAATAACAGCCATAAATCACTTGAGGTTATCAAACAAGAATTAGATGTCTTTACGAGCTTAAGAAAATGTGACGGAGTTTCAATTACAGGAGGAGATCCTCTTACCCATCCTGATGTTGTTGAAATTGTGAAAGAGGTTAAAAGAAGAAATCTTAAACCAATATTAAATACCAATGGTCTTGCATTAACAAAAGAATTACTTGTGGAACTGAAAAAAGCAGGTGTATACGGCTTTACATTCCATATAGACAGCAAACAAGGAAGACCCGGCTGGAAAAACAAAAATGAAGTTGAGCTAAATGAACTTCGTTTTCACTTTGCACGAATGGTTGCAGATGCAGGTAATATTTCATGCTCTTTTAATTCCACTGTTTATGAGGATACAATCCAATATGTTCCTGAAATGGTAAAATGGGCTGAAAAGAATATAGACATTGTGCAGGTAATGGTGTTTATCCTTTACCGTGCCGTAAATAATAATCTGGTTGATTTTTATTTAGGCCCGAAGAAAATAGATATGGGTGAACTTGTGTATAATGAAGAACCGGTAGAGAGAACTGATATAAAAGCAGAAGAAGTTTGGGAACTTATTAAAAAAGATTACCCGGATTTCGATAGCTGCGCTTATTTAAATGGTTCCGAAAAACCGGATTCCTTCAAATGGTTATTAAGCGGCAGGTTGGGTATTAAAGGTAAAATATTAGGATATATGGGTCCTAAAGCCATGGAGATAATCCAGGCAGGCCACCATATGTTGTTTGACAGGTATCTTGCTTATTCAGAACCAAGATTAACCCGTAAGGGAAAATCAATGCTGCTACTTGGCGCATTTGACAAAAAACTGAGAAAAACTGCTAAAAACTTTTTTAAGAATCCTTTTAACATTTTCCGAAGACTTCATTATCAGTCATTAATGATAATCCAGCCGGTAGATTTTCTTGAAGATGGCCGGCAAAATATGTGTGACGGCTGCCCCGATATTACTGTATGGAATGGCAAACTTGTTTGGTCATGCAGAATGGAAGAACAATTGAAATACGGTCAGAATGTCCGCAGTTATCCTAAAGGATATACAGGACATAATTAGAATAGTATTAATATTTTAATAAGTAATAAGCCGTCTTAGAGCTAATCTCTTTGAGACGGCTTTTTAATTCATAATTTCAGCCGATTGTTCGATTTTAATATTGGGATCATTCCTTTCGTAAGCAAATTAAAGGATAATAAACGATAAAATTGTATGCTTTTAAATTTTCAAAAAAAAATAACGATGATATAGTATTGTACAGTCCTTTATAATAATTCTTAATTAAATATTATAAATGAGTGTAAAGTTTGGTTAAATAATTAAAAGCATAATTTTATCAATAAAATGCAACATTTAGGAATTATAACTAACTATATAGATGAGCCTTCATTTACCGAGGATTTTGAAAATATGGTAACAAACAGAAGACAAAGCCTGATAGTTTCATATTTAACAATGAGAAGATTAATAGGTGTGATAGGTATAGCACTTCCTATAATTGTAGTATTTGGTGGTTTTATTCAGAATGGATTTGTTATTCTGGATTCGATAAGTAACTATTATTACACAAACATGCGCGATTTCTTTGTGGGATTGCTTTTCGGAATTGCACTGTTCCTGATATCTTATACCGGTTACGAAAAAATTGATAATATCGTGGGAAATTTGAGCGGATTATTTGCCCTGGGTATAATTATGTTCCCTGATTCTATGTATACTGGAAAAGATGTAAAAGTCGGAATTTTTTTATTAAATGATACGTTGTCAGGATATATCCATTTGATCTTCAGCGCTTTATTTTTCCTCTTATTGTCATTCAATTCTATATTTCTTTTTACTAAACATGGGCCCGGACCTATAACTAAGGAAAAAAGACATCGAAATTTAATATATCGCCTTTGCGGTATTGTTATGATCTTTTCAATGCTTTGTATCATTACCTACACAACTTTTTTTAAAACAACAATTATATGGAAAATACATCCTGTTCTAATTCTAGAATCTATTGCATTATTAGCATTCGGTATTTCATGGCTGATTAAAGGACACACCTTCTATAAAGACAAGAAGATCTGACTTCTAAACTCAATTTCCCAAAATGTTGATATTAATTAACTGAAGTTACGCAAGGTTGTTTAAAGTAGCCCCGGCATTTGTGCCGGGAACTTGAAATTACAAATCAATGTCGGCTTTAGCCAAAATGATTTGAAAATATTGGCTAAAGCTAATAAAGTCCGGGCTTCATTATTCCCCCGAGTTTCACATAGCGATGGCTGTGCCAAAAATCAGGGCAACCTAATAAAATTTTTAATATCTACGTAACTTCAGTTAGCTAACTAACACTGCTGAGTACAGTGTTAGTCCCACAAGAAAACCTACTATCCAGTAATTAAAAGAAACTCCTTATTGGTTATTGTGTACTTATTCCAATTCCCAATCAAATGTAATTCTTGGTACAACGTCCTGGCTGTAGCCGCTATTAGTCGGGGCAGCCTGGTACCTGGTAATTTCTATATTTGGTGTAATATTTATAGTTTTAGAAACAGTGAACTGAATGCCTCCAATAATAAGGCTTTTGGCATCTGAAATTGAAGCCGGATTAGAGTTCGCAGTATTAGCATCATATCCATCATAGCGGAAAACCAATTGAATTTTATCTGTTAAATTAGCATATGCCCAAACAGAAATTCCGTCACTAGTTTGGGTTGCCAGGAGTGATGTGGAGTTTAACAAATATTCGTTTTGCCATGATCTTAAGAATCCTTCAGTTCCAATCCCAAAACTTCCCGGTTGCTTATATCCTAAGAACAGTGATCCTGTAAAAGCGCCGTTATTTTTATAGGCGCCGGCTGCCTTATCTAAAACTTTAGCTGCAGCAGCATAATCACCATAAACAGTGAATGCTAGATTGGGAATAGGGAAGAATTCCAAAAGGCCGTAAAATCTTTTATATTTATTGACTAGAATACCTGTTTCATTTTCGTTATTTCCGATTTTCAGCCAATATTGAACTATACCGTCATCATCAAATTTTCCTTTTAGATCTACACCAATATCGCGGGAATTAACTACGCTATTCACATCTAAAATAGTTTTTTCCAGATAACGGTGTCCCCAGAAGCTTTCAGACACCTGGAAAGCTGGTGTTGGTGATAGGCCGAATATAAGATCCGAACCTGAAAATATTCTACCCCATTTTAGATATGCGTCATAAACATATACACCAAGTTTACCACCAGCGGTATTCGAGTTTGCAGTTCCATCTGAATTTAGGCGAAATCTTGCTGAAAATGTAGTATCTATCTGATAATCGGTTGTAAAATAAATTCTTCTGAAATCGAAACCGTTCAAATTATTATTAACACCGGAATTTGCTTTTACATTATAAAAATAGTCACCGAAAGTTTGAAGACTAAATTTTACAGAACCCGGATCTTGTGCAGCTCCAAAGCCGGCAAAGAGTAACAGCATTGAAAAAAGTAATGTTAATTTATTCATAGGTCTTTCCTTTGTTTGTTTGTTGATATAGTGATTTATTTGATCTCAAATTACAATGCCCCAAAATAGATTCTAATTCATGTAAGCTTTTTAAAATACACAGGTAGTCATAAATCAAATCGAAATAATTGATTCATCTATAACTTTTTTATTACTTAGAAATGAGTGGTATTCCGTAATCCGGAAATAAATATCACTTCCTTCGGAATATCCACTTGAAATAAATACTCCCTTTGGTATGTGAGCAATTATTCTTTTCCCGGGTTCAATGAGAAGCTGTAATTCAATCAAAGCTCCTTTGAATTTTGTCTTTGAAATTATGGCTTTTGTACTTTCTATGTCACTCCTTGAATTTACCAATACATCGTTTGGCCTGAAATAAATTTTAACTTTCTGATTAAGCGGGTAACCATTAACTTTAAAGCTTAACGGACCCCATCGTACTATACCGTGCCCGGTAACTTCAGATTCAATAAAATTATTTTCACCTACAAACTCAGCAACAAACTGAGTTGCCGGTTTGTCGAAAATTTCAATCGGAATGCCTGATTGTTCTATTATTCCTTCATTCATTACAAATATTTGGTGAGCAATTTCCAGTGCTTCATGTTGATCATGTGTAACAAATAATGTGGTAATCTGTGTTTGTTCATGAAGCAGTAAAATCCACTTACGTAATTCCTCTCTAACTTTTGCATCGAGCGCTCCAAACGGTTCATCCAGAAGCAGTACTTCCGGCCTCGGAGCAAGTGCACGGGCTACAGCAACACGTTGGCGCTGGCCCCCTGACAGTTGAAAAGGATACCGCTTTTCCAGTCCGGTTAATTGTATAAGATTCAATAATTCTTCAACACGAAGTTTAATTTCTTTTTTGGGAATCTTTCTTATTTTTAATCCAAAAGCTATGTTTTCAAAAACATTCATATGTTTGAATAGTGCGTAATGTTGAAATACGAAACCTATTCCCCGGTCTTTCGGAGATACATTTGTTGTTTCTCTGCCTGTTAATTTTATTAATCCGGTATCCGGTAATTCCAAGCCGGCGATCATTCTTAACAAAGTACTTTTGCCAGAACCGCTGGGACCGAGAAGTGCAACAAGTTCACCGGTTTCTATTTTAAAACTAACCTCTTTAACGGCTCTAAAACCATTAAATTGTTTTGAAAGATTGGATACTTCAATACTCATATATTTTCGCCAATTGTAATAATGCTTGATTGTTTTATTTCACTACGTATCTTTATTTCTGCAAATTTCTTGATTGCAAGAGTTATCACTGCAAGAAATGTTAACAACGATGCAACTGCAAAAGCTGCATTCATTTGATATTCATTGTATAAAATTTCCGCTTGCAGCGGAATTGTATTAGTTTCACCGCGGATATGGCCGGAGACGACGGACACGGCCCCAAATTCTCCCATAGCCCGGGCGTTGCATATTATCACACCGTAAATCAATGCCCATTTGATATTCGGAAGGGTAATGCTGAAAAAAATTTTCAGCGGTCCGGCGCCAAGAACAATAGCGGCCTGCTCTTCTTCGTTACCATTTGACTGCATTATGGGAATTAACTCGCGGGCAACGAAAGGAAAAGTTACAAATATTGTTGCGAGAACAATCCCCGGTACTGCAAAAATAATTTTAATATCGTTATTGAAGAGCCAGCCTCCAAACCATCCGTTTCTGCCAAAAAGCAGTACAAATACTAACCCGGATATTACAGGTGATACTGCAAATGGTAAATCAATCAATGATGTTAACAAACTTTTACCATGGAAATTAAATTTGGCAATCAGCCAGGATGCGATTATACCAAAAATCATATTGCAGGGAACAGCAATAACTGCTGTTAGCAATGTAAGTTTAATAGCTGAAAAAGTTTCCGGCTCAGTAATTGAATTGATATATGCTTCCCATCCTTTTGCAAATGCTTTAACAAATACCAGCAAGAGAGGTACGAAAATAAATATTAGTATAAAGAAAACTGATGTTGTAATAATTATCATTCGCACAATAAGTGGTTCAGAAAGTTTGGAAATTTTCTTATTGTCCGTTTCCTTAGATTTGAAAAAGCTATTAAATTTTTTTTTCACGCTGCTCTATCCTTTCGATTTACACGCGACTGTAATACATTTATTGAGAATAGAAGGATAAAAGAAACAACAAGCATAACAACCGCTATAGCCACTGCTCCGGTATAATCGTACTGCTCCAGCCTTGTTATAATTAAAAGAGTTGTGATCTCAGTTTTCATCGGCATATTACCTGCGATAAAAACAACTGAACCATATTCACCGAGAGCACGTGCAAAAGCGAGCGCAAATCCGGTAATTATTGCCGGACGTATGACCGGGAATATTATACGGGTAATTGTGTACCACCTGTTTGCGCCAAGGCTTAATGATGCCTCTTCAACATCTATATCCAGTTCTTCGATAATAGGTTGAACGGTTCGAACCACAAATGGAAGGCCAATAAATATTAACGCAATGATTATTCCTAAGGGGGTATAAGCAACTTTGATCCCTAATAATTCCAAATATTTTCCGAACCATCCGTTAGTTGAATAAAGCGTAGTTAAAGTTATACCTGCTATTGCTGTTGGTAACGCAAACGGAAGATCGACAAGTGCATCAATAAATTTTTTACCTGGAAAATTATAACGTACAATTGACCAGGCAATAATCGGCCCGAATATTAAATTTACTATGGCTGCTATAAATGAAGCGCTGAATGTTAGATAAAAAGAAGCGAGTACCCTGGGGCTCGTAACGGAAGCATAAAATTGTTCCCGGGTTAAACTAAATGATTTAATAAATAATGTTGAAAGCGGAATTAGTACTATTAAGCTTAAATAAAACATTGTAAAGCCGAGTGAGAGCCCAAAACCGGGCATTACACGCTTATTATTTTTACTAAAGAATTTTCTAAATGGCATATAGATTCTTTTATTATCATTTAATATTTATCCCGTCAATACTTAAATATCACAGGGTAATGCAAGTTAATCTAAATTTATTTACCTGAAGGGACATATAATTGATCGAATAATCCGCCGTCGGCAAAATGTGTTTTTTCAGCTTTCTGCCAGCCTCCAAAAACCTTGTCAATAGTTATCAGATTAATTTTTGGAAAATTCTTTTCATACTTTTTAGCAACGGATTGTAAACGCGGCCTGTAAAAATTTTCGGCTGCAATTTTTTGTCCGGCTTCTGAATAAAGATATTCAAGATAGGCTTGAGCAACTTTACGTGTTTTATGTTTATCAACAACTTTATCAACAATTGCAACAGGGGGTTCAGCAAGTATGCTAAGTGAAGGTGTTACAATTTCAAATTTATCGGCACCAAATTCTTTTAAGGCCAGGAAAGCTTCATTTTCCCAGGCAATCAAAACATCGCCTATACCCCGTTCGACAAATGTTGTAGTAGAACCACGCGCACCGGCATCAAGAACGGGCACGTTTTTATACAAACGCTTAATAAAATCTTTTACCTTAGATTCATCGCCGTTATACTTTTTTAATGCGAATCCCCAGGCTGCCAGATAATTCCAGCGCGCGCCGCCTGAAGTCTTCGGGTTGGGTGTTATAACAACCACATCTTTACGAATCAGGTCATCCCAATCCTTAATTTTTTTTGGATTACCTTTTCTAACTAGTAATACAATTGTTGAAGTATATGGTGTACTGTTATCCGGAAGCCGTTTTTGCCAATCTTTCGGAAGCAGGTTAGTGTTTTCTGAAATTGCATCAATATCATAAGCAAGGGCAAGCGTAACTACATCCGCTTCCAGTCCATCGATAACAGCTCTTGCCTGTTTTCCGGATCCGCCGTGTGATTGGTTTATTGTTACTGTTTGCCCGGTTTTTTCCTTCCAATATTTAGCAAAACTTACATTAAAAGCTTCATAAAGCTCGCGGGTTGGATCGTAAGAAACATTTAAAAGTTTTATTTCTGCTTGCGGGTTTAAACCAGGTGCTTCATAAATCATTTCCGGGATACCGGCGAATGTTAATTTGGTCGCAGAAAATAATATTATTAAAGCCGGCAATAAAATTATAACGTATAGTTTTTTCATTTGATACCTCATATCATTTATTAAAATTGAAATTAAAAAATCCTTTATAGATTTAGAGTCTTGAATTAAATATTAGTACTTGAAAAGCAGGATAGATATTTTAGCGGCTTTAACAACAAGAAAGTGAATATGAAGAACCAGAATAGTTAATCGAGCTGTTTTTCTCCCTTTTGCTGGAATCAACGTTCCATTGCCTTTGAGATTTTATAGATGCTTCATGAACTAAAAACCGTTGTCCTGGCATAATATAAATTCCTTATGAATAAATTAGATTTTAAATAATTGATAAATTCTTTTCTAAAAGAACTACCAAACATCATGTAACAGTATTTCGATTAAATTGAATCCGCAAATAAAATTATAGGGTAAGGAAAATCCTTATTTGAGGTGCCGACCGGATTCGAACCGGTGATGAAGGTTTTGCAGACCCACGCCTTAGACCACTTGGCTACGGCACCATTTATTGCACTCAAAGGCTTTATTTACAAAAAACAAAGACTGCTTAAAAGTTTTTCAAAGTTTAGATATTTTCAGATTTTAGAACAGCCACATAACAAAAAAGCCCTTCACAAACGGAAGGGCCTTGAATAAAACTTTATTTACAAATATAATTCAGGTAACAACCTCCAGTTGTGCATAACAATAAAAAGTACAGCAGCAACATTCTGCTTTTACTCTGAAGTCGCCGTTTATATTTGTTTTAATATTTTTCATAATTATGGTTACGAATGTACATTATAAAAGAAGTTATGTCAAGTGTTTGATCTCCTGCTCAGTTGAATTTATTAAAATCTCTACATATTTAATACGAATCATGAGACTAATCACGTCCTTTAAATTTTTGAGGATCATTCAAATTTTTTTTATCAATTATTTTGGGTCGTATCAGGCAAATGAGATTATTAATATATTTAGTATTCAACATACAAATATGATACTGGAAAAGAACAACTTTCTAAAACATTCTTAAAGTATGCTTTTCTAATTATTCTTAAAAACTTTTAAAAATTGAGCGTCATAGGTATAATTTCATGTATTTATCATCATAGGTTTAAACCGAATAAGACATTTTGTTTTACTCTATATCTATTTATCCCAAATACCCGGTAACAGATGGCAATTACATTTTTTTGTTTTCAGTAAATTTTCTCTTAATTTTACCGTTTGAATTTATCTATTTATGTCATATCATCTTATGCGGAAATCATTAAAATAAGAAATAAAATCAAGTTTCCGGGAAATAGAAATTAAGACAACATAGTAAAAGCGAGAATGGCGGAATTTGGCAGACGCGCTAGACTTAGGATCTAGTACCTAACCGGTGTCGGGGTTCGAGTCCCCGTTCTCGCACAGGACTTAATAAACTTAGAAACAGAGGCTAATTTGGAATATAAAATAAATGATATTTCATTAACAGAAAGAGAAATAGAAATATCTCTTCCTTTCGATGAAATTAAAACTGATGTTGAAACTGAGGTAAAAAAACAAACAAAGAATATACAAATTGCCGGATTTAGAAAAGGAAAAGTTCCACCGGCATTAATAAAAAAGATGTATGGCGATGCTCTTGAATATGAAGCTTCAGAAAAAGTTGCAAATCACCAATTTTGGGAGATCGCTAAAGAAAATCATCTCCATCCTATTGGCCAACCGGCAATGACTGATATAAAATACAAACCCGGCGAGGATCTATTCTTTAAAGTAAAGTATGAAGTAGTTCCAAAACTTGATGTTGTGGATTACACCGGATTGACTATCGAAATTCCTAAATTTGAAATTAAGGATGATGAAGTTGACGCTGAAATAAAATATATTTTAAAAGCTAACAGCACAAATGAAGAAGCTGAGGAAGTTGGAGACAGCAGGAACTTCATTCTTGATGTTGAAATGAAAAGAGTTGATGAAAACGGCAAAGTTTTTGAAGGCACAAAACCTGAGAATATCCAGATTGACTTAAACAATGAAAGAGTTCAGCAGGAAATTTTAGAAAACTCCAAAGGGAAAAAGGTTGGTGAATCCTTCGGTTTTTCATTTACGGATGAACGCACTGAAAAGGATGAAAATGGGGATGAAAAGAAAGTATCGGAAAAATATATTTATTCCGCTTTTATAAAAGGAATAAAAAAAGTTCTAACGCCTGAATTAAATGAAGAATTGATTAAAAAAGTTACAAAAGATAAAGTAACAAATGAATCAGATTTAAGAGCTGAGATCAGGAAAGATATTCAGAGTTATTATGACCAAAAAACCGAGGAGATGACCCAGGATAAACTTATCAACCTTATTGTAAAAAACAATGATTTTGTCCCGCCGGTTACCCTTGTTAACAATATCCTTGATGAAATGGTAAAAAACGAAGAGGAAGCATCAAAAAAACAAGGATATAGGAATTACGATAAAACCGAAGCGGCAAACCGGTTAAGAAAAAATGCCGAATTCAATGTGAAATGGTATTTAATTAAAGATTCTATTCAGAAGAAAGAAGATATTACCATTTCCGACGTAGAACTGAATGAACTTGCCGTTAAGGACGCTGAAAAAACAGGTATAGCTGTTGATAAGTTGATCAATTATTACAAATCTTCAAACTTTAATGAAAAGTTGTTAGATAAAAAGATTTATGACTTTTTAAAAGGGAAGAACAATATAAACAGTGTTGAACCAGAAAAATTGTTACAGAAAGAAAAAAAGGAAGAGGCATGAAAGAAAAAATTGAAATATATAACCAGTTAGTGCCTTATGTTATTGAACAAACCGGACGTGGGGAAAGAGGCATGGACATTTATTCCCGCTTATTACGGGAAAGAATAATTTTTTTAGGATCTGCTATAGATGATCATGTTGCAAGTTTAACAATTGCACAGCTTATTTTTCTCGAAGCGGAAGACTCCGAAAGAGATATAAATTTATATATAAATTCACCCGGTGGCAGTGTTTCCGCAGGACTTGCTATTTATGATACTATGAAGTTTATAAAACCTGATGTGGGTACTATTTGTGTTGGTATGGCAGCAAGTATGGGTGCAATCCTGCTTGCCGGCGGTGCTGCTGGTAAAAGGAGTTCACTTCCAAATTCAAGAATAATGATTCACCAACCATGGGTTGGCGGTTTGCAGGGTCAGACTACCGATATAGAAATCCATGCAAAAGAAATGATTAAGACACGTGATATTTTATATGGTATTCTTGCAGCACATACAGGCAAAACTGCTGAAGCGATCGCAAAGGACTGCGACAGAGACTATTTCCTTTCTGCTGAGGAAGCAAAAACATATAATCTTATTGATAATATTTATGATAAAAGAGCCCCATTAAATAAAAAATAGGATCTATCAATGAAGGGATTGAAGATTCAATCCCTTCATTTTTGCTTAAAATAGCTTTTTTCTTTATTCACCTCCCCATAAATGCTTCATAATTCAAAATTTTTTTATAATTTTAAGAATATGATTATAAGTAAAATTTTAACAGGTAGATTATCTATACCACATATGTGCAGCAAGCTTATAATTGATCCATATCCGGGAAAAACATTTTTTAGATTATGTACACTTTTGTTTACTATTAACTGCACATTCTTAAATGCTCAAACATTACAACAAAAACTTGATAAATACCTGGATGAATATCATTCTCAGAAGAATCTTGCTTCCATTTCTGCAGGTGTACTCAAAAAAAATAAGATCATCTGGCTTGGATCCTACGGTTATTCCGATATAGACCATCATATTAAAGCTAATTCAAAAACGTTATACCGGATTGCTTCAATATCAAAAGTTATAACTGCTGTTGCAGTTATGCAGCTTGCAGAACAAAAAAAAATTGATCTTGATGCAGATGCTTTAAAGTATATCCCCTACTTTCCAGCTAAAAAATGGAAATTTACAGTTAGACAAATTCTTCAACATACTGCGGGTTTAAGGAATTATAAAAGTGGTGAGTTCAACAATACTGTCTCATATTCAACTACGGAGGAGGCTGTTGATGTAATAAGTAAAGATCCCCTTGAATACAAGCCGGGAACTAAATTCTTATATACTACATTGGGTTATAATCTGCTTGCTGCAGTAATTGAAAATGTAAGCAGAATGAAATTTACTGATTATCTTCGAAAATATATTTTTCAACCATCGGATATGAGATCTACCTTCCCTGAATACGGTAACAAAGTAACTGGTAATATGGCACTGGGATATAACAAAAATAATTACAGAATACTTCAAAACGCACCACAATCCGATGTCAGTATAAAAATTGCGGGCGGCGGTTTAATATCAACACCGGAAGATTTATTGAAGTTTTCAAATTGTCTTCTTGAAGGTAAATTAGTAAAGCGATCTACTTTGGATTCTATGCTTGTACCAACTAAACTGCCTGATGGTACAATCCTTGACAGCGGCTTGGGATTTGAAATTAAAAAGGATGCTAATGGAAAACAATTTTTTGGACACTATGGACACGGTACCGGATTTATGACTCTTCTCGCAATCTACCCTAAAGATTCTTCAGCCGCAGTTGACCTCATAAATACCGAAGATAGAAATATTGATAGCCCCGCAGAAAATCTAGCCTCAATCGCTTTAGGGAAACCGTTCTTTGAACCTAAAAAATCTTTAGCGGATAAAATGATGGAAATCACTTTATACAAAGGTCTTGATGCTGCAATAAAGTATCTGAACATAATTAAAAAAGATTCTGTTGAACAATACAGTTTAACATCAGATGAGTATAATTCATTCGGATATGATTTATTAAGAATACAGCACAGCAGTGATGCAATAAGATGGTTCCAACTTTTTGAGAATATATTTCCTTCAAATATTTCCGCTTTAATAGGTACAGGCGATTCGTACTACAATAATGGCAATAGAGGTTATGCAATGAAATATTACCGAAAAGCTCTTCGTTTGGACTCTTCCAACAACTATTCCATCAGAATGATTAAAAAACTTGAGGAGGATGAATAATAATTTATTCCTTAATTGATATCCTCAGTCAGCGAAACAAATCTAATTTAAATTATGCCATTATGATATGGACAACTCAATTATTTAAAATTTGATTGATAACACAATAATTTTATTGATTTTTCAATTTCTTCTTATATATTTCCATAACGTTAAAGGTCCAAAAATTCACTCCTATGTAGTATAATATCTATATGGGGTAAAAATTATTTTTAAGAAAAAATTTATCATGAATGGAATACGATTTACAGAGTACGTTCCTAACATAAATACCAGGGCCGGTTTTTCCAACTTGCTAAAAATATTCATGCATCTTCTAACTATCACTTCAGGAGATGTTGCTGAGGCTTTAAACTGGATGAACCAGATGGATAAGAAGTACGACCTGACTAATCAGCAATATGGAATGGGTGATTTTATTCAGGAACTAAAGGATAAAAATTATATTGAAGAAAACGAAAACGGGTCAATTCTTACTTTGACTTCTAAAGGAGAACAATCAATTAGAAGGCAGTCGCTTGAAGAAATTTTCGGTAAATTAAAAAAATCTTCTCGCGGCAATCATATTACTTCATATAGCGGCCTCGGAGATGAAGC
>Ga0181529_10005463_pt1 | contig 13323 bp, 11 predicted proteins | sample PEATcosm2014_Bin_36_FD_119763 | JGI IMG/M metagenome (GOLD analysis project Ga0181529, IMG submission 119763) | Peatland microbial communities from MTU Mesocosm Facility, Houghton, MI, USA - PEATcosm2014_Bin10_30_metaG | ecosystem: Environmental > Terrestrial > Soil > Wetlands > Peat | place... | reverse complement strand
GAACCCGAATACCGCAACCGAGTACCGCAACCTTCCCCTCAACGTCCTTTCCGAGTCCACCACCAACCCGCGCCATATCTTCGAGGATGCAGCCTTGAAGGAACTGGCCGACAGCATCCGCACCCAGGGGATTCTCTCGCCCTTGCTCGTGCGGCCTTTGACCGAGCAGAGCTTCGAGATCGTCGCCGGTGCGAGGCGCTACCGCGCCGCGCAGATGGCCGAAGCCGCAACCGTGCCCGTTCGCATCGTCAACCTTACCGATGCCGAGGCGTTGGAGGCGCAGTTGATTGAAAACCTCCAGCGCCGCGACGTTCACCCGATGGAGGAGGCGCAGGGATTCCGCGCCTTGCTCAACTTGGAGGAGCCGAAATACTCCATCGAGCAAATCTCCGCCCGCACGGGCAAGACGCCCGTATTCGTCGCCCAACGCCTTAAATTAACCGAGCTTGTGCCGGTCGTGGTCGAAGCCTTCTACCGGGAGGAGATCGGTGTCGGACATGCGCTCTTGCTGGCGAAGCTCCAGCCGGACAAGCAGGAGCAAGCCCTCGCCGCTTGCTTCAAAGAGGAATGGAGCGGCGGAGACCGGAAGGCGAAGCGTCTCTTGCTCCCCGTCCGCAATCTCCAATTCTGGATTGAGCACAACATCTTGCTCATCCTGAAACAGGCACCGTTCAACAAGCGCGATGCTCAACTCATCCCAGCCGCCGGAAGCTGCGTCGATTGCCTCAAACGCACCGGACACAACAAGCTGCTATTCGCGGATGTGAGTCAGGGTAATTCCGACGCTTGCACCGATCCAACCTGCTACGCCGCGAAGCTGGAGGCGCATGTACAAAAACAGATCGCGGCAAAGCCGGAGCTTGTGCAGATCAGTACGGCCTACGGCCAGCAGCAGGAAGGCAGCAAGATTGTTACCCGCAGCAAATACGTCGAGATCAGGCCGGACAAGCCCGATACCCCGGAGAAGGCGAAGTGGCCGGAGTTCAAGACGTGCAAGTACACCACCGAGGCCATCGTCTCCGACGGCATCGACAAGGGAGAAATGCGGAAGGTTTGCACAGAGGCCGACTGCACCATCCATCACCCCAAGAAGCAGCCAACGAAGGCCGATGCCAACTTCAAAGCGGAGCAGGACAAACGCCGCCGCGAAGAGGCACTGGCCAACGCCACCGGAATACGCGTCCTGCAAACCATCGTCGCCGCCGTTCCCGTTCGATTGATGAAGCGCGATTTGCTCTTCATCTCCGAACAGATGCTCCCGTTGCTCAACGACAAGCGGCAGGAGATAGTCGCCCACAGCCGAGGCATCAAGTCGAAGGAAGGCGAATCCGCTCCCAAGCTGCTAACCGCATTCGTTCGCAAGGCAGACGAGAGCGCACTCGGAAAGCTGATCGTCGAAGCCGTCATCCTGCTTTCCGCCAGAACGCAATCCGACGGCGGAAAGGTTCTCCGCGCCGCCGCGCAGACGTACAAAGTGGATACCGATGCGATTGCCCTCAAGGTCAAGCACGAGTTCGCCGCCAAGGAGAAGGCGAGGTCCCAGAAGAGGATCGATCCAAAGCCCGCAGCGAAAGCCCTCAAGAAAACCGCATAGCAACCCACCCTCGAAATGGGTCTGTCCTTCGGGACAGGCCCAACTCTTTGCTGGCCCATCTTTCCCACCCTGAAGGTCGCTCCCTTAAGTGCGAAAGCGTCATGTCCTGCCCACCCGACGGTGCGGTCCTCATCGTATGTTTGGAAGGAGAGTTTTATGGGAGTTGACAAAGGGTTGGTAGGAAAAAGAGGGGGAAGTTGAGTGGCAATCAGGGTATCCTGCCTGAAGAGCACTGAAAGGCAAATTGGCAATGGCAGAGACACTTGAACCAAGGGTCAGGGAAATTATGCGGAACTACATCCGCGAAGTGAAGTCCCTGCCAAACGAGGCCGCGAAGAGATCACGCTTTGCTTCGCTCATCGCAGAACTTTTTCCAGGCACGCTTGCCGTCACCGAGTATTCTCGTGGTGTTGAGAAGCTAATCCGCATCTCCCGTGGCTCTGGCGAAAAGAGAGGTCGAGCGGATGCCTATTATGGCAACGCAATCATCGAGTTTGAGAAGTCCCTATCGGCCACGCTCGAAGAGGCCAAAGGACAGTTACAGGAATACGTTGCCGGTACGTGGCAGAAGGACAAGGCAAGGCACTCCCTCATCGCCATAGCCTGTGACGGCATCAACTGGATAATCTATCGTCCAACGTTGAAGGCTGGGGAAGAGCCGGCACCGGAAACAGTTTTGCTGGATGAACTCCGTGACTTCAAGTTGGCAGAAGACTCCCTTGGTGCATTCTGGCTGTGGCTAACGAGTATCCTCTTCCGCCCCCAACAGATAGAGCCCACTGCCGAGCGGTTCCAACTGGACTTCGGTTCATGGAGCCCGCTCTATCGCGACGGCATGGTTGCACTCAAGAAGGCGTGGGCTAAAGTCAGTGACCAATCAGAGGCGAAGCTCGCCTTTGAGACATGGCAGCGGTATCTGACCGTGACCTATGGACGTTTGACGGAAGATACAACGGAGACAAAGGACTCTGAAACGGGTGAGGAGATTTCGGAACTGGAGAATCTCTTCCTGCGCCACACTTATCTGGCCAGCATCGCCAGGCTGATGATCTGGGCGGCATTGTCCCGTGGGCAGAGCGGAGACGACCTTCGCAAGGTCGCAAACGACGTTTTGTCGGGTCGGTATTTCCAATCCAAACGACTGGCCAATCTCGTTGACGATGACTTCTTCCACTGGATTCGGAACCCGAAGGCAGAGAAGACACTTGCTCCAGCGTGGGAAAGAATCCTATCCCATCTAACCGAGTACGACCTGTCTCTAGTTCGAGAAGATGTACTGAAGGGCGTCTATCAACAGTTGATTGATCCGCAGGACCGCCACGATCTCGGGGAATACTACACACCCGACTGGCTCTGTGAGCGGATAGTCAAGGAACTCCTTCCCAAGCATGGCTTCAAAGCCGTTCTGGACCCAAGCTGCGGCTCTGGCAGCTTCTTGCGGGCGGCAATCACGCACTTCTTAGACCATAACTCCGATGTGAAAGACGGCGACAAGCTCAAACTGATACTGGGCCATGTGCAGGGCATCGACATTCATCCGGTCGCCGTGACCATAGCTCGCGCAACCTACGTCCTCGCCTTGGGGAAACTGGTTAACACCGCCAGAAAGCCGATACAGATTCCAATCTTTCTCGCCGACTCCCTGTTTCTCCCTCGTGAGGTGGAGGCAAACCTCCTCGACACTTTGAGTGGCGTAGAGATCGAGTATGGAGGAAAGAAAGACCGTAAGCACATGGTCGTTCCGGCGATGCTGATTCAGTCTCCAGAACTTTTCGATGACGCTATCGCAGCGTGCGCAAGCATCGCCGAGGAGCACGCGAAGACTGGCAAGGACTCGCGCACGACGATGGAGAGACATCTCATCCACCAAGTCCCCGAACTCTCAAAGATGCTGGAGTATCCAACGATTCTGGACGCACTTTGGACGTTCACCGAAGGCTTGGCCGATCTGATTCGCCAGAAGAAGAACTCCATTTGGTCTTTCATTATTCGCAACAGCTATCGCCCAGCAATGTTGAAGGAGCGATTCGATTTCATCATTGGCAATCCGCCCTGGCTATCGTATCGCTACATCTCTGATCCCGAGTATCAGCAAGAAGTGAAGAAGCGAGCGGTGGATCGTTACAAGATCGCACCCAATTCACAGAAGTTGATGACACAAATGGAACTGGCAACAGTGTTCCTGGCGCATTCGATGGCGACATTTGCAAACGCTCACGCAAGGTTAGCCTTCGTTATGCCCCGAGGTGTGCTGAGTGCGGATCAACATCAGAACCTGATCTTGAGGAAATACTCCAGCGCCACGAGGCTGAAGCTAACAGGCTACTGGGATTTGTGGGACGTGATGCCATTGTTCAACGTCCCGTCGTGCGTATTGTTCGCCAAGCGCGACCTTCTCATCGGAAGCCCCAAAGATAAACTTCCAGTCATGGAGTGGAGCGGAAACCTGCCCGCAAGAGACGTTCCTTGGAGCATCGCTAAAACGCGATTGACTAGCGTTGAGAAGGAGGGTCGCGTGATCTATCTTGGAGGCCGAGCTGCTCTTTCAACGGCTCCAGGCGCATCGAGCCCCTCAAAGCCTAGCCGCTATCAGGCCAGTTTCAAGCAAGGAGCGACTATCCTTCCGAGGAGCTTCTATTTCATCAGGGTGGCCGACGTTGACGACGAGCTAGACATCAGGAAGCAATACTGGGCGGAAACTGACGCCGAGCAAGCGGCTGAGTCCAAGAAGCCATATGACGAGGTTTATCTGAGCGGCTTGATCGAAGGACGATTCATCTTTACCTCGGCGCTTTCGCGCCACGTTCTGCCATTTGTTCACTTAAAGCCCCCTTTTGTAGCGTTGCCATTGGAGAGCGCGAACGGTCTGTTGTCGGTGCGAACATCTGCCGAATTGACCAGGGCAGGCTATCGGGAATTTGGCAAGTGGATGAAAACAGCCGAAGGCGATTGGAATCGCCTGCGCGGAGACAAGGCGGACAAACAGACCCTCCTTGAACGGCTCGATTATCAGCGTGGGCTGAGTGTCCAGTCGCTATCCCAGCGCCATCTTGTGCTTTACAACGCCGCTGGAACGAACGTCTCCGCTGTGTACTTTGATCGCAGTAAACACCCTCGATTTGTTGTGGAACATAAACTCTACTGGGGTGCATTCGCCAACGCGGAGGAAGCGCACTATCTCGTCGCTGTGCTGAACTCCGAGACAGCTAATGAGGCAATCAAGCCATTTCAGTCCACTGGTTTGATGGGCGAACGCGACATTGAGAAGAAGCTACTAGAACTGCCTATCCCGACCTTTGACAGAGATAATGTTGCCCATCGGAAGCTCGCGGAGCTTGGGTTAAATGCTCACGGCAAAGCTGAGACGGCGTTGCGGTCTGGAGAGTTCCCGTCCGCTGGTTCAACGGCACGCCAACGAGCTTTCATCCGCACCTATCTCGAATCAGAGATGAAAGAAATTGATGATCTTGTAAACTTGCTGCTTGACTGATGCAAGGGCTTGCGCAGCGCCTGCTCTATCAGGCGGACAGTCCCGTTGTGTGGCGTTAACGATTGCGGAGGATTGAAGAAATGGGATCACTTTACCTTAACGGCCTCTCGGCTGATCAGCGCACAGGGCTAGAGAAAAAGCTACTAACTGCACAGCACGGCAACTGCTTTATCTGCGAGAAGCCAATCGACCTTGTGCTGCACGCCGATGGCGTCGATATTGATCACGTCGAACCGCTCAAGGTTGGCGGCAAAGATGATCCCAGTAATTTTGCTTTGACGCACTCCTCCTGTAATAGATCCAAGCAGGCAAGTGACCTTCGTGTAGCGCGTGTACTGGCTAGATTCAACGCGATTCGAGATGAGGTTGCCAGCCAGAATAGAGGACCGAATCTGAGCGATGTTTTGCGTCACTACAAGGGGGCAGCGCACGAACTTTCCTTGGTGGTCGAACACGATCATGTGAGTTTTACCCTTTCAGACATTGGAAGAAACGACATTGAGAAGGTTCCGCTGTACCGAGATGACCTGAGTGGATTGCAGTATTTTTTTGTCAAACTTCCAATCGAATACCTGTTTCACGACGACCGAATAAACCCGAGAGCCGTTGGGGGCAGCCTCAATGGATTGATTGAAGAGTTCCACAAGAAGCGACCACAACTTCAGGTTTGCCTGGGGTGGGCGGAACTGCAAGACAATCAGGGAAAGACCAAGGTTAAGGTCTTTGACGGTCAGCATAAGGCGACCGCACAGGTATTGCTCGGCGTTCGAGAGTTGCCGTTGCGAATCTTTCTGAATCCCAACGTTGATGTGCTGCTGACAGCAAACACAAACGCTGGCACCACACTGCGTCAGATAGCTTTTGATAAATCCGTGCAAAGACATCTCGGCAGCGCCCTTTTCATGGATCGCCTTGACAGGTACAGAAAAGAGCGTGGACTACCCCCTGATGCCGAGGGATTCTCCGAAAAAGATCTGGTCAATCACTTCAAAGGTGAGTGGCGCGAAATGCGCCGATACATCTTGGACGCGGTGCGCGACAGTGTTACACACCATCCAGACAACAAGCTGAAGGACTACATAGATTTTGCTGGCAAAGGCAAGGAGCGGCCTTTGTCATACAGCACATTGGAGAAGACGTTCTATTCATTCTTTATCTTCGGGGATGCTCTTGAGACGCCGCTGAATTATGGCCTTGAGAACCACGAGAACCCACGGGAACTTGAAGAAGAGCAAATCCTAAAACTGATGAATACCATCGCTGAGAAAATCTATGTTGGGCGATTCGATCCCGCACTCGGCACTGCTCGAATCGAAAATCAGATTCAGAAGGGTGGCGACATACCTGAACCCCATTTGATCGCATACCGTCTGAGTCGTGAGGAGATTATGTATTGCTGGCTTCGATTTGTCCGCCAGATTATTCAGAATTACTTCATCACAACTGGAAAGCCCATCCAAGAGGACAAGCTCTTTCACTATCACTTTCCAGAACCCCTTTGGGACAATATCGAGAACTTTCTCGCAAACCTGATCAAGATGCCACTATGGGTTAATCGTGACCTGTCCCTCTCGGTTTTTGGCGGCAAACAAAACTACGAATATTGGCAGACAATCTTCGAGTCGGGAAAAACTCCCCAGGGTCAACAGGTGTTGCCTGCTGGTATCAATTTGATGAAAATGATTCAGCCGTGACCGAAGTGAGATGCGATTTGGCGCTTTTCACGTGCGTTATGAATGACTCGCGTTTCGTCCATTAGCTTTCTAATATGATTGAACAACCTATGCGAATGTTTATCTCTCCGCTGCGCCGATTCTTCGAACCGGCGGCCAATGCTCCGGTGCTGAGACCACCGAGGCAAATGCACCTTGGTCGGCATATCCGATCAGGGTTTGGCAGATACAGTCACAACGGGCTGGCGGATCGAAGCCGACGTATCCAAAACCAGGCTCCAAGATATTGAATTCGATGGAACGATGGGGCGCTGTGAATTTGCCGGTAAGCCAACCAATGGCATAGCTGGCGATCAACGATCCGGCCAGTGTTGTGAAATGACCAACGGTTGGAAGTTCAGGAACATCCTCCCAGTAGCCATTCGGCGCTTCTCCTCTTGCAACAGCGTCGGCAGCTTGAACTCTCCGTAACGCCTTCTCCTCCTCGGTCATCAGTTCCACGGCGGCTTTCCAGGAGTTGACGGCCCCGAGACAGTAAGCACAAGGAGAGCCGGGCGAGTAGAACGTAATTCTTCCAATTTCGCCGGTTACAAGACCCGCTTCAGCCTCGAAGATCACCCCCACATCAATGGTTGGGATGAGGTAGCGGTATGCCAGCTCCCCAACTGCCGTTCGACTGTGATTAGTGTCCGTGCAACACAATATAAGATCGACATTTGCCAACGCGTCCCGAACTTCGTTCTGAAGAATATTCCCAGCCAAACACTCAACCTTGATCTCTGGGTTGATGGACAGGAGCAGGTCTCGAACGACAGCAACTTTGTACGGAGGGGGATCAATATCAAAATCGCTCCTACTGCTTCCATGCACTCGTTCCAGATTGGAGGGTGCCAAACGCTGCGGGTCAACAAGTACAAAGTCTTTGACGCCCGCGCGCGCAAGTACATGCGCTGCGGGAGAACCTGTACCGCTTACGCCGATGATGGCAACCCGGCAAGTCTTCAAACGCTGAGCGGCTTTAGCCCCGTACATATCTCCAAGACGATCCTGAAAGCTGTCTGTGATATCCTCTGCTGCTGCTAAGGAAAAGGCTTTGTCTCGCCGTAGCTCACTGTCCCCAATCGTGAGGAGCGCTGTCACTCGAAAATAGACCGAACCGGATTGCCCTCGACCAGAAAACGTTACTTGCCCATATTCATCGCGGGAAAAGATCAATCCGAAATATGTATCGGACAAGCCAAAGAGTGGAAAATACTCCGCGTAATAGCCGTCCATATCGTCGTCCAGACGACTTGGTTTGGGCCAGCAACCCTCGGGATGGGAGTGGAAAGTCCCGACGCTGAACCCTGAGTCTTGCTTCCGCAGTGCCGCTCGTAACGTGTATGGCTCCGAAAAGCTAACAATATCCGATTCGGCGTCGAGATCCCCTTCGCCTGGTTCCAGTAAATCTACGATGGTCAGAAGCAAGCCCTCGTGCGTTCGGCGTGTTCCGAAGAGAAAGAAGCACGCCCACTCGCAATTCGGGTATCGCGAGAACAGCAGGCTTTCAAGGCGGCTTCGGACTTCCGCAGTCATCCGGACGAACGCGGGTTGAACATCTACCGCCTTATAGAAATCCATGAAAGTACCTCGTCGATGTAGGTGTGAAAGCCATGCCGGGTTGGGTCCCACGGAGGAGCGCCGCCATTAGTGTGCGGATGGTAGCTGACTTGTGTCCATGTCCTACCGCCGACTGTCAAAGTTTGCTGCGGCTGCCCCTTCAGGATGCCCAGCAATGGAGAGCCTGCGGAAAGAAACGCCAAATCGAGCATCGTTTGGGGATAGCCAGCCGGAACCAATACCATGACATCCGTGGGCGACGCCGTGATGGTCGAAGGCAGACCGTAGTAAATCACGGCATCTGGGTTGGAGACCAACAGGGTAGGGATGCTGATCCTTGCCAACTCGCTCTGCACCCTGGCCGTGACATCGTCCGTCACGCGCGTCCACCCTCCACCGTTTTCCGTGTGACGACAAAGTGTTCACCGCATTCGATAATCACTTCACCACTGAGAGGTTCACTGACAGGCCCATGGTCGCCCTTGCGCCGCCGTACCACGGCGGTTTGAGCGGTCAGGCCCACCAAACGCGCTATCGCATCGACAGACATCGGGTTAGTGACGCCGTCCTGCTTGGCCGTCTTCACCTTGCCATTCACGAAAATCTCAAGTTCGCGATGGGGATGCTTGTGATGGCGTTGGTGCTCATCACCCTCATGCAGCTCTTCCTCTACGTGCTCGATTTCCTCGCCGATATGCTCAAGCTCCTGTTCGATGTGTTTATCCTTGATATATTCTTCGTGTTCGTGATTCATTTGGTACCTCCAATTCAATGGCGGTGGTTGTTTCGGTCCTCATCAAGCGCCGCACTATCACCCTTCAATCAGGTATGCTGAATGGCGGCTGAGATCGGACAAGACTTTTTAAATTTATTTTCGTCCGACCCGCGGGCCTGGACAGCATAGAGAATCAGAGGGGCCCGATGGAGCGATCAAGTGGAACCGGATAGACAACTTTCCAAGTCGGAAAAGGTTGCAACGGTCGAAGAGATCGGTTTAGCAATCGAGAAGCTCACGACGGCTGAATGGGCGAAACTGCATTCCTTCGCGCGCAATCGTGCCCGGATGATGGCTCTGCGTGGCAGCGCTTTTACCGAAGAAGACCTTGTGTCGGAAGCCGTAGCTGCGCTGTTGAAAGAACGCCGCCATTGGAATCCGAAGAAGGTTGACTTCCTCGGGGTCGTCATGGGAGCAATGCGAAGTATTGCCTCAAATTACAAGGCCTCCGCCAAGAACGGAGACTTTGCACTCCCGGCTAGTCAGGTGTCTTCGCCAGAAGAAGACGATGAAGAAGCGCCAAATGTGGCGGAGCTTCTTCCTGACCGCAGACCTGACCCCGAGAAGGCTGTGATGATCTCAAATATGTTATTCGAGGTGTATGAATCGTTCAGCGAAGACCCAGAAGCACTCGTGATTATGGATGGATTGCGGGATCTGATGACAGGCAGCCAGATTATAGAAGCGCTTGGGATTGATAGAAACGCATACGAAACTATTGTCCGGCGGATTCGTCGCAAGACCGCTACACACTGGCCGAAGGGAACTCACAATGTCCGCTAACAAACCATGGAACTCAGAGCAAACAGAGCATGTTCTAAATCAGCTCGCTGATTCGATTGAAGCTGCAACGCCGAGCGAGATCGAACAGGATATCTTGTCATCCGAAGAAAGTCTGGATGCCATTGCCAATGAGATGAAGAGTGCAGCTTTGGCCGGTATCAAGAAGTTTCAGCAACGAAGACTCCATCACGCACGTCAGCGCTATCAAGTTAGCTCCAGGCAGCTTGAGCGCCGACAGCAGAGAGTCGCTTTGACCCCAGATGCAAGAAGAGTTCAGTTCTTCTCCCTGTTGAAGGCTAATCCGGGTTTCCAGTCTAGGCTGACCGTTCAGCATCGTGATCTAAATGCCTTAACAGACGCCGACATCGAAAGCGCTCTGGAAGAACTCGACGCTTTGGGCGCCATTGAAAAGTTAGGAGACGCATCTGATGCCCCAGAGTCCTGAGTGGTATCGAACGCCATCTCAAATCCTGTCGGATCTTGGGATTCAAGAGCCTTCGGACATTGATATCGAGGCTATTGCGGAAGATTGCGGCGCAACTATTCGATACAGAAGGCTCTCGGGGTGTACTGCCCGCATCATGGGCTTCAACGACAGGGCGATCATTACAATCGACGCCGATTGCCCTCGCCCACGTCAGAGGTTCTCAGCCGGTCACGAATTGGGACATTGGATGAAGGACCGTGGTCAAGTGGCATTTCAATGTCAAGACAAGACGTTCGTCAAAGAATGGTCCGTAGAAAATCCCGAGACTCGTGCTAACCGGTATGCAAGCGACTTGCTCTTACCGGGTAAGATGTTCCGGGCCAATGCCAGCAAAAGACCAATCCTCTTTGAAACAGCAATAGATTTGGCCAAGATATTCTGCACCAGCCTTACCGCAACGGCTATCCGTTTGGTGGAGTATGGAGACTTTCCTGCCGTCTTGGTCTGCAACAGTCCGCAGAAGCGTGAATGGTATGTATCCAGTGGTGAGGTGCGGAGCAAAATCTGGCTTCAGGACCGACCTGGATACGGAAGTCTCGCATACGCTCTTCTGCGAGGTGAAGCAAAGGCTATTCCAGCAAAAGATGTTGGCTCGGACGCTTGGTTCAATCATCGAAATGCACAGAACTATTGGATACATGAGGATTCTAAACTTTTGGCTGACGGTATTGTTCTAACGCTATTGTGGTGGAAAGACGAGATACAGCTTATCGACATTGATCGTGAGATCGAAGAAAGGGGAGCTTGGCGATCCGATTACAGAGCGGAAGAATGATGCAGTGGGGGCAGAATTCATTTAGCCGTCCTCCAAGATTTCGCAGTCGTCAATTCTGTGGCCGCATAATTCGTTTGCTTCACTTGCTTTCGCTTGCTTCGTTTATGTAGAATGGCATCAGAGGTCGATCCAATGTCCGCTACCGCCGCCATCACGCCGGAAATCCCTTCACAGGCCGAAGCTCAACTCGCTAAAGAGACGAGGAACATTCTGGCCCCGTTCCTGACCTCTACATCGTCGCTTGACCTGCGCGCTCTCAACTTCGCAACGGAACCGACCATCCGAATCCCGGCGTCCGCCGCGCGGCTTCTCGTCCAGATTCTTGATGAGATGAGCCGGGGAAATGCAGTCAAGATCATTCCCGTACATGCAGAGCTGACCACCCAGAAAGCCGCCGATCTGCTGAATGTCTCCCGCCCCACCTTGATCCAGATGCTTGACGCCGGCGCTCTGGAGTACCGGAAGGTTGGAACGCATCGCCGCATCCGCGTCGATAGCCTCATGGCGCACAAGCGCAAACTTGACGCCGACCGAAGGGCCGCGCTCGCAGAGCTTTCCGCCTACGACCAAGAGATCGGCCTCTGATTCATGCCGCCACTCATCGCGCTTCTTGACGCAAACGTGCTCTACCCGGCAGAGCTTCGCAGCTTTCTCATGTACCTGGCTGTCCCTGGGGTCTATCGTGCGAAGTGGTCCAAGGACATTCACGAGGAGTGGATGTCCAGCCTGCTCCTCAATCGGCCCGACCTCACGAGAGGGCAGTTGGAGCGAACGCGAGAGCTGATGGACAAGAACGCGCCCGATGCACTCGTGACGGGATATGAAAGCCTGATCCCGAGCCTGAATCTTCCCGATGAAAAAGACCGGCATGTGCTGGCTGCTGCAATCCAAAGCAAAGCCAGCGTAATCGTGACCCACAACCTTAAAGACTTTCCCGCAGAGAGTCTTCATAAGTTTGAGATTGAAGCGCAGTCCCCGGATCAGTTCGTATTGCACCTGCTCTATTTAGCCGCCGAGGACGTGTACGAAGCTGCCGAAGCTCATCGCCTGAGCTTGAAGAATCCGTCCAAGACCGTTGCGGAGTACCTGAATACTCTCGAATCTCATGGCTTGGTGCGTACCGTTGCAAAGCTACGGCTGGCGCTTTTATAACTGTTTCTGACAAGCTATCTAGTGTGACGTAAGCTGCATATCTCCTGTTTGCACGTTCACTCGGCCACCGCTTCGGTGCAGGAGCTGCGCCCTTCGGCTCTGCGTTCAGAACTCGCGTTCCGCGCCCTCCGGGTTTCGGACTCCTCCCCCCTCGCAGGCTCCGGGTCCCTTTCCAAAAACTTCTTCTCTTGGCAACGCGGCGATGCCGCGACTTGGGAGCAGCGCACCTTCGCGCCCGTAGGGATGTGTCCCGATTGACCGGGCAAAAGGAGAAACACCATGCAGACTCAACAGACCATCACCCTCTTCGGCACTGTCAGCAATTCCGCCACCAGCCGCACTTCCAAGAATGGCCGCAAGTACACCGCCTTCGGAGTCGCAATCATCCCCGACCGCAACCTTCAGGCCTTTCACTACAACGTCGTGGCATTCGGCAAGCAGGGGCATTTCGCCAAGCCGCTCCAGAAGGGCACCCGCATCAAGCTAGTCGTCCAGGCGCAATCTCAGCCCGACAATATCGCTACCCTCCCACTCCTCACCGCAACCTTTGTGCGACCGGTCCGTCCGGTTGCACGGGGGAATTCGACAGAGACATTGGCGGCATGAGGCTCTGCAAACACTGAAGCCAGCCCTTGCGGGCTGACTTCGCTTCCTGCTCACCAAGGGGCACGGGGAGTTCATATCGGCGAGCATTCTGGTAACTGTGCAGCAAACGGCCTTTCAAAGCCTCGCGACAGGGAAGCGTATTGGCCTACGTTGGAGCCTTGCTGAGGTAGCAGTTCTTCTACAACTGCCACAAAAACTGCCACAGTTGCCAAAAACACAAGAGGCAAACCGCTTCCGACTTGCCTCTAAGTATTTTATTATCAGATTGGTGCGGAGGAGGGGACTTGAACCCCTATGCCTTGCGGCGCTAGCACCTCAAGCTAGTGCGTCTGCCAATTTCGCCACCTCCGCATGGAGCCTGCACACACACTTCTTCGGTGGCAGGAGCG
>Ga0181529_10005460_pt1 | contig 13332 bp, 9 predicted proteins | sample PEATcosm2014_Bin_36_FD_119763 | JGI IMG/M metagenome (GOLD analysis project Ga0181529, IMG submission 119763) | Peatland microbial communities from MTU Mesocosm Facility, Houghton, MI, USA - PEATcosm2014_Bin10_30_metaG | ecosystem: Environmental > Terrestrial > Soil > Wetlands > Peat | place... | reverse complement strand
CTGTAACCATGCGCCGGCACGAGGCAACTCTGCACCAACCAGCGCTTTGCGAACTGCTGCCGGTCCGCGATTATCTCGACAATCTGATCGTCCGGTCTAACGGCGCGTTGGTGGCGGGCTACGATCTCGGTGGCATCAACTCCTATTACCACTCGGACGAAACACGAAACCAAACGAAGTATTCTCTTGAGGCGCTGGTCCGTTCGTTGGCGGAGCGATCGATGCGATTGCAGGTGCGCTTCGAGGTAGTCGAGGGCTTAGGTAAGCTTCCCGGTCATTATCGGGACCAGCTCCGCTCCGACAATCCAGTCGTGCAGAGCCTGGATCGCGTCCGGCTTGCAGCGTGGAAACAGAAGGAGCAGTCGGGCTTCTATCTCACTTCGAGGCTGCATGCGTATTTGTATTGGGATCCGCGCATCCATCACGAGGCTCCGGAGACCGACGTGGGGAAGAAACTGGGCAAGGTGACCGGTGGTTGGAGCCCTTCAGCCACGAAATGCATCCAGCGAACGCGCCGGGAACACGAAGACCTGGTTGCGGAGTTCGAGTCGATGCTGAAAGGCGTTGAACAGACGCTCATAGCGACGGGCATGACCGTGCAGCGGCTGACTGATGAGGAGATGTTCCTGGAGCTGAAGCGGGCAATGAATCCGCTCTTTGGCGATGACATCGCATTCCGCCGGCCGGAACTGACGATCGATTACCGTAGCGCGCGGGAACAGGCAGCCAACACGCACATCGAGGACGACCAGGAGACCTACATCAAGATCGGTGGCCTTCTGTACTCATTCTTGTCTTTGAAGGACCTCCCGGATGCCACGTTTCCCGGAATCTTGCGCGAACTGCTAGGGCTTGACTTCCCATTGGTGATCAATACCGAGGTGAGCATCCCGGACCAGGCGGGTCGGCTCAAGTTGTTCAAGGGACGGTTACGCCGCATGACGGCAGCTCAGCGCGATTCCAAAGGAGGGTTCAAGGTCAACGTGGATGCGCGGGTTGCGGAAGGGCAACTGATGCAGACGCTCCAGGACCTGATCTCAAGCTCGCTGAAAAGTGCGCAGGTCAGCGTCGTCATTGCGGTAAGAACCTCGACGCCGATCCAGAGCCGCCGGGACTTGGAGGAGCAGGAACGCGTCCTGGCGGACCGGCGCCAAAGGGCTCTTCATGCCCTCATGCGCATGAATGGCGCGCGGGGCCTGCCGGAGGACCTCGCAAAGCGGCGCCTCTACATCAATGGGCTGCCGGGAATGAGCGAAGAGAATAAGCGCGAGCATGACTGCTTCACGCTACACGCGGCAGACCTGTTGATGGTGGAATCCCCGTGGAAAGGAACGCCAAACTCGCCGCTGATTCTGCTTGAGACGCCGTACCGCCAGCTCGTTCCGTTTTCCCCGTTTGACCCCGGCCTGGGCGACGCCAACGTGCTGATCACCGCGAAGTCCGGTGGCGGGAAGACGTTCATGGCGCAGATGTTCCTGACGATGATGGCCCGGCTCAACCCTCTCATCTCGATTCTGGAACGCGGCAATTCGTATCGGCCCCTTGTGGAACTGATGGGAGGCCGGTGCATCGACGTCGACCTCGAGGGCGCGGAGACTCTGAATGCGTGGGACCTGCCTCCCGGATCGACGGTGCCATCCAACGACAAACTTGCATTCCTCAAGAACTTGACGCGGCACATGATTGGCATGAACAGCCCGGCCGCCGACACCGCGATCCTAGACAACTTGCTGACCGACGCCATCGTTTCCACGTATCAACGGTGCAGAACCCGAGAGGACAGGCCGGTCCCGACCTTCAACGATCTGCGGCAGGAACTGGAAACCTGGCGGGATGAGTCTGAGGTGGAGCGAATTCGCGACGAAGCGCAGCTCGCCGCGGTGAAGCTGCGGGAATGGACGGGGGATAAAGTGTATGCCCGGCTGTTCGACCAGCCCACCACCGTCCAGACCGACGAGAACTGGTTGTTCTTCAATGTCGAGGGCTTGACCTCCGATCCGAAACTCGAAAGCTCGATGAGCATGATCATCGCGCACGCGATGTCAGAACGGGCGTCGGGCAGAAGCGGGCAGGCGAATATTACGGTTCTTGATGAATGCTGGTCGCTCCTGGACTCGGCTGTTTTGGCGCCGCAGGTGGAGCAGTTGTTTCGAACTGGCAGAAAACGCGGAGCGAGTATTTGGGGTATCAGCCAAGCCCTGGAGGACTTCGTGGGAACGGAGACCCAACCTCGTCCGCATGGCCCTGGTATCGTCAAGAACGTCTCGACCAAGATCATTGGGCAGCAGCAGGGTGATCTGAAACCGCTCGCAGCGTACTTGCACTTAAACCAGACCGCTCTCAACGAGGTGCGTGGGTTCAGCGCACCGCGAAAGGGGCGGAAGGCGCAGGCTCTTCTCGTGCTCGGCGAGAAGGCGGAAACGACTCAGACCATCAACATCGTGCCGACGCCGATCGAGTACTGGATCTGCACTACGTTCAAACGGGAACGGATGTACCGCTCCTGGTTTCTCGAGACGAATCGCGGCCTGCCACTGCTTCAGGTCTATGAAAAGCTCGCGGCGAAGTTCCCGTTGGGCTTGGCTGACGTCCCGGAATTGCCTGAGGAACTGTCTGGCGCGGTCAACGCAGTGGGCGCCACTGCGGTAGCGAGGTGAATCACCATGGAATTCTGCAAACGCGCTTTCTCGTCGCTTCTGATCGGCAAGGGGCGGTCCAGCATTGCGATATTCCTCGCAATGGCGCTGTTGTTTTGGCTTGTCGGTCCGCCAACCGCGAAGGCGCAGATAGGAGCGATTGCGGTCTTCGCGGCGGCCGCGGGAGTTGTCGGAATCATTACGAATACCATTGGATCACTGTTGGGCACGGCCAACGGTCTTTTGAGCGGCATCAACGGTGTCTTCCAGGCCTTCGTCAACCTGTGGGAAACCGTGGTCTACCCGATTGCCCTAATCAACCAGGCCCGCCTTATGGTGACGCAACTCGTCTCCCAGTTCCGCGGCCTGATAACAGCCATCGACCACATCAACGTCCAGAGTGCGACGTTACCCAATCCAATCGCACTGGAAGGAATCATGCGGAACGGATCGGTTGCCGACTTCGGGCAATTGAGCCAGGCGTTCTACACGACCTTCCAGCCACTTCCTCCGGTGACGGACCTCGATCCCGGCGACCGGCAGCGTGTAGACATGACTGATGCGTTTGCAATGGACACGCTGAAGACGCTCAAAGCTTCCGACCAGGTGGTGCAGCAGACCCTCCAGGCATCTCAGATGATCGAGGACGAGGCGGCTCAAACTGCACCAGGTTCAGCCGCCTTTCTGACTGGCGTCGGTGTGGTGGCGGCCGTCGAGAACCAGGCAATGATGCAGAGAATGCTCGCTGCGGAATTGCGCGAGGAGGCGGCGATTTTGGCGCACAGTAATGCAATCCGGAAGCGCCAGGCAGATATGGCGGGCCAGTTCCGCCAAGACACGACAACGTTGTTCAAGTAAAGGAGGCGAGATGGATCAGAAATGGCGAGTGTTGCATGCACTGTGGTCGCACCGAACAAAACTCGTGGTCCTAATGCTCATCGTGTCGCTGGTCGCACCTCAGCCGGTCCGGGCGCAATTCGGAATTGACTTGGGCGCGATTGTTGCCGCCATCAATAGCATTGGTAGCGCTATCGCCAACACGATCGGCCCGGCACTGCGGACGATGAATAATGCACTTGGAACGCTCAACAACCTCATGAACACCATTCAGGCGTTCTTCGCGAACATCGTGTATCCCCAGGCCTCCATCAACCGAGCTCAAGGCCTGGTGGGCGCGATCCAGGGACTCTACACCCAGATTCTGACAACTTCCCACGTGAACGTCGCGAGCGCCACGCTGGCCAACCCGCAGCAGCTCGAACAGATCTTGCTGTCTCGGAACCCACTGAACGTGCCAGGCGTCACGGCGAATTACCAGACGCTCTATCAAACAGTTCCGGTTCCGCAGAACGCCTCGCCGCAGACCCGAGATCTGATCGATATGAGTGATGCAGCGGCTCAAGACGCGATGAAGCGGGCCATCGCGATTGACGCCATTGCCGACACCGAGATGCAGGCTGCGGACCAAATCAATACCGCACTGGGCCAGGCGGCGCCCGGAACCGCGCCGATGGTTGAGGCTGAGGCGGCAGCATGGCTTGTGCGCGCAAATGCATATACGCAGTCCGCTCTCGGAGACGTGATGCGGCTTCGGGCGGTCACGCTGGCGAACAGCAGCGCGCAATTGAAGTTCAATGCAAGCAATGGTGCGCAGATCCGGCAGAACGCGGTGGACTCGTTGAAGTGAGGTAGCACGATGTTCTATTTCCAGAGCATGTTTCAGCAGGTCTACAACGGAATATCGGGCTCGACGGTGTTGCCGGCCGTTCAGCAAATTGCCGAGGGAATTCTTCTCCTGGCCGCGCTTTTCGCTGTGTACGAGGCATACGCCAAGGGAGGCGACGCCCGAACTCTTGCGCTGGCCGGCGTCCGTTATCTCTTCATGGGGCTCCTCATCAGCCAGTACCCCAACGTCTTCATAAACGTGAATAACGCATTCTCCAACGTTGCGCGGGCGATTGCGCCGTCCGACGTGTGGACGAACTTCCGCGACCAGGTCCAAGGTTATCTCTCAGCGAACAATGGTCAAGGGGCCTGGTGGAATTGGGTGGTCGGTGGCGTGGCGGGCACATTCAGCCTGATTTTCCAGGCGATTGCTGTCTTAGTCTTCCCGATTTCGTACGCCATCTTTTCGTTCTTCTACAGCATGTATGGCGCGGTTCTATATGTCGCCGGGCCGTTGGTGCTGGCGCTGTACCCCGCGCTTGGCGTCGGCCAACTGGCACGGACATTCATGGTGAACCTGCTGGTGTGGAATGCGTGGGGCATCGTCTACGCGATCATCAGCCAGTTGCTGACCATCATGAGCGCGAACAGCCTGAACAGCATTTTCACATCGCAGAGCTTCGGCGGAGCCTTTCAGGGGGCGAGCCAAATGCTGCTCATCTCGCTGTCCAGCATCCTGCTGTCCATCATGATCCTGTTGATCCCGTTTATCGCAAAGCGAGTAGTATCTGGGGACGTTGGCAGCACCATGCTGGCGGTCGTGGGAGTTGCAGCAGCCGCCGCGCAGGCAGCGGTAGCAGGATGGGCTGGAATGCAGAGCGGAGCGGCCAGCGCCGCGGGCGGGGGCGGAGGAGATGGCGGTGGGGGTGGAGGCGGAGGCGGAGGCGGAGGCGGAGGCGGTGGCGTGATCGATGGGAGTGGTGGATCGAACCGTTCACCTTCACCGCCGCCTGACGGCAACGATGCGGCGTTGGGAGGTGAGGCTGGAGCGTCTGGACACGCTCCGCCGGCTCCTGGCGGCGTGGCGATGGCGGACGCCGGCACAGCAAGTGGTAGCGGCGCTGGCGTCGTAGCCGCGGAAAACCGGCCACCGAATGACTCATCCGGCGCGGTACACCAGCCCCAGGGCAGATCAGGGCATTTTGGACGTTACAGCGTCCCGTACGCAGTCGGAAGGACAGTCGGAACCTGGGCGGGTGCGACGCACCGGACGATGAGTAGCGCGTTCAGGTCAAGCCAGAAAGAAGAAGAACAGGAGGTCTAAGCAATGAAACCCAAACAGGCCGGTTCACTGCCCGAGAAGACTGGTTACATGAAATACTTCGAGCACGACGGCGCCCTACGTGCCTATGCGAACCGAATGATGTGGTTCGGAATCTCGGCCGTATTGATCTCCTTTGTTCTGGCACTGCTGCTCTTCTACGTACGCGTCCAGCCACCGACCGTAATCAGGATTGCCGCGAATGGTGAAGCGTCGGTGGTGAGCGGCGCCACGACGACACCGCGAACGCCCCTGGGGTTTATGGCCGCCCTGGCCGCATCTTCACCGCCTGGCGAGCAACCCGTGGACATTGAAGGCCGCGCGGTGGTGCGCAGGTTTCTGGAGAATTACTTGACGTACACACCGACGACCCTGGAGAAGAATTGGGCCGACGCATTAAACATGATGACGCATAACCTGCGCACTCTGACGTTGGACCAATTGCGCGATCAGGATATCGTTTCCAAGGTTCACGACGACGAGATCACATCCACGTTCAGGCTTCGCTCGCTTGAGCCCGTGAAGGGGCAACCCTGGACGTACGTCGCGTTTGGAGTCAAAGAGGTCCATCGTGTCCATAACAAAGCCGAATACACCGACCGGCTCGTGGCACGGTACAACGTGCGCCTGCTACAGACGGAACGATCCGAAAGAGTCCCAAGCGGCTTGTTGGTCGCCGAATACGGAGAGCAGCAAATGGTGGGTGAAAAGGACAACGGGTTGGAGCAATCCAGCGTGCTCATGGACGACGCAAAGAAGTGACGAATTCCGCTAAGTCTTCCGACGGAAAGGAACAGGGATTGGGAATCACATCAGCAACGCAGGAGGTAGCAGCAGATCGCCGGGATGCGGAATCCAGGCCGGTGCCGGAGTCTAAACCAGTTAGGGAGCGTGGCATCTCCATTGGCAAGCTGGCCGAAGAGCCAGGCAATCGCCGTGGCGGAAAGCGGCGGCGGATATCGAAAGACAACGAGGGCGTCGGCACGATTCGGTATTTCTTGACCAAGCCGACGAGCAACGGCACGCCCGAGCTTGGTGAGGAAATGCCGGACGAACATCATTCCCTTGTCGCCGCGCACAAGGCTGATCGGAGTTTCGTAACAGTCGAGGAATGGACGGCTAAAGCGGACAGGCGGAAGGGAGTAACGGTGCTTGGGAGGGACCCCGTCGTCCGGCAATAGGATTTTCGTTCGATGATCATTTGGCTTCATTGCACAGAGTGAATCTGTCGAAGCGACCCGGAGCATGACCGGGAAAGTGCTGGCTCGGCGACTCAACCGAGTTCCGGCCTAGGTAACCACCTTCGCACGGGACTCAAGGGTTCGCTGACACCAGCGCCTCCTTACTGTCCTGTGCTCATCCACAGAACAGCAAAGGAGAAGAGATGTTCCTTCACCGAGTGAAGATGAACTGGAAGAAGCACCAGACGTTGACCCTGACGATCCTGCTAGTTGCTCTGGCACGAATCGTTCTGGAAGACGCCCATGGTGAGGCCCCTTTGGACGGTTATGCCATTCTCCAGATCGGCGTGAGAGTGCTAGCTGCAACGGTGGCCTGGGCGTTCCTCAAAACCTGCTGGGAATTGGGGACCGTCCACTACAAGAGGCTCTGCACCTTCGTGGGTGCATTGCGCAAATTCTGCCGCGAGTACTGGAGTAGAACGGCGGCAGTGTAAACGGCGGCAATCACTCGATCGGCTGCCAGGTAATTCACAATCTGGACCCGGCTCTCTTGAGCCTGGGCAGGGGAAGTCCTCGAAAAACATTCCACCCGCTACAGGCAGAGAGGGACCGCGAGGTCTCCCGTTCTTGCCTGTAGTTCAACAGACAGAACAAAGGAGATACGCAAATGTCCATTGTGAACAGGACCAGTGTCCTTCGCGTCATCGCGTTGGAGATCAACGAAGACGGTGCAGTATCGAAGAAACAGATGAGAATCGATCGCGACAGCCAATTGGAGAACACGCTGCTGAAGGCGGATTATCCGGATATTCGCGTCGCCACGATCGACATCCCGCAGCAGCAGCTTGACCAGTACCAGCAGGCCATGGTCGAGCATTCGCTGGGCAAGCGGATCGTTTACGACGGCGTGGAGTACAGTCTCGTGGGCGCTTCGGCATCCGCGAAGAGTGGCAAATACTACGCTGTTGATGCCGCGCACACTAAGGCCATCGCGCAGCGTTTCCGCTTCTGGCCAGAAGCCGCGATGACGTATTTCGGAATTCTCGTTTCACCCTGCAAGGTGTGCATCGAGATCCCGGACGCGCGCGTTGTCGTGGTAAGAGATCACGAACTGGGCACCAATGATTGCCGCGGCTGGATCCGGCGCTCCTGCTTCGAGCGTCTTCATCTGCCCGACCGTCACTTCTACCAGTTCCGGATGTCCTTCGAAAACGCTCAGGCCAAGGGCAGCTTCAAGATCATGGAGGACGATGTCGCCGATGCTTTGTCGGTCGATTTCGTCATCCCGCGGTCAAGTTGCAAGCCCGAGTTCAAGAAATCCGAATGCGCCCGCCAGTGCCCAACCGCTGCCGGTCGCATGAGCGGGCAGTACTCCACCGGACGGGTGGTGATTGGGATTCGGGAGATCTCACGGGAACTCCAGTTTTCGTCGAGCTACACGCTCGTGGAGCACGCTCCCCCGAGCTCCATCGAGACCGAAATCAAGCCGATTGCCATGGCCGCGGTCGAGAAGGTAAAGACCGCGATCGCCAGTAACGACTTCACGGAACTGTTCCGCATCCTGGGGATGTCCGAGGAAGTGGAACTGTTGCGCTCGGATGAGACGGTGACCGATCCGGAACACACGTCATCCGAACATACCGTTGTGGAGGCTGTTCTCAAGGCGGACAGCACGGGGTATTGGGTCAAACATCCGTTCGTCAATTCTCACCTTCAGCGCACCCTGGCGAGGTGGGCGTTCAAGCTATGCACCGCGGGCGGTTTCACGCTGCCGGCGTTTGCTCTGTCCGACGATGGATACCTGATACTGCACGACGGCAGAATCTACAGCGGCTCCAACTGGATCCCGGAATGGCACGCGATCACCAGCCTCAGCTCCGAGCGGCTGCTGGTCGTTCGTTATCCGATCCGGACCAAGGGAGACCTGCTGCCGGTGAAAGCACTGGACGCTTCCACCACGCTGGACTTGCTGATGCGGCACCTTGACAGGCAGAAGTGCTCGATAGACTCGGCGGCTGTCACCGAGATTGTCGACCGGCAACTGCATCTGGAGGGGACGTTGACGCTGCATTCGGAGACAGCCAAAAAGAACGGCGGTGACTACGACTTCGACTGGATCTGCGTAGTTGAAGGGACGCGGTTCCCGCTGTTCGTCGAGGATCGGTTCGGGCACACACCATCCGGGGAGAACACAAAAAACAAGCAAAGCAAGAAAGAATCCCCGTGGTGGAATCTGCCGCAGGTCGCGTACTCAGCGAAGGGCAATGCGATCGGCGCTATCACCGACCTCAAGACGTCGTGCCTCGCGGCAGGCCGGCCCGATCTCGCGAACCGTTGCGCGATCGAACTGCAGAAGGCGCTCGACCAGCTCAAATGGGGAGTCGAGCCGAATCAGGAAGAGATTGGCAAGATCCGCCAAGAAGTTGGCACCGCTCCGTGGCTCAAGCTCAAGCGCATCAGGCGGGTCTCCGATCTCCCATTGCAGGTTCCAACTGCCCCAACCGACAGGATCGGTGCACTTTACAACCACGTCCGGAAGGAACTGTACGAGTTCTTTGCCGACGTGCGACCACTCGAGGACTTCCGCGGCGCCATCTGCGGAGGTACCTACGACCGCGACATGTTGAAGGAGGCGGGCATGATTTCGACGGTGTACGCCGTGAACATCGGCCTGCTTGCCGAGAAACGTCGCGCCTACGAAAACGCCGTGGCAGAGGTTCAATCGAAGCTGGACGCTTTCCCGATCTCGAAGGCCAGCGCTTCGAAGGAGGCGGCGAACCAGCGAAGAGAGTTGGTCCGCAAACGCAATCAGGCCCAGGCCGCCCTTCATTTCTATGAAGAGCGTTCCCGGCAGGAACTGCGCAACCTGATCAACATCGTCCGAAAGTGGGCAGAACGAAAGGAGAAACGCGCGCTGGATTGGCTGACGGCATTGTGGGATATCGCCTGCAAGAGCCGCCGTTGGGATCAGCGCGAGAATCGCCGTTTGAATACGGGGAGCATTGCATTTTATGCATTCCCGCAATACCTCGTGGACATGATTGTGGAGCGCACCGGCGGCAGACCCATTACGGTGGCGCTTCCCAGTCTGGTCGAGGGTGAAGTGAACATCGACGAGGCCGGCGGTGTGTACCTGGTCGATGAAGTGTCCGATGGCGCCGGGTCGCTTTTGCGCCGCCAGACCTTACTCCTGCAGGTAATGGGAGACGGGCGGCTAATTACGGACAATGGGCGGACGTGCCAGGTTCGACCGTTTCCAGTTCAACCTGGCCAAGCGCAGGTTCGTAACGGAAGGCTGGAACTTCCGAACACGCAACAGCGTCCCGGCATTCCAATATTGAAGAACACCAATTGACGACTACTCGACTACTCCAGGGCGGACCATTTCCCTTGGCCGCCCTGGAGGTCTTTTCCATTACTCTGCGACCGTAGTCTGGTGGGCTCGCTTAGCAGGGTGCCAATATGGTGGAGGCTGACCTGGCAGGTAGGCGTATAAGTACAACGAAGGATCGATCGCTGGAAATATTGGCCGCAGCCGGAGCCGAGGTCCGACGTGGCGACGATCCGGACACTGGCGCGGTTTGAACGTAGTTGACCGCCAGTGTCCGTCCGCCTTGACCGGGAGAGCCCAGCGGGCACGCTTGCATCCTATGCGCCTGGCGCCGGCTTTTCGCGTGAAATCAGCGCGTGCTGGTCACCAAACTCGAATGTGGCTCCCGCCTCCCATCCGATGAACACGGGCAAGTGAAGCTGGTCATATAGGCTTTTGATGAATGCGATATCCTCATCGCGCGCAGGGCAGTCGAGCACAAGCAGCCAGCGATCGTGGGGGTACCGCAGAGGATAGTAGTTGTATTCGAGGATTTGTCCCAGCGCCTGACGAATCGCATACCGTGTTTCCTTGTTGTATGCAATCTTAAACTCCACGAGAAATCGCGTTTCCGCTATCTGGAACACGGCATCAATCTGCTCCTTTTCCTGCGTTAGCCTAACCCGATGCGTAGCCATAAGCCACGATGCGAATCTGTTCGAGAGTGCGACATGTTGACGACAGATCTCTTTCGTCGCGGCCGGAGTGTATCGGAAGTAGGAGCCCTCCTGTAGGAGCCGGAGATGAGCGATCTCGTCTTCGGGAGCTACTTGATCCCCAGATCGCAGCAGTTGCAGGCGCTCCAGTCGCTCGAACTCCTGAACTCTATCACGATTGAGTTGTAAGAGAGTAGTCTGGCCGGTCTTGTCGCGATAGGAAAAGGGAAGGAAGTTACGGTTCCAATCGACTTCGATCAGATGACACCACGGATCTTTACCGCGTGGAGCTACCGGTGATGCCGAAGCGAACCGATATGGGTTCTCGCCATGCCTGCCACGGACATGACCGACAGCTACGATCGCTTTCTTCTTCGAATCACCCACGTATACGACATCTCCACCTCGTATATCCCAAGCGAAGCGACTAATGCTTCCCTTTTGCCCGGGCTCCAAGTCGTCCCATCGTGGTGGCGGGGACGAACGGGAGTGCGCCTGAAGGTCAACATCCTTCACTCCGTCATAGGTAATCGCGATGAGTCCGTCCCTTTCGCACAGTGGCCACAAGTCGTCGCCGCCCTCATCGTCTCTCAGTTTGATACGCCAGTGATTGATTTCCATCAGCTCTCCAGTCCAGCCCTCGCATGACGCGTTACTTCTCCGCGCGGAGAACGGTCCATTGTGTCGCTTTGACAAGAGTAGCAGGCGAAAACCGGTCCAGGATGGGCGTTGAACTTCTTAGCACCCGGATCGCCGCCGCCCCCCTTCCAGTGGGCCTGCGGTCAGTACTGCGGCGTATATCGCGATTAGCTGGCCCTACGCGTCTAGTCGCTCTCGCAGTTAAGGTTTGTGCCCATTTTCCTGCTCAATCCGGCAGGTACAACAAAATCTATCGCCGGGAGTCCAAGGTTTTCAGTACGCAATAATGCAAAGCTCTTGTGGACGTTTGTCCACGCCGGGACATTGGGCCGCGTCTTGGAGGTAGGCACGGGATCTACTTGGCAAGGCGTGGCTAGGATGAGCGGGCTTTGACTGCGCGCGTGGGAGGGCGGCAGGCAAAAGTCGAAGAACATGTGGCGCGAAATTGAAGCTGGAACGCCTGAGAACATCGCTTCGCCGCGTGCGATCATGTTCTACATGGCGTCGAAGAAGCCGGAAAGGAAGAAACCCGCCGTGAAGAAGAACTTCGTGTTGCCGGAGATTCCGCCCATCATGTCGTCGGCTGAGGGTAAGGCGTTTTTTGAAGGGCAGATTGGGGAGGGTCACAAGATTCTCAACATGCGGCCCAGCACCCCGGAGCAACTGAAGGAGATGCAAGAACTGCTGGACCAATGGGAGAAGCAGAACGATAGCACCATAGGGGACATCGACGAGAAGATGCACGAGAGGTATCAGGAGTCCGACAAGCACATCGTTGGCCCGGAGCACTTTGACGAGGAAACGCTGTCCGAAGCAGCTGGACGCGTGAGAAGCCAAGTCACTGAGCGCACTGAGCTGTTCTCGAAATTCGTAGCTGAGCTGTCGAAGCGCCGCTAGATTTTGCCCTAGCCAGTGGGCGAACCTGAGCTGCCGCGAAGTCATTGCTGGGCGGATCACGCACCAACCGGAGGCAAGGCGCGAATCCGTCCATGTTGCCACTCCCGCAGCTACATCCCGCCATCAAGTTGACAGGCCCGTGCAAGATACCCGACCGCCAACGGAAGATCCTGCCTGACGTTGAAGTGTTTGAAGTAGTCGGCTAGGTCCTGCAAAACTCCAGGCAGGCATAGAAACCCGGAATTTCTTTCCGCCTCACCAGATGGTTGTGCCGGGATTTCGGTCACCGGGGGATTTGGTCCACCGTTTTTGCTGGGCACTCGGAAGCGAAGCCGTGGCCCTTTTTTTGGAGCGATGCAGGAATTGGTGGAAACTTGGGCATGCAGAAAACCGTTGTTTTCACTATCGCCATTGCCCTGGCGGCCAATGCTCAGAGGATCGAAACGGAGCAGTCGGATCGGCACAAGGTGATCCGGGTCGAGACGGCCCCAAACCATTTGAGCATCATCGAACTGGCGGAGCCCGTCATCGAGGTCGCGGCGGGGAGCTCGTCATACAAGATTGAATGGCGCGGCAACAAGGTATTTGTCCAGCCTCTCGACCCCGAAGCCACAACGAACCTGTTTATCTGGACAGCGTCCGGGCGTTTGAGCTACGAACTGGTCCCGGCGCCATCCGTCGAGGAGATGCACTTCGCCATCGACCAGGAACCCAGCCCCACTGTCGCCAAGGTGGCGGTTCCAGAAAAACCTACCGAGGATCCGCGGGCCATCCAGGAGGCTAAGCTCGCCTCGGAGATGCTGCTTGCCAGCACACCGGTACGCCTGGCCGGGGAACCGAAGAATCGCGCCCGTGTGGAAGTCAACTGCCACTTGATCTCGTGGAGAAGGACCGCTCCGTTGCGGGAAAGATCGCACCTGAGTTTTTCACCAGGGCCGGAGAGCCACGGCAATTGCCGGCTCAGTTT
>Ga0181529_10005457_pt1 | contig 13343 bp, 10 predicted proteins | sample PEATcosm2014_Bin_36_FD_119763 | JGI IMG/M metagenome (GOLD analysis project Ga0181529, IMG submission 119763) | Peatland microbial communities from MTU Mesocosm Facility, Houghton, MI, USA - PEATcosm2014_Bin10_30_metaG | ecosystem: Environmental > Terrestrial > Soil > Wetlands > Peat | place... | reverse complement strand
GGGGTATCGCTGATGAGCAATCCACTTGGAATGCCTGTATTGGAACCGGCGAGCGGCGCGCACGACCAGCACATGGTGTTGAACCTGGGGCCACAGCATCCGTCGATGCACGGCGTGCTGCGCCTGGTTGTCGAGATTGACGGCGAGATTGTCGTCCGTCTTTATCCGGAGATCGGCTACCTGCATACCGGCATTGAGAAGACCTGCGAGGCCAAGTTCTATCACCAGGTTGTGCCGCTGACTGACCGTATCGATTACCTCAGCCCCATGGCCAACAACCTCTGTTATGCGCTGGCCGTCGAGCGACTGCTGGAACTGGAGATTCCTCCAAAGGCACAATGGCTGCGCGTGCTGCTGGCCGAGCTGACGCGGCTCAATTCGCATCTGATCTGGCTGGGTACGCACGCCATGGATATTGGCGCGTTGACTGTATTTCTGTACACATTCCGCGAGCGCGAAGAGATTCTGCGCATCTTCGAGGGCCTCAGCGGCCAGCGCATGATGACCAGCTACATCCGCATCGGCGGGCTGGCGATGGAGCCGCCGCTGGACTTTATTGCACGCGTGCAGGGTTTCATCAAGAGCTTTCCGGAAAAGATCGACGAATATGCGAATCTGCTCACCGGCAATCCGATCTTTCGCAACCGCTTGCAGGGTGTGGGCATCTTATCTGCTAAGGATGCAATTGCACTTGGAGTGACGGGGCCGAATATGCGCGGCTCAGGGGTGGACTTTGATCTGCGCCGCGATATGCCGTATTCGGGCTACGAGAAGTTTCAGTTCAAGGTCCCAATTGCCATCGAAGGCGACTGCTGGGCGCGGTATCTGATTCGGCTTCAAGAGATGCGCGAGAGCGTGGGGATCATTCAGCAGGCGCTGGATGGAATGCCGGAGGGAGAAATCAAAGCCGACGCCCCGAAAATTGTTCTGCCGGACCGCGAAAAGATGAAGACGCAGATGGAGGCGCTGATTCATCACTTCAAGATTGTCACCGAGGGCTTTGCGGTTCCGGCCGGCGAGGTCTATCAAGGGATAGAATCGCCGCGCGGGCAGATGGGTTATTACGTTGTTTCGGATGGCACGGCCAAGCCTTATCGCGTGCATATGCGCAACCCGTCGTTTCCGACGTTGCAGGCGCTGGAGACGATGTGCAAAGGGCGAATGCTGGCCGATGTGGTAGCCGTAGTGGGTTCGATTGATATTGTGCTGGGCGAAATCGACCGTTGAAAGGGGGATTATTGGTTAATTACGCGAAGCTGGCGGTGATTGCGAAAATGAAACAAGAGGCCGATCACACGGCCATCGACAACCATAAGAAACGGCGTGTTGATGATCCATGCTCTTTCTTTGAAAAAGTGAAAGCGCATATTTTGGAGGAGATGAGCAAAGCCAATGCGGAACTGGTCAAAAGCGGCGCGCCCATGTTTGATAGGTACTCTCTGCCGGGCTTTCCGGATGAGATGTTTCTGACCTATGGCACGGATTCGCTCTGCCGCGTTGGGCTCGGCGTCAAGAATGGTAACTGCCGCGTCACGGCCATCATCAGCGGTCCGCCGAATGGTTATGAGATATCGCGCAAAGAGTATCTCTGCAATCAGGATGTGGCGTGCCATGAACCGCTTCCTTTTGTCTCGGATGAATTTCCGCCCGAAGGATTTTGCCCGGAGGAGATCGCCGTCGATGTGATTTCCGGTGTTCTGCGCGGCGGGTTTGATTGAGGGATGTTATTGGTCCGGCATGAAAGGATTGCAATTATTATTGATTGTCATCCTGTGCGAACGGGGCTTCAACCTTACTTCAGTTTCCGGGGTCCCGCGAATAGGTCTTCGTTTGTGGGGTAAAGTTTTAGGGTGGTGAATCGAAAGATCTGCGGTTGCATTTCTTTAATCATTGTGCAATGCAATCGTGCCGCAAGCAGGATTTTTTGAAGGGTACGGGCTTTAGCCCGTACGTAGAATGGCTTTATTCACATCGGGCTTTAGCCCCTGAGGGAAATTTGTCGTGAGTGACAGCAATGACCGATGAAACGATGAGCATCTTTTCGCCCAAGCTGGCGGCGCGCCTCGACGCGCTCACGGCCAAGTACCCCGTGCGCCGCTCGGCTCTTGTGCCGATGCTGCTTTATGCGCAGGACGAGGTCGGCTATCTGTCGGACGCGGTGATTGCCGAAGTCGCCGAGCGGATCGGGATTACCGAGTTGGACGTGCGCAACGTCGCCACCTACTACTCGATGCTGCGCTTCAAGCCGGCGGGCAAATTCAACGTGCAAGTCTGCACCAACATCAGTTGCATGCTGCGCGGCGGTTACGAAATCTTTGAACGCTTTCAGCAGGAGTTGGGCATCGCACACAAGGGCGTGACGGCGGACGGAGTCTTCTCCCTCGAAGAGGTCGAGTGCATCGGAGCTTGCTGCTGGGCGCCGGCGATTCAGGTCAACTACGATTTCCACGACGAGCTGAGTCCCGCGCACGTTCCGGGGATTCTGGCCGGGTATCGCGGCCGGGCGCAAGCGGAAGGGAAGGGAACTGATGCCTAGATTGGTCTCCCATCCCGATGAAGTCAAAATCGTATCGAAGCGCTTTGGACTGGGCGCGGCCAAGATCGACCGCTACCTCGAACTCGGCGGCTATCAGTCGGCGCGCAAGTGTCTAGCTGAAGGCCCTGACTGGATTATCAACGAAATGAAAGCCAGCGGCTTGCGAGGGCGCGGCGGCGCTGGCTTCCCGACCGGCATGAAGTGGTCCTTCGTTCCCAAACAATCGGCCAAGCCCAAGTACGTCTTGGTCAACGGCGACGAGAGCGAGCCGGGAACCTGCAAAGATCATCTGATCTTTTTGCACGATCCGCATTCGGTGATCGAAGGCACCATCATTGCGGGCCTCGCCATCGGCGCAAAGACGGGCTTTATCTATCTGCGCGGCGAGTACCGCTATCTGCTCGAAATCATGGAGCGCGCCGTCGCCGATGCTTACGCCAAGGGCTTTCTCGGCAAAAACATTTTCGGCTCCGACACCGAGTTTCAGATCATTACGCAGACCGGCGCGGGCGCGTATGAGGTCGGCGAAGAGTCGGCGCTGATGGAGTCGCTCGAAGGCAAGCGGGGCGTGCCGCGCATCAAGCCGCCCTTCCCGGCGGTCGTCGGCCTCTACGGCGGGCCAACGGTCATCAATAACGCCGAGACCATTGCCACTGTCCCGCACGTGATCGCGATGGGCGGCGCGGCCTTCAGCGAGGTTGGCTCGCCACGCAACGGCGGGACGCGCTTGTTCGGCATCAGCGGCCACGTCGAGCGGCCTGGAGTCTACGAGCTGCCGATGGGCTACAACCTCAAACGCATGATTTATGAAGTTGCGGGCGGCGTGCGCGGCGGGCGGGGTTTGAAGGCCGTGGTTCCGGGCGGGTCGTCCACACCGGTTCTGCTGCCGGAAGAGATTGACATCGGCATGGACTTCGACCAGGTGGGCAAGGCCGGGTCGATGCTCGGCTCCGGCGGCGTAGTGGTCATCGACGACCAGACCTGCATCGTCGAGTTCGCGCTGCGCACGATCAGCTTTTATCAGCATGAAAGCTGCGGCTGGTGCATCCCCTGCCGCGAAGGGACAGACTGGCTGAAGAAATCGCTGACCCGCTTCCATGCCGGCTTCGGCGAGCGCAAGGACATCGACAACATTCAGTACCTGGCGGAGAACATGATGGGCCGGACCTTCTGCCCTCTAGGCGACGCGGCGGCCATGCCGATTCTGGGATTCGTGAAGAAGTTTCGCAAGGAATTTGAGGAGCACTTGGGCGGGAAGGCTTGTGCGTTCGCTAAGCATTTGGATTTGGCTGTGGTTTAGCATTTTGGTACCAATGAAAGAAATGTCTTGACACGATCTCACGACATTTTCAACGAAGGAGTATGCGCGTATTTCTTTTAGGAGAAGTTTTAGTTTCAAGCAGATGCAATGATTGAACTGCTTCGGATTCTTGACGGATGAGGAGGTTCGGATGTCCAGCAAGTCGCTTGTTTTAAGGGTTTTATCGAACTAGCCGGATCTTTCTCTGCATCGACTATCTCACTTCTTAGCCGCGCTACTCTCTCCGTTAGCTTCCAAGGAGGAAGCTGTTTATGGACAGACGCCCAAAGTCACCATCAGAGATTCTTCAGGAGGCCCTTAACAGGGCGACTGCTGAAAAATCTATTAGCAAGAGGCTGGATGAGCGAGATGATGAAAATCCTCTCGCCGGCTTTTTAACAAAGCGGCCTAAATAGCCCCTAGTGGCCCCGCTTGTCGTAAACGACGGGCGGATGGTCCAGGTCTCGATTCTGAAACCTGGGCCACCCGACCGGATGCTAGCCGATGTCGTGGCTGTGGTGGGATCGATTGAAATTGTTATAGGGGAAATTGATCGGTAGTACTGGAGGGAGTTATGAATGATTACGGAAGACTGGCGGCTAAAGCGAAGAAGGAGAAGCTCTGTGCCAGTTCCACAGGAAGGCAAGTCTGGGAGACTCAGGCGCTGCATGAATTCTTTAATAGCATCGAGAATGAGATCGACAGAGAGATCAAAAAGGCCAAGAAAAATGGAATCGACCTCTCCATAACAAATTCACAATGGGACATTGGGCTGTATACTTCTGCTGATCAAAAACAGATATGCAGAGTAACGTTAAAGTACAAGGAGGTCGACTCAGGTACGTTGGAACATCGACTTGAGGTCGTGATACCTGTGGGTGTCCTGTGTTTCAAGCTTGCGGAGGATGACATTGGATACAACACCAACGCATCACCCCAAGATATCGCAAAAAAAATCGTTGTTGGAGCCATCAGTGGTCGCTTTGAATGAATATGGCTGAGCGAGCTTAAGTTTTTGGAGGAAGATGTGAGAAGTGGAATTCAACAGATCGTCTGGTCTTGTATATTCAGCACAGTTCTTCAATCTCTTGCGCAGACGCCGTCTGGAGTAACGGTCGATCCGTTGGTCATGACTTGGAAACCAAACAGTCCAGGTTGCGACGGTAGATACGAAAATGGCTTGGAAGAAAAAGGGCTGTTTACAAACCAAGCCTCGCTTATCGTTTTCCTGATTCCTGACTCCGGCAAGCTGGCGGTTTCCGTCTATGTAGGAAATCCAGCGGAGAGAGCAGGACGAATCGACGTGATGCCTGAAAACTTCCACCTATTCAAAGTCACAGACAAAGGCTTGTCAGAACTGAATCGTGCTGAAGCTATTAAGATGGCAAAGTCGATGGAGCGTTGGTCTCGTTTCGGTAATGCTCTTGCGGCAGGAGCCTCCTCGTTTGGCGCTGAAACAACGGCCACAGGAACCGTTAACTACAGCGACGGAACCACGGCTAATTACACTGTCACAATGTCCAATCCTCAAGCTCAAAGGGACGCTATCAACCAAGCACATACAAACATCGAGAGAACTCAGAACCGTGGAGCCTATCTCGTTGGCGAAGAGCTTAAGCGAGTTACATTGGACCCAGGGCAGAATACGATGGGGCGGCTGTTCTTCCCAGAACAAAAGGGCGGAGTAAATCTACTGGTGAGAGCAGACATTGGAAATATACGCTATGAAATTCCCTTCCATCTGCCTGGAAAGCATGAGACAAATGTTGTGCCGAGCGCCACACAAAAAGAAGAATCTAGACCATCACAGCAAACCGCTGCAACTACAGTAGATAATAGCCAAAAGACGATGCCAACTGATCCGGTTCAGCAAGCGATATGGTATCGTAAAGCCGCAGACCGGGGTGACGCTCTAGCTCAATCACAACTTGGTTGGTTATACGCCACAGGACATGGAGTGCCGCAAGATTACGGGCAAGCAGTTATTTGGTTCCGGAAGGCCGCAGATCAAGGCGACGCTCAAGCTCAATTCAACCTTGGGATTGCTTTCAAGAATGGTCAAGGTGTACCACAGGACTACAGTCAAGCTACAGAGTGGTATCGTAAAGCAGCAGATCAGAATCTTGCTAAAGCCCAATTCAGACTCGGCAATTGTTATGTACTTGGTCAAGGAGTACCCCAAGATTACGTTCAGGCCGAATTGTGGTTCCGCAAGGCTGCCATGCAAGGATATGCTCCTGCACAAAATAACCTTGGCGATCTATATGAAAATGGAAACGGTCTTGTACAGGACTACACTCAAGCGGCATTGTGGTATCGAAAAGCTGCGGATCAAGGTAATGCGGTCGCACAATCTGGCCTTGGCTTATTATATTACGGAGGCCATGGCGTGCAGCAGGATTATTCAGAAGCTTATTTCTGGCTAAACCTTGCCACTGCAAGATCCAAAGGTAAAGAACAAGAAAAATTTGCTAAGTCTCGTGATGAAGCCGCAGCGAAATTGACTCCCGCCGATTTATCCAGTATACAACAACGCGCGGCACAATGGTTTGCCGCCCATCCTCCGCTGCCGTAAAAGGAAACGGCAATGACAGAAAAATTTCCGAAGGTGGCTTAGGGAACCTCTGAATAAGTCGATGCTTTGAAAGGGCACGACTTTAGTCGTGCCGCAAGCGCAACAGAATCAACGTGGGCTTTAGCCCCTGAGGGAAGGTTTCGCTAGGGATAGAACTTAATCAGAGGTTCCTTAGGTATCGATTCTGAGACCTGGGGTCTGATTCAAGAAAGTAGGACTGAAGTGAAGAAACGCTATTTGGTCGTCTATGAAAAGTGCAGACACAATTTTGCTGGCTATGTGCCGGACGTTCCGGGGTGCATTTCAACAGGACGATCACTTAGACATATGCGTGAGATGATGACAGAAGTACTTGAATTCCATCTCTCATCCATGCTATGTGATGGAGATGAAATTCCAGAACCGATCACCACGCAAGTTGACTTTGCGCTTGATGCAGAAGACGAAATCGTGGAGTACTGTATCGTTGATTGGCTTGATGTAAGAATAGTGAAAAGCGTTTATCGAAACGCAAAGAAGATTGAACCCGGCTACTCAATCATTGAGACTGCACGGCGCGCCAAGAAGGCCGCATAGGAAAAGATGGCAGACGTAAACTTCATTGTCGATGGAAAGACGCTGACGGCTCCCGCGGGGACGCTCTTGATAGACGCCTGCCGCAAGGCGGGGATCGAGATTCCGGCCTTCTGTTATTACCCCGGCCTCAGCCTGCAGGCCGCCTGCCGGATGTGCGTGGTGCGCCAGGAAAAAGTGCCCAAGCTGCAAACCGCCTGCACGACCACCGTCGCCGAGGGGCAGGTCTTCACGACCGAGTCCGACGAGATCGCCCAGGCGCGCAAGGCGACGCTGGAACTGCTGCTCGGCAATCATCCGCTGGACTGCCCGGTCTGCGACGCCGGCGGCGAGTGCGAGTTGCAGGACATGACCTTCAAGTACGGCGCGGGCGAGAGCCTCTACGCCGAGGCCAAGCAGCACCGCGAAGAGCAGCAGTGGTCGCCCGCCGTCTACTTCGACCGCCCGCGCTGCATCCTCTGCTACCGCTGCATCCGCGTCTGCGGCGAAGGGATGGACGTGTGGGCGCTGGGCGTGCAGGGGCGCGGCGTGAGCGCGTCGATTGCGCCCAATGGCCGCGACCACCTCGACTGCGAGCAGTGCGGAATGTGCATCGACATCTGCCCGGTGGGCGCGCTGACCAGCGGCAGCTATCGCTACAAGACGCGGCCTTGGGAGATGAACCACGTGGCGACGGTTTGCACGCATTGCGCGGACGGCTGCAAGGTGACGCTGGGCATGCGGCAGACCAATGATGGCTCGGAGATCGTGCGCGCCGACAATCGTGACAAGAGCGGCATCAATAATGATTTTCTCTGCGCCAAGGGACGGTTTGGCTTTGATTTTGTCGAGAGCGGCGAGCGCCTGACCAAGCCGCTGGTGCGCAATGCGGACGGCAAGCTGGTGGAGGCTACCTGGGAGCACGCGCTGCGCATGGCCGCGAGCATTCTCAAGGAGATACGCGAAACGCGCGGCGGCGTGGCGATTGGCGTCATCGGTTCCAATCAGGCGACCAACGAAGAGAATTACCTGCTGCAGAAGTTTGCGCGGACGGTGCTGCGGACCAACAACATCGACCACGAGCGGACGGCTGATTATGCGGCCTTTGCGCGCGCGCTGGCCGGGCACGAGGGCAAGGCGGCCAGCCTGCGCGATACGGCGACAGCTCCGGCGATCCTGCTTATCGGCGGAAATCCGACCGAAGAGCACCCGTTGCTGGCCTGGAATCTGCGCACCAATGTGCGGCTGAATCGCGGGCGGTTGTACATCGCCAACAGCAAGAAGATCAAGCTGGAGCGCATGGCCGCGGCCACGTTGCGTTTGCCCGCCGACGGTTACGGCACGCTGACAGCTTCGCTGGAGCAGGGCGGCTCGGAGTTCAGCAAGGCTGTGCTGGCCGAGGAGTCTTTGCTGGTGATCCTGGGACCGGAGTTGAGCGGCGCGCAGACGGCGGAGTTGGTGGCTTGGGGGCTGAAGCGCGGCCCCAATCCCGGATCTGTCCGCTTTGCGCTGCTCGGCGGTTATGCCAACTCGCGCGGCGCGGCGGATATGGGCCTCTTGCCCAGCCTGCTTCCGGGCTACGTGCCGGTGACGGAGCCGGGCGCATTTGCCGAGTACGCGGGAATGTCCGCGACGCCGGGTAAGACGCTTGAGGAGATGCTGGAGTCGGCCGGCCGAGGCGAGTTGGGCGCGCTGGTTGTAATGGGCGCGGACCCGGCGGCGAAGATGGAGTTGGCGCCGGAGGCGCTGAAGAAAAGCTTCATTATTGTCGCCGATCTATTCCTCACCAAGACGGCGGCGCTGGCTGATGTGGTCTTTCCCGCCGCGAGTCTTTATGAGAAGAGCGGCACGGTGACCAACACCTTGGGCGATGTGCAGTTGGTGAAGAAGGCCGCCGACCGCGCCGGAGTGAAGCCGGAGTTTGAGATCATTGTGCGGTTGGCAGGGGCGATGGGCGTGGATGTGAAGACTCTTGTACCGTTTGGCAAGAGCGGTACAACTGCTGACTTGGGCCAATCGCGCGGTGCGCAGGCCGGCGAGGCGGACCGGCACGCGGTGTGGCTGGCGGCGAATGGGTTGGAGTGGAAGACGAGTCCCTTTGATCCGCTGGCGGTGCTGGACGAAATCGCACGGCTGGTTCCAGGCTATGCACAGGACCGCGTGAATCTGTTGAGCGGAAATGATGTGCAGAGCGAACTGGGGTTTGTTCCTGTGGCGGCGTTGACAGAGCGGGGCGAAATTCTGCCAACGCATGATGGATTGTTTACCTCTGGAACGCTGGGCGAACGGAGCGTGCTGCTCAAGGAATTGAAGGCGCATCAGACGAAGTTTGGTGGGTTAAAAGTGCTGTGAAGTTGGGATTCATGGTCTCCCACCCTAGCCGTAAAAACAAAAACGCGGCGAGTGTGGGGCACCCAGTTTGATTGTTCTGTGCAATCGCGTAGAAGTTTTGAAAGGGCACGGCTTTAGCCGTGCCGCAGAGGCAGCAAATTGAGAGGGCTTTAGCCCCTGAGGGATGTTTTACTGTCAGCCAGAAATTATAAAGAGGATGCAAGGATGAATCTCAGGGAAGGTACACGGCGACTGGCTCTGCTCTTAGGAGTAGTAGGGGCGATTTGTGGCGGAGTTGCGTCGTATTTTGAGTTGCAAACAGTCCTCACTCAATGGGAGCAACACAACAAATTTGTCCAGTTATCTTCATCTGATACTGTACGGCAAGAACGCAAAAAGTGTCAGGCCAGTGGCAGCCCTCTATTGAATCCGGCGATGGGCGAGCCGATACACGGCAGAGCCAAACTCAGTGACGTGCAACCGATTCCTTCGAATCAATCCGCACAACAAATACACGGACCATGGGAGAAATACGCACAACCAGCAAGCTCAGGTCATATTGCAGAATATGACGCTCAAGGGAATCCGATTTCTTCACAACCAGATCAAGGTGAGATTAAAACAATCCATTGGACGAAAGATTTTCGCGTTGAATCAATGGAGACAGAGGACGGTCAAACATTGTATCCAACAAAGACTCCAGCGGCATATTTGTACATCTTGATTGCGCTCTTTCCAATCCTCGGATTCTTGATTCCGTGGGGTTCAATTCACGCAATCAGATGGGTAGGAATAGGTTTCGTCAAAGTGGAGGACAACAATGACGATCAATGAAGCAAAACTGTACTCAATTCAAGTGCACACTGAAATATGGAATTTACTGGGAGGAATTACTACACCGCCAGGCGCTAGATTCCAGTTGGTTCCAGCATATCTTACGATGGCACTTGAACATCAAAAAGCGATCGTTGTACTGGTTGATTTAGATTTGCGTGGTTCTGCATTTGCGCTTCTTCGTTTACAAATTGAAGCAGCTTTTCGTGGCCTATGGATTGGTAAAATTGCAACTGAACAGCAATTAGGAAATTTTGCTACTAAGGGCGTTGATCTTTTTGGAAAATTGAAGTTCAAGAATATGACAAAACAAGTTGATGATGCATATCAAGCAAAAGGGGGTTTACAATCGATCATTGACAAGTTCTGGACACCATTAAATGGATTTACTCATACTGGTTATGAACAATTAGTCCGACGATTCAACTCCGAAGGAACAATTGTGCCAGACTACTCGGACGACGAGACCGAGTCTCTAATACTGTGTTCCGCCGAGACTTCTTATATCGCGGCGGGTTTTATTCTCGTAATAATGGGTTTTTTCGAGCGAAGTAAAGCCTTAAGAATATGGCATACAAATAATATGCTGAACACAAAACTAGATTTTGAAGAGCTAACCGAGGTTAAACCTGCATGACGATATTGCAATTCATCTTATGGAGCGTGCTGAAGGTAGCCGTGGTGACGGTGGTGATGCTGCTCGCGGTCGCCTACACTGTGCTGCTCGAACGTAAGCTCGTTGGCCGCATCCAGAACCGCTGGGGGCCGTGCCGCGTGGGTCCCTTCGGGCTTTTGCAGCCGCTCGTGGACGGCGCAAAGTCCTTCCTCAAAGAGGACATCATCCCCACAGGCGTCTACCGGCCGCTCTATCTGATTGCGCCGATCATCGCGCTGGGCTGCGCGCTGATCTCCATTGGCGTGGTGCCCTTCGGCGAGCCGATCTTGAATGCCGGGAGCGCGCAGCCATTTCAAATTGCCAATGTGAATGTCGGCCTGCTGATTATTCTGGGCGTCACTTCGATTGGCGTCTACGGCATTGCGCTGGCCGGCTGGTCGTCGAACAACAAGTATTCGCTGCTGGGCGCGCTGCGCTCCTCGGCGCAGTTGGTCAGCTATGAATTGGCGCTGGGGCTTTCGCTGGTCGGCGTCGTGCTGCGCGCCGGTTCGCTTAATCTGCGGGTGATCGTTGAGCAGCAGGCTACGCGCGGCATCGCGACCTGGAATATCTTTGGCGGCTTTCAGTTCGTGGCTTTCTTCATCTATCTGACGGCGGCCTACGCGGAGACCAATCGCTCGCCCTTCGATCTGCCCGAAGCTGAGTCTGAGCTGACCGGCGGCTATCACACCGAATACAGCTCGATGAAGTTCGCCATGTTTTTCATGGCCGAGTATGCCAACATGATTACCGTGGGTTGCGTGGCTACGCTGCTGTTTTTGGGCGGCTGGACCAGCCCGCTGGGCAATCTGATTCCGCCCTTCGAGAATGTCTTTTTCGACGCGGGCCTCTCGCTCTTCTGGTTTGTGCTGAAGGTTTTTTGCTTCCTCTTTTTGTATGTGTGGGTGCGCGGGACGCTGCCGCGCTTCCGCTATGACCAACTGATGAACTTTGGCTGGCGTTGGCTGATGCCGCTGGCCATCCTGAACATTGTGGCAACCAGCGCCTTGCTTGCGTACCGCTAAATTCGACTGGCTTAAAGTTCCAAGTTGTTGAAATTATGGTGGGCCTGCAGGGATTCGAACCCCGAACCAAGGGATTATGAGTCGGTCGCCAACGCGATAAGTTATTGATATTAAACAATATGCAAGTATAGTTTACCGTAGTCCTAAATAGTTGAGCGAGCGGTGGTTAACCCAGTTTGGCGTGGTAGGCAAAAGCTGACGGGTGAACCGCTACTGTACCCGCATTTCAGAACTCATAGGCGCGTGAGAACCTCCCAATGGGCGTTACTCCGCCGTCCCAAAACTGCATTTTCCTATTCAAACCGCTCATTTTCGTGCCTCTCCTCTGATGCCTCACGCTGCCGTACAATGTCGAGTACGCTCAGGAGACGCGTTTTCTCCGCCGCCACAAACGCGACTATGCTTGGGTCATGGTAATCCGCAAGTGAATCAAGCAGCTTGACGTTCGCCTCCCACGGCGGTACTTGCGAACCCGACCAGCCCATTGGCTGAAATCTCTCGATGAATCGCTTGAGCACCTCGATGCGATCCGGCGCTTGTTCCAGCAGTTTCAATGCTACCTTTGTCCAATGACGGATCTCCGTATTTGGTTCAACTTTGAATGGGAAGATTGCGGAAGCCATCAGGGGGTATCGGATATTCCTGTCCTGCTCGCACCATTCCAGCAGAATCTGTTCTGGAACATTGTCGAAGGCCAAGCCACCCCGCCCAAAAGTTTGGTAACGAATCCGATAGATGTGGTCATCTGGTGCGGTGCCAAGGGGAAAGAGCGTGTTGAGCGTAACAGTCGGCTGAACGGCAAGCAGTATTCCTAAGACGCTGGTCGTTTCCGAGTCGGCGAAATGCCGGCGCGCCAACGACTCCCTGACGCGCTGACACATTTCGTATGCGACCGATGAACCTTCAGGTCCAGTCAAGCAATGCTTTACCAGCGCATTCAGATGGTAAGTCTGGTTATCGTTTCTATCGGCAAAATCAAATCGGCTCAGGAGCGACCTGCCTGCGACCAAAATTTCTCTGGGAACCGGAATCTTGTCACGCTCATATAAAGCGATGCGCATCCATAAGATTTCCAGCGCAACGTCGAATCCACCTGGAAGTTCCAAAATGAGCAAGGATAGCTCGGCGAGCCCCTCTCCACTTAGGGTGTCCCATGTATATAGCAGGGTTCGATACCTCTCGATTGGCGCAATGCCGTTAGCAAGAGAGTGCTTCATCCGCTCAAGGCCGAGAAGCTGCATTCCAGCACGGCACTGAAGTAGCGGGAACCACTCTGCTAGCGATGAATGGTTCATGCTCTCGTCGAGTAGAATCTCCACGAGTTCCGAATTTACGTTCCGTAGATTAAGCAGAAAGATACCTAGACTTTCAGCGGATTGCTGCTTAGGATCAATCTGGATGAATTGGTCCAGGATACTTTCCCACAGCCATGTGTAATCTGACGAACTGTCAATCATTCCCTTAACAAAATGCCCAACGTACATCCAGGATTCCGCTGAAACGAGATCCGGCAACAACTCTTTAAATGCAGTTTC
>Ga0181529_10005455_pt1 | contig 13344 bp, 14 predicted proteins | sample PEATcosm2014_Bin_36_FD_119763 | JGI IMG/M metagenome (GOLD analysis project Ga0181529, IMG submission 119763) | Peatland microbial communities from MTU Mesocosm Facility, Houghton, MI, USA - PEATcosm2014_Bin10_30_metaG | ecosystem: Environmental > Terrestrial > Soil > Wetlands > Peat | place... | reverse complement strand
TATTGTATCCAAAGTCGGGCTGGGGATCAATGAGTTCCAGAATCTGACGCCGGAAGAGCGCGCGGAGCAGAGGGGCGAGCTTCCGGAGCGTGCGCGCACGGCGATCGGCCGGTTCGTCGGCGACCTGGATAGGGATACGGAGGCGATTCTGACTCCGGGGCAGATCAAGCGGATGCACGAGCTGGACCTGCAGTGGCGCGGTCCGATGGCCGCCGGAGATCCGAGGGTTGCGGAGGCGCTGCAGCTCTCTCAGGAGCAGAAGCAGAGGGTCGCGGAGATCGTGGCGGATTACCACGTGGAGATGCAGAAGGCCTTTATGAGCGGATTCGCTGCGATGCGCAGAGGGTCCGGAGCGGGCGAGAACGGCGCTGCGCCTCCGGCTCCGCCTTCCGCCGACGATATCCGCAACGCCTTCATCGACGTGGATAAGAGCGTGGCGAAGACGCGAGCTGAGCATGCCGGCAGGGTGCTGGCGCTTTTTTCGGAAGAACAGCGCGCCCATTGGAGCGCCATGCTCGGCAAGGGGTTTCATTTCAGCAAGCTGGCCGATGAGGATCAGGGCTGAAGCCGCAAGGGCTCAGGCCGACGCCGGTCGGCGCTGCGAAGCCGGCTCCTCTGCATCGCCGCCGTCTATCACGCCCATATCCCGGTTTACCCAAATCACGGGCAGCGTTCGGCCTTTCAACTCCACGAGCACCTCAGTGCCCGGGGTCGGCAACGGAGTTGCGCTTGATGACCACTCCCAGTCGTGGTCGTCACCGACCAGCGTGGTTGCGAAGAGGTCCTCCGGCCCACACTCGAGTACCTCCTCGTAGCCCGTGCGGTATGAAAATGGCTTGACGTCGCTCCGACGCACCCTCTCGGCCATCGCCCTTCTCCTTTGCTGCTCCGCGGATCGCGCCACGGGCATTTTCCGCTCCAGCAGCGGACTTCTCGCGCATCATGCCACGACAGTTGACATTTTATAACGCAATGGGTTATAATTTTTTAGAGGCTGGTCGTGGATATTCTGTTCCGAACAACCGAGATGGCCAAGGACATGAACGACGGCAAGGCGCGGGTCAGGAAATACGGGCCGGAACGTGCCAAGCGGATTGCGCTGCGGTTGGACCAGATGCACGCGTCCGCCAATCTCGCCGTCTTCCGGGCCGTCCACGCTCGTTGTCATCGGCTCTCAGGCGACAGGAGCGGTCAATGGTCGGCGGACCTGGACGGGCCTTACCGGTTGATCTTTGAGGTAGCGGACGAGCCGGAACCTCAGGATGCGTATGGCCGCCTCGACACAGCAGCCGTCAGGAGGGTCAGGATCATCGATGTCACAGACACACATTGAGTTCGATATCGGCAACGAGTACCGACCCGACGAAGTGACCGCGCCGGGCGAGACGCTGGAGGAGATTCTTGCTGATCGCCGCATGACCCAGACGGAGTTGGCGGATCGGCTCGGCATGGCGCAGAAGACGGTAAATGAGATCATCAGAGGCAAGGCACCGCTGACTCAGGAGACAGCGCTCGCTCTCGAATCCGTGCTCGGTATTCCGGCATCCTTCTGGAACCGCTACGAGGCCGCGTACCGGGAGTCCCTGGCGCGTCGCGCCGGCGCCTCCAGGTTGGTTTCCGCGACGGAGTGGCTCGCCAAAACGCCGTGGAAAGCGGCGAGCGAGTTAGGATGGTTGCGAGTGCGATCCAACCCGGCCGACCAGTTGGAGGAGGTGCTGCGGTTTCTCGGCATCGCCTCGCCGGAGCAATTCGACCGCGTTTACGGCGTGCTGGCGGTCCAGTGGAGACAGCCGGTCGCGAGCTCCTCGGACGTCTACGCTCGGGCATTCTGGCTCAGGCGCGGCGAGATCGAGGCTGCGAAACTGGCGCGTTCGCTCGATCTGACCTGGAACGCCTACGATGGTCGCCTGTTTGAAGCGTGTCTCGCAGACGCGCGTCTGCTCGCCCTCGACCTCGACCCGAGGTCGTTCGTTCCGTCGCTGCAACGACTGTGCGCTAGCGCGGGCGTCGCCGTCGTGTTCGTCCAGGAGCTCAAGGGGACCAGGGCATCCGGCGCGACCCGATGGCTCGCACCTGACCGCGCGTTGATCCAATTGAGCCTGCGGTACAGGTGGCACGATAGTCTATGGTTCAGTTTCTTCCACGAGTCCTGCCACGTGGTGAAACATCCGAAACGCGGGATATTTGTCGAGGAGGCAGGCCAGATGGAGACCGAGTTCGAAACTGAGGCGAACGGGTTCTCGGAGAATCTGCTCATCCCGAAGCGCGAATTCGCGGGATTCAGAGCAGCCGGTCAGTTCACGGACGCCGCGATCATGGAGTTTGCGCGAAATATCGGCGTGCATCCGGGAATCGTCGTCGGGAGGCTTCACAAGGAGGAACTCGTCCGACCAAACCGATTCAACGAGCTCAGGCAACGCTATTCGCCACCCGCCGGATTGTAGGCTCATTCTCCACGCCGCGCATGCGCGCGGTCGGGAGCCGGCAGCGCGTGTATAATGAACCTGGGAACGCACTCGGTCCCGGATTGTGAGGCAGAACGGTGGAACTGGAATCCTATTTCGACTTTCAAAGCGAGGACGACATCCGGATCAAGGGAACGCGCATAGGCATCGAGACGGTGCTCGACGCCCACCTGACCCAGGGCATGACGGCCGAGCAGATCCGAGACGAATACCCATTGTTATCGCTGGAACAGGTATACGCCACGATCCTGTACTACCATGCGAACCGCGACCGCGTCACCGCGTATATGGAGGCGTGGGAACGCTTCTCCGATGAGGTTCGCGCTGCCGCCGAAACCGAGCCGGACCCTTTACTGAGAAGGGTCAGAGCGATTCGGAACGAACTGGCATCGTACCCTCCGAACGAGCGGCCGATAGTGTTCGACCGCATTGTCGCCAAGCATAAGGCCCGTGACGAGAAGCTCGCGAATGCCGATCAGGTCATCGCCTGATGAGGGTCTTGATGGACGAGACCATGCCGCCGGTCTATCGGCTGTTGCTCTCGCAAACGGGTCAATCGCTCAGAGTGCTCGCCATCGGCGACGCGGGCGCCCCGTCGTTCGGGACGGCTGATCCCGACATCCTGGCCTGGTGCGAACGGAACGACTTCCTGCTCGTCACCAACAACCGGAAATCCATGCCGGGCCATCTCAGCGATGACTTCGCGTCCGGCGGCCACGTTCCCGGCATCATCGCAATCCGAGGCGGCTGCGGTGTCCAGGAGGCCGTGGAGGAGATACTGCTCACGCTGGGCGCCTCCCTGTTTGGCGAGCTCCTGGACCGCATCATCTACGTGCCGCTGTAGCCCCGGAGGCGCTATTGGCCGGTTTCGCCGGTGAGCGGGATCAGGCGCGGAATGCGCTGGTCCATCGGCGGAATGGCGGGCGAATCGTCGGACGGCCTGTCCAGGTAGTAGTAGGCGAGCGTCGTGTAGTGGTTCGTGAACGGCTTTCGCGTGTCGTCCGGGCCGCCCCGGCCATGCTCCAGGTCCATGCGCAGCGATTTCTGGAAGGCGACCGGATCTTTGATGTGCCAGCGGTAGCAAGTGGTCATGTCGCCGCGGCGCTCGCCCATGTAGAACGGGACGCCGAAGTAGGCGGTCCAGAAGGCCTTGCCGAAGTCCCACGCGCCGCAGAAGTAGTCCTCGCTGCCGGTTCCCTCGATCGTCGGCTTCGCGTCGCCGTCGATATAGAATTTGTCGTTGCCCTCGCCCCACCAGCCGTCCGAGTTCGCCAGCACGCTGATGTTGCATCCGACGTAGTGGCCCTTGCCGGTCGTGTCGAGAAGCGTAAGGTCCTTGCCCGTCGGCGCGGGGAAATAGGTATGGAACTGCGTATGGAAGTAGCGGATGTCGCGGGGAGCGCGGCGATCGAGGCGGTAGTCGATGTTGAAGTAGAGAGCGTCGATGGGAATGGTTCCCTGGTTCTCGATCGTTACGACGGCGTGCTTTGCGAATGGCATGGGCCAGTAGCAGTTGAGCGAGCGCGACGAGCCTATGATGACCGGATCGGAGGTGAACTCGACGTAGCGACCGAAGCCCTGGACGAAGAACTCGCCTATCGGGCATTCGACGGCCGGCTTCGCCGCATCGTCCCAGGTCATGCGCAGCACGAGTTCGCGCAGCGGGGCGCCGGTCGGAGGAGCGATGGTGAACCAGAAGTGGGTGATGCGCCCGCTGCCCTTCACATCGACAAGAGTCAGGGTCTGGCCGGGCGCCAGGCGGCGAGCGTCCCCGTTGTGGTGATTGGGGTCCGTGCTGGAGCTGCGCAGCGAGCGGAACTCCTTTTTGTCGGCAAGCTGATCCAGCCCGCCCGGCGCTCCCTGCGAACGTGCGGTAGCGGGCAAGAGAAGCAGAGCGAGCAGGGAAAGAGGCATAACGCGACGCAGCGTCATTTTCTATAACTCTCCTGACAGACGGGATTGTGAAGCCGATATCCGAGATTACGAAGGCTCGTCCGTGCCTTCGCCGCGCGCTCTCGCGCGCAGGCTCATCCACAGCATGAGCCCGCATAGCGCGAAGAGGATGAAGAAGACGATCAGCGGCCCGGGCGGGCCCATTACGCCGGAGCCGAAATCGGTCATAAGGAAGTTTACGCGGTCGATGAGCAGCGCCAGGCGCGCCATGATCGTCGATCCGAAGATGGCGCCGAACGCGAACATCAGCAGCCAGCGGCCCATCGCCGCGGTTCCTTTGAGCGCACGGCTCTTCTGCTCGAACGAGAAGAAGAAGTAGCTCATGACGCAGAGGAGGACGACGGTAAATACGATATTGTTGATGGCGTCCGGCACGGTCACCTGCGGGTAGAGCAATGGGATGTGAGCGGCCTCTGCGGCCTTCGGCGGCAGATGCAGCGGGTTGGGAGCGTACAGTGCGGGGTGCGGCACAAGCGGCTTGAACGACTTGGGAATCTGAGGCCAGACGTTGTTTGTGAAGGCCTGGAACTCCTGGCCCGCCGTGACGCCGAGGGAGAATCCGATCGCGAGGCGGGCTACCCAGTTCAGCTTGCGGCTGAATATGAAGTAGTACATGAGGCCGACGATGGAGGCGAATATCCACCACCACTCTCCCTGCTTGAAGATCGCGTCGAACCACTTGGGCAGCAGGACGTCGTTCCAGGCCTCCACGAGCAGAACGCCGGTTGCAAGACCGAGGTAGAGGTGCTCGAAGAAGCGGTAGACCCGGTTTTCGCGATACAGAACCGAGTAGAACCCGAGCGTGCAGAAGACGCCGATCCAGAGCATGAGCGAGTCGAGATGACTGGCGAGCCAGGGAGAGAAACCGGTCATTCCTGGTCCTCCCGGCGCCTTGCCGCTCGTTCCAGCAGCATCGCGACGTTGCCCAGAACGATGAAGAAGATGATCAGCACGTGAGCCGCGGAGAGCGAGGCGTTCGCGGCGGTCGCCGTGCCGGAAACTCCGAGCAGGTGCTCATACTCGATGGCGCCCTTAAGGCCGACAAGGCAGCCTATGAGCTGACGGCTCGACACGAAGTTCTCGGCCTCCGGCGCCATTACAGACGTGAGCGCGGCGGCCATCTTGAGGTTTTCCTTATACGGCCCCTGCATGAACTTGATGAAGTAGGTGTAGGAGTCCGACGCGCTGATGTCGATTACCAGCCGGATGTCGTGGGCAGAGCGGATGCCTGCCATAACGGGCTCGCTTGCTACGGGCTTGCCGTTGTAGTCCTGGGGCGCCGCGCCGCGCACGTCGAGCACGAACGCCTTCAGGAAGTCCTGCTGGTCGACCTTAAAGCCGAGGTTGGTCCAATTCACTCCTTCGACGTAGCCGTACTGGTCCTGCAGGCGCTTCGCCATAGCCTCGCTGATAATTGGCCCCTGCGGATCGAAGGAGACCATTGCGAAGCGAATGTGCCGCTTCATGAGGTGTCGCATCAGCGCCTCGGTCTGCGGGCCGTTCTCGCCTCGTGAGCCTGCAGCCCAATCGGGCGCGAGCAGAACGAAGGAGTTCGGCGGGAGGCTCTGGATCTCGTCGTACACCATTAGCGTGGACGGCGACACGGTCACCGGCAGCACGAACGGGCGTAGCGCGAAGGTGGGATGCAGCCAGCCGAGCGGCCCCCGCCCAAGGACGACCGTGGGCACCACGATCGGATGCAGAAGAGGTATGGCGACTGTGAGGAAGAGCAGCGCGTAGAGAAGGCGCCGGTCTACGGTTTGAAGGAAGCGCAGCACATTCAATGGCGGATCCTCATTGCGAGTCGAAGAAGCTGCCGCGCTCCAGGCCGAGCCAGACGCGCAGCGCAACGGCCAGCGAGCCCACCGCGAGCCCGAAGTTGATGGCCCTCACGGCGGCAGCGTTCGGCTGGCTCATGATCCAGTCACGGATGACCTCGGTGTGCATTGCCGTCGGAAAGTGGCTTGTCATGACCTGGCCGATCGAAGTCTGGCCAAGCATCACCACGATGGCCGTAGCGAGCAGCAGTGTTGCCTCGATGGAGCGAACGCGGAAGGCACGATAGGCGGCAGAGACGATATAGAACGCGATTATCGAAAAGACCGTCGCGTCGAGATTCTGGAGTGCTCCCGTGTAGAGCAGCGTATAGAGATTCTTGTTGATCGCGTTGGCGTGAGGCTTCTGTAGCAGCCCTATGATGCCCACGGAGATCAGCCCGAAAAAGAAAGCGGCGCTGTATATGGCGTTCTCGCCTCCGCGTATGAGCCGCTTGCCGTGAAGTTGGGCAAGGTTGAGCAGCCCGAGTCCTACGGTCCATGCAGAGACGATAAGGGCGAAAGTGGTGACAGTAAAGACGTAGGGCGTAAGGAAGTTGCCGCGGTGCGCCGGGTCCGCGCCGGTCGGCATGCTATGGACGGGATAGAGGAACTCGCAGGCAAAGAAGGCGCCGGCGAGCAACGTCACCGCGCGGATGGTGTACTTTCTGATGCTGTTCGGCGCTGCCGAAAGGACCGCCAGCACGACAATCGAGAAGGCGATAGCGCCTGCAAGGCTCTCGTACAGGGCACGGCCGTGCCTGGGAACGAAGAGCCACGTAGAGAGCCACCTAAAGAGCCACAGAAAGAGCCACAGAAAGAACCGCATTCTATACCATCCTGCCTACGGCGGCTGCGTAAACCACAGCGCGAAGATCTGCGCGCCGTGGGTCGCAAGCAGTCCACAGACGGTCGTCAGCAAGACGCCGACGAGGACTGAGAGCAGCATCAGGCCTTTCGAGATGTCCTGGCCCACGATGCTGCCCAGCAGCGTGGGCTCGCGTGAGAGGTAGGCGCTCGCCGCATAGAACTCATCTCCGATGATCACGTAGTCGCAGGCGGCGATGAGAAACGGGATCTGAGTCGTGGCGGGCGTTCCGGCCACCTGTATGGCGCCGACCATCTGGCCCGTCTCGGCGAGGATCAGCGATTCGGCGTAGTAGTAGCCGAACAGGAAGCAGGCGGCGGCCTTCTCGCGCCAGATGAGGCCGGAGACGCTGGCTGCGAACGCGAACTGCCTGCTGGTGAGAAAGAGAATGTCGTTCGGATTAAACCGATCCGGCCGGCCTGCGAGGGAATAGGCGTCGCGCACGGCCTCTTCCGTCACGGGCACCATTTGCGGGTCGTAGACGGGGCATATGGCGCGGGCGGCAAACTTCGCCGACGATCGCACGATGTAGGTGACGATGGCGAGCGCCTGCAGCACGACGATCTCGATGCCGCCGTTGATTCCCAGGCCCGTGAGGCAGACCATCGGACGGCCCATCTCGGTCGCGCGCCCGATCGCCTCGTCGATCGCCGTCAGACCCTGAATGCGGCGGATGTAGAGATCCCGCTTTCCCGCAATGAAGATCATGGCGACGATCACGACGCTGAAGGTAATCAACGCGCACCGCGCGAGCGTATTGGCGTGTTCCATTACCTAACCCCCCGGCCCCCTTCCCCACGGGGAAGGGGGAGGATCGACTTCCTCGTACCCTGGTCCGCCCGACACTCCCGGCCGCCTAACCCCCTGCCGCCTAACCCCCCGGCCGCCTAACCCCCCGCCCGGGGTCCGGCCCCCTTCGCTTCGCGAATTCCCCCGCCTTCCCCACGGGGAAGGGGGAGATTCTGCGTTAAGTTCCTGGACCTGCTCCCTGGTGCGGAGCGGGGAGCGCAGGCGGCTTTCCCGCGGACTCTTCTATGCGCTTGATGAGCCGCTCTACGTCGTCGCGCGACTGCAGCAGCTTGGAGAAGCGCTGGACGTGCTGCGGGCCGAAGATGGGCGCCAGAAATCCGGACCCTAGAATGAGCGCCTGGCCGGCCAGATAGGAAAGCGGCTTCATGCTCTCCAGCGCCAGCACGGCGGGCACGTGCATTCCAAACCGGTTTACGTGCTTTACGATGCTGTCGATCAGCGCATCGCGCGCGGCCGGGTCCAGATCGGCATCCCAATTGAATCCGAGCGTCACGTTTGCTCCTTAGGATGCGCGTCTGCGGATTTCTGTGGCGCTGCGTCCGGCCGGTATGCTAGAATCGAGCGAAAGAGCGATTCACGGTCGCCCGGGCAGCCATCCGGCGCATAGCGGAGCACGATGCCGCGAAAGTTGTCCAGCCGGGATGCGACGGAGAGCGGGGAGAGCAGAACCGCATCCCGCGAGACGAGACAGCGTTTCACCTGAGGCCACTCGAGCCGGAGGTGGGACGTGACGGAATCGGCGGCAATGCCGTTGCTCGACAGACGGTAAGAGACGGGCAGAAAGAAGTCCGCCGTTGCGCCAAGCAGGAGCACGACGGCGACTATCGCCGCGATCGGGTTGCCGAACAGAAACCAGACGCCTGCGAAGGCCGTCACAAATATCGCGACGATGGCCGGGAGCTTCTCGGGATGCTGCCTGGCCAGGTGCACGCGCCAGCAGAGAGGTTCGGAGAGCTCCTGCCCGCATTCGGCATCGACCTGGCGAGCTGCGCTGGCGTGATCTGTTGGCGCTTGCGTCACGATTGGCCCCGCACCGGCCCGGAATTGCCGTCCGGAGAATATGGCGCATTATACAGAGAATGCACCCTACTGTCAAATCGGCGCGGCGCGAGTCCGCGTCCTGCGCAAATTGCGAATAAGAGGCGTCCCATGTCCAAAAGGCTGATCTTTGCTGTTGACGACGAGCCCCGCATCACGCGGCTTGTACAGGTGAACCTGGAGCGCGCGGGCTACGACGTCGCCATAGCCTGCAACGGCATGGAGGCCATGGAGGCGCTGAAGAGCAGAAAGATCCAGCCCGATCTGCTGCTGCTCGACGTGACCATGCCCTACATGGATGGATTCGAGATGCTGGCCGAGCTGAAGACGGACCCGGAGCTCGCCCGCATCCCGGTAATCATGTTGACCGCGCGGTCTCGCGACGAGGACATCCTGCTCGCGCAGGACCGCGGCGCGCTGAGATATCTTACCAAGCCGATCCACCCCACCGAGCTGATCAATCACGTTAACGAGGCGCTCGGCCTTTCCGCCCCGCCGGGTTCCGGCCCCCACCCCCAGCCCCTCCCCCAAGAACAGGGGAGGGGGGACTGACCGAGGCCCCCCCCCCCGGCCCCTCCCCCAAAAACAGGGGAGGGGTGACTGACCGGCGGGCGATTCCCTAGCTCGAAAGCGCTCGGATGTGGGTGTCGGCGGGACGCCGGACTGCTTTCGTCGTGCGTCTAGAGCCGGACCTCAGTGCAGGTCGACCTCCAGCCTGTCGCCGGCGTTGAGCGTGAGCGGCGCATCGAAGACGATGCGGAGCGCGCCGGTCAGATCGAGCGCGGCATGGCTGCCGACCGGAACGCGGCTCAGGCTCACGTGCGCCTCCGGAATGGCTGCCGCTGCGCCGAGAGGCGGGCCGGGAATCCGGATCGACTTCAGTTCGAGCGCGGCGGTGGCCGCAGTAGAGAGCGTGGGCGTGGCCATCGTAAGAGCGATCAGCCGGTCCAGCCGAAAGGTGAGCAGGCCGCCTCGCGCCGTCGGACGGTATTGCAGCATACCCCAGAACCCCGGAGCGAAAACGGGGGCCGTGAGACTGCGCCATGTGCCGGGCAGATCGGGATCAAGCGTGAGCTCCTGCGCAAAGGCATCCCAGACGAAGCCGTTCAGGGCGGCATTCACGCACCAGTCCGCCATCGACGCCGCGCTGACCACTCCGGGCGTCTCGTTATTTCCTGTCTTCGTCGCGTAGTTAGCCGAGGCCACCCAGGGCGAGCGCTGAACCTCCCAGCGCGTGGCGGCGAGCCGCTGCAGCAGGCCGAGGCTTCCATCCGCGCGATTCCGCGTAAATCCGAGCGCCACATCGTCCATTACGGCCGCGGCGGGCTCGCAGATATCCGCCGCGCCGTTGGAAGGCGATGAATCGCCGACGATTATAGGCGGGCCGAACGAAGCCGGCGCAGTCGCGTCGTTTCTTGTCCTGACCGTGTCCAGCGCGCTCTCGATCCTATCGCGAGGCAGCAGATCGCCGAGGCCGAGGGCGTCCGCGATCCACTGGCCGGCAAGCTGGCTCTCCGCGCAGGCGCCCGTCGCCGGCTCCGCGTAGAAGCGATCCCTCCAGAGCCGCCGCTCCAGTGCGCCTGAGCCGCGCTCGAATGCATCGCCGCACTCCTTTTCGAAGACATGGTCCTCGATTAGCTGCGCGACGCGACGGCCGGCTCGCAGGGCCGCCAGCCAGAGCGTGGCCGAGGCGGGAGTGAGAGCCGACCTGGTGCGCGGCGAGCCGGTCGCAGGCGCAGGCGAGTCCGATCGATCGCCGCTCTGCTGCGGCAGAGGCAGGCCGTCGGAATCGAGGCCGCCCTGGAGAATGGCTCGCAGCGCGAGCCGGATCTTCGGATACTCGTTCTCCAGAAAGCTCCGGTCGCCGGTGGCAAACGCGAACTGCGCCATCTGCAGCACGAATGCGGAGGCGTCGTCCGGATCTGCCGTGGCGGCGAGCAGCCCGATCGGCAGTGTGGAGAGCGGAGGCTTAACCGGCTGCGCGGGCTTAGAGCGGGAGGGCTCTTCCGAGCCGAACGCGCGATCGATGTCTCCGAGGCGCGCCGGGAGCGCGCCGGAGGCCGATTGGGCGCGCGCGTACTGGGTGAGCTCGTTCGCATCCAGCTCAGGGAAGAGCGAGAGCAGCAGGCCGCTGGAGGCGAGCCTGCGGCGCAGAGGCTGCAGGGCATCCGTGTTTCCGGCCTGAACGGCGCTCGCGCCAGGATCGGCGCCGGAGTTATCGAGCATCTCGAAGCGGCCGTCCGCGGTGTGAATCGAATTGGTGAAGAGCGGCGACGCCGAGGAGAGGAGGCGCCGGTTCAGCCACCAGGGCGCATTCGAGCCGAGCAGGCTGTTCTGCCATTCCTCCGTCAGCGCAAGGAGCGCGCGCCAGTTCGAGAGAAGCTCTCTTGCGGCCGCATTTCCGTTTTCCCAGAGCTCGGCGTAGTAGTGTTTATAGTCGAGGCCGGCGAGCGTGTAGTGGTGCGGCGTGTACCAGGCGACGGCGAACGGCACGGAGGCGTATTCGCCGGGCTTGAGAGCGATGCGGACGGCCACGACACCGCACGGGTGCACATGGGTCTCGTCGCCCACGCCAACGTCTCCGGAGACCGAGCCGTCGCGCGCGAACTCACTCCACCAGCCGGAGCCGGTCGAGAGCGCGTTCCAGCCGGCCGCCGACACGTCGGCTTCGGGCTGCTCCGGATGGGCCAGAAGTGCGTATTCTCCCTGGGCGTTCTGCTGCAGCCGGTCTTCCGTGGTTGCGCCGCCGGAGGTGGCCGGACCGGCGAACCGGAGTCCGAAATAGCCTTCTGCGGCCGGCACGCGCGTTATGCTGTCGCCGTCGCGGTGGTGGAAGGGTCCGCGGGCTGCGGTGCCGCCGACGCCGAGCAGATTCTCCCAGGAGAGCGCGCAGCTCAACTCAATCGGGACCTTCAGGGTGTTTCGGATCTCGAATACGAAGGCTGCGGCGGGAAAGGAGGAGTTCTTGACGTCGTGCGGGATGAGGGGCGAGAAGACGCGCAGATGGATAGGGACGGACAGAGCTGGATCCGGAAAGGCGAGGCGCGCCTCCGGAAAGCGTCCGTCGTAGTCCAGCGCGGCGACTGTGGGCAGCCCGTAGGCGCTCTTAAGAGCCAGCACGCGCGCGACGGCAGTGTCTCCCACGTGCAGCCAGACGGCGGCAAAGCAGCCGGGAAGATCGCCGGTTGGCTGGTTCCAGTTGTTATTGAACGTGGCGGCCGAGACGGCGCCGTCGGTCATCAACTGGAACGAGCCGGCGCCGATTCCTCCGAACGGCACGCCGCTCGCCATCCGCTGCGAGTGGATGACCCAGGGTGTGGGCGGAGGCGCGGGCTTCTGGTCCGAGCCCTCCGAACCCGATCCCTTCGCGCCGCCGGAGTCGGATCGCTTTGCTCCGCCTGGATCGGATTGCTTTGCGCTGCCGGAGTTGGATTGACTCGCGCTCACGGGTGTGGCCTGATGGGCGAGGGCCGGTGCGGTCGGCGCTGCGATGCATGCCGCTGCGACGACGAGCGCGAGCGCAGCGCGAGCGGCGGCGGACAATCGGCAGGGATGAGAGGACCTCATGCCGTCTGGTTCGTTTCCGAGCGGCGAAAAACCTGCCGGGCAGTGAGCCTGGCTATCTTCTCAGAATGACGGCGACCTCGTAGAGCGAGACGGCGCTCGCGGCGGCATTGCGAACCGAGGAGCGGATTATCGAGTTGCCGACTCGCTTCGTGCGGAGGAGGTGGATACCGTCGCATCTCAGGCCGTGACGATCCGCGATGCGGACGAGAAACTCGTCCACACGGACCTCGACGCCCTGCAGGACCGAGTTGCCGATAACGACGACGCAGCGCCCGCCGGGTTTGAGGGCATAGGCGAGGCTGCGGGCGAAGCGATCGGCGTCGTTGAAATACTGGACGGCGTAGTTGGCCCAGCCGCGTCCGCCATACACGCCCTTCTCCGGATGGGCCGCGCGGACCAGGTCCAGGACCTCCTCGAGCTCGGGCATTGCGAAGGCGAGATCCATGCGCGGCCGGGCGCGAACGGTCTGCCAGAACTGGCCGAAGTTGGCCTCCTCGATGCCTTTGAGGTCGGCCGATTCGGCGACGAGGTCGAGCCAGAACATGTGCGGACGCGTGTTGCGGACGTAGTGATAGTTGTTCAGATAGGGAGGCGACGTGACGGCCAGATCGACGCTCGAGCCGGCGAGATAGCGCTCGGCGCAGAAGAAGCTCGCGTCGTGGACGACGCGACTGCCGATCCGGCCGACGCGTTTCATCTCGTCATGGATGGTGCGGCAGTCGTGGACCATCTCCGATATCCTGGCTGCCACGATCTCGGGAACGTCGGCATCCGTTATGAGCGGTTTGCCGCTGCCCGGCCTGGAGCCGAGGCTCGGCTCGTAGCTGTA
>Ga0181529_10005449_pt1 | contig 13356 bp, 14 predicted proteins | sample PEATcosm2014_Bin_36_FD_119763 | JGI IMG/M metagenome (GOLD analysis project Ga0181529, IMG submission 119763) | Peatland microbial communities from MTU Mesocosm Facility, Houghton, MI, USA - PEATcosm2014_Bin10_30_metaG | ecosystem: Environmental > Terrestrial > Soil > Wetlands > Peat | place... | reverse complement strand
TATATCGTATCCTGACATACAGGATAGGGTATCATCCTACACGGTCGCCAAGGTGGCGGAGCGGCCACGCGGCTGACTGCAGATCAGCTACAATCCGGTTCAACTCCGGACCTTGGCTTGGACTGGTTTTCCGTAAGGAAATACCGGTCTGACGAAGAGCGAGCATCTACGTTCTTCGGCTGCAAACAAAAAAACATAAGCAAATCATGTGGTGATAGCGGCCATAGCAGTTGGGAAACACCTGGTCTCATTCCGAACCCAGCAGTTAAGCCAACTCACGTAGTATACTGTACTGAGGTACGCGAGTCCTCGGGAACTATACCAAGCTGCTATCACCTTTCCTTCTTACACGTATCTCTTCTCATGAAATTTTAACCAGCGAGCGAATGCTCTTGTTCTTGTCATTATTCGGATGTTTTTGTGAATACCGTCAGGTTCGCGACCTGCGTGACAGATTATTCCTGTAATTACCCCCTACTGGGAATCAGTGCCATGAACCGGCACATTCTCCTCGCTCTGCTTTGCCGGGCAGAAATTGCAGATTGAGAAGAACACCTCTTTTTCCCGGTCCCGGATAAGGCAGTAGAACGTCCCGTTTCGGTCCTCGACGGCAAATCCGCCCGGGAACGGCATGCCCACCGGATGGCCCGGGGAATCAAGTACAAACATCGTGAATGCGGCCATCAAGTAATAGAAGAGCCGGTGTTGCGGGGAGTAATGAAACGGGGTTCTCTCTGCATGTTCATCCCAGGTAAAGCATCCCTCCGGGATCATCGCGCAGAACTTTTCGAACGTTTCGCGATCCCGTAGTGGTTCGCCCGGCTGCCGGAATGCACCTGACCGGTACATCGTGAGGAGCCGGTGGTGCGCCCCGAAGAGCTGCTCACAAAAGAACGGGCGGACTCTGCTCCGGTAGGGTTCGGGCAGGCTGGCCACTTCCATGAAGAGACGGCCCCCGATAATCTGGAGATCGGCAAGCGTATACCGGCCAGCCTCTTCTGCAAGTGTCCTGCCCAGTTCACTCTTTGTTGTTGCCCTCGCGAGCCTGCGGGCCATGGCTGCGATCTCCTCTTTTTCCAAGGATGTGGGGATGTCACTGGCGGTCATTGTATCCATCGTCCGCGCTGGCGTAATTGAGGTACGTGGGTGCCGGCACCATATTATCCTGTTTAATCCGGCATATGCATGCCTGGTACGAGGAAACAAATCTCATGTTCATCACTGCTATCAATATCTTAACGATGAGAGGCGGCATATTCCATCATTGGTATGTCCTTTTCCGGAAGAATGATTGTCCTGTTTCTTACTGCGGTGATGCTTCTCATCGGGTCACCTGCTGCTGCAGCGCTGGTGCTCACGAACGAATCTTTTCCCTCCGTCCCGCCGCTTGTCGCAGGCAGCGGGCAGCACGCCGTAATAACGATCGCAGTTATCCCCGCAGGTGCCACCACATTCTCCCGGACCCATATGCTCCAGATGCAGACCGCACTGGCGGACGCCCGGTGGAACATCCGGATCACGGTCGATGGCATTCCTGCCGCGCAGCAGTCGGCATCCGGGACAACCGCCTTTGTCAACGGGTATCTCCTCTCATACCCGACAACGAGCGACGTGTCGTTGACGGTATCCCTCAATGGGACCGTTCCCTCAAGGACAAATCTGAACGTGACGATCCTGCAGGTAACAGAACTCGACACTTCCAATCAGCCGGTCCCGGGCAGCAGTCTCACGGTTATCGCCCCGCTTATCTCACCGTCGCAAGGTGCTGTCGCCACCCCGCAGGGCACGGTTGCAGTACCTGCGGCGGCGATTCCCGCACCCACGCGGTCCGGGACCCTCCCGGCCGACGGTCTGGCTGCGTCTGTTGTCGCGATAGCGGGATACGGGTATACCCGGTCACGGCGATAACTCCTGCGGTCATCCAGTTCAGGTTTTTCTCTAGGTCTCTGCCGCCCGGTGCCGGCTCCTGACCGCCGCTGCATAGGCACCCCCAAGTGTAAGGCAGATCCCGATTACCACCAGCCCGGCATTCGTGCTGCCGGTCACCTGCGTTAAGTATCCTACAAGCGTCGGCCCGATGAAGCCACCGGCATTACCGATGGAGTTGATAACTGCAATGCCGGCTGCCGCAGAGACCTCTGCAAGAAAGAGGGAGGGCAGGGTCCAGAACGGCCCGAATGCACAGAAGATCCCCATCGTAGCGATGATGAGCAGAACAAATGCGAGGAGCGGTGAGGTGACAAGGCCCGACCCCGCAAGGGCGATACCGCCAACAATCGGCGGAAAAGCGGTATGCCAGCGACGTTCTCCCGTATGATCGGAATGTCTCGACCAGACGATCATCGCCACGCCCGCACATGCATAGGGAACGATCATGACAAGGCCGATGGATGTGTTGGAAAGGCCGGCATTCAGCGAGCGGATGACCTGGGGCATCCAGAACCCGAGCCCGTACAGGGCGATCACGAGCATGCAGTAGACGAGGGCAAGGTGCCAGACCCGTCGGTCCGTGATCACCGAACGAAGGCCGGTATGGCCCCCCACTTTCTGCCGCTGTTCATTCTCTTGTTTGATCGCTCCCGCCAGCCATGTCCGTTCCTCCGGCTTAAGCCAGCCGGCATCGTCCGGCCGGTCGGTAAGGTACCAGTACGCAACGCAGCCGAGGATGACCGCAGGCACCCCTTCGATGACAAAGAGCCAGCGCCAGCCGGCCATGCCGAACCAGTGGACGGAATCGAGGATCCATGTGGAGACCGGGGCGCCGATGATCATGGAGATGGAGAGGGCAGTCATGAGGAGTGCGACCGCTTTTGCCTGTTCCCGCTCCCGGAACCAGTACGTTAGGTAGAGAAGTATGCCCGGGAAGAACCCTGCCTCGGCGACCCCGAGTGCAAACCGGAGTACGGCGACCTGCAGTGCATCGGTGGCAAATGCTGTCACCATCACGACGATCCCCCAGCTGATGAGGATCCGGGCAATCCAGATCCGGGCACCAACCTTCTGGAGGATCATGTTGCTTGGCAGCTCGAAGAGCAGGTACCCGATAAAAAAGATCCCGGACAGAAAGCCGAAGACTTCGCTTGTAAGCCCCAGCGCACTGTTCATTTCCAGTGCCGCAAAGCCGAAGTTGACCCGGTCCAGGTAGGCGATCACGTAGAGGAGGATCAGGAAGGGCAGCAGCCGGATATTCACTTTCCGGAGGGTCTGTTTCCCCATTCCCTCTTCACGAGTGGCATTCACGTACAGCTGGTTGATCCTCCCGCCCATTATGCCTTCTGAAAAGAGCCCCATACTACATTTGCCCTGCCCGGGGCCTCTAACGGAACAGGAGTCACCGACCATGAGGCAATACCTATACAACCAACCGCACCCCACCTTTTTCTATGAAGGATACCGACGCCGCCCGGAACGCGCTTCGTGGCGCCACCCTCCCGGAAAAACTGGCATCGATAGGGATCGAGCGTGGCCGGATGATTGATATCCGCAATCTGGATGCGATAAGCCGTGATTACGGGATCGGGATCTACCTGTTTTTCGAAAAAAAACTGGCCACCACCCGCACGCTCGCAGAGGTTCAGGCAGAGTACCGGGAGGTTCCCGAGTACGAGCGTCCGTATGTCAGGGTTAATCGGTTTCTTATGTTCACAAAGGAGAACGATTCGTCCTTTAACCAGACGCTGGAGGAGTTTCCCCTCATGATCGAGATCGTGGCCGTCGGAGAAATGCCTGATGCAGCAACCGGCCGAACCACACCATTTGTCACGGGACTCATGCCGTTTCTGGAAGACTTCGATGTGGATGTTGACCCGGTTGAACAGATGCAGGGCCGTCCCTTATAAGATGCCCCGCGCCGTCGGGTTCATGCACCCGGTTCCCGGCTAGCATTCTGCAGGTGTTCACTTAATGGCAAAAAAATTCCACCGCTTCATCTGGCAGTTTGTCATCGGGCTTGGTTTTCTCTCCGGACTCTGGACCGCAGTCGGCATAGATCCTGAAGGGATCCTTATTTCCGCCCTTGGTTCTGCAGTCAGCACGATCTCCCCGGATCCCGCGCTCCGCGCACTCTTCCTGATCCTGCCCACCCTGCTTCTGATCGGTTCTGTTATCGGGGCATACCGGAACGGGAAGGTGCCCGGCCTTGTCTCCGTGCTGGTTGCCTATGGGGCCGGCCTTGTGATTCTGTCATCTGCAATCGCAGGACTGGTGCTCCTCGGTGTGGCAATCGTGCTGGCGTACTATTCGACCCGGAAACGCAGGAAGTAACCCGATTTTCCGGGGGATCTCAACACTATAAATCCCGGCACGACCAAAATTACCGGATATGAGTCTGTTTCCCAAAAAAAATCTCATCTGTTATTTTGATACAATAGCCCCCAGCAAATACCTGGTCAAATTCAGGAAACTGGCTATTTTTGAGCCGTTTATGGGATACGATATCGCAAACCGGGGACGACTCTCTCATTATGGCTGTACCGAGCGCAAACAATTCGCTACACAGCTCAGGAAGATCCGGTCCGACACCGAGCTGCTCTTAGAGGATATCGAGGCCTACCACATTTACATGGCGTCAAAGATTACCCAGAAGGTCCCCGGTGATATCGCGGAAGTGGGGGTCTACAAGGGCGGATCGGCCAAGATCATCTGCTCTGCAAAGGGAGATCGTGCCCTCCACCTCTTCGATACGTTTGCCGGCCTGCCCAAAGTCGACGATGTGGATCAGGTCTGGCCGTTTTACGAGGGAAAATTTGCCGCATCCTATGACAATGTCAAGGCCTATCTTGCGCAGGAGAAGAATGTCTTCCTGTACAAGGGTATCTTCCCTGATACGTCGGATCCGGTAAAAGACAAGCATTTTTCACTCGTCAACCTTGACGTGGACACCTACGAGAGCACGAAAAAATGCCTTGAATTCTTCTATCCCCGCATGAGTCCGGGCGGTGTCATCCTCTCCCACGATTACCTGACGGTACCGGGTGTACGGAAAGCCGTGGATGAGTACTTCTCCGACAAGCCCGAGCCGGTGGTTGAGACCGCGGCCTCGCAGTGCATTATCGTGAAAGTATAACTGCACAACAACAGGCAGCCTTTTTTTAAGCATTCCCGGATTACTCCAGTGCGCTGGTTAAGTACATGCTGTGAAATGGACTGATCGTAAAAAGAGTTATTCCTTGAAGATGAGGATCCCGAAGATGATGAGCATAAGTCCTGCAAGGAGCACGACGATACCGATGAGGCCCTTGACCGCAATGATGACATCGGGCAGGAACGCCCAGATCGCATAAGCCCCGAGTATCAGCAGTACAATACCAACAATCAGTGCAGCAATTCCAGTTTTATCCATAATTTTGAATCTCCGCTACAATCTCTCTAAATTCGACAATATAAGAGTTTGCCGTTTTCTAAAAAAGCCCCGTTAAACCGGGTTTTCCTGATTGGCCCGGAATGATACAGATCCGGTCCGCGCAAGCCTGAGGATCTCAACAGAGATCTCCTGCACGTCTTTTGTATGGAATACAAACGACCGTTTTATCGGGAAACTTCCGCTGACCCGCCCTGTAACTGTTCCTCTTCCCATAATGTAGGCCTCAACAAAGGGGGTCGAGCCCGCATTGAAGATACCGTACGTGACCGGTGCAATCGCAAGGGCGCAGTCGATGAATGGCCGGTCTGCATGCACTTTCTGTTTCTGGGCGCCAAAGGGCGGGTTCATGACCACGGTGTCGCAGGGGCCGATCGGTTCAGCAAGGAAGCTGGCATCCCCCCCGGCAATGTCGGCCACGATGCAGTCAACATCAGCGCCGAGCAGGGTGGCATTCTCCTGTGCGGTGCGGATGGCGACAGGGTCACGATCGACCGCCCGAACCGTTTTCGCGCCGAGGAGTGCGGCCCCGATCGCAAGGATCCCGGTCCCGCACCCGAGATCGCAGACTGACTTCCCCTCGATGTCGCCGTTCGTGTATGCATCATAGAGGAGCCGGGCTGCAAGGGTGGCCGGCGTCTGGTACTGCTCCAAAGCGACCCGGGGTGCGGTAAACCCGGCGCAGCGCTGCAATGCCATCTCCAGCTGCCTGAGTTTCATATGATCTCGTCAATGGTGTAGTCATCCCATGTCCGCACACCGCGGAGGATCTCGAACTCCTGCGGGGAAAGGACAGGTTTTTTGAACCGGACCTGGTCATCGTAGGCAAGCCTGGGGCACGCGGTGTTCACGTAGCAGTCGAACCCGAGATTGAGCAGTTCGTCCGGGTTCACCTCGCGCATGGTGACGATGACTGCCCCGGGTGAAAGTGCCGCGAGCCGTTCCGCAAGTGCCCGGCGCTGCTGGCCGCTTTTCGTGCTTACGATAATGCCGGTGCTCCGTGCGCCCCGGGCTTTTTCCATAACCGCAAACCGCCGGCGCAGGAGCGTGTCTGCGCTGACTTCCTGTGCAGTGCCGGTGAGGGGATCGAGTGCGATCACCCGGGTCTTTGTCGCAAGCGCAATACCGATCGGGTGGAAAAGACCGGTGCCGACAAAGAGAGTCTCGCCGGCCCCGGTTGATTTTGCCACGGCAAAACTGCACCCAAGCACCTGCCCCCGTAGCGGAGTGCGCCCGGTGCCCTCGGCGACCTGGACGTCATGGCCGTGCGATGCGAGAAATGCTTCCATTGCCGGGATGAGCGGGGCGTGCTGGACCGTGGTGACAAGGCCGACGGTCTTCTCCTTCAGCAGCGGCAGGGCTTTTTCGAGGACTGAAACGTCGAAGTTAACCGTCCATGGCTCGAAGAGGACGTTCTCCCTCTTGTCAACAGGTGCATGCCCGAAATGCACGAGTACGTCTGCATTCCCGTATTCAAGGGTGTCGATCGCGAGATCGCAGGCGCCGTAGCAGGGATCGCCACTGATAATAACCTCGAATCCTGCATCCTTCAGGTCTGAGGTGATGGATGCTGCCTGCCGTTTGAGCCCTTCGGGAAACTGGAGGGCGACCTTGTGCGCCCCGCGTTTTTTGAGTTTTTCCGTAAGGTCAGATGTGCCGCTCAACCACATGCACCCGGTCGGTGACATTGATCTTCACCAGCGACTTGTACGGCCTCCCGATGTCGGGATCGCCGCGCTGGATCACGATGCAGACGTCTTTTACTTCAGCGCCGGCGATCTCAAGTGCCGCAAGAAGTGCCCGCATCGTGCCTCCCGTGCTCACCACGTCATCGATGATCACGACCCGGTCACCTTTGTATACGCCGTTGAGGTACAGTTCCCCTTTCGAGTAGCCGGTCTTCTGGTGGACGGGCACCTCGCAAGGGAGTTTATACTCCCGTTTGCGCATAACGGTCATGGGGATGTCGGTCATCACCGAGAGCACCGCCCCGATGTGGATGCCCATTGCCTCGACAACCACGATCTTGTCGACATTGTTGAGGTCGAGAACTTTTATCATCGCACTGCACACATCGCGCAGCAGGGCGGGGTCAACGAGCGGGACGCCATCGGTGATCGGGTGGATGAAGTAGTTGTACTCACCCCGTTTCACCATCGGGCATGATTCAAGGGATTTTACCAGTTGGTCAAGCATGCATATCACCAAAATCTTTTAAAAATGCCTCAATACTGTTGCGGGTCACATGTGGCATGCAGACGATCCTCAGGTGGCCGTTCCTTGTCCACGAAACCTTCCACGGGGACGGGGCCTTTTCGCAGACAAAAGTTGCCACGTTCACATCCGGAGTCGCAGCCGCCTCGATACCGAGTGTTCCCATGCCGGCGATGAGGCGCCGGGTATTTTTCATGCAGCCGGCAACGACGGCTTTCATCCCCTCAATACCGAGGTAATCGAGCACCGCAAGGGCTCCTGCAACCGGGGCCCCCGGACGGGTACCGGCAAGCGTATACTCCTTTTTTACCGTGAGGTACGGGGTGTCAATGTTGAGCGCGTCGAGCATGTCCGGCTCCCGGGTCAAAAGACAGCCGGCCGGGATTGTGCTCATGCCCATCTTGTGCGGGTCGACAGCAATGGTCGTCACGCCGGGCAGGGCAAAATCAAAGGGGATCTGTTTATCGAGAAACGGGATCACCATGCCGCCGAACGCCGCGTCCACGTGCAGGAAGAGATCGTGCTGGCAGGCGATCTTTGCCAGATCGGCAATCGGGTCAACCATGCCGTACTCGGTGGTGCCGGCGACGCCGACCATGCAGATAGTGTTTTTATCGATGAGCTCTGCTGCCCTGTCGGCAGACATCCGCCTGTCGGGGCCGAGCGGTACGCTCCGTATTTCGAGGCCGAGGATGTCGCAGGCCTTCTTGAACGAGAAGTGGGCGGACACCGGGACGATGACGTTGGGGGCTCCCGCGTGCCGGAGGGCTTTTGCGAGCCGGAGCGCCTGGATATTGGACTCGGTACCCCCCGAGGTTGCATAACCCCCGGCGTCCTTTTGGTGGAAGAGCGTACCGAACCGCTCAATGAGCAGCCGTTCAAGCGATGCGGTCCCGGGAAAGAGTCCGGGGTCTCCGAGGTTCGTCTCCATAAAAAGCTCGTGTGCCTTTACCGCGACCGGGTGCGGGATCGTACACATGGAGCTGAGGATATACCGGTGATCAATATCCTCCAATCTTTTCGAGGATAAAAAAGAGAAGAGATCGTCTTCTGTCGTGCCCTTATTCAGCATCGCGGTTTCTCGCAGCTTCAAGGATGATGCGTTTCTCGGTGCGGGCAACAGCCTCGCGAATCTTTGCAATGGCATCGATATTTGCAGAGATGCTGGTGATCCCATGTTCCACGAGCCAGACTGCCATCTTCGGGTCGGAGCCGGCCTGCCCGCAGATTGAGCATTCGACCCCGTACTCGCGGCACTTCTGGATTGAGCTGTGGATCAGGGAGAGCACCGCCGGGTGCTGGGGGTTGTACATGTCGGCCACGTTCTCGTTGTTCCGGTCGATGGCAAGCGTGTACTGGATGAGGTCGTTTGTCCCAAAGGAGGCGAACCTGATACCGGCCTGGAGGAAGTCCTCGATCATGATCGCGCTTGAGGGGATCTCGATCATGATGCCGAGTGCCACGTTCTCCACGTCGACGCCCCAGCCCCGCATCATCTCCTTGGCTTTTATGAACTGGTCGGGGTGGGAGACCATCGGGAACATGACACCGAGATGTTCGTAGCCGGCCTTCCAGAGGCGCTTGAACGCCTCTACCTGGAGCCGGAACTGGTCCGGGCTCTGGAGGTCGCGGCGGATACCTCTCCAGCCGAGCATTGGGTTGTGCTCGATAGGTTCGTTCTCGCCACCTGCCATGTTCCGGAACTCATCGGTCGGTGCATCGAGCGTCCTCACCCAGACGGTTTTTCCCGGGAACGCATCGAGCACGATTTTTATCCCGTCGTAGAGTTCCCTGACAAATTCTTCTTCCTTATGGTTGGAGATATACCAGCCGGGCGTCTTGTTGAGCCCGAGGATGAGATGCTCGATCCGGAGCAGTCCGACACCGTCAGCGCCGGTTGCCGCTGCCCGTGCCGCTGCCTCAGGGATCGAGACGTTGACTTTCACGCTTGTCGCTGTGATCATCGGTGCGCTCCCGACAACCACCGGTGCCGCCCCGCCTGCCTTTGCCGCCACGCCGACTGCACCCTCGTAGACAATTCCCATCTCACCATCGACGGTGACGAGCTGCCCGTTCCTGAGCTGCTGCGTCCCCGTCTTTGTGCCGACTACCGCCGGGGTGCCCAGTTCCCTGCTCACGATGGCTGCGTGGCACGTCATACCGCCTTCATCGGTTACGATCGCGGCGACCTTTCTCATCGCCGGCACCATGTCCGGGTTGGTCATCCGGGTGACGAGGATATCGCCCTCTTTTACTGCTCCCGTGTCCTTTGCATCCCGGATGATGACCACTTTACCGGTCGCGGTACCCGGCGCCGCTCCCTGGCCTTTCAAGAGAATCTTTGCATCCTTGTTCTGTCCAGACATGCCCGTTGCCTCTTTCTTTCCGATGGTTGTGATCGGCCGGGACTGGAGGATATAGATCGTCCCGGCAACAATGCCCCATTCAACGTCCTGCGGAACCCCGTAATGGTTCTCGGCGATCTTGCCATACATGGCAAGCTTTGCCACCTCGGCATCAGCGAGCACCTGCGCATCCTGCCGGGCCGCGTCAACGGCTACCAGTTTCGTGCCGTGGGATCCGTCAGGAACGATCTCCACTTTCTTGTTTGCAATTGTCGTTTCTGCGATGGACTCCGTCCGCTGGTCAAAAACATAATGGTCGGGAGAGACCGAACCGGACACGACCGCCTCGCCAAGACCCCATGAGCCCTCGATGATCGTGATCGGTTCGCCGCTGATCGGGTGGGAGGTAAACATGACTCCCGCTTTCTCCGAGTGGACCAGCTGCTGGACGACGACCGCAATGTTGACCGTACTGTCCTCGAATCCTTGTTTTGCCCGGTAATAAATCGCCCGTGCCCCGTAGAGCGAAGCCCAGCAGTTCTGGACTGCTGAAAGGAGCGCCACCTCGCCTTTGATATTGAGATACGTATCCTGCTGACCGGCAAAACTTGCGTCGGGAAGGTCTTCGGCAGTGGCGCTCGATCGCACGGCGACGATCAGGTCTTTTGGCGACATCTTCTTGTATGAAGTTTTGATGTCGTCTTTTAGCGCCGCCGGCATCTTTGCCTTCATTACCAGCGCCTTTATCGTATCGGCGGCCTTTTCAAGAGCCGCATTATCCTCTACATCCAGATTGTCCGAGACCTTGAAGATCTTCTGGTCAAGGCCGGTCTCGACAAGAAACCTCCGGAACGCCTGGGCGGTGACCACGAACGCCGGGGGCACCGGAAGGCCTATCGAAGCCATCTCGCCAAGGGAGGCTCCCTTGCCGCCGACCGACGAGATATCCTCCTTCCTGATCTCTTCGAGCCATAGAATATTGGGCACTTCTTTCATGCTCGCACCACTTATGATCTCACCTCCCCCCTGTTTAAGTATTATCATCTGCCGGTATCTCCCCCATGGGTGTCCCGGCCGGTTTTTTTTCGTGAGGAAGAATAACCCTGATTAGGTATTGCGCAGATATTGTATGGGTTTTTATGGCAAACGCGAGAGTGCTCGTCAGCGATCCGCTGGCGGAAGAAGGGCTTCTTATCCTCAAAGAGACGTGCGACGTTGATGTCAAAACCGGCCTGAAAGAGGACGAGCTCTGCGGGGTCATCGGAGATTACGAGGCCCTGATCGTGCGGAGCGGCACCGAAGTGACCGCAAAGGTGATTGCGGCAGGTAAACGGCTGAAGTTTATCGGGAGGGCTGGCGTCGGCGTGGATAATGTGGATGTGGACGCAGCGACCCGTCAGGGTATCATTGTGGCAAACGCGCCCGAGGGGAACACTCTTGCGGCGACCGAGCACACGATGGCCATGATGCTCTCGCTCGCACGGAACATCCCGCAGGCAACCGCGAGCCTGAAAAAGAAGGAATGGAAACGCTCGAAGTTCATGGGAGTTGAGCTTAACGAGAAGACGCTCGGGATTGTCGGCTTTGGCCGGATCGGGCGCGAGGTGGCGAAAAGGGCAAACGCGATGGATATGAAGTGCGTTGCCTACGACCCGTTCATCTCCAAGGAGCGTGCGGCCCAGCTCGGTGTTAAGGTCATGTCCCTTGACGAACTCTTCAAGGTCGCCGATGTGATCACGGTACATACGCCGCTCATCAAGGAGACAAAACATGTCATCAACGCCCAGAGCATCGCGACGATGAAAGATGGCGTGCGGATCATCAACTGTGCACGCGGCGGCATCATCGATGAAAAGGCGCTCTATGATGCGATCCAGAGCGGCAAGGTCGCCGGTGCGGCGCTCGATGTTTTCGAGGAAGAACCTCCCCTGGAATCCCCGCTTCTTACTCTTGACAAGGTGATCGTGACCCCGCACCTCGGGGCAAGCACGGTCGAGGCCCAGAAGAACGTGGCAATCCAGGTCGCAAAACAGTGCATCGAGGTCTTAAACGGTGGCTCCGCGAAGTACGTGGTGAATGCGCCGATGGTTCCCTCAGAGCAGGCCGAGGTGCTCGAGCCGTTTGCCGAGCTTGCCGAGAAGATGGGTCGCTTTGCGATCCAGACGGTCGAAGGACGGCTCGCGTCGGTCGAGTGTATCTACGGCGGCGAGCTTTCTGCCTACGCGGGAAGCATGAAGTTTGTGACACGGCTTGTCCTCAAAGGACTTCTTGACCCGATCCTCCAGACGCCCGTCAATATCGTGAACGCCGAGTTTGTCGCAAAGGAGCGCGGTATCGCGATGAGCGAGACGGTGACCGAGGAGTCCCACGGGTTCAAGAACCTGATCACGATCCGGGTGAAGACCGACAAGACCGAGGAAACCGTCAGCGGCACGGTGTTTGTGAAGGGCCGCAGCCGGATCGTCTCGGTTGATAAGTACACGATGGACCTGATCCCCGAGGGGTACGTGATCGTCTCCCGTCACCTGGACAAGCCGGGCGTGATCGGGCGGGCATCCACGATCCTTGGGAAGTGCAACATCAATATTGCCGGCATGCAGGTCGGGAGGATTAATCCCGGCGAAGAGGCACTCATGGTCCTGAACGTTGACAGCGAGGTTCCCGAGAACGTGATGAAGGAGATCCGCTCGATGTCAGGCATCTTCTCCGCGACGTTTGCCAAAATCTCATCAAAGAAGATCTAACTCTTTTTTATATGATTTTTTACGGGATTTGCCATTGTATACTCAACCGTCCTCGTATACCGTGTTCCGGTATGCCGGATCATGCTCAAATAGAAAGAAAAAAAGGTTCTGTCGGTATATCCCGGCGGGGCTTAGGGATTCTGCACTTCTTCCTCATACACCCGCGTCGTTACCGGCAGGATGTTTGGGCGCTTGTCGTTTATGATGTAGACGTAATTCATCACGTGTACGAGATACTCAAGGTAGCCTTTGGCAAAGTTGGAGAGCCCTTCATGCCGCCTGCCAAGGATCAGGATGTGGAACCACTGGATGAACAGGCAGATGAAGGTAATGATCCAGTAGACCCAGACGACGATTGCAATCAGGATCCAGTAGACGATGCGGATGAGCAGCTCAAGACGGCTTGCATCATGCACGTACGTGAAGAGCTGGGTGGGGGCCGGGGTAGTTCCGGCGGTCATGGTGTACCTGTTTTTTCCTTTGGGATGAAGGATGATAAACTGATCGGTCTTTTTGTGCGCCCTGATCCGGGTCTGGGGAGAAAGGCGGAGCGGATCGTGGCACAGGTACTCTATTTTTTAATAATAGGATGACAAATATCGTAGAGCATCAGACCTTTTGCGGGCTCGTGGTCTAGTTGGCTATGACGTCGCCTTGACATGGCGGAGGTCCTGAGTTCGAATCTCAGCGGGCC
>Ga0181529_10005447_pt1 | contig 13358 bp, 8 predicted proteins | sample PEATcosm2014_Bin_36_FD_119763 | JGI IMG/M metagenome (GOLD analysis project Ga0181529, IMG submission 119763) | Peatland microbial communities from MTU Mesocosm Facility, Houghton, MI, USA - PEATcosm2014_Bin10_30_metaG | ecosystem: Environmental > Terrestrial > Soil > Wetlands > Peat | place... | reverse complement strand
CCCATTTGCGTTTATCTGCGGCCGCTTCTTCTATCCCGACGCGACCTACCCCTTCGTCGGCTTGTAATACTTCGAGTAATACTTCCCGTAATATCCGTTGTGGGACTGTCCGACTATTGGCAAAGGGCGGAATAGAGGACTAACTACTGGCGAAAGGCGGAAGTTGACTGGGAGGCACTGGCGCGCGGTCTTGGCAAAGTGGCGAGTAACTGGGTGTCCAACCGTCCCGCAGAAGTGGCCCCGTGGGGGAACTGGGCGCCCAGGTTGCGCCGGAAGCGGTCGCCTCGAAGAAGGGCTGAAGGACGCGTCGACAGCCAAAGAGGGCGCCAAGGCCGGGAGGGCTGACCGTTGGTGATGGCGGAGCACGTCGCGCTAAAAAAAGAAGAGACTGGGGAACTCTGACCGGGGTCTGGGTTCCGCACGACACGCGGGATCAGATCGTGGATCTCGTCCGGCGCTGGTCGGAGAAGACCGAGATCGGCGCCGGGCGGTTCATCGGGCGGCTCGATATCACAGCCAGCAAGTTCTACGACTGGCGGGACCGCTATGGCAAGGCGGACGAGCACAACGGCTGGGTTCCCCGCGACTTCTGGCTGGAGGAGTGGGAGAAGCAGGCCATCATCGGGTTCCATTTGAAAAACCCGCTAGAAGAAGGCTACCGGCGGCTGACGTTCATGATGCTGGACGCCGACCTTGTGGCGGTGAGCCCAACCAGCGTCTGGCGGGTCCTCAGCCAGGGAGGACTGTTATCGAAGTGGAACGGGAAGCCGTCAAAAAGGGCACGGGGTTTGAGCAGCCTCTGGCGGCCCATCAGCACTGGCACATCGACGTGTCGTACATCAACATCAGCGGGACATTCTATTACCTGTGCGGCGTTCTCGATGGTGTAGCCGATACATCGTCAACTGGGATCTGCGGGAGTCGATGACCGAAGCAGACATCGAGATCATCCTACAGGCAGCCAAGGAGAAGTACCCGGAGGCGCAGCCCCGGATCATCTCGGATAACGGCCCGCAGTTCATCGCCAAAGACTTCAAGGAGTTCATTCGGATCTCGGGCATGACGCACGTCAGAACCTCGCCCTACGATCCTCAATCGAACGGAAAGATCGAACGCTGGCACAAATCGCTCAAAGGAGAGTGCATCCGGCCGGGAACGCCACTGTCGCTGGAAGATGCGCGGCGTCTGGTGGAGGGCTACGTCGAGCATTACAACAACGTTCGCCTGAACAGCGCGGTTGGGTACATCACCCCCAAGGACATGCTCGCCGGGCGTCAACGGGAGATCCACGCCGAGAGAGACCGGAAGTTGGAGGCGGCGCGAAAGCAGCGGCAGATGCGTCGGCAGCAGGCTGCGTGATGGGCTTTGGGGCCACTGTACGAGATGCCCACTTCACGACCACAATAGCCGGAGTCTTGCGGCTAGTGCGTTTACACGGCCGGGTGGCTTGTTTCCGGATGGCCCGTATTCCGCCCAAAGCAGCGAATGTCGACGGGAAACCACCTCTCACCATAAGGGACCATCCGCCCAAAACGCCGCGGCCGTCCATGATGCGAGGGACATGCCGGGCGGGGCGGCTACTTCAGGCTGGAGGATGGCTGGAGCTTCAGCCTCCACTCGGCTGCCTTTTCGGGCTTGCCCCAGTCCTGATAGAGTTGGACGATCCATTCGACCACGCGGCCAATCTCATCCTGGTCCGGGACCGGCGTCCTGTCTTTCCATTCCGCCAGGCCTCGATACGCTTCCAGCAGCAGCGGTTCCGCTTCAGCATATTTCTTCTGGCCAGCGAGGCTGGCGCCCAGCAGGCCCGGGGCGCGGAATCGTTCCCACCATTGATCGGTGGGCGTCTTTCGATTGAACTCCACGGCCCCGCGCGCAAGGGCCTCGCTCTCGGCGAACTTCCCCTGCGATTGGCAAGCCAGAGCCAGGTCGTCTTGCGCCTCCATCGCATCCTGGCATTCCAACCCGCAACGGCGCCTGAACCCCGCGAGTTCCTGCTTGGCGTAGGTCTCCGCCAGGGTGTATTTGCCCTGTTGTTGGTATAGAGCTGCGATGTCCGAAAGGGTGATCAGCGTGGTGAAATGGTCGGGACCGATCACCCGGCGCATGATTTCCAGGGCCTGACCGTATACCGTTTCGGCCTCGTTGTACTTGCCCTGGTGTCTGTAGATATCGCCCAGATATTGCATGGAAACCAATGTGTTGACTTGCTCCGGACCGAACACGCGGCGAGCGGTCTCCACGGTCGCGCGGGCGAGTGCCTCCGCCTGCGCATACTTGCCCTGCCGATCGTAGATTGTACTCAGGCTGCGCATGGAAATCAGCGTGTCCGGATGCTCGGGACCCAGGACGCGCTTTTTGATGTCCAGAGCCTCGGTTTGGAGGGCCTCCGCCTGGGCGTACTTGGCTTCGCGGTTATAGGCGTTGGCCAGATTGTTCATCACAGCCAACGTGAGCGGGTGCTCCGGACCCAGGACGCGGCGCCGGATTTCGAGGCTCTGGGTGTAGAGCGCCTCGGCCCTGGCGAGCTTATTCTGGGCCCAGTAGACGTTGGCCAAAATGTTCATGGCGGACACCGTCGTGGCGTGCTCCGGACCCCACACACGGCGGGAGACTTCCAGGGTCTGGCTAAGGAGCGCCTCGGCCCGCGCGTACTCGCCCTGCTGGTAATAGATGTTCCCCAGATTGCTTAGAGAATACAACGTGTCGCGGTTCTCGGGCCCCAACACGCGGCGCTGGGCCTCGAGCGCCTGGTGGAACAGGGCCTCGGCCTCGGCAAACTTGCCCTCTAAATAGACAGCGTATCCAAGGTGGCTGATGGTTCGGAGGGTCTTCGGATTCTCCACGCCCAGTGCCTTGCGGTGCAAATCCAGCGCCCGCTCGAATTGCTTGCGTGCCTGCGGGTATGAGCCGAGGTCCATGTACGTCTGTCCGATGGTGTCGCGAATCTCGGCTTCCACTTCCGGCTGCTGGCCGAACTTGCCCGCGATCCGGACCGCGGCACGGTCCAGGGCCGTGCGCACCTTCAGGTCCGGATCGGGCTTGGCCGCCGGCCCCGCCTGGCTGTTGGCGCTGGCTTGTGCCAGCACATCGTTCTGCAGGAAATCGTTGACGGCCTGGGCCGCCGCCGCTTCCCGGTTGGCGCGTATGCTCTCCCGGACGCTGACGCCCGCCGCCACGATGAGCACCAGGGCGAAAGCGCAGGCAGTGGCCAGCGCCGTGCGATAGCGCCGCACGAATTTGCGCGCACGGTACGCGGCCGACGGCGGGACCGCGAGCACCGCTTCATGGTTCAGGTACCGCCGGATGTCTGCCGCCAAATCAGACGTCGAACCGTAGCGGCGCGCGCGGTCTTTCTCCAGAGCTTTCAGCGCGATCGAATCCAAATCGCCGCGCATCTGTTTCACCAGCGCGTGCGGTTCGGTCTGGCGGTTACGAGCGAGTTCGGTGGATTTCGCCGGGTTCTGCGTGCTGATCTTGGTGCTGGGCTTCGGCGGGTCTTCCTCCCGCAGCCTGCGCAGAAACTCGTCGAACGCGATTTTGCGTAAATCGATGGGCGGCACGCCGGCCAGTAGTTCATAAAGGACAATGCCCAGCGAGTAGACATCGCTGCGTGTGTCGATATCCTCGCCCGACGACAGCGCCTGCTCCGGGCTCATGTATTCCGGGGTTCCCAGCAGCGCCCCCACGCGGGTGAACAGGGTATCCGCGGTCAGCTTTTGGGTCAGCGCCTTGGCCACGCCGAAATCAATGATCTTCGGGGCAGGGCGGCCATCCACCTCGGTGACCAGGATGTTCGAGGGCTTCAGATCGCGGTGGATGATGGCCTTCTGATGGGCGTGTTGGACTCCTTCGCAGACGCGCTCGAACAGAGCGAGCCGTTCGCGGGTGCTGAGCCGGTGATGGTCGCAATAGGCCGTGATCGGAACACCGGCGACGTACTCCATCACGAAGTATGGTGCGCCCTGCGGCGTGGAGCCCGCATCGAGCACCTTGGCGATGGCAGGGTGGTCCATCAGAGCCAACGCCTGGCGCTCAGACTCGAAGCGCGCGATCACTTCGCGGCTGTTCAAACCGGCTTTGACCAGTTTGAGCGCCACGCGGCGGCGCACTGGCTCCTTTTGCTCGGCCAACCAGACCTCGCCCATGCCGCCCTCGCCGATTTTCTGCAGCAGGTGATAGCGGCCAATAATGGCCCTGGCGGTCTCAGCGGGGTCCATGCTCCGCATGGCGTCCGTGTCGCCCTCGTTGGGGCCAGACGCGACGTTAGGGTCGAAGTGTTCTTCAGCGGACACGTTGACCTCCCCGCCGGAGCCGTGAACCTGCTAGAAAGTATACAACGAATCGCTAGGCAGACCGCTTCGGCTGGATGGCAGCGGCAATCTCATCGCCTGTTCGGTTGCGGCTAGTGTGAGTCACGGTCAGAACCGGACCCCGACGGCTCGACGCGGCTATTGGCGTGTGGTCCGGGAGGGTCAACAGAGGATGGCCAAGAACTCCGCGCGGAGGTGCGCCACCGATTTCGGGCGGTTTGTCGCCGACTCGGAGACTGTTGCAGGCATCGCGCGGGCGTCGCGGGACAACTTCAGCGAGCGATATCACCTCATATCGGTAGCCTTGCGGTGGGCAAGGCAGACTACCCGGCGTAAGAATCCCGGTCGCGGGGCGACGCCGCTGGGATGAACACGGGCGGGAGCGGCCGACGGATGAAGTCTGCTAACGCCGTTTACTGGAGCCGTCGGAAAAAGATGCCTTTTGTGTCAGGTATGGATCACGAGTGATCATCGCAGGGCATCGCCGAGCCGCAGGCCACTCGTTTCGCGTGGTGCTACCATCTGGCCTTGAAGATGTCACGGACATGGCTTCATTCGCTCTTCCGCACTCCGCACTGTCCCCTCGGTCGTAGGCGCTTCTGGCTTTTCCTTTTTGCCCTGACCGCGAGCCTTCCTGGTTGCCGTCGTCATATTCGTGAGGACCACACCACTCCGGTTCCCGGGTTTTATGTTTACTTCCACGAAGAACTCCGCGGCCGACTTCGCTCACAAGGACAGTCAGACCGTCTGGTCGACAACCCGTTTGATGCGGTCCGGCGCAGCGGAGATCATGGGGCTGTCATCCTGCTCACAGAGGGCGGCAGCAGTGTGGGCGTTCAAGCGCACATCTTGTCCGGCGGCAAAGTTGTCCAAATCATCCCCTTGAACTCCGACTCAGTTGATTTCGACATGACACTTCACCCTGTAAGCCTGCCGCAGGAGGACGGACCAGTAGTCGACCGGTGCGGCCGCTTTTATTCGAAACAGCGGAATGCTCCTGCTGCGATCTGCCGGGTCAACCACCCGAACGTCATCTTGGCTCGCGCAACCATCATTGTTCACGACGTTTTCTCTTCTGAAGACAAGGTCTTTGTCGTCGGCGCCACAGATGCTGGGTCGAATGAACGATGTTTGGTGTTCCAGGTCCAGCCGGAAAAACTCGAATTGCTTAGGGAGGTTGTATTTCCCATGCGTGGTAGTTCGGAGTATGGTGGTCTGGTTCGAGTCCTAGACCTGGACGAGGCGCGCGGGCTGGCGGTTGTCCAGCCCCTTGAGCATTCCGATAATCGTTCAAACGATTGTTTCGTGGTCGATCTGAACACTGGAGATTCGCGGAGAATCGGCAGCTTGGGCGGCGATTTCGGGTTTTTCCTTAATGCGGATGTGCTCTCGCAATCGCGCCATCCGTGATCCGGCGAGAGCATGGCTGAGCCAACATTGTGCCCGTTAAGTACCAATATCGGTAGGCAACTCCGCGGGCAAGCAGGGCCGCCGCGCTGTTTCCGAATAGCGCGTATTTCGCTCCCGATCGTTTTTCAGCGACGAAACCCCGGATTCCGGCGCTGCTGACAGCCGTGAGACCGCGCCAAAAAACCATCACGGTTGTGCGAATGCCTCGGTAACACAGCGCTCGCGCCGCTGTCTCCGGCGCAATCGAGGGGGCGTTACTTGCCGGCTGGCGCGCGCTGCCGTAGATAGTCGAAGAAGTTTTCGAGGAACACCACCTCGTGCTCGTGATCCGGCGTACGCGCCGATTCGACCGGCGTTACGACCAATACCCGCTTGCCGTCCGGCGCCAGATCCCACATCGTGCCGCCCAGTTTGGCAATCCACACGCGTGGTTTCTCGGGCACGAAGGTCGCGCCCTTCACCGAGTAACTCACGGCCATGATCTGGTCGCCAGCGCGGTAGAACAAGTCGTGGCTGTTCGGCGACCACCGCGGCGCGACACCGCCATTGTTCGAGATCTGCCACTGTTCGCCCGGGCCGGACGAGGGTGGGGGAAAGGCCCGTACGTACACTTCCGATTCGCCCGGTTGGATCGACTCTCGATGGGGACGAGCGGCGGTACCGGAAGAGTATGCCAGCCATCGCCCGTCGGGGGAGAACGACGGGTTTGCATCGCGGAAGCTGTCCGTCAGAAATTGCTCTGGCTGGTCGGCCTTCAACCGCCCTCCCTCATTCCTGATCGGAACCGTCCAAATCTGCCGACGGTCGGACTCATATTCTACATAAGCCAGCCGTCTGCCATCCGGCGTGAATGACCACGGAATGCGGAGACCCAGACCCTTGCTCTCCACCAACTGTTCCGGCTGACCGGCGCCATCGGCGCGAGCTTGCAGGATGCCCTTGTCGCGCGACTCGAAAACCACGTATCGGGCATCAGGACTCCACACGGGGAAGCGATAATCCGCTCCGCCGGAGGTCAAACGCGTCATGGCGTCGCGTTGCGGGTCGTAGACCCAGATATCGGAAACACCGCCTTCGTCGGAGAGCGGCAGGGCGATTCGCTTGCCATCCGGAGCGAGAACCGGTTCCAGATAGTCTCCGGGTTCGGAGCGAAGCGCTTCCGTTTTGCCGGATGAATCCAGCCATTGGAGCATCCGCTGACCGGCCGCGGCGCCTCCGGCAGCTCTCCGGTAGACCAGAGTGCCGTGGCCCGCGGGCGCCGGGGAGAAGTCAAATTGACTGGCACCGGTGCCGGATTGATAGGCTACGTCGTCTAGAACGGGCACGGGTGTGCCCCGCATTTCCAGCCTTGTCAAGTCGAACGGAACCGCGAACATGGTCGCCCTGATGACGTAGATCAGATGCCCCGACCGGCTCGATGTAGGAAGATACCGCGGAGACGTCCCGCCGTGGGCGACGACTTTGCGGCGGCGATCGGCTAAGGTCAGGACCTCGATGGTGTTTCGAGACGCGCCTTGTCCACGGTTGACCGAAAAGAGGATCGCTTTTCCTCCGGGGAGAAGCTGCGGGAGGTCGAGAGCGGTTTCCGCCGCGCCCATGGCGGCGATGGTCTCGGGCTGTCCGCCACCCGGTGGGATTCGCAGCAGGCCCTTGGTAATGGCCTGGCTCACAAAGATGCTGTCGTCTTCACTCCAGCTCGCGCCGCCGAAGTTGGTGGAATCACCGAGCGTGACCGCCGCGCCGCCATCGACGGAGATCTTGTTCAGTTTACCGCTCGCGGTGAATCCGACCCAAAGGCCATCGGGCGAGAAGAATGGTTTGGCCGCGCCCTCGGTTCCGGCGAGCTCGGTGGCGGCGCGCTGATCCAGCCGGCGCAGGAACAGTCTCGGTGGCGTGCCGGAGATGTACGCCAGCCTTGTTCCATCGGGGGAGATTGCGATCTCGCTGCCTCCGGTGGAGGGCACGGGCAGCGAAACATCCGCGCCCAAATCCACGTCGAGCCTGACGAGCGGACGATCCACCGGTTTTTCGCTCCGCCAGGGCGACCACAGAGCCACGGCCGCGACGGCGGCCATCAATGCCGCCACGATCCAGGGCCATTTCCCGGCCGGACGGGCTTTTGCCGACGCAATGACGGGCGATTCCGGCTGGTTGTTTGCGCTCTGAAGCGTGATGCGCGCCTCGCCGATGTCCCGCAGCCGCAGACGGGGATCTTTGTGCAGGCAACGCTCGATCAGGCGGCGGATGGCGGGCGGCGTCGATGCCGGCAAACGGTCGAGCTTCGGTTCTTCCTTGATGGCTGAGGCAAGGACCTCGGCGATGGTTTCTCCGCTGAACAGCGGTCCGCCGGTCAGCATTTCAAACAGTACCACTCCGAAGGCCCAAATGTCCGCACGGCGATCGACCGTCTTGCCTTTGGCCTGCTCAGGCGCCATGTACGCCGCGGTCCCTAGGATCATTCCGGTTTGCGTTGCCCGCATGGAGAGCGTGGGAGAAATGGTGGGGCTCGCAGCAACAGGCGAGGAAGATTCGCTTTCACCGGTGAGCGCCTTCGCCAGTCCGAAATCCAGCACTTTGACCGTGCCTTCGGACGTGATTTTCACGTTGGCCGGTTTCAGGTCGCGATGAATGACGCCCCGCTCGTGCGCATATTCGAGAGCCTCGGCGATCTGTCGCGCGATCTCGATGGACTCTTCGAGCGGGACGGGGCCGGCGGCAATGCGCTCGGCCAGCGTGGGACCTTCGACAAACGCCAGGATGAGCGCCTGCGTGCCGGCGTTCTCTTCGAGGCCATGGATGGCGCCGATATTCGGATGGTCGAGCGACGCCAACAAACGGGCTTCGCGCTCGAATCGGGCCATGCGGTCGAGATCGTACGCTAGCGCGGCGGGCAGTATTTTGATGGCCACGTCGCGCCGGAGCCGCGTATCGCGAGCCCGGTACACCTCTCCCATGCCGCCCGCGCCGATGGGGTTGAGGATTTCGTAGGGGCCGAGTTTATCGCCGGTGGAAAGCGGCATTCGATTGACTCAGTCCAGTTTAGCCGATTGTGAGGCATCGGCCCGCCGAGTCACGGGAGTCGCGCACCGTCCGGAAGCCGGGCCAGTCGGCGTCAAGCTGCCGAGAAGCGCATACTCGCGGATGGAGCATCACGGGTTGCGGAAGGATGGTCGGCTACTCGGAAAATGGCTCCCGCATCCGTCGGCGAACGTCTTTGGAGCGACGTTATGGTTCGTTATCGGCAGGCACCGGCCTGCGCCGGGGCGCCGTCTGGCACAGACCAACCTGCCGCCCTTCGGCCGATTGCACATCGGGGGTTTGGGCGTTTCTTGTCAACTTGACACTGAACTACCTGAACTGTGGGATACGCCGTCACTCAGGACTTGGGCATGCTGGATGGGATAGACTTTGACAATGCTTAGGATGCTCGCGAGTCTTAGATGGTGCCGGTTGGCGATTACAGCGGCAGCGGCCCTCCCTGGACTTGGTCTTCATGCCGCCGGTACGGATTTCCCCGCCGCCGTCCTTGCCACACGTCCAGTTGCGTATTACCGGCTGGCATCGAACCAAGGGCCCAGCGAAGTTGGCCCCACCACGTTCAAATCGGTGGGCGGCATAACGAGTTCTTCGCCGGGGGCGCCGGTTGGCCCCAACAGCTCTTACGCGAACCTCAACGGGCGGGACGGCTACATCCTGACCACCCAGTCCGGCGGTGTGGGAGCGATGGCCAGTATTATGGTGTGGGCCAACTTGGCGACCTTACCTTCGCAGGCCGGCCGATTCTTTTACGTGGCAGGGGAATCGCAGAACGGCAACGATCTGGATCTGCAGTTCGAAAACGACAACGCGCTGAGATTCTACACGGCTGCCGGAGGCCATCTGACTTACACCCCCGCTTCAGCCACCCTGGTGAACCATTGGCACATGATTGTGGCTACGATGGACACCGCTTCGCAGACCCGGGTGATCTATTGGGACGGCAAACCAGTCGCGAGCGATAAAGGCGGCGGCAGAACTGGGAAGGCCGGCGCCTTCTCGATCGGCGCCAGTACGGTTTTTGGTGGACGATGGTTTCAGGGCGGACTGGAAGAAGCCGCCCTGTGGGACCGGGCCCTGACGGCAGTCGAGGTGGCCTCGATTTACGCCGCGGCGAAGCCGGCAGCGGCGCCGGCTGGCGTGAGCCGTTTCACCGCACCCGGTGCCGGGACATTTCCCACTACGGCCAAAGTCGAGGTTGGAGAGAACGATGGGAACATGATTCCGCTGAAGCGCGAAGAGCAGATCGCCATCCTGTTCCTGACCGCGATTCAGCAGATCGAGACGGAGTGTATGAGCGGAAGCGCCAAACGCGCCTGCTCGCTGGATCAGCTCATGACCTCCGACGCCAGCCATTCCGAGCACCTGAAATTCGACCCGAGGACCGACTCGAATTACACCTACACTGTGGCAGTCAACGGAACGGCATGGGAAGCAAACGCCACGCCGAAAACACCTGGATTGCTGAGTTTCTACTTTATGCAGCGAAGCTGGCCTGGCTCGCCGCTGGCAACTTACAGTCGCTCCGGCACTGCCCGGGTAATCGACACGGAAATCGGGAATCGCTCGATTGAAGGCGATTCGTTCGCCACGCGCTGATGTGCGGAATACGCGCTACACGCTGAGAATGGTCCTTTCCATGAAGTCGCCAACCTGTAGCATGGACCCCCCAAGCGTGAACGGTGTCTGTTGCGCGCGAGCGTTATTCGCTATCGGCTACAAGATGCTCGCGCGCTAGGAGCACGCGGAGAAGGAGTCGGCGCGGGGGGTGCGCAATTCGGCCCCGCCACGGGATTGGCTCTCCGACGCGTTACGGGCGCACAGGGCGCGCCTGCACCAGTAGGCCAAGGAGGCCAGTCCGGAAGGACATGACAACGGAGGTTCAGAGAATTGGCTCCCACGCAACGCCGGAATCCGAGCGGTGGAGTACCCGGCGCCTTGACTTCCAACCTGGGGATTCGGCTTAGATTCTCACGTGCAGGCGTGAAGCCCGGTATGGCCGGATCCCCGTTCACCGCTGGGACCGAGTTGGCCTCAGGGTTGCTCGGTATTACCTTGAATCGAACCCGCCGATTATCATCCCCGCCCGCATGGCGTCCACGTAATCCTGCACCTGCTCGGCTCGCTCTGCACAGGACGGGCAAGCTAAGATGTGCTCCTCGATGGCAGCGAGTTCCAGCTCCTCGGCAATCATGCCCAGGTAGTACCGCTCCAAGTCGTGATCGCATATGTGGGTCATGCACTATCCAGTGATGCGGCAGCACGTCTACATCTCACGTTCACTGTCGCCTTGTCGAGTATGGTCGATGATCGGCGTTGAGGTCAAGGACCGGTACGTCTAGCGAAATGGGTTTTCGCTGCGAATCACCTGCCGGGTATCCGGATGGATGACTTGAAGCCCCCCGATCGGATGCATGTGGCAAGCCCGCCGCGTTTGGTCCTCCACCCGTCGAACCGCAGTGTGATTATAATGGCGGTTCATATGGACCATTGTCGCGGGAGTCCTTCCCGCCAGTGATTTCGGGGTCCAGAAACGATGCCAGCCCATCGCGGCTGGCATTTGTTTTGGGCCTGCGGAAATTAGCTTTGGCCGGACCAGGTGAGGGCAGCATCTGAGTGCCTACCTCGCCTGCCATTGCCACCGCACTGCGGAGAAAGCTTCGCAAGACCCCGGAGTCACGCTTCTGGCTCCGGTTCTATACGACGCTATTAGCTTCGGCAGGTCTCACCTATGAAGAAGTCTCTGAAATAGTGGGCATTTCCTCGCGCTCTGCGCGGCGGTGGTTTCAAGCGTATAAGCAGTATGGTGACAGCGGGTTAGAAGAGCAAGCCTTCAGTGGCCGTCCGGCTCGATTAACCCCAGATGACACAGATGCTATTCGTGTGGTGATCCGGAGCTCTCCGAGAGCCGCCGGGATGGATCATGACAGATGGACTGGCAAGGCACTTTCCGAGTGGGTACAACGGAAGTTCGCCATCTCGATTACCGACCGTCGAGGCCGACAAATCCTTAGGGAGTTACGCAACAAATAGCGGCCAAATCATATTTCCGATAAATTTCCGCTGCACCTCGCACTAAGTTTGATTAGATAATCTACGCCCTCGCCCCACCATTATGCTGGCGACGCACGGCTTGCCAGATCTGAAGAGAAGGACTTTCACCAGATGTATCGGAACAAAGCGCTTGCATGGGAGGCAGTGGAACTCTGCCCTCTGGAAGCTGTGGGGCGAGGCGTCCCTCGCGCGACGGACGGGCATACTGCGGTGGCGATAGGCCACGGCCTATTTTCCCGGATCGACCAACTGGCCGAGAAGGACGAAGGTCTGCTCTCTACTGTCCGCTCGGCGGAGTTGGCCTTTTGGGAGACGGCGACGATTGAAGACTGGATAGCCTGGACCCCGGCTGAGGATCCCAAGACAACGCCGCCCTGCTGGGAGGCCGCGTTCACCTACCTCGATGCGGTCGTCCCGGCATACATCGCGTGCTGTGCTCGCATGGTGGTTCACACCGCAGAACTGGAAGAATACATCGGGGCGTGCGTGCCGGAACTCGTACGTCGGGTGTTCGAATACAAGCTTTTGTTCTACGGCCGCAGCCCCTATTGGACTTCGGCTCGGGCACTACGACACTTCGAGCAGATCGCTCGGAACAGATTGGCGCTTTCCTTGGCGGATCTCCGGGTCCAGGCATGGAAGGCGGCTCCCGCGTGGCCCGCCGCCTGGAATGATACCCGTAAATCCACCGGCGACCGCGGAGAGCCGGCCGCCGTTGAGGACTCAGGGAACATCTTTCGCCGGGAGCAGGACTTCTGGGCCGTCTCGTTCAATGGGAAGGCGATAAGGATGAAGCATTCCAGGGGGCTGGGGTACATTGCTGAACTGCTTCGGGTACCCGGCAAGGAGATCGAGGCGTTGGCTTTTACCGGGCGGTGCGGCCCCGAGGGACCGGCTGTTGCCGCCACAGATACCGGTCTTCCGCTCGCGGACGCAACCACGCTGACACAGGTGAGATCCGAACTGGAAAAGCGCAAGGCGGAATTGGCGCAGCTGGCTCCGAACGATTGGGCGCGCAAGGGCGACCTCGGCGGCGAGATCGCTAAGCTTGAAGCTTACCTTCGAGATGTCCAGGGGTTGTATGGGCGCTCACGAAGGATTGTCGGGGCGAGCGAGCTGGCCCGTTCCGCTGTATCCCACAGCATTGCGCGTGCGATCCGCGGGATCGGGAAAGCCCATCAGGCCCTGGCCCAGCATCTCCGCGATTCCATCCGCACCGGCAATACGTTCCTCTATCTACCATCGAAATCCGTCGAGTGGCGTTTCTGAGCGGATTGTGACACGCGATGTCACAATCTGTGAGGCGATGTCCCAATTTGTGACATGTAATGTCACGCCTCTTTATTGAAGGTGTTGCCCGGCAATGAGTAAAAACAGCAGGTGGAAGGATCTGGTCGGGCCGGTGGCCGGCCCCCACCTTAACCCCCGCCGGCGACTCCCGAACGGTTCTTGAAAATGGAGGAATTTACGTGAGCGATCTCATGACCAAAGCTGCCCTTTCGGCCCCGCGCCGGCGACTGCTGGTGAGCATGCAGCAGCTGAACT
>Ga0181529_10005445_pt1 | contig 13364 bp, 8 predicted proteins | sample PEATcosm2014_Bin_36_FD_119763 | JGI IMG/M metagenome (GOLD analysis project Ga0181529, IMG submission 119763) | Peatland microbial communities from MTU Mesocosm Facility, Houghton, MI, USA - PEATcosm2014_Bin10_30_metaG | ecosystem: Environmental > Terrestrial > Soil > Wetlands > Peat | place... | reverse complement strand
CAGATTTTTCGCGTCAACGATTCATTAAGGTCTGGACAAAGATTCTCACAAGGATTCTTATCTGAGTGATTCGGGTAGTGGCGGCGGGTTTTCCCGGTCTCATTGCGATAAGTTTCGGGGGATGCGATGACGCGTGCAAGCGCGGCAATCGGTGGCTTGCGCCTGCGGCGCGGTCGAGCCGAGGAGGCCAAGCCGGCCCCTGGCGCGGCGACAGCGGGTCGCCTTTCCGCCTGGGCGCCGGCGCTGCCGTCCCTCTTCGCCGCGCTGCTGCTTGTCGCTCTGTTTGGGCTGACCTTCGAGCATTTGCGCTCTGAGCGCGAACGCGCGCTCGCCGGCGGGGCGCGCGATCTCGACGTCTTCGCGACGACGCTCGCGGCGCGCCTCGACGAGGCGCTGGCGGCTTCGCCGACTCCCGCGCCGGCCGAAGCGCTCCGCGCTGTCCTCGCCGCCAATCCGGATCTCAAGCCTTCGCGCTCGCTGCTGGCCGACGGCGCCGGCGTCGTGATCGCCGCCGATCCGCCGCTCGCAGCCGACGCGCCGCTCGAATCCGTGCTCGGGGCCGCTCAACCGCTGACCATTCTCGCCGACAAGGCGGGGGCGCTGAGGCTGCAGGGCGTCAACGGCGACGACGAGTTCGCCGCGGTGCGCAACCTGCGCGCCGCGCCCGGCCAGATCGCCTTCGTCGCGCCGGTCGGCGAATTGCTGCGGCCGTGGCGGCGTTCGGCGCTGATCATGATCCTGCTGCTCGGCGCCGCCTCGTTCGCCCTGATCGGCTCGACCAGCGCTTTCGCCGTGCAGGCGCGCCAGGCGCAGGCGCGCGCCCGCGCCGAGGCGACGATGCGGGGCCATATCGATCTCGCGCTCAATCGCGGCCGATGCGGCCTGTGGAATTGGGACCTCGCGCAAGGGCGCGTCGCCTGGTCGAAATCGATGTTCGAGATGCTTGGCCTGCCGCCGTGCGCCAGTCCGTTGTCGCTCGCCGATTTGCAGACGATGTGCCATCCCGACGACGAGCCGCTGGCGACGATCGCCGCCCGCGCGCAGGAGGCCAAGCCGTCGTCGGTCGATTTCGAACTGCGCATGCGCAGTTGCGACGGCGAGTGGATCTGGCTGCGCAAACGCGCCGAACTGGTCGTCGACGCGACGACCGGCGGGCGTCGGCTCGTCGGCATCGCGCTCGACGTCACCGAACAGAAGCGCGAGGCCGAGCGGTCTGCGACCGCCGACCAGCGGCTGCGGGAGGCGGTCGAAGCGATCTCGGAAGCGTTCGTCCTGTGGGACTCGTCGAACCGCCTGGTGCTGTGTAACTCGAAGTACCAGCGGCTGCACAACCTGCCGCCGGAAGCGGCGAAGGTCGGCGCGCCCTACGCCGAGCTGGCCGCGCTTGGCGCGCCGCCGCTCGTCGATCGCGAGACCGACGTCGAACCGGGCGGCGAGGCGCTTGGCGCGGGCGACGCGCGCACCTACGAAGCGCGCCTGTCCGACGGCCGCTGGCTGCAGGTCAACGAGCGGCGCACCCGAGACGGCGGCTACGTGTCGGTCGGCACCGACATCACCGATCTCAAGGAGCACGAGCAACAGCTGCTCAATTCCGAGCAGCTGCTGCTCGCCACCGTCGCCCAGCTCAGACAGTCGCGGCGTTCGCTGGAGGCGCAGGCGCAGCAGCTCGCCGATCTCGCCGAGCGCTACCACGAGCAGAAGGCGCAGGCCGAAATGGCCAACCGCGCCAAGGCCGAGTTTCTCGCCAACATGAGCCACGAGCTGCGCACGCCGCTCAACGCGATCATCGGCTTCTCACAACTGATGGAAGGCGAGACCTTTGGTCCGCTGGGTTCGGAGAAATACCGCGACTATTGCGCCCACATTCTCGCTGGCGGCCAGTATCTGCTCAACGTCATCGGCGACGTGCTCGACATGTCGCGGCTCGAGTCGGGCCACATTCGCCTGCATCCAGAATCATTCAAGGTCGAGCGGGCGATCAGCAAGGCGTTGCTCGACGTCGCCACGACGGCGCGCGACAAGCACGTGGCGATCGAGGTCGAGGCCGACGGCGCCGAGACGATCGAGGCGGATCTCGCCGCCGTCGAGCGCATCCTGATTACGTTGTTGCGCAACGCGGTGAAATTTTCGCCCGAGGGCGGCGTGGTCACGGTCGGCGCCCAAGCCGTCGCCGACCAGATGTATTTCTACGTCGAAGACGCCGGCTCGGGCATCGGCCCAGAGGACATCTCGCGCCTCGGCCGGCCGTTCGAGCAGGCGGATACGACGATGGCCAACGGCATGAAGGGCTCGGGTCTCGGTCTGGCGATCGCCAACTCGCTGATCGAGCTGCATGGCGGCCTTTTGCGCATCACCTCCAAGCCGGGTCAGGGCACCGCCGTGCTCGTCAGCCTGCCGCGTTCGCCCCGCAGCCCGCGCTCGCTGGCGCTGGCTGCGGTGGCCTAAGCCCGCCTCGCTGCCGCCGATTCAGCTCAGCCGGTCGCGCACGATCCGGCTCAGCGCGATGTAGTCGGTCTTGCCCGACCCGAGCAGCGGCATCGTCTCCAGAACCAACACCACCGCCGGCGCCATATACTCGGCCGCGCCCTTGGCCTTCATCCACGCCTGCACTTCCGCGCGGGTCGCGCCGGGTCTGGTCGTCGCCATGACGATCCGCTCGCCCTTCCTGTGGTCGGGCGCGGCGACGACGGCCGGCGGGTTGTCGGGCCAAAGATCGAGCGCCATCTCCTCGACGCCGGCGAGCGACACCATCTCGCCGGCGATGTTGGCGAAGCGCTTGGCCCGGCCGCGGATCCAGACGAAGCCGTCGCGATCGATGACGACGATGTCGCCGGTGTCGTGCCAGCCGAGCGGCGGCGGCTCGATCTCGCCGGGATTGTCGGCCCGCTGGTAGCCGGCCATGATGTTGGGGCCGCGCACGATCAGGCGGCCGCCTTCCTCGATGCCGGCGACGCGTTCGATGCGGCTTTCGATTCCCGGCAGCAGGCGGCCGACCGAGCCGTCGCGGTTGAACATCGGCGTGTTGACCGCCAGCACCGGCGACGCCTCGGTGACGCCGTAGCCCTCGTACAGCTTGAGTCCGAACCGTTCCAGGTAGAGGCGTCGGGTTGCGGCGCGAATCGATTCCGCGCCGCCGACGACGTAGCGCACGGAGCGGAAGTGATAGGCGTCGGCGTTGCGGCCGTAGCCGGCGAGGAAGGTGTCGGTGCCGAACAGCGCGGTCGCGTTGATGCGGTAGACCAACTCGGGAATTTGCCGGTAGTGCAGCGGCGTGGGATAAAGAAAGACTTTCATCCCGGTCATCAGGCCGAGCGCCAAGCCGCCGGTGAGGCCGAAGGCGTGGAAAATCGGCAGCGGGTTGAAGGCGACGTCGGCCGCGGTGAAATCGTAGCGGGCGAAGATCTGGCAAATGTTGGCGAGGATGTTGGCGTTTGTCAGCACGACGCCCTTCGGCACGCCCTCGGAACCGGATGTGAACAGCACCGCCGCAGGGTCATCGGGCTGGCGCGGATAAAACGCGCGGCCGCGGTCGAGGATTGCGCGCAGCTTGTCAGTCGCCCCGGCGTGGTCGCGCACGTCTTCTAGCCAAACAAAGCGCGCTTCGCTTTCCATCTGTCGCACGAGCTCTTCGAGCTTGGCCTTCTCGACGAAACCGCGCGAGCACAGCACGGTGCGAATGCGCGCGGTGCGGCAGGCGGCGATGAGGTTGAAGGCGCCGGCGGTGAAGTTCAGCATCCCGGCGACGCGGCCCGACGCCTGGATCGCCATGAATGCGACGGCGGCGGCGTTGGCGTTGGGCAGCATCAGGCCGACGGTCTCGCCCGGCGCGCTGCGTTCGGCGATCTTGCGCGCCAGCAGCGCCACGCCAATTCGGAATCGGCTCTGAGTCAGAATTCCGGAGACCGGATCCTCGAGGATCACGTGTCGGCCGTGGCGCTCGCGGGCGCCGTCCTCGAACGCCTGCAGCAGGGTGCGGCGAAAGTTGGCGGCGACGTACACCGATTCGGACATCATGTCGTAGAACGCCGCGCCCGCCGCCAGGCGGCGCGCGCGCCCGGTGAGCTCCGGATCGACTGAGAGCCGCTGCGCCGGCAGGAAGGTCACCTTCGTCTTGGGGAACCAGCTGCGGCGGACATGCGCCGTGGGTAGGCGGGAGAGGGGCGAGCGGTCAGGACCTTCGATCCTGACCGCGGTGATCGTCGCGCCGCTCCGGTCGGCGATCATCGCCGCGCCGACGAAGACCTTGGTCAACGAACCGGTGACGGCGCTGCGACCCTCGGGAAACAGCACCAGCCGGCGTCCTTCAAGCGCTCTGGTCACCAGCTCGCGCGCCGCAATCGGCTTGGCGGCGTCGAGCAGACGCGCGTCGCACAGTTTCAAGAACTGGCGGATCCACCAGCGCCGCGCCAACGCCGCGTCAACGACCAGCAGCGGCCGGCCGTCCAGCAGCGACAGGATGATCGGGGCGTCGAGCAGCGAGATGTGATTGATGGCGACGATGTTGCGCGAGCCGGCGGGGGGAAGGGTCTCGATGCCGACGACTTCGAGCCGCAGGAAGATTCGCCACAGCGTGCGCAGCGCGAAGACCAGGAAGTCGGCGGGCAGGCGGCGGAAGAGATAGATCGCGGCGGCGAAATTGGCGACGCCGAGCAGGATCATCGCCGTCGACTCGCTGAGGCCGACCAGCTTGAGCAGCAGGGTCGTGGCCAGCGAGCCGGCGACTATGTAGATCGAGCTGAGCGTGTTGACCGCGCCGATGACGCGCGCGCGCCGGTCCTCGCCCGCCCACCGCTGCACCGCGGCGAAGATCGGCACCACGAACAGGCCCGCGGCGCAGGAGTAGACGAGCACGTCGAAGACGATCCGCCGTCCGGCGGCTTCGCTGAAGAACCGAACGAGGCCGACCGTCTCGCTGGTCGGCGCGAGCGCCGAAGCCACGACGCCGAGGTCGATGGCGAAAACGCCCATGATCAGCAGCAGGAAGGGCGCCGGCGCGAGCTCGATGCGGCCGTGCGACAGAACCGCGGCGAGCATGGAGCCGGCGGCGACGCCAATGGCGAAGACCAGCGTGATCGCCGTCTCGACTTCGACGCCGCCGCCGATGCGCGACTTGATGATGACCGGGACCAGCGACAGGGTGATCGCGCCGACCGTCCAGAACCAGCTCACCGCCGCGGCGCCGACCCATTGGCGATCGTCGGCTCTGAGCTCGCGCAGGATCTTCTTCGTCGCCGTCCAGGGATTGTAGTCGACGAGGAGGCCGGGCGCGCCGACTCCAGTGGCGGGGATGAACAGCGACGACGCGTAGCAGGCGGCGGCGACGACGACGAGCTGGGCGACGACGCTCCAGGCGGATCGCCCCTCGGCGGCCGCCCAGCCGCCGATCACCAGGCCGCAGAGGATGGCGGCGAAGGTCGCCGCTTCGACCAGCGCGTTGCCCGGGATCAGCTCCTCGGCCTTCAAGTGATCGGGCAGAATGCCGTACTTGATCGGCCCGAACAGCGCCGACACGCAGCCGAGGCCGAACAGGGCGAGATAAAGCAGCCCGAGCGACGAGAACCAGAAGCCGGCCGCCGCGATGAGCTGGACGAAGATCTCGACGAGCTTCAGCCGCTGCGCCACCGCCGCCTTGTCATGGGCGTCGGCGAATTCGCCGCCGATCGACGACAGCGGGATCGACGGCAGGATGAAGATCGCCACCGCCAGCGTCACCTTGACGCCGGCGTCCTCCGCGCCAAAGCGGAACAGGATCAGCATCGCCAGCAATTGGCGAACGAAATTGTCGTTGAAGGCGGAAAAAAACTGGCACCAGAACAGCGGCGCAAAGCGCCGGGTGCGCATCAACTGGCTGAACATACGGGCCGACGCCGGTCGGAGGTCACAGGGCGCGGATGGGAAACCAAACCCCCGGCCGCGTCAAGCGAACGTCCCGGCGACCGGCCGCCGCAGTCAGTTGGCCATGTAGCGGATGCCGATGCGGATGTCCTGTATGGAGCTCTTGTTGGAGCCGAACACGTCCAGGCTGAGATACTGGTATCCGATGTCGAGCGTCGCGCTTGGCGTCAGCTGGTAGCCGAGGCCGGCCATCAATGCGCCGGCCATCGAATAGCGGGTGGAGCTGAAGTGGCGGTCCCAGTTCTGCGAGCCGAAATCGACGTTCGGCTGGGTGCCGAGCGGCGTGCCGCCCGGGGAGACCCACACGTAGGGCGCGCCGCCGCTCACCGCGGTGCTGCCGCGGTAGGCGGAGCCGTCGGCGTTGATGATGAAATGCGACGAGCCCGAAATCGTGTTGGCGTTGAAGCCGGCGCCGGCGCCGATGTAGGGCGTCAGGCCCCAGAACGTGCCGAGGTCCAAATAGGCGCTGGCGAGCGCGGTGTTGTTGGTTTGCTTGGCGTTGAGATAGCCGGTGCAGGCGACCGGGTCCCAGATATAGCCGACGCCCGCCACCTGGGTTGGGGAGGCGTCCGGACACAGCGACCCCTTGCTGTAGCTGAGGCCCGGGCCAGTCGAGTACATGTAGGTGGCTTCGAGCCGCAGGTAGTTGTTGACGCGGTAGCCGACGCCGACGTCGAAATTGAACGCCCGTGAAGTCTGGGCGTTGCCGCGCGTCACGCCGGTGTTGCCCGTGGCGTTGCCGCTCGGCATGTTGACGTACTGGACGCCCGTCGCGGCGTCGGTCAGAATCGCAGGGATCAGGCCGGCGGTGGGGACGACGGTCGGTTCGTCTTCGAATCCGTAGCCAACATCGCCGCGCAAATACCAGTTTGAGCCGACCTCGGTCAGCGGCCCCTGGCCGGCGGGGTAGGACGGCGACGGCGGGGCCGAGCCGAACAGGTCGGCGCCGAGCGTCGGCGTTGACGCCATCGCGAGGCCGGCGAGCGCGGCGGCGATAGAGGTCTTCATCGGTTTCTTCCCCGTCCGGCGGCGCGGCGAGTCGCGGTCGCCCACGGGGAAACTTGGCCGACAGTCCTTAATTTCGGATTAACCCTAACGCCGCGTTTAACGCTGCGTCGCCGAACGGCGGATCGGCGCCCATCCGTGCGTGGCCCTGGCGGCGATCAACGTCCCGCCGCCTCGTCGCGGGCGATGCTTTCGTGGTTGCGCAAGGTCAGCGGTCCGAGCCCGTGTTTGGCGCTGAGCGCGGCGAGGTTGTCGGCGCGAAGGCGCGAATGCCCGTCGCCGGAAGTCGCGTGCCGGTGGGCGGTGATTGCGACCGCCTGCGGCCCGAGATCGTGAAAGGCGACGCCGGCGGCGTGCAGCCGCAGATACCAGTCCCAGTCCCAGTAGATCGGCAGCGTCTCGTCGAAGGGGCCGAGGCAGGCGCTCAGCGCGCGCGAAAAGGCGAAGCCGGAGACGAGGATCCTGTTGTCGCTGCGGATCGCCGCGGGGCTGGTCGAGGCCGCGAACGGCAGGGTCTCGACGACGCTCATGTCGTCGTCGACGACGACGACCTCGCCCGAGGCGAGCGTCGCGGCTTCTTGGCCCTCGATCGCCGCACGCACCGCCGAGAGATAGGACGTCGCCCCCCACCGGTCGTCGTCGTCGAGGAAGGCGACGATCTCGCCCCGCGCCAGCGACACACCGAGATTGCGCGCCCGCACTTGGCCGGCCTGGGCGTTGTCGGCGCAGCGGACGCCGCGCTCGGCGGCGAACCACTCGGCGACGAACTCGGCCGCGCCGACGCCGTCGTCGACGACGACGATCTCGTAGTCGTCGAAGTCCTGGCGCAGGACCGAGGCGATCGCCTCGGCGAGCATGGTGCGGCGGTTCTTGGTTGGAATGACGACCGAAATCGCCGGCGATCGACCTGGCACGGAGCGTTCTCCCGTCTTCGTCGGCGCGGTCGCCGTCACGGCGGTCGAGGATAGCGGCTTTGCCGCGGCTGTGAAGGGCGCGAGGAACGCGCGCTCAGCCGGCGCGCCAGTCGGCGGCGCCGAGCTCGCGGTAGTGTTTGGCGACGCGGTCGTGCCAAAGCCGACGCGCCTGCAGATGTTCGATCCCCGGGGTTCGGCCGGGCAGGTCGAGCGCCTCGACCAGGCTTTCGATCTCGCGCCGCGCCGCGGCCTGCGAGCTGCTGAGGCCGGCCCCCGCGTCCTCGATCGGATCGAGCGCAGTGAGCCCGATCGGGAACAACTCGCGAAAGATGACGCGATCGTGCAAGCCGTCGGCGATGCGGAACCTCAGCTCGCTCGCGAGGCGCGAAACGCTGAGAGCGACCTGGCGCGCGTTGTTGCTGGCGATCGTCGCTATGCGGTTGCGCACCATCACCCAGTCGATGATTCCGTTATCGACAATTCGCCGCTTGCGCCGCGCCTCCATCACCAGGTCCGCGTACTGGGCGACGGCGCCGCGCTGCGAACGGTCATGGTGGACGCGCGAGAAGACGTCGACGTCGATGAAACTGTCGTTGAGCGGCGAAACCAGCGTGTCGGCCAGCGAATGGGCGAGCCGCATCAGATAGGAATCGTTGGCCGGCGTATCGATGACGACGAACTCGTAGTCGTGCTCGACGGCGGCGATCGCCTCGGCGAACAGCGCGAACTCGTGCGCCTCGTTGGCGCGCACGTCGTTGGTTTCGCCGCGCCCCATCGCGCAATGGCGCGGCAATTCGATCGGCCGCGCGGCGTGGCTCGACCACGAACGGCGATTCTCGAAAAAACGGGTCAGGGTCTGCTGGCGGGTGTCGAGGTCGATGCAGGCGACCTTGTGGCCAGCCTTCAGCAGCGCCACCGCAAGATGGATCGAGATCGTCGATTTGCCCGCGCCGCCCTTCTCGTTGCCGACCACGATGACGTGCGCGCTGCGAAGGTCGGGGGCGTCGTCGTCAAAGTCCATGGCGGCGAATCAAGCAGCCTCGTTGTCTTGCGAACATAAACGCTTTGCGCTTCGGCGCAATCGCCGCGCGTCACGCTTCGCCGCTTCAGCGCGCCGGTTCGGCGTGGCCGACGATGCGGATGACTTCGGGAAAGCGGTCGCGCAGCGCGCGCTCGAGCGCGTCGACTCGATCGTGGGTCGCCGCGACGGTGAGATGGGGGTCGGCGCGGCAGTGGAAGATGACGTGGCAGCCCGCCGGCCCGACGCGCGCCCGCACGTCGTGGATCTCGCTCACGCCGTCGCCGCGTGCGGCGGCTCGCGACAATTCCGCCGTAATCTGCTCGACCAAGCCAAGCTCGGCCGGCTCGCCGCCGAGTTCGCCGACCTCCATCGGCTCGATATGGGTCTCGACCTCGATCTCGGCGCCGATGTCGGCTGCGATCGCCGCTTCGAGCTGGCTGGCAATATCGTGAGCGTCGTCTAGGCGCATCCCGCCGTCGACTTCGAGGTCGAGCGTGACGCTCTTGCGCCCGCCGACATTCTGAACGCCGAGGTGGTGGACAAACAGGCGCCGGCGGCTGGCGATCAGCAGAATACGCTCGAGCAGAGTTTCGTCGTCGAGCGCGACCGGATTGGCGGTGAGCGTCACCTCGACATTCGGCAGGCTGGCGCGAATCGCCGCTTCGACGTCCGCCTTGAGCGCCGCCACGCGCTCAAGAGGGAGGGTGCGCGAGACATGCAGGCCGAGATCGCCGACCACTTTGGCGCCGGCGCGCCGCAGGCGGATATAGTCGGTTCCGGCGACGCCCGGCACTTGCTCGACGGCGACCCGCAGCGGCTCCGCCAAGCCCTTCGGCGCGGCGTCGACCAGAGCGTCGACGGTGCGGCGGCCGAGGCGGAAGCCGGCGACGCCGATGAATAACGCGACGCCGACCGCCGCCAAGGCGTCGGCGTGGGGTAGGCCGGCGCGGGTCGCTGCGAGGCCGACCAGCACCAGCCCCGAGGCGATCAGGTCGCTGGAGAAGTGCAGCGCGTCGGCGGCGAGCGCATCGCTGCCGGTGCGGGCGGCGACGATCGTCAGGCCGCGCCAGCGAACGATGTCGATGACGATCGAAATGACGATCGCGCCGAAGGCGAAGACGTTGGCGTCGACGGTCTCCGCTTCGCCGCCGATCCGCCGCATCGCCGCGAAAGCGACCGCCGCGGCGAGCACGAACAGGAAACCGGTCTGGAACAGCGCCACCACCGCCTCGATTTTGGCGTGGCCGAAATGGTGGTCCTCGTCGGCCGGTTTGTCCGCTTCGCGCACGGCGTAATAGGTCAGGCCGCTGGCGGCGACGTCGAGGCCGTTGTGCGCCGCTTCGGAGAGCAGGGCGAGCGAGCCGGCCGTCATCCCGGCGACGAATTTCACCAGCGTCATCAGGACGCTCGCCGCCACCGAGGCGAGCGCCGCGCGACGCTTCAGGCGCGCGTTCGCGCTAATTTGGCCAGCGGCGGGCATGGCGGTGGTATATGGTTTCCTTCGTGCGCGGGCGCCGCGCGCGCCGCCTTATGACCCGTCCGTCCGAGTGAGGCAAACCCGAAGGGAACCGACCATGGAATATCTCCACACCATGATCCGCGTCACCGATCTCGACGCGTCGCTGGCCTTTTTCGTCGGCGCGATGGGCTTGGTCGAGGTGCGGCGGGTGCGCAACGAGCAGGGGCGCTTCACCCTCGTCTTCCTCGCCGCGCCCGACGACGTCGAGCGGGCGGAAAAGAGCCAGGCGCCGCTGGTCGAACTCACCCACAATTGGGACCCGGAGGTCTACGCCGGCGGGCGCAATTTCGGCCATCTCGCCTATCGCGTCGACGACATCTACGCCTTTTGCGAGCGCATGATGAAGGCGGGCGTGACGATCAACCGCCCGCCGCGCGACGGCCGCATGGCCTTCATCCGCTCGCCAGACGCCATCTCGATCGAGCTGCTGCAGAAAGGCCAGGCGCTGTCGCCGGCCGAGCCATGGGCGTCGATGCCCAATGTCGGCGTCTGGTGAAGCGGGGCGGTCAGAGGATCGCCGCGTTGACCATGTTGCGGAACACCTGGCGGAAATGGAGATAATGGTCGGGCGCGTGCGTCATCAGAACTGCGAACAGGGCGTCGCGCGGCGAGACCCAGAACGCCACGCCGGAAACGCCGCCCCAGGAAAATTCGCCGATCGAGCCGATCGTCGGCGCGACGCCGGTTTCAGTGCGAACGGCGACGCCGAGCCCGTAGCCGCAGCCGGGCGCGAGAAACGGACTGCGGCGGTCGATCTCGGAGCCGAGATGATCGCTCGCCATGTAGGCGAGCGTGCGGGCCCCAAGCACGCGCGCGCCGTCGAGCGCGCCGCCGCTGCCGACCATGGCGAGAAAGCGCGCGTAATCGCCGATCGTCGACACCAGCCCGCCTCCGGCCATTTCGAACGGCGGCGGCGCGCTCCAGTCGACGAGGTCGATTCGCCCCGCCTTCAACGCGTCGTTGGACAACGGTTCGGCGAGGCGGTCGTGTTTGGCGGGCGGCGTATAGAAAGCCGTGTCGACCATGCCGAGCGGCCGCAACACGCGCTCGGCGAGGAATTCGCCGAGGGTCTTGCCCGACGCGACTTCCAGCACGTGACCGAGCACGTCGGTCGACAGGCCGTATTCCCACGCTTCGCCCGGCTGACGCAGCAGCGGCAGCGCGGCGAGCCGGTCGATCTGCTCGGCCGTCGGCTTCGATGCGTTGACGATGTCGGCCTCGGCGACGAGCCGGTGCACCGCCGTGGCGCCGGCGAAGCCGTAAGTCAGACCCGAGGTGTGGCGCATCAGGTCATGGATCGTGATCGGCCGCTTGGCGGGGACGCGTTCGAGCGCGCCGTCGCGCTCGACGCCGACCGTCATCTCGGCGAAGGCGGGCAGGTATTTGGCGACCGGGTCGGCGAGCAGCAGCCGACCTTCCTCGACCAGCGTCATCGCCGCGACGCAGGCGATCGGCTTGGTCATCGAGTAGATGCGGAAGATCGCGTCGGCCGGCATCGCCGGGCCGCCGGGCCTGAGCGCGCCGAACCGCTCGGCGTAGGCGACGCGGCCGTGGCGGGCGACCAGCGTCGACAGGCCGCACGCGCGGCCGGCGGCGATTTCGCGCGCCATCGCCTCGCTGAGACGCATGAGGGCGGGGCGCGACAGGCCGACCTCTTCCGGCTCGGCGGTCGGCAGGCCAAACTGGGTCTTCGGCGGCGTGGGCAAGACGGCGCTCCTGGCGGATCGATCGGTCGTCCGAGGATGGTCTGTCGGCGCTGCGCCGGCAAGGCGCCGCCGTTACAGCGCCGCCGCCGGGCGCGCGGCTTCGCCGGGGGGCGGCGTTGAGCGGCGATTCCGATCTGTTCGCGCCCCTCGGTCCGCCGCCGCCGTTGCCGGAGCGGCTCAGGCCGCAGACCCTCGACGAAGTCGCGGGGCAGGCGCATCTGACCGGACCGGAAGGCGCGCTGACGCGCATGCTCGCCGCGCCGAGCCTCGGCTCGATGATCTTCTGGGGCCCGCCGGGCTCCGGCAAGACCACGGTGGCGCGGCTGATCGGCAAGCAGGCGAAGGCCGAATTCGTCCAGGTCTCGGCGATCCACTCCGGCGTCGCCGAGCTGAAGAAGATTTTCGAGACGGCGCGCGCCCGCCGCGCCGACGGCCGCGCGACGCTGCTGTTCGTCGACGAGATCCATCGCTTCAACCGCGCCCAGCAGGACTCCTTCCTGCCGGTGATGGAGGACGGCTCGATCACGCTGATCGGCGCGACGACCGAGAACCCGTCGTTCGAGTTGAACGCCGCGCTGCTCTCCCGCGCCCGCGTGCTGGTGTTCAAGCCGCTCGACGCCGCGGCGATCGAGCGGCTGGTCGCGCGCGCCGAGAGCGTCGTCGGCAAGCCGCTGCCGCTCGATGCGCAGGCGCGCGCGACGCTCGTGCAGATGGCCGACGGCGACGGCCGCGCCGCGCTGACGCTGGCGGAAGAAGTGTGGCGCGCCGCGCGCGACGGCGAGACGTTCGATCCCGCCGGGCTGGTCGCCGTAGTGCAGCGGCGCGCGCCGATCTACGACAAGGCGCAGGAGGGCCACTACAACCTGATTTCGGCGCTGCACAAGAGCGTGCGCGGCTCCGATCCCGACGCGGCGCTCTACTATCTCGCCCGCATGCTCGACGCCGGCGAGGATCCGCTGTTTCTCGCCCGCCGAATCGTGCGGATGGCGAGCGAGGACGTCGGCCTCGCCGATCCGCAGGCGCTGGTGATCGCCAACGCCGCCAAGGACGCCTACGATTTTCTCGGCAGCCCGGAGGGCGAGCTGGCGATCGCTCAAGCCGTCGTCTATGTCGCCACCGCGCCGAAATCGAACGCGCTCTACACCGCCTTCGCCGCTGCGACCAATCTCGCCAAGACGACCGGCTCGCCGCCGCCGCCCAAGGTCATCCTCAACGCGCCGACCAAGCTGATGCGCCAGGAGGGCTACGGCGACGGCTACGCTTACGACCACGACCAGCCCGACGCGTTCTCCGGTCAGGACTAT
>Ga0181529_10005443_pt1 | contig 13371 bp, 13 predicted proteins | sample PEATcosm2014_Bin_36_FD_119763 | JGI IMG/M metagenome (GOLD analysis project Ga0181529, IMG submission 119763) | Peatland microbial communities from MTU Mesocosm Facility, Houghton, MI, USA - PEATcosm2014_Bin10_30_metaG | ecosystem: Environmental > Terrestrial > Soil > Wetlands > Peat | place... | reverse complement strand
GATCGGAGGAAGCCGCACGAGCCGGCCGCGATTCAGCTCGTTCTCCGCAAGTTGGTGGCGCTCAGGATATTGTAATATCTCTCAGACCGCAAGAGGGAATATCGCGGCGCGTGAGGCCTGGCCCACGCGCAGCCTGAGCCGCCCATGAGGCCCGTGCTCCTCCAGGTGGCGAGGTAGCGTCTTTTCTCCCTGGCTCGCTAGTAAGCTCCGGTCCTCGCGCGAGACCGCTATCTAGCGCTCCCTCGGCCTCGTGTGGTACAAGATGCAAGCCTTATGTCCCAGATCCCCATGCGCCCGGAGACGACCTTCCTCATCGATATATGCGCGCGACAGAGGGGCCTGGAACCGGCCCTGCGCGTAGAGAGAGGCCCGGACTTCGACTGGGGATTCTTCCTCGACGCCGCTGATCGGCACAAGGTGACGGGCCTGGCCTACTCGGCCTTCTCCTCAGGACGCAGCGATCCGCCCCCGCCATCCGTCCTCGCCAGGCTCAAGCGAGCGGCTGCCGAAAAGGCGGCGGCCAAGGCCCTGCTCCTCTCCGAGTGGCGGGCCCTCGACGCCGCTCTTGCGAGGGAGGGCTTTCGCGCCCTGGTCATCAAGGGACCGGCCCTCGCGCTGCAGCTTTTCGGGGACGCCTTCGCCCGCGAGTACCGCGATATCGACTTGCTGGTCGAGTCCGAGGCCCGCGAGGCCGTCTCGAGGGTCTTCGAAGGCCTGGGCTACGCGGCCAAAGACGTGACCACGGCCGCCTCATCGAGGCAGAGCGATTACCTGCAGAAGCGCTCGCGCCACGTCGCCTACGTAAAGCGCGGCAGCCCCGCGTTCTTCGAGGTCCATTTTTCCAAGGAGGGAGGGATAGGCCTGGCGCCGATCCCCACGTCCGCGGCCTTCGCTCGGGCAGAAGCCTTGAGCGGTCCCGGTCTCCGGATTATGAGCCTGGGGAAATCGGATCATGTCCTGCTCGCGCTCCTGCATGGGGCCGAGCATGCCTGGTGTCAGCTGCAATGGGTTCTCGACGCGATGGCCGCGATCGGGGACCTGCCCGACGCCGCGGAGGTTCCGGACTGGGATGGCATCGACGCGAGCCTGGCCATCGATTCTTTCGCCCTAATGGCTCGATCTCTCTTCGCCGAGGGATCCATCGGCCCGCGCTTGTCCGAGGCGATACCAGGTCGGCGGGCGATCGCCCTCTCACGCTTCGCGCTGACGAGCCTGGCCTCGGCAGGCGCCAGGCTGGTCGCCTTCTCATCGGACATGTTCCGCTATCGCTTAGCCTATCTCTCCGGACTGCGCCGCGGCACGAGGGCCAAGGCCCGATTCTTGATCGATCTCGTCCTGCCGAGCGAGACGGACGCCTCAGCTCTCGGGGGTAGGAACATCCCTCTAGGTCTCCTTTTCCTGCTTCGGCCCCTCCTCGCCGCGCGGAGGATACTGCAGGGGCAGGGAGCCGCTCATTCCGGGGACCTGCCTTGACCAAGCGCGGAGATACGGGAGAGTATGGTTTTCGAGGAGGCGCGATCCAGATGTGTACCAGCCTTCGAGCGCGAACGATGCAGAGAATCGCCTCTTAGACCGCGAAGGGCTGAAATGCGGCGGATAGCGAGCATAAATAGGTTCGGGCTGGTCTTGGGAGCCGTTTTCTCCGTACTATGCGCCTCGTGCCCGAATTCCCTTGGCATCTCCATGAATACCGTGGCCTATGACGCGAACGGGGCATCAAGCGGCTCCGTTCCCCTGGACGGCGCCAGGTACGAGCACGGGCAGTCCGTGACGGTCCTGGGCAATACCGGCTATCTGAACAAGGACGGGTATTCCTTCTCTGGCTGGAATACGGCCTCGGACGGCTCGGGAACCTCGTACGTCGGCGGCTCGAGCTTCGTGATCGGCAACTCGGGGGTCAGGCTCTACGCGACGTGGTCCGCGATGCTCGGAGCCTCCGTGACCGGGGCCGGACTGGTGTCCTGGGGCGGTTATATTTATGTCATAGGCGGCAAGGATTCGTCCGGGACGCTTCGGTCCGAGGTCTGGCGGGCCACCGTCGGCGCCGACGGCTCCTTGAGCTCCTGGACCTCCGAGGGCGCCCTGCCCACCGCCCTTGCCTTCGCCTCCTGCTCGGTCGTGGGCTGCACGAGCGGCAACTTCCTCTACGTCATCGGAGGCAGGAGCGGGACGGCTCTCAGCTCCGGCGCGTATTTCACCTGCATCAACTCGGACGGCTCGCTCGGCTTTTCGGACTCGACCTGGATGACCAACTCAAACGCGTTGCCTGAGGGGAGGGCCAACGCCGCCACGGTGCTGCTCAAGGGCAGGATCGTCCTCCTCGGAGGCATGCTCGCGAGCGGGGTCACCGACACCGCCATCGGCGCCCGCGTCTGGGAGAACGGCCTCCTCGGTCAATGGTACCAGGCGAACGCCCGCCTTCCGGCGGCAGCCGAGGGCTATGCCGCGACGTCCGAGACCTCGGCCTCGGGCGGCGTCGCCGCGACGACGGCCTACCTCGTCGGCGGGGGCGGCGGGGCCATGTACTCGGCCCCCGTCTCCGACTCGGGACTGCCCGGTGCCTGGACCTCCAGCGCCTCCGCTCCCGGCGGGGCCCTCGACTACCCGGCCTTCGCGGACACCGCGGACGGCCTCTGTCTTGTCGGAGGCATCGACGGATCGGCCTACGCCGAGACTCGAGTCAGCGCCGGAGGCGGCGCATGGACGACGAAGGCCTCGATCGCGGCCGCGGGCCCCGACTGCGTAGTCCTCGCAAACACCGCCTTCGCCGTGGCCATGGTGAAAGGCACCAGCGCCCCGCTTGTCGCGAGCGCGTCGATATCTACGAAGCGCGCCGAGGCCCCGCTCGTCCTGCCAGGCGACGGCGTAATACCGAAAAACGCAAAGCCTATCGTCACGGCCTCGCTCCCTGGCGACAGCCTCGGCTATTCCGGCCCTACGACCTCCGGCTTGCCGGCCAACCCGGCCTCGAGCGGAGCCTTTACCGCGCCGACGGTCTCTGCCGCAGGGACCTACGCCTTCCAGGCCTTCCGCTCAGGCTCAAGCCCTTCGCCGATCGTCTATGTCTCCTATCGCGTGCTCTCGGTCGATACCTTCTTCCTCATCAAGAAAACCTTGGTTGTATCAGGCGCGAGCGCGCTCACGGACTATAAGCTGACCGAGGACTACTCGAACGGGACTTTTTCGAACGTCTCGTCCGTATGGTTCAAGCTCATACTCGACGAGCGCTCGAAGGTATCCCTCCTATGGGCGGGCTCCGGCTCTTCGGCCGGATCCTACACGGCGCCGATCCAGGTCACCCTCCTCGAGGACGACAATTTCACGCCGGCCCTCGGCTCCTCGGAAAACGAGATCTACGAATCGACTTCGGGGAGCGTAAATGCGACCCTTGGCGCCGGGTCCTACTTCATCCTCGTGGAGTCTACGGACGAGTCCACCGGGGGCAGCTTCGGCCTCGGCGTCGGAACAGGGAGCTAGGGTGCCCCTCTACTCGGCCTACGGCCTCGCCCTCGACTCAGAGCTGCGCCTTCCCCTCCCGGCCCGGATCGGCGCCCTTCCCCTCGCCGCCGTCTCGGTGCTCCGCGACGACTTCGCGGCGCGCGCGGGCGCGGCCGTCGAGCTGCCCTATGACGCCGGAGGAGCCGTCTACGGCCCCTTTGGCGACGGCGTCATGGCGAGCGTTAAAGGCGTGTGCGATTTCATTATAACTGAAACGGAGATCCGCGTCGGGGGCGGCGCGAGCGAGGAGGAGGCAGGCGACCTCGTCGCCCGGATGGCCTTGGGCTTCGTTCTCCAGCTTCGCTCCATGCTTGCGTTCCACGGGTCGGCGGTCTGCAGGGACGGTAAGGCCCTGATGATCCTCGGCGGCCGGGGCGCGGGCAAGTCCACGACGGCCGCGGGCTTGGCGCGCAGGGGCTGGGACCTGCTCTGCGACGATTGCGTCGCGGTCGGAAACGGCCTCGAGCTGCCGCGCGGGGCCTGTCTCGCGCGGCTCCTGCCCGACGCCTACGAGGCTCTCACGCGATGCGATGGCCGCCCTGAGCCGGACCGCGACGGCAAGCTGCGCTTGGGCTTCGAGGGCGCCCTTGCCGAGGCTCCCGAAAGGGCGGAAGCGCGCCTCGAATGCGCCTTCGTCGTCTCGGCCTCGGCCTCGGACATCGTCGAGGCGAGCGAGCTGCGCGGCTACTCCAAGCTGGGAGCAGTGCTCCCCCACCTTCTTTCGCCGCGCGGCATAGGGGACCCGGGGCTACGGCTCGAGCGCGCGGCCCAAGCCATGGGCGGGACGCGGATGTTCATGGTCGCTCGGCCCTCGGGACGCTTCGCCCTCGAGGAGCTCCTGGACAGGATCGAGACGATCTCTCGCGGGGAGGCGGCATGATCAGGATACCCGACACGCTTTCGGCCACGTCCCTCGACGATGAGCTCGTCCTGCTCGACGCCAAGTCCGGCAAGTACTTCGGCCTCAATCCCGTGGGCTCGAGGATTTTCGAGCTGCTGAAAGAGGGTAAGGCGGAGGACGAGGCAGTGGCCGCCCTGCGCGCCGAGTACGGCGAGAGCGAGGAGCGGCTTCGCGCGGATTTCAAGGCCTTTATAGCTGAGCTCGCGCGTCGAGGGCTCATAGTCATGAATTGAGCCTCGAATCTTCCCAGGCATTGACATTCGTGGACATTTTTCCATAATGGGCAGCGTCGCTATTCGCACGGCATACTTGCCAGCTATAGGGGCTCTCGATGCAATTGTCCGTCAAGGACGCCGCCACCATCCTCGAGGTTTCTGAAAAAACCATCTACCGCTGGATCAAGCAGGAGTCCATCCCGTTCTATCAGGTGAACGAGCAGTTTCGCTTCAATAGGGCTGAGCTTCTCGAGTGGGCGACCTCGAGGCGCCTCAAGGTCTCGCCAGAGATCTTCGCCGAAAAGAACTCATCGGCCTCTCCGATGCCGAGCCTCGTCGAGGCGCTCAGGGCTGGGGGAGTGGAATATCGTGTCGGGGGTGGTGACCTCGCCTCGGTGCTCAAGGGAGTTGTCGAGCTCCTTCACCTCCCGGAAGAGGTGGACCGCGAGTTCCTCTACCAGGTCCTCCTCGCGCGCGAGGACCTCGGCTCTACGGGAATCGGCGACGGCATAGCCATTCCCCACGTGCGCAATCCCGTCGTCCTCCACGTCGCCAGGCCGACGATCACGCTCTGCTTCCTCGAGCGGCCGATAGACTTCCGTGCGATAGACGACAAGCCCGTCGACACGCTATTCACCCTCATAAGCCCCTCGGTCCGCGCCCACCTCCACCTCCTGTCGAGACTCGGCGTGGCGCTTCGCGACGAGGGCGTCAAGCGATCGTTGAGCGAGCGCGCCTCCCGCGAGGACCTGATGGAAGCCTTCGCTCGCGCAGAGGCGGCCCTGCCCGCGGCGGCCGCGTCGTGATCGAGCCGATCTCCCTCGTGCTCGCCGGTGCCCTGCTCGCGGCGGCGAGCGGCCTGCCTGGCCTCTTCATGAGGCGCGCGAATCCCTGGGCTCAGCGCATCGCGGCCGCCTTGATGGTCCTCGCCGGCCTCGCCGGAATCTGGGGCTCCGCTCGAGGCATTTTCGGGCCGCCCTCCACCTCCTTCGAGCTGCCCTGGCCCGCGGTAGGCGGCTCCCTGATCGGGCTCGATCCATTGAGCGCCTTTTTCCTGATTCCGATATTCCTCATCGCCTCGCTCTCCTCGGTCTACGGACTCGGCTATTGGCCCCAGGCCGAGAAGCCCCGCACCGCGCGGCGGCTCCAGCTCTTTTTCGGCCTCCTCGCCGGGAGCATGGTCCTCATCGCCTTGGCCCGTCACGCGCTCGCCTTTCTGGCCGGCTGGGAAACCATGGCCCTCTCGGCCTTCTTCCTCGTCGGCCTCGAGGACGATCGGCCCGAGTGCCGCAAGGCCGGCCTGGTTTTCCTGGTGGCCGCGCACGCGAGCACCCTCGCCCTCTTCGGCTTTTTCGCGCTCTGGCGGTCCGCCTCGGGGAGCTTCGAGCTAGCGCCCCTCTACGGGAACCTAGCCGGCCCGGCTATGGCCGTCCTCCTCGGCCTCGGCCTGGCGGGCTTCGGGCTCAAGGCGGGCTTCATGCCCCTGCATTTTTGGCTACCCGGCGCCCATGCCGCCGCGCCGAGCCAGGCCTCGGCCCTGCTCTCGGGCGTCGTGCTGAAGATGGGGATCTACGGCCTGGCGCGCATGGCCTGGCTCCTGCCCGCCACGCCCGCGTGGTGGGGCGGGACCCTGCTGGCCCTGGGAGCGCTCTCGGGCCTCCTCGGCGTTGCGCTCGCCCTCTCGCAGCATGATATAAAAAAATTGCTTGCCTACCACAGCGTCGAGAACATCGGCATCATCCTCATGGGCATGGGCCTGGCCCTTCTCGGCCGCGCGACCGGCAGGAGCGAGCTATTCGCCCTCGGCCTCGCGGGCTGCCTCCTCCACGTGTGGAATCACGCCCTCTTCAAGTCCCTGCTCTTCCTCGGCGCGGGCTCCGCCGTCCACGCGACGGGCACGAGGTCCCTCGACGCCCTTGGCGGGCTCGCGAGGCGCATGCCCTGGACGGCCGCGCTTTTCATTGCGGGCGCCGTCGCCATATGCGGCCTGCCCCCGCTCAACGGTTTCGTCAGCGAGTTCCTCATCTACCTGGGCCTGTTCAAGGGCTTGGCGGCCGGGGCCCGCGGCGCCGCCCTCGCCGTGCCCGTCCTCGCCATGATCGGCGCCCTCGCCCTCGCCTGCTTCGTGAAGGCGGCGGGCGTGGCCTTCCTCGGCGAGCCGAGGACACCCGAGGCCGAGCGCGCGAAGGAGTCGCCGGCCTCGATGATAGCGCCAATGGCCGTACTCGCCGCGTTGTGCGCCATCATCGGCCTGGCCCCCGTCCTCGTCGCGCCGGCCCTCGACGCCGCGCTCTCGTGCCTGGGGGCCCCCGCGCTCGGGAGCCTTGCGCCCATGAGGGAGCTGGGCATCGCCTCGGCCGCGACCTTGGGCCTGGCCCTCGTCCTGGCCCTCGCGCTGGCGAGGCCGATAGCGCGCGCGAGGCTCGCGCCCACCTGGGACTGCGGCTACGCTCGGCCGGACCCGAGGATGCAGTACAGCTCCTCCTCCTTCGCGCGCTCCGTCAACGGGATCTTCGCCTGGGCCATCCGAGCGCCCAAGGAGCCTCGCAAGCTCCAGGGCGCCTTCCCCGCTGCCGAGCGGCTCGAGGCCGAGTCCGGAGATCCCGTGCTCGACGGAGCCCTGATGCATTCGTTCAGGGGCCTCGAGCGCCTATCGCGCTTTTGCCACCGCTTCCAGCGGGGCCTCGCGCAGAAATACATCCTGTACATCCTGATAGCCCTGATGCTGCTTGCCCTCGCGAGCCTGCCATTCGGGCAGGCGCTGCCCTTCGGGCAGGCGGGGGGACCGAAGTGACCATCCTCGGTGTCCTCGTCCGACTCGCCATCCTCCTCGCTTGCTCGCCCCTGCTCCTCGGCGTCATCAACAAAACCAAGGCCCTGGCAGCTGGAAGGAAGGGAGCCCCCCTCGTCCAGCCCTATCATGACATCGCCAAGCTGCTGCGCAAGTCCCTGACCTTGAGCCGTACGACGAGCTGGGTCTTCGTGGCCGGCCCCATCGCCGGCCTGGCTTCGGTCATCGTGGCCTCGATGGTCCTGCCTTTCGGCCCTTCCAAGGCGCCCCTGGCCTTCGGCGGGGACATGATCCTCTTCGCCTACCTCTTCGGCCTCTCGCGGTTCTTCACGACCGCGGCGGCCCTCGACACGGGATCGGCCTTCGAGGGCATGGGAGCCTCGCGCGAGGCCTTCTTCGCCTGTCTCGCCGAGCCCGCCCTCCTGCTCGCCTTTCTGGCCCTCTCGGCCCGCTCCTCCTCGCTCTCCCTCAGCGGTATGCTCCAGTCCCGGCCGGGAAATCCGGACATGCCCTTCGTCCTCGTCTGCGTCGGCCTCTTCATCGTCCTCCTCGCCGAGAACTGCCGCATCCCCATCGACGACCCAACTACGCACCTCGAGCTGACCATGATCCACGAGGCCATGGTCCTCGACCACGGCGGGCCCCTGCTCGGCCTCGTCGAGTACGCCTCGGCCATGAAGCTTCTCGTTCTCGAGTCCCTCCTCGCGCGGCTTCTCTTCCCCTTCGGCGTCCATGGCGCCTGGCTCGACTGGGCCTTCCTCGCGCTCGGCGCGGTCGGCATAGCGGCCGTCATCGGCCTCCTCGAGTCCTCCATGGCCCGGCTCAAGATGAGGCGCGTGCCCTACCTCCTGACCGGGGCCATCCTCCTCTGCGGTTCCGCCTTCATCCTCCTGGCAGGCGCCGCATGAGCGGCCTCATCGATCCTCTCCTGATTGTCGTCCTCGCCCTCAACCTTTTTGCCCTGGGCAATTCAAGGATCCAGTCGACCATCCGCATCGTCGCGGCCCAGGGCATCGTCCTCGGCGTCACGACGCTGCTGATGCACGAGTCCCTGAGCCTCCCAGTCATCCTCTCCGCGGCCGCCGCGATCGCGATCAAGGGCCTCCTGATCCCCGCCATCATGATACGCAGCCTCCGCGAGGCGGGAATCAAGCGGGAAGTTGAGCCCTTGATCGGCTTCCTGCCCTCGATCGTCATCGGGGCCGTCGCCTCGGGAGCCGTCCTCCTCGCCTCGCGGGCGCTCGGGGCCAAGGGCGCCGCGGCCCTCGTCATACCGGCCTCGATCTCGACCGTCCTCGTGGGCTTCCTCATCCTGATCAGCCGATACAAGGCCATCTCGCAGGTCCTCGGCTACCTGGTCCTCGAGAACGGGATCTACATTTTCGGGATGCTCCTCGTCGAGGCCGTTCCCCTCGTCGTCGAGATGGGCATGCTCCTCGACCTCTTCGTCGGGGTCTTCGTGATCTCGATCATAACGAACCACATCAACCAGGCCTTCTCCTCGACGGATACGAGGCGCCTGGTCGCGCTGAAGGAGTGAAGCATGGCCCTCGCCGCGACGATCGTCCTGCCCCTCCTCCTCGGCCTCCTGGCCGCCGCCCTGCCCTCCAACCGCGCAAGGCCCACCCTCCTTCCCGTCGCCGCGGCCTGCCACCTCGCGGCTACCCTGTCCGCGGTGTTCTCGTGGCCCTTCAAGTCTGGAGGCGAGGGCGGCCTCGCGCTGTCCTGGCTCGGCCTCGACGCGCCGGGCAAGCTGGTGCTCCTCCTCGTATCGGTCCTCTTTTTCTGCTGCTCGCTCTACTGCGTCGGCTACCTTCGCTATAGGCTGGAGCGCTCGAACCGCGTTTTCGTCGCCTGCCTCCTGGGCTTCCTCTCCGCGGCGAGCCTCGCGGCCTGGTCCCGGCACCTGGGCCTGACCTGGGTCGCCATCGAGGCCACGACCCTCTCGACCGCCCCCCTGATCTACTTCAACCGCTCGAAGCGAAGCATCGAGGCGACCTGGAAGTACCTTCTCGTCTGCTCGGTCGGAATAGCCCTCGCCCTGCTAGGGACTTTTTTCCTGGCCTATTCGGCCATCGCGGCCGGTCTTCCGGTCTCCTTAATGAACGACGATCTCGCCCGCGCGGCGGCCGGGCTTTCAAGGCCCTGGCTCAGGGCCGCCTTCGTCCTCATCCTCGTCGGCTACGGCACCAAGATGGGGCTCGCGCCCATGCACACCTGGAAGCCCGATGCATACGGCGAGGCGCCCGGAGTCGTCGGGGCGATCTTCGCGGGCGGCGTGACGAGCTGCGCCTTCCTAGCCTTCCTGCGCGTCGACAGGGTCTGCGCCTGCGCGGGGGAGGGGGCATGGTCCTCGCGGCTGCTGCTCGTGATGGGCCTTTTCTCGATGGCGATCGCCGCCCTTTTCATGATCGCGCAGAGGGATTTCAAGCGCATGCTCGCCTACGGCTCCGTCGAGCACGCAGGGATCCTCGCCGCAGCCTTGGGCTTTGGAGGCGGGGCCCTCGGCCTCGGATCCGGCGCCCTCTACGGCGGCATGCTCCAGCTCGTCGCCGGAGGCCTGGCCAAGGGTCTGCTCTTCCTCTCGGCCGGCAACATCCACAGGGCTTACGCGAGCAAGTCCACCGACGAGGCTCGCGGCGCCATGAGGCGGCTCCCTTTGTCGGGAGCGCTCTTCGTGGCCGGATTCCTCGCGACGACCGGCTCGCCTCCATTCGGGCCATTTATAGGACTATTCTCGATCCTAAGTTCGGCGGTCGCCGGGGGCCGCGGCCTCGCGGCGGCCCTCTTCGGCCTCTTGCTCCTCGCGGTCTTCGCCGGGATGGGCAGGACCGCGCTCGCGGTAGCGCAGGGCAGGCCTCCGACCGAGGCGGCCGCCTCGAGCTACCGCGACGGCTTCCTCACTACCGCTCCCGCGCTCATCCTGCTGGCCCTGGTCCTTCTCCTCGGCCTGTGGATCCCAGTCCCCCTCGAGTCACTGATGCGGGACGCGGCTTCCTTCATGCAGGCGGCGCCATGATGCCGGAGGCCCTTCCCCTCGCGGCAATCGGCAACGGCCGAGCGCGAGCCCTGCGCGAGATCCCGCTCCTAGACGAGACCGGCCTCGCGCTCGCGCTGCGCGAGGCCCTCGGCTCGGGAGCGCGGCTTGCGTCCTACTTCGGACTATCGGCCGAGGGTGGGACCGAGCTCGTCGCGGTTCTCGCGGACGATGAGCGAAACAGACTCCTCGCGGGCCGGGCACGCGTCTCGGGGCCAGCATTCCCCTCGATCGCGTCCGACTTCCCCCAGGCCCAGCTTTTCGAGCGGGAGATCGCCGAGCAGTTCGGCCTCGTCCCCGAGGGCCACCCCTGGCTGAAACGAGTGCGCTATCGGCGCTCATGGACTGGCCGCGACGCCTGGGGCCTGGACGAGGCCGAGCCCATCGTGCCGGGCTCGGGCGAGTTCTACCGGGTCGAGGGCGAGCAGGTCCACGAGGTGGCCGTCGGGCCGGTCCACGCGGGCGTCATCGAGCCCGGCCACTTCCGTTTCCAGTGCCACGGCGAGCGGGTATTCCACCTCGAGATAGCCCTGGGCTACCAGCACCGCGGCATAGAGGAGGCGATGATCGGCGGCCCTCGTCCGCGGTCCCTCCATTACGCCGAGACGGCGGCCGGCGACTCGACCATCGCCCACGCGACCTGCTATTGCATGGCGATCGAGGCTCTGGCCTCCGACTCGGGCGAAGGATGGGCTCTCCGCAGCTCCGCGCGAGCGCAGGCGATAGGCGCGGTCGCGCTAGAGCTCGAACGCCTGGCCAACCATGTCGGCGACCTGGGCGCCATCGCGGGCGATGTCGGCTTCCTGCCCTCGGCCAGCTTCTGCGGCCGAGTGCGGGGGGACTTCCTCAACATGAGCGAACTCGTCTGCGGCAGCCGCTTCGGGCGGGGTCTGATGAGGCCGGGCGGCATCGCCTTCGACCTCGACGAAGAGACCTCGGCGGAGCTTTTGCGCCGGCTCGAGGCCGCCGAGCGCGACGCTATGGGCGCGATCAACCTCATGCTCGGCGACCAGTCCGTGCTCGCGCGGCTCGAGGGCACGGGAACCGTGCCTAGGGAGATTGCCCTCGAACTCGGCCTCGTCGGACCCGCGGCCCGCGCCTCGGGCCTCGCGCGCGACACGCGATTCGACCAGAGTTCCGGCATCTATCGGCTTGCCCAGATCCCCGTCTCCACAGCGCAGACCGGCGACGTCCTGGCGCGGGCCCTCGTGCGGCGCCTTGAAGTACAGCGCTCGATCGCCTTCATCCGCGAGCAGCTGGGCAGCCTGCCGGCAGGACCGGCTGGCGAGGCCCAGAATCAGGCTGAATCCGTGCCGGGGCGCCTGATAAGCGAGTCGATCGCCGTCGCCCTCTGCGAAGGCTGGCGGGGCGAGGCGTGCCACGCGGCGGTCACGGACGCCTCGGGCCGCCTCGCGCGCTACAAGATCGTCGATCCCTCATTCCACAACTGGCCGGCCCTCGCCTACGCGATGCGCGATGAGGAGATCTCGGACTTCCCGCTCTGCAATAAGAGCTTCAACCTCTCCTACTGCGGGCATGACCTGTGAGGGAGGCTCGGGCGTGATTAGAGCGATCCTCGAAAGGGCCCGGCAGGGCTATCGCACGATGAGTTTCCCCAAGGGCGAGAGCCCGGCCATGAGCCCCCGCTACCGGGGACGGTCCGAGATTGCGGCTTCGTCCTGTCGCGACTGCGACTCGCACGATTGCGAGAGGGCCTGCTCGACGGGCGCCATAACTGGCACGAGAGATGGATCGGCCTCGGGGCCGATCCTGGACCTCGGCCGCTGCCTGTTTTGCGCCGACTGCGAGCGTGCCTGCCCGCGCGGCGCCATCGCGTTCACCCAGGACTACCGCCTCGCCGTCCGGGAGCGCGAGGCTTTGGTCTTGGGCCCCGGCCAGAAGGAGCTGAAGCTAGCCTCGGCGCTGGAGATGAAGCTCAAACGACTTCTCGGCCGTTCGCTGAAGCTGAGACAGGTCAGCGCCGGGGGCTGCAACGCCTGCGAGGCAGACGCCAACGTCCTTACGACCGTCGGCTGGGACCTCGGCCGCTTCGGCATCCAGTTCGTCGCCTCGCCCCGGCACGCCGACGGTCTTCTGCTCACCGGGCCCGTCACCAGGAACATGGAACTGGCCCTCCGCAAGACCTACGACGCTATCTGCGATCCCAAGATCGTCATAGCCTCGGGCGCATGCGCCATCTCCGGCGGCCCCTACGACGGCAGCCCCGAGATCCTGGGCGGAGTCCAGGCCCTCCTGCCGGTCGACCTCTACGTGCCCGGCTGCCCGCCTCATCCCTTGACCCTCCTCGATGGCTTGCTTAGGCTGGTGGGCAGGATCGAGGAGGGCTCTAGGTGAAGTACTTTCCGAAGATCTGCGGCGAGCGGGTCTATCTCTCGCCCATGTCCCTCGAGGATGCGGAGCGCTACGCGACATGGCTCAACGACCTGCGAACTACCCGCTTCCTCACGCTGTCCGCTGCCCAGATCACCTTGCACGGCGAGCGCGAGGCCGTGCTGGCTCTCTCAAAGGACCATAATTACGCCATCGTCGAGAGAGAACGAGACGAGCTCATCGGCAACTGCGGATTCTTCGACCTAGAGCCGACCCATCGCTCGGCCGAGGTCGGAATCTTTATTGGCGACGAGGAACGCCGCGGCGAGGGTCTCGGCACCGAGGCCCTGCGCCTCCTCTGCGACTACGGCTTCAACGTCCTCAACTTCCGCAGCGTACACTTGCGCGTCTACGCCTACAACGAGCGGGCGATGGCCTGTTACCGCAAGGCGGGCTTCAAGGAGGCCGGACGCCTCAGAGAGGCCCATTTCTACGGCGGGAGCTACCATGACCTCGTCATGATGGACTTCCTGGCCGAGGAATTCGGTTCCAGCTCCCTGCCAGACCTACATTCCTAAATCCTGACTCCTGGCCCCCG
>Ga0181529_10005441_pt1 | contig 13373 bp, 6 predicted proteins | sample PEATcosm2014_Bin_36_FD_119763 | JGI IMG/M metagenome (GOLD analysis project Ga0181529, IMG submission 119763) | Peatland microbial communities from MTU Mesocosm Facility, Houghton, MI, USA - PEATcosm2014_Bin10_30_metaG | ecosystem: Environmental > Terrestrial > Soil > Wetlands > Peat | place... | reverse complement strand
CTTTATGTGAAGCGCGTCTTCATCATGGACGACTCCAAGGAGCTGCTGCCGCAGTATCTGCGCTTCGTGCGCGGCATCATCGACAGCGAAGACCTGCCGCTCAATGTGAGCCGCGAGATTCTGCAGCAGAACCGGGTGCTCACCAGCATCAAGACCGCCAGCGTCAAAAAGATCCTGACTGAGCTGAAGAATATCGCCGCCAACAAGCCCGAGGAGTATCTGAAGTTCATCGGCGAATACAACCGTCCGCTGAAAGAGGGCCTGTACAGCGACTTTGCCAACCGCGATACGATTCTCGATTTGATCCGCTTCAAGTCCACCAAGGTGGAAGGACTCACCAGCCTTGCCGATGTCATGTCGCGCATGAAGGAAGGCCAGAAGAGCATCTACTACATCACCGGCGGAGCGGAAGGATTGCTGCGCACCTCGCCGCTGCTGGAGATCTACAAGAAGAAAGACATCGAAGTACTGGTCCTCGACGACGAATTCGACGAGATCGTCTTCGCGGGCGTGGAAAAGTACGGATCGATCGACCTGAAAGCGGTGAACAAGGCCGCCACCAGCGAAGACCTGAAGGACGAAACCGAACCGGACAAATCGGAAGCCCTGAAACCCCTGCTGGAAAAGCTGAAGACCATGCTCGGCGATCGCGTGAAAGATGTGCGCGCGTCGGTGCGGCTGGCCGACAGCCCTTCGTGCATCGTTTCAGACGAGGCGGAGCCCTCCATGCAGATGCAGCAGATGCTGCGCGCCATGGGGCAGGATGTTCCCGCGCCCAAGCCCACGCTGGAGATCAATCCCGATCACGAGATTGTGAAGAAGCTGCAGGCGCGGCCGGACGACGCGGTTGCGCAAGATGCAGCCTGGCTTCTGCTTGACCAGGCGCTGCTGATGGAAGGCGTTCCGCTGGCGGATCCGGCGACCTTTGTGCAGCGCCTCAACCGCATCCTCGGCATTTCCATCTGAGCCGAACCCAACCCGCAACTCCCGCCGCTGCTGCCTTCATCTCGGAAACGAGACTTCGGACAGCGGCGGTGTTGTTTGCGACGGAGACGGGCTGAGGCACAAGGATTCCCATTGCGGGTCCGGAACCATTCCCGCGCGCTCTGCGTACCTTTCTGCAAGATGGAACGACGATTCGATGATCGCTGGGTAAAAGAGCAAACCGAACAGACCGTCGCCGTGTGGCGTGCTTGCGCGGGAGATCTGCAATACCAGCTGCCGCAGTTCGACACCAGCGAACAGCGGAAACGGGAAAAGGCCTACGACGACGGACTGCGCGCTGTGCAGCGGGAGGCCCGCAAAGCGCCGCGCAATGCGGCGGAACGCTTGCAAACGCGGCAGCGCATTGTCGAAGTCTTTCCACGATTCGCAGCCATTGCACTTGGCCTGGAGGGCGCAGCGATCGAACTGCTTACCAATGGCTTTCTGCCTGCCGGGACGCAGCTTGCCCAGTGGGCCAGGCGCTACGACCCCACCCTGAGCTGCGAAGACACCATCCAGGCCTGCCGCAATGCGTGGACGTCATGCGGCTTGCAGGAGCTGCTTGGCGAACCGATGGGCATTACGCCGTCGATCTTCGGATACAGCATGCTCTACCCCTACAGCGACAATTTTCTGGACCAGGAAGCGGCGTCGACAGCCGACAAACTGCGCTTCAGCGCGCGCTTCCGCGAGCGGCTGCTGGGGCATGAACCAACCGCTGAAAGCCCGCGCGAAGCAGCGGTGTGGGCGATGGTGCAACTGATCGAACAACAGTATGCGAGGCCGCGGTTTCCGCAGGTCTTCGACTGCCTGCTGGCGATCCATTCGGCGCAGGAGCGGAGCATCGCCCAACAAAAGCACGGCATCCGCGACGGCGAAGAATTGCTGCAGATCAGCTGCGCGAAAGGCGGCACATCGGTGCTTGCCGATGCGTGCCTGGTGCGCGGCTCCCTCGACGATGAGGAGAGCCGGTTCGCCTTCGAATGGGGCGCGCTGCTGCAACTGGGCGACGATTTGCAGGATGTACGCGACGACTGGCGCAACGGGTCGAGCACATTGTTCACGCAAGCCGTGGCCGAGGGCAAACCGCTCGACAGCCTGGTGAATCAACTGCTCAACCTGAGCCAGCACGTCGTGGCGGGCATGGATCGGCTGCCCGGCGGCGACGCGACACTGCGGGAGTTGCTGCGCATGAGCTGGCGCTCGCTGATCGTAATGGCTGTGGCCAATGTGCCGGAGTACTTCACTCCGCAGTTTCTTGCCACACTCCAATGTTGTTCGCCCTTTCGCTTTGCGTTTCTGCGCAAGCGCAACAAGCGATTCATCGGGCAGAAGGGCCTGTACGAAGTTCTCTTCGATGCGTTTGTGGAAGCGGGCGAGGAGCCGGCGAGCGTGTTGCCGCGACATCATGCGATTGCCAATACCGTGGGCGATGAGGATATTGCGGCGGAGCTTGCCGTTACCGCAGCATAGTGCGGCGGCGATTTGGAAGTGCTTCGCGAGACGGGTCAGCAAGCGATTCCGGCAGCAGTCGCGGGCTGCGGTTCTGCCGGAGGACTGTTGGCACGCAGTTACATGATTGCTTCAACTCACCGATTTGCGTGGGCTGCATGGCCCCAAGAGGCGTGGAGGCTTCACCCCACAGACGAAGACCTGTCTGTGGGGTCCGTGTGCTTGAAGTTCGTGCTTTCCATGTCCCCAAATGCGGGGGACATGGGGCACCCAGTTCTAGGGCAGAACTCGCTCCTGGAGTTCCCCCTTGGCTACCTGCTTATTCGGCTGGGGAAGGAACGATGGTCTGCGGAGCGATATTCCAGCCGTCGATCTCGACAACAGTTTGCGCGGGCGCGTTCTCAGGCAGCAGCGCGGTCAGGGTTGTGGCTTCGCCGGGGGTGAGTTCGATCCAGTTGTCGGACCAGAAGATAGGCGCGATCAGATCATGGTTGGCAGCACGCACGGCGGCATGGACTTGAAAGGCCAGCGCTGCTTGTGAATTTTGCAGGTGAACCGCGACTTCGCGCCCGCGCGCAGTGGTGCGAATCGTCGCGGTGGCTAGCACCTGCGCCTGCGGCAAATGCGTGAGCGCGGCCAGATCTTCATGACGCTCGGCGGGCGTATGCGTGTAGTCGGTGGCCGGCCAGTCGAATGTTGTGAGCGTGCCCGGCACCCAGTAGAAATTGCGGCTGACAACCTTGCCCGCGGCGTCGGTGAGCGTGAGATCGATGAAGAAGATACGCTCCGCACCAGAGTAGAGATTCGCCGGAATCGCGAAGACGCGCTGCGCACTGTCGGGCCCTGCATTCACCGCCGCCTGCGCGCTGTATAACTCCTTCCATCCGATGCCGTGCACCGAGACGCTGGCGTGCAGCGCTCCCGCTGCTTCATAGGTGCTGTTCACAACCACAATGGCCCGGTCGTCGTACGAGTATTGAATATGCACGGGCTCGCATGCCTTTTTGGCGGCAAAATATCCCGCACCGGCATCGAGATAGTAATCGTACAAATGCCAGATCATCGACGGCCAGGCGTTGTTGAGCATCCACTGAATCACGCCGGTGGAGTTGTATTTGTTCTTGCTGTAGGCCTCGAACATGGCGCGTTCGGAGTCGTACTCCATGGTGTGCGCCATGCGCTCGTATTCCGCTGCCGAGGCGGGCTTTGCATAGACGGCCTCCATGGCTTCGTTGAATACCTTGAGCGTGGTGAATTCGCCGCCGCCATTGTGCAGGGCCCAGTTATCAGTGGGCGGCCAGGCCTCGGCATCGGGCAGGAATTTTTTGCGGCTGGCCAGCGAAGCAATCGCGGGGCCGGGGCTGGTTTCGGTGTTGAATCCGTATGCGCCGCCGTTCTTCGTATCCACATACCAGTAACTGGGCGCAACGTAGTCATAGGGCCCGGTCATCTTGACGCCGCTCGGCCCAGTGACCGTGGTGGGCGCTTGCGAGGCCGATGAAATCACCGGATTGGGCCAATGGGTTTCGGCTTCCACCTGCAGGTAGGCGCGTTCCACATCGGCGGGCGGCGGGTTGTCGCTGCCGTTCAGCCACACCAGCAAGCTGGCGTGCTGGCGCAGGCGCAGCATTTGCGAGCGCAGCGAAGCGGTAGCAATCTGCAAGTCGGCAGGCGTCCAGTCCTTCCAGTGCTCCCAGTGATCGCAGCAGCACCAGCCCAGCATCACCAGGATTCCCTCGCGGTCGGTGAGGCGGAAGAAATCCTCCGTCTCCAGCTTGCCTTCCAGGCGGATGGTGTTGAGGTTCATGTCGCGCACCATGCGGATCTGGTCGCGCAGACGAGCCGCGTCGGTACGCATGAGCATGTCCTGCGACCAACCCGCGCCGCGGATCAGGATGGGCTTGCCGTTGATGCGAAAGAGGCGGCTGCCGTTGGCGGTGAACTCCGACGTGATCTCGCGGATGCCGAACTCGGCGCTGCTCTCTTCGGCGGACTGACCGGGAGCGGTGAAGCGAACGCTCAGCTGCTCCAGATGCGGCTTGCCCATCTGCCAGGGCCACCACAGCTCGGGATGATGAAGCGCGAGTTTGGGAAAGTCGCGCGGCGTGAAGGCGACGGTCTTGTCCTCGTGTGCCGCCAACTCGACCGGCTGCTCGAAGCTCACTCCTGCGGCGGTGCCGGAGACAATTCCCTTCACCGCATGATCGGCGGCATTGTGCAACTCGGCATAGACGGTCAGTTCAGCGGTCTGGAGCGTGGCGTCGCTGAAGTGCGTGACCACCTGCGGCGAGCGCACGGTAACCGCGCCCGCGGAGACCAGATTGACCTCGCCCCAGAGGCCCATGTCCTTGTCGGGCGGGCAGGGATTCCAATCAACCCAATTGATGCCCAGGTCCTTCTCAGTAGGGGCAAAGGTCTCGACAGCCAGCACATTCTGCTTCCCCGGCAGAAGATTGTCGGTTACGTCGAAATCGTAGGTGCGATAGGCTCCGGCGACGGCGTTTGAGTCGGCGATCTTCTTCCCGTTGAGCCAAACATCGGCGCGATAGTTGATGCCGCCAAAGTGCAGCCAAAAGCGGCCATCCTTCGACGCGGCGGGAGCGGCGAACGAGGTGCGATACCACCAGCCGCAGCGGTAAGGGCTGTCTTTAGGCATTGGCTTGTTGGCGAAGATGTCCGCGCCGGCCTTGGGGATCTGGGAGCCAGGAAGCTGGCGCAGATTCGATCCGTAGAAGGGATCGGGAATCGCTCCGGCGGCAAACTGCGCGGCCAGCACCGTGCTGGGCACGGCGGTCTGGATCCAGCCATCGGTGGCGAAGCCCTCGCGGGAGATCACCACCCCGTCTATCTGGGTGCTGCCGGCCTGAGGCGAGCCTGCTTGAATCTGGCAGGCCGACTGCATGCGCCAGCCATCGTGGAGGGGAGTAACGGTTGCCGCAAGCAATGCGGACGGCGAAGCGAGCAGAGCGAACAAGCAGGGAGCGAATCTTCTCATCATCAAAATCCCTTCTTCCAACCCGTGGGAGAATGCGCCGGGGTTACAAACGGACGAACCCGGAAGCAACGCTGCTTCGGTCCCGGTCCCAAGCCGGGGAATGAACCTGACGGAGCGGACACCTGCGTTCCAGATTCAATCGTTTGAACATTGGGAATATCGACCATTCCCGCATCGGCTGTCAAGTCTTCGGCACTACAGCCCGGCGGGTCAAGCCTTCCCTGCCGGCGGCCGGGCCGTGGACATGCGCGTCACCAGTTCCGGAGCTGCCTTGTAGAGCCGCGGCTTGCGCGCGCTTCCGCGCTCCCGGACCTCCAGCGCTTCCAACGCCCACTGCGCCGCCATCAGGCCCATTTCGCGCAGCGGCTGGCGGATGGTGCTGAGGCCGGGCGTGGAAACAGCGGCAGGCAACACATCGTCGAAGCCGAGCACCGAACAATCCTCGGGCACGCGCAGCCCGGCGTCGGTGAGCCCGCGCACCACGCCCAGCGCGGTCAGGTCGTCGAAGGCCAGCACGGCGGTAAACCTGTGTCCCGTGGCCAACATGCGCCGCGCGATATCGAGGCCGTTTTCGAAACTGGAAGCCGGATCGCCCAGCGCGGGCAGCTGGAAGATCAGCCGCTCGTCCAGTTCGATGCCCGCATCGGCGGCGGCGCGGCAAACCCCGGCCCAGCGCGGCTCGCTGTCGAAGAGTCCCTGCGGGCCGCGGATGGCGGCGATTCTGCGATGGCCCAGTTCGTAAAGATGGCGCAAAGCCAGGGCCCCGCCGGCCTCGTTATCCACCAGCATAGAACTGATGCGGCGCTCGGTCAGATCCCTGCCCACAATCACGATGGGGACATTGTTCTTTTCCATGTCAGCCAGCAGGTTGGCCTCTTCAAACACCCAGCAGGCAATGACGATGACGCCCTCGGCGCGCTGCTCCAAAACCATGCTGAGATAGCTGTCGAAGAGCTTGCGGCGGGTCTGCGCGTCCATCACCAGGGGCAGATAGCTGGCCGGTTCCAGACCCGCCTGAATGCCGCGAACGATCGGAATGCAGAAAGGATCGGAAAGGTCGTAGGCGAGCACGCCGATGGTCTGGCTGCGGCGGCGGCGCAAAGAACGCGCGGAGGCGTCGGGATGATAGCCGAGCTGGGTGGCCATTTCGCGAATGCGCGCCTTGGTGCCAACGGCGACGTTCTTGGAGAGCGGCGCTTCGCTGAGCACAATGGAGACGGTTGAAACCGACAGCTCACAGGCGCGGGCAACGTCGAGCAAGGTTACGTGGCCGGATTTGCGTTGTGCCATTCGAGTACAACCCCTCTTTCACCAACTCAACGGTACGCCTGCCCGGAACCGGGCCGGAGTTCCTGATCTTCTGCCGAACTTCCATTTCCGCGCAAGAAAAAGCGAAAAATCTGCGGGAAACAAAAGGCCGGGATTTTCTTCTTGACAGTGGTAGCGATTGATCCTACATTACATTTCTAAAATTCAAACGTTTGAATGTCAACAAATATGTGAGGTGGCACGAATGAAGCCGAATGAATTCCGTCCTCCGATCTTACCCGTTTTTCTGGCCGTGGCGATTCTGTTGCTGACCACGGCGGCCGCTTTCGCCCAAGCCGGAAGGGGTGGCATACACGGCCTGGTCACCGATCCGACCGGCGCCATCGTGCCTGGAGCCAAAGTAGTGGCGCTGAGCCGCGCCACCGGCACTTCCCTTTCCACCGTTTCCACCGCCGCGGGCCTCTACTCGTTTGTTTCTTTATCGCCCGGCGAATACAAGGTGACGGCGAGCATGAAAGGCTTTGAGTCGGTCGCCCAGGACAACGTGACGGTCAGCCTCGACCAGGTGACCACCGTCAATATCGCCTTGCGCGTGGGCGCGGTCACCGATACCGTAACCGTCTCGGAGGCCGTTGACCTGGTGGAAGCCAGCAACTCCACGGTCGGCCAGCTCATCTCTGCCGAGACCATCGACCGCGTGCCGCTGCTGAACCGCGATGTGTTTGATCTGGTGCAGCTCAGCGCCGGCGTAACCCCGGCCAACGGCTCGCCCAATTCTTCCAACTCGCAGGCCATCATCAACATCTCTAACGGACGTCCGGGCGTGGATGTTTCGTCCTACACCATCAACGGAGCCATTGAAGGCTCTGTTTATTTCATGCTCGACGGCAGCCCGCTGGGCGTGGCGGAACAGAATGTGGGCGCGGTGATTCCGGCGCTGCAGATTCCCGAAGACGGCGTGGACGAGTCGCGCGTGGAGACGCAGAACACCCCGGCGTCTTACCAGAGCGGCGGCGCGGGCGTCATCAGCCTGGCCAGCAAGGCGGGCGGAGATGCGTTCCACGGCGATGCGTTTGTGGTGCTTCGCCCCGATGTGATGGCTGCCAACGACTACTTCAACAAGCAGGGCCAACTGTTGGGGGGCCTCAAAAATACGGCGCCCGACTTCCATCGCTACCAGGAAGGCGGCGCATTCAGCGGGCCGATCCTGCACAAGCGGCTCTTCTTCTTTGGCGACTACGAAGCCACGCAGCAGAAGATGTTCGACAACTCGAGCATCTTTACAGTTCCCACCTCGGCGGAACGTACGGGAGACTTCTCGAACGAAATGGGACTCGACGCAAACGGACTCGCTATCCCGATCACCATTTACAACCCCTCCCAACCCGACAATCCGGACGGAACCCGCCAGGCATTTGCCGGCAACGTCATCACAAATCCCAACCCGGTTGCCTTGAAGTTCCTTTCCATGTTCCCCAAGTGCAACTATCCCAATCCCAGCACGTGCGATTCAAACGCAGTGCCGAGCAAACAGAACAATCTGCAGGTTCCAGGACTGGATCCGACCACCGCGCAGCGCTTCGACATCCGCGTCGACTATATCAAGAGCGACGTGCAGCGGCTCTTCGCGCGCTTCTCGTTCGACCGCCTGTTCTCTTCGGGCGTGAATGCTTTCAACAACCCCTGGGACCTGGACTACGCGCAGAACATCACCAACGGGCGCAACGTGCTGCTGGCCGACGACCTGACGCTGAACCCGACCACCGTGCTGCAACTGCGCTACTCGTTCACGCGGCACTATGAAAACCAGGGCGGCGACCCCGGTCAGAGCGCGGTCGACAACCTCGCCAAGCTGGGCTTCACAACTCCAACCGCCAGCGACGAGTTATACAAGACTCTCCCCTATGTGACCTTCAACGATGTGGGAGGCGGCATTGGCGGCACCGCCAACTACAACACCTTCATTTACGCCAGCGAGAACAGCGACGCCAACGCCACGGTTACCAAGATCGTCGGCAGCCACGAACTCAGCACCGGCGTGGAGTACATGAAGCGCTTCCTGAATGTGGGTCAGCCGCCGGCGCCTTCGGGCGCATATTCCTTCGATATCAGCGCCACCGATGAAACCTCGATCAGCGGCATTGGCGGCAGCGACTTCGCTTCGTTCCTGGTGGGCATGGGTACCGAGCCCGGCTCCGAGTCCTATAACTTCACCAAGGACCTGTTTGTTGCCGAAGCCAGTCCGTACTATGCGGCATTTATTCAGGACACCTGGAAGCCGAGCAAATCGCTGACCATTACTGCCGGCCTGCGCTGGGATATCTTCGGCGGCAAGACCGAGCGCCACAACCGCCTGGAGTACTTCGACCCCAAGGCGGCCAATAACTTCAACGGAGTCTCCTATACGGGTGCGGAGGTCTACGCCGACAGCGGCAACCGCTCGCCCTTCAGCGCCAACCTGACCAACTTTGGCCCGCGTCTGGGCCTCAGCTGGCAGCCGACGCAGCACCTGGTAGTGCGCGGCGGCGGCGGCTTCTACTACGGCCCCAGCGCGCAGATGGTGGCCAGCGCCAGCCTCGACAGCGACGGCTACTCGTCGGTGACCAACTGGAACGCGACCGCCTGGAACAACGATCCCAACACCATCGCTTTCGACGGCCAAGGCAACGGCAATACGGTGATGATCAGCCCGGTGAACAATCCTTTCCCGAATGGGGTTGTGCCGCTTATCAGCGCGCCCAAGGGGCTGGCCAACAACCTCGGCCTTTCGCTCAACACCATGCTGCACACGCAGCGCACGCAGGAGACTTATAACTTCAACTTCGGCCTGGAATACGAGTTCCCGCATAGCATCGTGCTGAGCGCGGGCTACGTGGGCAGCCGCGGACTCTTCCTGCCGCTGGCGCAGGTGGACCTGAACCAACTCGACCTGGGCACCATCGCCAGCAATGGCACCAACCTCTGCCTGAGCGGCGATCCCAGCTGCTCGGTGGCCAACACCTGGGCCAACATTCAGCCCTCGACCAATGCGAATTACGGCAACGCAACGGTTCCGCTGTGGGTCTCGCTGCAGCCCTATCCGCAATTCGGCGACGGCAGCTACGGTTCCGGAAACGGCATCATGGTGCACGGTTATCCGGGCGGCGACTCGGAATACAGCTCGCTGCAAACCAAGCTGCAGAAGCGCCTGACCCAGCACTTCACGACGCTGGCCAGCTTCACCTGGGCGAAGCTGATGACCGACGACGGCAACCCGCCGCTCGGCTTTGTGGGCGCACACGCCGGCGCGCCGCAAGACTGGAAGAACCGGAGCCTGGAGCACGCCATCAGCCCGCAGGACGTGAAGTACCAGTTCACCTGGGATGTGTCGTACGATCTGCCGGTTGGCAGAGGCAGAACTCTGCATCTGAACCCCGTGGGCAACGCCATTCTGGGCGACTGGACGGTCAACGGCGTTGCGTATCTCAGCACCGGCGTGCCCATCGATGCTCCGGTGGTAGGCGCGAGCAACCCCTACTTCAACCAGCGCACCGACATGATCTGCGATCCGAGCAAGGGCGCGCCGCACACGGCCGCGGCGTGGTTCAATTCATCGTGCTTCGCCGTGCCGGCCAACCCGTTCCGCGCCGGCACCGCCCCGGCCTACCTGGATCATGTGCGCACCATGGGCGCGAACGATGTGGATATCTCCCTCTTCAAGAATTTCTCGCTTTGGAAGGAGATGAAGCTTCGCCTGGATATTTCGTCGTATAACGTAGCCAACAAGAAACAATTGGGCGCGCCGAACGTCTCCAGCGCGACTGCGGGATACCCGTTGTTCGGCAACATTACCAGCGATCTCAACTCACCGCGCCAGTTCCAGTTCGGATCGCGCTTTGTCTTCTGATCTGTAGTGTTGATATAGCCTGTTGTTGAACGAATACCAGCCTTTTCCGGGCGGCTCCTGCCAGCCCGCCCGGGAAAGCCTGACCCGCAAGCTTCGATCGGATTCGCCTCCATACATCCCTCGTTGATCAAGGACCGCAATGCCTTCGACCCAAAATGACAGCGCGTCACAGCCAGTCGGCCTTCGGCGCACCCTTCGTTTTCGCGACCTGATTCTTTACGGCATCATTCTGATTCAGCCCACCGCGCCCATGCCCAGTTACGGCGTGATCGCGGCAGAGGCCCATGGCCACGTGGTTACGGCCATTCTGCTGGCCATGGTGGCCATGCTATTTACCTCCGTGAGCTACGGGCGCATGGCGCGCATTTATCCGCATGGCGGATCGGCTTTCCTTTACGTCGGCAAACAGATTCACCCCAGCCTGGGCTACCTGACCGGCTGGTGCATGGTGATGGATTACATTCTGAATCCGCTGATCTGCACCATCTGGAGCAGCCGCGCCGCCATCAACTTCGCGCCCGAGATTCCCTACGTGGTCTATGTCATCTTCTTCGCGGTGCTCTTCACCACGCTCAACTGCAACGGCGTAGAGACCTCGGCAAAGATTAATGCCGGCATGGCGACAGCGCTGGGCATCGTGATTGTGCTGGTGCTGTTCTCGGCGGTGAAGCACCTGCTGCACCTGCCCAGCTATCCCGCGGGATTCCTGACCCACCCGTTCTTCGACCCCGCCACATTCACATCTTCGGGGCTGATGCGAGGCACCTCCATCGCGGTGCTCACTTACATCGGCTTCGACGGCATCTCGACGCTTTCGGATGAAGCGCTGAAACCCGCGCGGGACGTCCCGCGCGCCATTGTGTGGACCTGCGTGATCACCGGCCTGCTGGCCAGTGTCGAAGTCTATCTCGGGCAACTCGCCTGGCCGCAGAACGGAACCTTCCCGGACATCGACACCGCCTATGTGTACATCTCGGGCCGCGTGGGCGGACCTGCGCTCTTCGCCATCGTCAACGGAGCGCTGCTGCTGGCCACCATCGGCTCGGGCATGGCTTCGCAACTGGGCGCGGCGCGCCTGATGCTGGCCATGGGCCAGGACGGCGCACTGCCAACGAAGTTCTTTGGCGCAATCCATCCCCGCAACCGGATTCCCCGCAACAACGTGATCCTGATCGGCGCTATCTGCCTGATCGGCGGCCTGCTCTTCAGTTATCAACTGGGCACCGAGCTACTGAACTACGGGGCGCTGCTGGCCTTCATGGGCGTGAACATCGCCGCGCTGAAACAGGCCTGGCAAGAGGGCCGCTTCCGCCTGTGGATGCCCATGCTCGGAGCCTCATGCGGCTTTGTCACCTGCTTCGTGATCTGGATCAACCTGCGCCACGTGGCGCTGATTGCCGGCACCGTGTGGGCCTGCCTGGGAATCCTTTTGTGGATCGCGCGCCGACGCTACACGCACCTGCCCAACGGCGATGCGGAGGCGGCTGCCTGATGTTCGCGGAAAAACCCTTCGACGTAACCATTGCGGGCGACTGCAACCTGGACCTGCTGCTCTACGGACTGCCCGAAGACCTGCCCCACGAGCGCGAGTTGCTGGCCAGCGGAATGGCTTTCCAGACCGGCGGATCGGCGGCCATCACCGCCTGCAACCTGGCGGCGCTGGGCAATTCGGTTGGTTTTGTCTGCGCCTCCGCAGAGGACGCATTCGCCGAACTCTGCCTTCAACCGCTGATCGGGGCAGGCGTGGATACCAACGCAGTTGTAAAGATCCACGACGGATCGACCGGCGTCACCGTCCACGTTCAGCACCAGGAATTTCGCCGGATGCTGACCTATGCAGGCGTAACGCACGGGCTGACCCGCGCCGATCTCGACATGAACTATCTCGCGCGCTCGCGACACTTTCATATGGCGTCCTATTACCTGCAACAGGGGCTCACGCCGGAGATTCCGGCGCTGCTGGCCGAGTTGAAGCAACGGGGGCTGACCATCAGCATGGACCCCAACGACGATCCCGAAGACCGCTGGGACCGGTCGATTCTCGAAGCACTAAATTCTGTGGACGTCTTCCTGCCCAACGAGCGCGAAGCCTGCCGCGTGGCCGGTGTCGAGTATCCGCAGGAGGCAATCGCAATGCTGCGCGAGCGCGTGCCGCTATTGGTGATCAAGCGTGGCGTTCTGGGCGCGACGGCCTATGCGCGCGATGCACAGTGGGAGACGCCGGCCCACCCGGTGCGGAGCATCGACGCGGTTGGCGCAGGAGACAGCTTCAATGCCGGCTTCATTCATGGCTATCTGCGCAATTGGCCGGTGGAGCGCTGTTTGCGCTTCGGTGCTCTCGCCGGCGCGTGGTCGACCACCGCAAGCGGCGGAACCGCAGCCTTCACCAGCCCCGTTCGGGGTGCGGAGATGGACGCAGCCTGGCTGGCGACCGAGAGCACGCCCATTTCTCAATAAGAGGCGAGAATGTTTTGTGTTCGCATGTAAAAGGCTATTCACGGAATGACTTCTGCCAGGTCAGGGCAACCGCATTTTGATCCGCTGGGAATCGAGAGCCCAAGAGGTCATCGGCACCGAGCGTAAGTACCTGACTTGAGGCCGAACCTATTTTTTAAAACACGCTCTAGTGTCTTGTCTCTGAAGTTCGTTGAATAACGAGGAAAAGCAACCGCAGGTCCTTCGGCTTCGTTTGGCGCCCAACCACCCCGGCGACGAAGACCTGTCGCCGGGGGCCCCGGTTGCGCGCCAAACTTCGCTCAGGATGACAGCATTTTTGATGCGAACTTT
>Ga0181529_10005440_pt1 | contig 13377 bp, 12 predicted proteins | sample PEATcosm2014_Bin_36_FD_119763 | JGI IMG/M metagenome (GOLD analysis project Ga0181529, IMG submission 119763) | Peatland microbial communities from MTU Mesocosm Facility, Houghton, MI, USA - PEATcosm2014_Bin10_30_metaG | ecosystem: Environmental > Terrestrial > Soil > Wetlands > Peat | place... | reverse complement strand
CAGTTGTTGTAAATGCACAAATAATAGAACCGGTAGACTCACTGCATAGTATAACATTTCAGAATTTTCCAGGTTCAATGGTAATTTTAAAATGGAATAACCCAACACCGTTAATAATTCCTGCAAATTCAATAAATATTACAACTATTATAACATTTGCAGGAGATACATCATTATTGATAACAGAACTTTATAAACTGAACCCGCTTGTTCTCGAAGTTTCTGTACCCTTAGATTCCATACAGCAAATATCATTTCAATCATCAGTTACAGGAGTTACTAAACAGGGCAGCACATTACCGAAACAATTTGCAGTATCGCAGAATTATCCCAACCCGTTCAATCCAAGTACAATAATAAGTTATGCTTTGCCTAAGTCATCATTAGTTACAGTAAAGATATATAACGTACTTGGTCAGGAAGTGAAGACTTTAGTAAACAGTGAGAGTCAAGCAGGTAATTATACCGTCCAATGGAACGGCGATAATAATTTCGGACACTCAGTTGCAAGCGGCGTATATATTTACCGGGTTACAGCCGGTCAATATGTTAAATCCTTAAAGATGATGTATCTAAAATAAAGCAATAAAAGAAAAGGGAATATCAGCAATGAAAAAAATATTGATAATATTAATACTAATCGGGACAGTGCAGATAAGCAAAGCCCAAACCGGTTCAATAATAATAACCAAAGGGAATAATGCCGGAACAATAACAAGACAAATAGATTCAATTGGCTTTTCAACTATATGGAACTTTACCAATACATCAACAGGCTGGACAAGTACAATAAATTATACCAAATTAGCTCCATGTCCCGGAACGCCGACAGTATATTATGCCGGTCAAACATACCATACTGTTCAAATAGGCAGTCAATGCTGGTTAGTGGAAAATCTTAATGTAGGAACAATGATAGATAGTATGCAAGATCAAACAAATAACGGAGTAATTGAAAAGTATTGTTACGGTGACGATCCAGCCAACTGTGCAACTTATGGAGGATTATATCAATGGGGGGAGGCAGTACAGTATAAGAATGGAGCTACAAATACAGATTCAGCAAATCCGGCATTTAGTGGAAACGTACAAGGCATTTGTCCAAGTGGATGGCACATACCGACCTTAAATGAATTTGATACATTAGCAGTTATTGTAAATCTGGATGGAAATGCATTGAAGGTAATTGGGCAAGACAATATTAGTACAGACACAAGTGGTTTTTCCGCGCTGTTGGCGGGCTACCGCGATGGCGGTGGTTACTTCTACGGTTTTGGTGGCTACGCTGGTTTTTGGAGTTCTACGGGGGACGGTGCTGGCTACGCGTACGGCATGGACCTGGCCTACCATGGTAAAAGGGTCTACGTCTACTACTACGGCGTTAAGGCTTACGGGTATAACGTTCGCTGCGTGAAGGATTAAAAGTTAAGAACCTTTTATATAACTCTGGCAGGTTTTGGTTAAAAAAGTATTCTTGTCTGTAATTAGAGTGCTCCGTATATCAAGTTTGAAACTTTTATTCTTAATAGCTAATTTTATAATGATGAACAAAACATAGTCCGGGAATTTCTGATTTCGGAATAATTGGATTTGATGCTCTATCATTAGACAAACTCCCCTCGTATTTATTAAATCTTTCAATTAATGAAATTGCTCTTTATGTAGTTTAAACAGACGGTTGAAATTATTCAGTAGATTGACTTTCTATAATGTATATTACAGGAAAGCTAATTATTTTTAAAAGGAGTTCAGAATGGCTATTAAAGCAGGTATAAACGGATTTGGCAGAATTGGAAGACTCGTATTTAACGCAATAGTTGATAAAGGGTTTTTAGGAAGTAAAGTAGATGTTGTAGCAGTAGTTGATGTAACAACCGATGCTAAATATTTCGCTTATCAATTAAAATATGATTCTGTCCATGGTAAATTTAAAGGTCAGCTTGCTGCTGAAAAAAGTTCACCGGGTGTAGAAGCTGACGATGTTTTAGTTGTTAATGGTAATAAAGTTAGGTGTATTGCCGCAACAAAAGATCCTTCACAATTACCTTGGAAAGAGCTTGGCGTTGATTACGTAATTGAATCAACAGGCTTATTCACAGCTTCCGAAAAGGCGCAAGGACATATTACTGCGGGCGCTAAGAAAGTTATTATTTCTGCTCCTGCTAAAGGTGATGTAAAAACCATCGTTCTTGGCGTTAATGATAATGAATATGATGCTGCGAAGCATAATATAATTTCTAACGCTTCATGTACAACAAACTGTTTGGCTCCTGTTGTTCATGTTCTTCTTAAAGAAGGTATCGGTGTTGAAACCGGTTTAATGACATCAATTCACTCATATACCGCTACACAGAAAACGGTTGACGGCCCTTCCAGGAAAGATTGGAGAGGCGGCAGAGCGGCAGCCATAAATATAATCCCTTCCAGCACCGGCGCTGCTAAGGCTGTAGGCGAAGTCCTTCCTTCGGTAAAAGGTAAATTAACAGGTATGTCGTTCAGAGTTCCTACTGCTGATGTTTCTGTTGTCGATTTAACTTTCCGTTCGGTAAAAGATACTTCAATTGCAGAAATTGATGCTTTGATGAAGAGAGCTTCCGAAACCTATCTTAAAGGCATCCTCGGATATTCCAATGAAGAAGTTGTTTCTACAGACTTCATTCACGATGATCGTTCTTCTATTTATGATTCTCTTGCAACTCTTCAGAATAATTTCAAAGATGAAAAAAGATTCTTTAAGATTGTTTCCTGGTACGATAATGAATGGGGTTATTCCTGCAGAGTAGCTGATTTACTTATTAAAATAGCAAAGTAAATAAATTATTTAACAGCAAAGACGAAGCATGCGCTTCGTCTTTGTTTTGTAGAATGATTGCTTATAACGTATATTATAAGAACCTAAAAGTTGTTGAAATGATTTTGCGTTAAAATTACTTATGAGAGGTGTGCATGGGAATTGAAACAACTAATGGTTTTTTATTCCGGCATCTATACCCACGGATGAACCTGCCTGCCGGCAGGCGGGTGCGCGGGCAGCATGAAAAACATAAGGATGTGAAATTAGGCAGCCCATGACTTTAGTCATGGGAATTGAATTGCCTATACATATTATAATATGTATATTTATATGTATAAATAGAAAAAATGTCGTTAAATAAATCTTTTGAGTGGGATGAAAATAAAAATTTAGTTAATCAAAGGAAACACAAAGTTACTTTTGAAGAAGCTCAATTAGCATTTGTAGGCCCATACAGAGTTATTGCAATAGATTTGGAACATAGTAATATTGAGAAGAGATATTTTTGCTTTGGCAAAATTAATGAGGAAATAATAACGGTTAGGTTTACTTACAGAAATAAAATAATTAGGATTATAGGAGCAGGTTACCGGCGAAAAGGAAAAAGGATTTATGAAGAAGAAAATAAAATATACTGATGAAAAAATAGGTGAAATAAAAATTGTAAAAGATTTTCTGCCTAAACCTGAAGAATTGATCTTAAACGAAAAGAATGTAAAGGTTACTTTAAATCTCAGCAAATCAAGCGTTGATTATTTTAAGAAGATTGCCTTTAAACACGGCAGCCAATATCAAAAGGTGATTAGAAACCTGCTTGATAAATACACAGCTCATTATTCTGAGTAATTTCTCCAATTTATAATTTCTTATATTCTAATGAGTTAAGGTTTTACCTCCCTCCTTACTTTTATATTTCTCCAACGCAAAATCCGAATTTATTTTTAAACCAATATTTTTTAATATTTATTTTGTTATTGACTTGCAATTTTATTTAAATAGCAGTAGATTCTTCCTGACTTAAAACTCTAAGGATGAAGCGGTGATGAATAAAATTAAGATATTGGTATGCAGCAGCGATTTATCTTTAGCATTAAAGATAAAAGTATTTCTTGAAGTGAAGGGCTTGCATGTGCTAAACCTTGTGTCTACGGGCGATGACCTGATTAAAACTACTTTGAATCAATACCCTTCAATTATTATTTCAGATATTACATTAAAAGGCGATATAGACGGTATTGAAGCAATTTCACGTCTTTCGGGAGTAACTAAGATACCATATATTTTTGTTGCCGACAGTAATGAAAATATATCCCTGGTTCAAAGTTATTATCTCAATCCCGTTAAAATATTAATCAAGCCGGTTGACTTAAATGAGCTTTATTTCTTTATAAATGATAATACCGGCTTCCAAAATGAAATCCAGCAAAGCGGCTATTATTTGGGATAATCAGAATTTATACCGCCTTGAAATTAACTTTAAATTTCCCGGTTGATTAATCGTCCGTTTTTTTGAACGTAAGATTTAACTTTCTGCTGGTTTCCGGAAAATCCTGCGTTTGATAAAGTTTCCCGGGATATTATAAATTTGCTCACAACAGATTGAAATTTTGCCGTTAAGCGGTCAAGATCTTCCATAGCATTTGATATTTGTTGCAAAGAGGCTGAATTTTGTTGTGTCACGGTGTTAATAGCCTCCACATTTTTACTAATTTGCTCTGAAGCGGAAGATTGTTCCTCACTGGCTGCTGATACTTGGGTTACTATGTTCACAACTTTATCGGCGCCGGCAATTATTTGATTCAACGATATACCGGCTTTATCAGCCAATTGTTTGCCCCGGTCCACTTCAACAGTACCTGATTCCATTGATTTAACTGCGCCTTCGGTATCTTTTTGAATACGTTTAATAGTGGCTGCGATTTCTTTTGTTGCTTTTGTAGTCCTTTCGGCTAATTTTCTTACTTCATCGGCAACCACTGCAAAGCCGCGCCCTTGCTCCCCGGCTCTGGCGGCTTCAATTGCTGCGTTCAAAGCTAATAAATTTGTCTGATCCGCAATATCGTCTATTACCTGAATTATCTCGCCGATTTCATTGCTGCTTTTTCCTAATGCCTGTACCGTATCTGCTGATTTCTTTACAACTTCCGCTATTTTATTCATACCTTCAATTGTTTCCTGAACAACATTTCCTCCTTCTTTTGCAATATTACCGTACTGCATTGAAGCCTCAGTGGCTGCTTCAGTATTTTGGGTTGTATCTAAAATTGTTTTTGTCATTTCTTCAACAGCGCTGGCTACCTCGGAAGTCTGCTGGCTTTGTTCATCAGATCCTTTTACCATTTCCTGCATATTTGCAGCAATCTCATTTGAAATGTTTGTTGTTGCGGTAATAATGTTTACTACCTCTCCGACAAACCTTTCTAAGGATTCTCCCAGATTATTTAAGTTCTTCCGGTAATTATCAAAATTGCCTTTATAGTTTCCTTCGTACCTGGCAGTAAAATCACCTTCTGTAAACTTTTGCATAATGGTATAACCTGTGCGGACTACAGTAACTATCTCATGAATAGATTTATTAATATTTTCTGCTATAACCTTATACCCTCCGGCAAATCTGTCCGAATCTATCCTGTAATCGGTATTACCTTCGGCAATAGCCCGGTTCAATAAATCAGATTGGTTTTTAAATTCTTTCAATTTACCTGCAAGCTTATTTAATGCAGCTGCAATTTCATTCCTTTCATCTTTTGCAATTATTTCAAATCCGAAATCTCCTATGGATAATTTATTTATATTGCCGGCAACAGTATTCCGCAGGGTATCCGTAATTTGATTTATAGCAGCGGCAGCCCTGCCTAATTCATCTTTTGAGTCAATATTTATTTTTTCGCCAAGATGTCCCTGACCTATTTCAAGTAATTTAGAAACAATTTTTTTCAACGGGTCGGTTATATTTTTTGTCAGGATACCTGTCAGGATTAAAGCGCAAACTGTATTTAAGAATATAACCATAAATACCGTTCCTATGCCTGAAGTTTCAGAATAGGCGACGGAACCAATAACCGCCGAAATTATACCAAATAATACAAAACCTGTTGTCAGCTTCATCCCTATATTAAGATTATTAAACCATTTCATTTAGATCCCTTTTGCTTTGCTTAATAAATTTTGACTATTATAATTATTCGGAAAATCCATTTTGCACATGAACTTTGTATGTAAATCACAATTTACAGCCGGTTTTCAAGTCTGTTCCCCTTACCGGGGATATTATTTATCCTCATATTTTTTTATTTTCTTTACTTATTATCGGCTAAAAAATGGAATAGTTTATTGATTTGAGGTTAGTGTTTTGTCAAATACATATAAAGAGCCGGACAGGCCTTGCATGCAGACAGGCTGTTCGGCTTAAAGAGTATGTAGGTCAAGCAGATATGCCCGACAAATCAGGAAAAGAGAAATAGTAGCCGGACAAATCTTTTCGACCTACATTTTTATAATGCCGGAAGAAGTTACACGCACTAAGTCAACATAGTTATAACGGCGGCCAGGGACGTGGAATACCCGCAAGCATTAGTACGGTTCCAAGCAGCGCCATATTTTTTAAAAAGTTAACCATTTCTGCCATCTTCATCTGGGGATCTTGAACTTTCCAAAAATTGTGCATCATAAATGAAGTCGCTATAAGGAAAATTACAAGTAAACCGATACCAATACGGAGATGAGCTCCAAGAAGAATGCACAAACCGCTAATTAAAAGTATCAGTCCGGTACCGGCAACTGCCGCCTTAGGCAGCGGCACCGCTTTCATTTTTGCATAATCGGACATCATCTTGAATTTCATAAAATGATTGACGCCGTTGAAAAGTAAATATACGGCAAAAATAATTCTGCCTATGAGGAATAAAGTAGTCATAGAAAGGCTCCTTTCATTAAAATTGTATTGAAAGTGGGTTTAATTTTACTTAACTATTGTACCAGCGAACAGAACCGATTGTTTCAATTTTTGACTTACAGAATCATATTCTCATACCGGAAATTATCAGCCCGTATACTTGCCCGGATTATATTTTTCCGCAACTTATTTATAGAAGTCCCGTAAAAGCAGTACATCAACTTAATTAATTTATTCTAAAAAAGAAATAAACCCTTCCTGCTGCCTGCCTTTCCGGCAGGCAGGATGCGGTATAATTATTTCTATTCATTCACATATTCACCCGTTTGTAGAAAATCCTCTTTGCGGCTTCTGCTGTGATTATGTAAAGCAAAATAATCAACCCGATATAAAGAAGAAGCGGGATTGAGAGCGGACAGAATCCCAGAATTCCGGCTATCGGCGTAAAGGGTAAGATTATTGTTACGGCAACAATTGTTAAAGTTGCAATTAATAAATATTTTCCCGGCTGGCTTCTGTAAGACGGTCTCCGGCTCCTGATAACAAGCACTATCAGCGCCGCCGATACAACGGACTCTACAAACCAGCCTGTTCTGAATTGAATTTCGTTAACATGCAATACAAGAAGCAATACTCCAAACGTCAGATAATCAAACACCGAACTAACAATGCCGAATGTAATCATAAACTTACGGATTGCTTTAATGTTCCACCGGCGCGGATGGTCAATCATTTCTTTATCCACACTATCGGTTGCAATAGTCATTTCGGGGAAATCCGTCATTAGATTGGTAAGCAGAATCTGCTTTGGCAGTAACGGTAAAAATTTTAAAATGAGTGATGCGCCCGCCATGCTGAACATATTTCCGAAATTAGCGCTGGTTGCCATGAAAACATACTTGAGTGTGTTTGCAAAAGTAGCCCTGCCTTCACGTACACCCTGCACCAAAACGCCTAAGTCTTTTTCGAGAAGAACAATATCCGCAGCATCTTTAGCCACATCCACGGCGCTGTCTACGGAAATACCGACATCAGCAGCGTGTATAGCCGAAGCGTCGTTTATACCGTCACCCATATACCCGACTACATTCCCTGCTTTTTTAAGAGCAATGATTATCCGTTCTTTTTGATTGGGTTCAATTTCAGCAAAGACATCTACACCGCCTGCTGTATTTAAAAGCGCTGCATCGCTCATATTGCTAATATCAGGGCCCGTAAGTATTTTAGAATTTTTTAATCCAATCTGCCCGCTTACATTGGCAGCAACTAAATGATTATCGCCTGTTATAACTTTTAAAGCGACACCAAGGTTCTTTAGATTTGTAATCGTTTCGATAATACCCGGTTTAGGCGGATCAAACAGAACGAGAAAACCTGAAAACGTCATGCCCATTTCGTAATCTTTATTTATGCTTGATTCAGCGCCTACATTTTTATAAGCAACACCCAGCGTACGAAGACCCTTATTGCTGAATTCCTCAAAGCGCTGCTGAACGAGATTCCGTACCGTGTTTATATCAACTACGGCTCCTCCGCTCATTTCAACAGATGAGCACACATCAAGCACATTTTTCAGTGCGCCTTTTGTTACTAATAAATGCTTATCTCCTTCTGAAACTAATATACTTAACCGCTTTCGAAGGAAGTCATACGGAATTTCGTCCAGCTTTTTGTAAGGGGACAGGTCAAACTGCCGGAAAGCGCATACAGCTTCATCGATTGGATTCTTAAAACCTGTTTGATAAAAAGCGTTGAGATAAGCGTGAAGTAAAACTTTATCGTTTGGAGCGCCATCCACGTTAAGAGCCGATTGAAGCTGTACGATTCCATCGGTTAATGTACCGGTTTTATCAGAGCAGATTATATTCATACTGCCGAAGTTTTCGATTGAAGCGAGCCTCTTCACGATAACCTTTTTCTCTGCCATCCGTTTTGCGCCATGGGCAAGATTAATGCTGATAATCGCAGGCAGTAACTGCGGGGTCAGCCCGACAGCAAGCGCCAGCGAGAAAAGAAATGAATCAAGTACCGGGCGGGCTAAATATACGTTAACGGCAAAAATGAACACCACCAGCAGCAGAGTTACTTCCATTAGAAAATAGCCGAACCGCCTTATGCCATGCTCAAATTCCGTTTCAGGCGGTCTGAGTTTTAACCGGTCAGATACTTTGCCGAACTCCGTATCCTTGCCAGTGCGGACAATAAGCGCCGTTGCGCTGCCGCTTACAACGTGAGTACCCATCCAAAGTGAATTTGTCCGTTCGCCTAACGGTGTTTCTGAATCCAGTACTGATTCAATTTTCTCTGCGGGGAATGTTTCACCTGTCAGCATGGCTTCATCCACGAAAAGATCTTTGGAATCCAGAACAATGCCGTCACCCGAAATAATATCGCCCGCGTTGAGAATCACTATATCACCCGGCACAATATCTTCGACGGGGATTTCTTTGGAACTGCCGTCGCGCATTACTGCAGTTTTAATCTGAACGATTGACAGCAATTTATTTACTGCGTTTGAAGCGCCGCGCTCCTGCCAAAATCCAAGCAAGCCGCTTGCCAGGACGATTGAAAGAATAATGTATGCGTCCACCGTATCACCCAGAAAAAACGATAGCGCGGTTGCGCAGAAGAGTATGAGGATGAGCGGACTTTTGAATTGCCCGATTAAAAGGGTAAAAGCATCGGAGCGTTTCGGGGGTTTTAATGTATTAGCGCCGTAGCGTGCAAGCCTTTGACGGGCTTCATCGCTCTTTAATCCGTCTTTTGTTGTATTAAGATTTTTAAGTATCTCTGTTTCGGGGACGCTCCAAAAAGCAGCTGGGATTTGGTCCATTCTAATATTCCTCTCTTAGAATTTTTGCCTGATGTTTGGCGTTATGCGCAGTGCGGGTCTAACAGCAACACGCAATCTGCCGGTAAGTAAAACTAATAGAAAGAATTTACATTAGCAATTTTGTGGAAGAAGGCAATTTACAACAACCTGCTAAGGGTAATTCAATACCAAAGTTTAATTAATATTCTTAAAGACGTATTGATTCATAATCTCTTCGCATTCTTCTTTTAGTTCTTCTTCATATGTAATCTCGTCCATGTGTGCTGTGTAAATGCTCATATTTGGTAACCGTTTCAACGCTTTATAAAAAGATAAAACAACGCAGCCACAAGCCGCTTGAAATGCCGTAGTCTATCCCGTTGGAAAACATACTATCCTGTCCGGTTCACTGTCGAAGCATTGAATACCAGCGTAAATGTTTGCTTGATCGTATGCAAGATACATCTCCGTTTTTTCGGAGGGAACCAAGCCGGCTTTAGGATGCATTGTTTTGAAATCAGAAAATTTGTTTGCGTCCAGCCAGGCAGGGATATTTTTTCATAATTTAACTTTTTTATTATTTTTTCCGCTTGCAAAAAAGGATAAATAGCTTTAGCTTAATTACATAAAAATATTAAACTGCTGCTTGCGGCGGAAAAATTGATATAATTATTAAATTAAGGAGTTCTAAACATAGGTCAGCAGCAACTTCTCTTAATCGTACTTGGTATTATTATAATTGGGATTTCTATTGTAGTTGGGATAAATCTTTTCAGTGCAAATGCCATAGTAGCCAATAAAAATGCTATTACGGCAGATTTAAATAATTTAGGCGGTATAGCCCGCCAGTATGCCAACACGCCTACCGCAATGGGCGGCGGAGCAACTTCGGGCGTCGCTTCTTTTGTAAATTTTACGATGCCGACCGGCTTATCATCTAATGCTAACGGAACTTATACAATTAGTACCGCCGGCTCAGGAACAAGCATCTCATTTACAGGGACAAGTATATCTGAAAACGGCGCTAACGGTAGTCCGGTTGCCTTAGTTGATATTGTTACGCTGGCTAAAGACAGCGTTTATGTTTCAAACCCATAAATCAAGAACTTGATAAGGAAAATCCGGGCTTTAACCCAAAAAAAAATTATAAATTTGACTAAAGACATAAGTTCTATTGCCCGTAATTCCACGACTTATAGGTAGTAGTTATTTAAATATAAAATATTGTGTAACACGGGTTATTAATAAATAAGAGGGAATAATATGAATTATTTAAATAATACTTTAGTAAAAAGCATTTCAATTATTGTTCTTACGCTGCTGTCTGGTTCGGCATTACTAATTGCACAAACTAAGGATACGACAGCGCAAGGTAATCCTATATCTGTTACAGGGATGGTTGACGTTAACTTCAACGAAAACTTGAACAACCCTTTAAGCCGTATGAATGGTTACAGGGCATTTGATGTTAATGAGAACCAGTTTAACCTTAACGAAGCGAGGCTTACCTTCCAAAAGGCTGCAAGTCCCGTCGGTTTCCGCGTTGATTTGGCTTACGGACAAACTATGGATGTTGTAAACAGCGATGCAAATTTAGGCGCTGATAAATCTTTAAAGAATGTTGAACAAGCATATTTAACCGCTATAATACCTGTTGGCAGCGGAATTACGGTAAATGCCGGTAAAATGCTTACACACATGGGCGGTGAAGTTATTGAGTCAGCCGCTGATATCAATTACAGCCGGTCATTTCTGTTTACTTACGCTATCCCATATTGGCATGTGGGCGCTTCAGCAGGTTATACTTTCTGCCCGCAGTTCAGCGCTGTTCTTTATGTTTATAACGGATGGAATAACGTAATTGACAATAATTCGGATAAGACTTTAGGAGCAGAAATTACATGGACTCCTTCTCCTGTTTTTTCATTTATAGAGAACTTCATTGGTGGAGCGGAAGAACCTAATGCCAATAATAAAAGGTATGTGTATGATTCTATTTTCAATCTCCAGGCGGCAGACGCTTTGTTTGTAACCCTAAATGCGGATTATGGACAGGAAGCCAACAGCCCGGTCGGTTTTGCAGTCTGGAAAGGTGCGGCGCTGACAGGCAAATACACTTTCAGCAGCGTTTCTGCAATTGCTGCAAGAGGGGAATATTATTATGACCAAAATGGATTTACTACTTTAACACCGCAGGCGCTTAAAGAGATTACACTTACTTATGAATACAAATTCGGCGGCAGTCTGATTACACGTTTAGAATACAGAGGCGATTGGTCCAACGTCAATAATACTTTTGAGGATATCTCGGGCAGTCTTACAAAGAGCTATCAAAACACTATTCTGATTGGATCTGTTTATTCTTTTTAGTGTTTAATTCTTATTGATAGTTTTACAAACACAGCATTTGATGGACTTTTATATGTTTACCCTGTCCGGAATTTAGTCCCTTCTCTTTATTCATTTTGCTGTCACATGGCGTCTATGCCGCAAATCTGCATAGCGGGGGATAGGTTTGTCACTTCCGGTGAATCGTGGTGAAGAAAAGATAACACATGTCATCCGGATTTTTTCTCCGCGCTGCCGGAAAGCGGGGCATTTGGCAAAGGAAGGAGTTAATAGCATACATAAATTAATTATTTGACAAATACGTACATAGTACGTATATTTGTATTAATAGTTAATTGATGTACGGTATACTGAACTTTGTTAAATATAAACAGACCTGAAAATAATATAGCTTAAAATCAAAAAAATTTTATTCATTAATCCAAGACAGGGCATTAAATTTTTTTAATGGAATTAAAACTATCATGCCGGTTTAATATAATGTTACTGACTCCGAAGGAGCAGAATTATGATAGATAGTTTATTTGAACCCGTAATAAAAACTTTTCCCAATTGCCTCCATGGAGGAAAAGGCAGTATAAAACCCCGGGCTGCGTTTATGGCTTGAACTGTGTTATTAAAATCACCCGCAATAATAACGTAAACAAATTAAGTGAATTCTAATGGGTAAAAGATTTACAGCGTCAAATAAATGGCAGGATAAATGGTTCCGTGGTTTAGATGTAAAATATAAATTGCTTTGGATATATCTTAACGATACATGCAGTAACGCAGGTATTTGGGATTTAGATTTTGAGCAGGCTAAATTTTTTACCGGCTTCGATTTTGAACACGCTGAAGTTGAAAAAGTTTTTGCAGGACGGCTTATTATTCTTGGTGATAAATATTTTATTCCAAAATTCATAGAGTTTCAGTATAATAAATTATCATGGGATACTTATCCGCACCGTCCGATTATAAAAGAATTACAAAAAAATGATTTAATTGATGAAAACTTAGAAATTACATATTGCGAAAATAAGGGTAATAATAGGGCAGCTTCTGACCTGCATGAAAAGGATAAGGATAAAGAACCGGATAATGAAAAGGATCTTAAGGGGGGTGCGGGGGGAAATAAAAAAGATTTTATCGATATGCTCCTTGATCTTTTTCTGCAGGAGTATAAAACCGCAAGAAATGATGATTTTATTTTAACCGATAGGCAGAAGGAAAGAGGTTCAATTGGAAAATTATTAAATCTTTATAAAAGGCAGAACCATGAAAAAGATTCAACGCAGGTTCTTATTGATTTCCAGGTGTTATTCAGGCAATCAATGACCGTTGATGATAAGTTTTTGCAGGAAAATATGTCGCCTTCAATGATTTTAAATAAATTGAATTTTATAAAAACAAAACTTAAAAATAATATTGGAAACCGGAATAATAAAGCAGTTGGAGCTACAACTGAAGGAATTATCGACGCAATTGATAAAGCCTTTAATATCCTCAATAACTCCGGCGGTAACGGATAAAGGTTTATCTGTTTAT
>Ga0181529_10005439_pt1 | contig 13377 bp, 10 predicted proteins | sample PEATcosm2014_Bin_36_FD_119763 | JGI IMG/M metagenome (GOLD analysis project Ga0181529, IMG submission 119763) | Peatland microbial communities from MTU Mesocosm Facility, Houghton, MI, USA - PEATcosm2014_Bin10_30_metaG | ecosystem: Environmental > Terrestrial > Soil > Wetlands > Peat | place... | reverse complement strand
TAGAGATTGTGCAGCGGTTCGACAAGCTGGGCTGGCGCAACAAGCAGTGGACCACGCAGGAAGGCAAACTCTATGGCGGCAGCCCCCTACGCCGGTGCCACATCTACAAACTGCTCGGCAACGTTCTTTACACCGGGCAGGTGAAGGTCGGCGACGAGGTTTTTCCTGGCGAACACGAGGCCATCATCGACCAGCCGACCTTTGAACTCGCCCAGGTGAAGCTCAAGGACAACACCTGGAAGTCCGGCAATCCGCATCGCATCAAGATGGACGCGCTGCTGCGCGGGATGATCTACTGCTCATGTTGCGGCTCAGGCATGTACTCCACGTACTCAGCCAATAAGGAGCGCCGCTACCGCTACTACGTGTGCTACAGGTCGCAGCAAAAGATCGAAGGCTACTGCACGTCACGGTCGGTGTCCGCTCCATTGGTCGAGGATGCGGTCGTCGAAAGCATCCGGCGCGTGGGCGTCCACCCAGACGTGCTCGCCGAGACAGCGGTCGCGGCGCGGCAGCGACTCGCAGAGATTGTTACAGGCTTGCGCGAGGAACTGAACACGACGAACGGTCGCGTTAAGAATCTGAAGTCTCAGGTCGCCCGGCTCCGAAACCCGGAGGCGAAGCGGTTGGCCGAGATCCGAGAGCAACTCGCCACCGGCGAAGCCCGCGCAGAGGCGCTTCGCAAGGAGATTCTGCGCCGGGAAAAGCAAAGGATCGATGAAAAGGAACTGCGGCGCGCGATGGACTCCTTCGAGGAGGTGTGGAAGACGATGAGCCTGGAAGAGCAGCGCAACCTGCTGCGCCAACTTGTTGAGAAGGTCGGTTACGACGGGCGGACCGGCAAGGTGACGGTCAGTTTCAAATCGGCCGAGGTGAAGGAACTGGTTCAGAAGGAGGCAGTACGATGAGCGGCCTCAATGGGACGCTGCAGATCGAAGTCAGCATCGCCCCGGCGACAAGCCGCAAAGGCGGCCAACGTCGGAACACGGCCGGTCCCAAGTTGCCCGACCAGCCGCGCATCCCGCGAATCGCGCGCCTGATGGCGCTCGCGGTCAAGTTTCAGGATATGGTTGACCGTGGCGAGGTGCGCGACTACGCCGATCTCGCGCGGTTAGGGCACGTGACGCGTGCCCGCGTTACCCAGATCATGAATCTGCTGCACTTGGCGCCGGATATCCAGGAGCAACTTCTATCGCTCGCCCACAATCCAGCCGCGACCCAGCCCATAGTAGAACGGCACATTCGCCGGGTCGCATCTGCGGTTGATTGGTGTGAACAAAGGCGGCGATGGAACGTTGAGGAACGAAGTTGATCTCCAGGCTCGGATTACCAAGACCGAATTCACACTGGATAGCCGCTGACGCTTCCAGGTCCGTCAACTATCCTTCGGAGGCTCCGATCCCGACTCTGGCGGCACTGACTGGGAGCGAGGCGGCGTGATGTTGGTGTTCCGGGAGAGCATGATGCTTTCGTTGATTCTCCCTACGATGCCGGCTGTCAGCACTTTTCGAGATGGCTTGCTGGTGAAGGACAGGCCCAGCTCATGCGCTATTAGCTTCAGGTCTGGCGTCCCAATCTCTTGCAACCGGGATTCAACCCGCTCGGGCGACTGTTCCTTCCAGGTGCGCACCAGCCCCTCAAAGGCGGAAATGGCTTCTTCTGCCGACATGGTCGGTTTTTCCGGCGCGCCGTCCGCGGGTCGTCTCGGCCCTTTCGACGTTGCCTGGCCTGGGAGGCTAGACACCCCAAACGACCTCTTGACGTGACGCTCGATCTGATTCACCCGCCCCGCGATTTCCCGAAGAGCCTCCCGGATATCGGCCATCTGCCGGCCGAGGTGTTCCAGTTCTTCGTCACGGCTTCGAAAGGGCTGCTGGTTGTGCTCCGACATAATCTAACGCCTCACTCCAAAGGGCTTTGAATGGGTCCACCAATTCGTAGGGAATACCGCCAGACGTGATCGCGCGTTTCACGCCGACACGCTCCGGTATCCAGGACTTGAAAAACTTCGCCTCGATCTGCTGCTTTTCACTTGCTTCTCTGCACACCTGAGCCACTTCGCGGATATAGAACTGAGCTTCCTTCGTCGGCGAGCCCGACCATGTCTTCGCCTTGTTCATGAAGACGCCGATCTTCGGAAGCGGGAACGGCTCAATCCTCATCTTGAGGCTGTTCAAGATCAGGTTCGTACCCTTTGACGCGAAGAAGTCAGGGTTCACGGGAATCAGGATCAGGTCGCAACAGGAAAGTACGCTGTAGGAAAGTAGCGTGAACGACGGCGGGCAGTCGAACAGCACAAGGTCGTACTGAGGCATGCCAGCCGAGTTGGCGATCTTGCCCATAAGCCGGCGGATGAAGTCCTTCACGCCGTCACGGTTGAACACTTCGAGTTCCATCCAATAGAGGTCCTCCACGGACGGGACAAAGTGCAGGTTCTCAGAGAGTTTGTAGATGAAATCGAAGCCGACGGCGAAATCGAAATGGGTCGCGGGCTTCGTGAACTGATCCAGTGCGTCGAAGATCGTCTTCCGCTTTGCTATCGCCTGCCCGTACCATTTGCCGAACTTGTCGTGCAGCTTACCGGTCGCCTCGTTCAGGGCGATGGCCTGAGTCAGCGACATCTGGGCGTCCAGATCAAACATCAACACGTTCGTGTTGCTAAACGAGGAAACCAGATCCGCCAGACACCAGGTGACAGTGGTCTTCCCCACTCCTCCCTTGAAGTTGATCGTGGCGATTGTTTTCGGTGATTTGCGCACCCCTGTCGGCATCTGCGCCTCCTTCTGAACTCAGGGCCGTAATAAATCGGCTTCGTGTGTCGACCGCCCGACCCGCAGGCGGCTAGAAAACGTCAAAGATCTCCTGGTCTGATCCGCCGGCGCGCGCAGGTTCCCCACTAATAGCCTCAAAATGCTCATATCGGCCAGCCGCCATTTGATTCAACCGCTTCATCGACTTGCTTCATGAGCTGGATCGTCCTACCGATCGCGGCCAGGGTCCGGCGATACGTCATTACGTCATCCTCCGTGAGGACCATCTCCCGGCGATCCTTCAGCCACTTGTGGCAGACCTGGTAACCTCCGACCATGAACTGCCAGATCTCTTCGGTAACGCCGCTGAAGTACTGCCGAGCGTTAATGTAGACTCGCTCGGTTTCCATCTGGAACTCGACCGTCTCGACTTCACCGGAGGCGGGTACCGGAAACCGGTGCTCGTCGATGCCGGAGCCGCGGAGCAAGTGGCACGTCAGCAGTTGATTCCCGATATCGCGCAGGAGGAAGAACAGCCGGACGCTTCTGGTGAGCGGGATGCGGGCAAACTCGCTCTTCAAGAACTCCGAATATCGCTCGCGGTAAGCAGGCGAGTATAGAATCGCGTAAATGTAGGCGAGCAAGTCCTCGGGACCGAATTCCTTGTTCCGCTCCGGCGTGCCGTAAGGCTGCCATTTCAAACCTAAGGCAAACTCTGCTGCCTTAATGCCCAACTGCGAGACGTTTGGCTCCCTCCGATTGGCTCCGCGAGGCTGACGCGCGATCAACGACGTTTCGGCGTCGTAGAGGTAGAGGGGAAAGACGGTGTTGATGTCGTATGCCGCGCACGTCTTGTGCCCGCAAATCGAGTCGGTTATCAAGGCGGACCAGTCGTCCTTGGTCTGCCGTGAGGTGATGATTCCCAGGTTGGGCCCCGAAATGAAGTGCTTCATGACTTCGGGGCGTGGCATACATATAAATCCTCTGGTCTGCCCTGTGTAGTACGTGTATCGCCTGTCGAATGGCCGGTAGAGAACGGGAACCACTCTCTTCTTGTCAGGCCCGGACTCCTTAACGTCGCGTTGGGCGAATTCGACCTTCCAGTCTCGGACATCCTCTCCGAGTTCAAAGGTCGCCCGCGCCTTCTCTCGGTCGAGGCGCGAGAAGGTCTTCACTGTCTCCCAGACCTCGTCCGCGGTCCAGTGAATTGTCAGGTGGTCTCTTGCCGTGACGATCCCCGCTGAGTTTGTCGGGAACAGTTCTGGCAGGCTGATGCCTTTGTCGTATTCGTCTTGAATAGACGCTGTGCGCGCAACATACAGGTATCCCGGCGACTTCGGCGCGAGGTCACTGAAGCCGGCCGTGGATGCCGAGTGGCCGACCAGCCATTCATACTTCGATTCGCGCGTCCCCCAAAGATCTCGCTGCCGGACGCTCTTCGCGGCTGGTGAGCCGCCGCGACAGAACAGCCCGATTGCGACGCCCTGCTGAATATCGAAGACGTTCTCCTCTGGACCACCGTCCGGGGCGCATTCCTTCTTTTTGGAATTCCCGTGCAGATCAATCAGGCGAATCCTCCCAAACGTCGTCCAGACGGACTCACGCATACCCCTGAATGTCGGGTTGTCCAGATAGCTATGGTTCGTAATAAAGCCCAGAATGCCGGCGCCAGCAGATGCGATTCGTGATTGGCCGTATCTGATGAACTTCACGTAGTCGTCGTTCAGCCACTTCGGGTTGCGCTCTCCCAGTGGTTTCCCGTCCACGTTGAAGAAGCTGTCCGCTCCATCGCGGAGCCGCGAGCGCATCAGGTCGTAGATCCAGTCGCCTTTATTGGCTGAATGCCCCGAATACGGCGGGTTTCCGATCACGACCGTGATCGCCTTCTTCTCTTTTACGACGTCGGCCTGCATCGCTTCCTGGGATAGAAAGTCCGGCAGGAAATCCAACTTGCGGGTGCCCTTTTCAGGCGGCTCCAACGTGTTCGTGAGGAAGACTCTGAGCCGTTCCGTAGATTCGAACCTGTACCCGGTCTGCCGCAGTCTCAGCCCGATCTTCATATGGGCGACGGCGTAGGGCGCCATCATCAACTCGAATCCACGTATCCGCGGCAGAAGATGCTTGGGTACGTACTCGTTCCAGGCCTCTTCGATTTCAGCACGGCTTTTCTTCTGGTTCTTCCACTTCGCGGCCATAGTCGCATGGACGACCTCTACTACCTCCTCCAGGAAGGTGCCCGTGCCCGTTGCCGGATCGAGGATCTGTACGAACGGCTCGCTGGGCTTCGCCTCTTTGGGAATCACTAGGCCTGGCAGGCGCGCAGCCATCTCTCCCCAAGTTGTCGTGTCGGCCAGGCCATCGGCAAGCCCAAATTCCCTCTGGAGGATTTCGTGGACGGAGCGGACGATGAAGGAAACCACCGGCTTGGGCGTGTAGAAAACCCCACGCTGCACTTTCTGGTCCCGGTCGTAAATGGTTAGGAACGTCTCGTAGAAGTGGATGACGGGATCTTCCTTGCCACCACCGGACTGCCGGCCGAAGTCTTCCAGCACGGCTTCGATGTTGGTGTTCCGCAACAGCGTGACCATCTCAGACAAGCCGAGATCGTCAAAATTGATCTGACCCTTCCTGTGGCCGCTGATGGCCGCCAATTGGGCGAAGAGATCCTTGAGGAACCGGTTGGTATTGGGAACCATGGCCTCGAGGTGCGCGAGTCCGAGCACCTCTTCGCCGGTACACCGGGCAGAAAACAGGCCGTAGGCGATGGTCTGCGCCACCATGTCGGCGAAGCCTTCCGCCGTCAGATCGTGAATCAACGCTCTCTGGAACGACTCGAGAAGCCCGTGCAACGGCCCATCGGGCCGTTCGTACTTCAAAACCTGGAGGACCAGGTCGCGGGTCCGCGCCGCAAGCGCGGCGAGCCGCTCGCTCAGGTCTCTTGAGGTGCGGATTGGCTCGCGGTAGCCAGCAGTAAACGCAGCCGCCCATTGCCGTCGCCACCGGTCCAAATCAGTTGTGTCTGCCGGCCACTGGAGCCGATCCATGTGCAGGCGTTCCAAGTAATAGAAATGCGTCTCGCGTTCGTCCCAACTGAAGGTTTCCAGGGTTGGTTCGGAGCCGGTTTCTTCCCGGAAGTGCGAGAAGGTGATTCGGCGGTGACCGTGCTCACCCAAGGACGAGATAAAGAGGAGATCCTTACAGTTCCAGACGGCTCGATCTGCCGCTCGTGCACTGGCGCGCTTCTTCGGCACGAGGGCCCGCAGGATTCGACGCATCACCACGACCGGCAAGTGGCGGCTCTCAAATTCGATCCAGAAAACACCCCAAGGCTGGTTCGTTGTGAGTGGTCGGAGGTGCTTGATCTCGCGGATCTTTACCTGGCAGTCCTCATCGAGGCCGAGTTCCTCGGGCTGGTATTCAAATGTCAGCTCATCGACCTCAGCCAGATCGATGGGCCAGTCCAGATCCTTCTGCAGGTATTTTAAGAGGCTCTCAAAATCCCGAATCTTGCCGATCTCTTCCGCTATCCCTAACGCCATATCGTTCCATCCTGCGCCCCGGTGCCTCTAAGAGAGTTCCATCCACGCCTTCAGGTGCGCTTTGACTCCAACAGGTGCAACCATTTGCCTCAGGTACGTGTTCTTGATGTGCTTGTCGACCTTCGCCCGGATCTCGGATAAGGTTTTCTTCTCGATGGTTTGACGCCGCGGCGTTTCGGGCGTGCAACGGATGAACTCGATGATCTCGGCCGGATCTTCGGAGATCTTCTCCGTCGCCAAGTCAAACAGGTACCAGCGCGTGTCGCCGGCCTCCTCGGTCCAATCCTCTGCTGTCTGTTGCTCTTTCTGCTTGGTTTCGGCGGGAGGCGCCGGAAGCGCATAGCAGAAAAATACCGCGCGGCTCCCCTCCTTTGGGTGGGCCTTGCCGCTGAAGACCCGTCCTGGCAGAGCATTTAGCCGGGTTTCCAGTTCAGGGTCCTGCTGCATCAGCTTCTGGTACTCGAGGTGCATCTCCTCCAGCTTGGTGGTGCTGCCCTCGTAACTCTGGTTGAAGTCCTTCAGCGCTTCATAGTCGTCGCTGGGTTTCAGGAGCCTCTTACCCTCTATGCCAAAAGTCTTTGAGATCCGCAGGGTCTTGTGCGAAACGCGCCGGTAGAGCTTGAGGAGAATATCCAATTCGTCCGGCGGCAGGAAGTTCCAGAAGGCAACGGTTCCGCGCAGATCTTTCTGGTCCGGATGGTCGGCTACCAACTGCCCTTCGACCTCGGGATTCATGCGGCGGTCGACGCGGCCGATGCGCTGCATGAGACGGACGGGATTCCAATGCAGGTCGTAGTTGATGAGACGGGTCGCGTCCTGAAGGTTCAAGCCCTCCGACAATACGTCAGTCGAGACGAGGACCCTGGTTTCTTCCAACCCATCGGCCTGGAGCTTAGCGCTTGAACAATCGTTGTAGTAGGGCGCGAATCTGTTGATGACGTCGCCCCGGTCCCGCTTGTCAGAGCTGTCGACCTCATCCACGCCAGAAATACCCGCCTCCTGAAGCTGCAACTTGAGGTGCCGCGCGGTGGCCATGAATTCGCTGAAGATCAGCACCTTGTGCTTCTTCAGAACGGGGTCCGTCTTGAGCAGTTTGATCAGCGCCTTCAACTTGTCATCGTTACCAGGTTTAAATGTTCTCAGCTCAGTGAGAAACTTGATGATCTGGTCGAGGTCCAGAAAGGTCTCTTGAAGGATCTCCTCCACCTTGTAGTCGTCTCTGGAGAGTTCCTCAACCGAGTCGAGCATCTCGTCATCGATAAGGTCCTCGCCCTCAGCCGGCTCCTCGCCGGTTATCGCCGCCTGGCTGATCTGGACGTAGTCCAGGATCTCCTGGTTCTGTGCCTTCCAGCGTTCGAGGATCTTGGCCTCGGCCTTTGAGACGCTGTGCTTGGTGGCGAAAGCGAGGAGCTTGTAGAGGAGCATCGTGCATGACTGTTGGAAGGCATGTGCGGAGCTCTCAAAACGTTTCAGAAACTGGACGCGAATCAGGGCTACAACCTGCTTCTGACGTCCCGCTTCCCACTCCGTCACCAGCTCCGGCTTCTTGGCGAAGGCGAGCGGATTGTAGATAGCCAGGGAGAACAGCGGCTTCGTCTTTGAGAACGCATCGTCGATCATGGTGAGGAGCTTTCCATAAGTCTTCTTCACCGAGTAGTCGACGACTTTGGGGTCCTCCCGCTTCGGAAAGATGGCCTCGTTGCCGCCATACTGCATTTGGCTCGCCTTGACGTAGGCACGGCTGCGCTGGACAACCAGAGCGCGAAAGAGATTGTCGTTCTGAAGAGTTTCTTCTGCTTCCTTCTGATTGACGATCACGCCGTCACCGCCGCCCACAACCGCCTCTAGAGCCTTTTCCATCTTGCGGAAGTGACCGGGAAGCGAGTGGATTCCCAAGGGTGCCGCCTTGAAGTAATCGGCCTGGCGGCGGCTGAAGAGCTCGATCATATGCTGAAGGTCGAGGAGACTGTTGTTGATCGGGGTGGCCGTAAGGAAGAAGACTGTTTTGCCATCGCAAATATCGAACAGCTTCCAATACCGCGAAGGGTCCTTGGCGCCTTTGCCCTTGATGCCAGGGTTCCGGAAGTGGTGAGCTTCGTCGATGATGATGACGTCGGCCACCTCCTTGACCCGCTTCATCTGCTCCTGAATCTCGACATTCCTGCGGTTCAGGTCGGTGTGGTTAAGCACCAGGAGGCTGCTGAATGCTCCGTATACTCCCGGCAGCCGCTTCTTCAGTTCCTTCTCCCAAACAGGCCCGCGAGCCGCTTTCGGGACGATGAGCGCGACCCTCTTTCGCTCGTGGTTGATGAGCCGATCAATCAGCATGAGGCCGACGAAGGTCTTGCCGAGGCCGACTCCGTCGCACAGGAAAGCACCACGGTTCGTGCCCGCGATCTTCAAGAGCGCGTGGTAGCCTTCCTTCTGGTACTGATCGAGGACCTTATACACCCGCGAGACCTGTTGCTCCCACTCGGTGACTGTGAGCTGGTGGCCCTTGAAGAACTCCAGCAGGGATTTGGCGTAGATTTCGAACGGCGAATACTCACGGACCTGGCGCTCGACGACGCCGGCTACCGCGGGCGTGATGTCCTCCGCCTGCTCCCAATAGTGTTCGAACCACTGCTGAAGGGTCTCGACCTCGCGCCGGACTTGGATGTTCAACTCGACGTTGCGGGTCAGTCCGGGTTCTGTGAAGTTGCTGGACCCAACGAGTGCGGCTGAACCGACGACAGCGAGCTTCGCGTGAGTGATGTACGCCTTGGCGTGGAATTTCTCCTTCGTGTACACGCGGCATTCGATCTGGCGGCTCGCCAAGGCGGCGAGGATGGCAGGAACCCCGTTCAGAAAGTCGTTCCGCTCCTTCTCCTTCTCGATGCTCTGGTCCAGTTGCTCGGTGGTCGAGGTCCGGAGCGCGTCAAGCAGGGCCTGGCGAGTACGCTTTGTCGTCTCGGCCCCCATCAAGATGCGGATCTTGTCCAGCTTCTGCCATTCGCCGTCAAGGGCCAGAAGTGAGCCTATTTCGAAGAACCCCGTTGCGATATCGAAGGCAGTTGAGATCTGCGCCCACTCCCGCAGGTATCGGAGACCCTTCCACTCCTCGTCACTGTTGTCAACGATGAAGAGGTCGCCGCCGGCCCGCGTTCCGAACTCGGCGGCTCGGGCACTTCCTTCGAGTTTTCGGTCCATAGGTGTTGTTCTCCATCATAATCCTGTATGATCGATCTCGCACAGAAGTTGCCCTACCTGCGGTCGGCCCAAAACTGCCGACAGAACATGAAGATGCGGTGAGAACAGGCATCGAAGGTGATTCGCTTCCCACCGGTGTCCGCTTGCTGGATGTGATCCGTTGGTGGAACCGCGGGCAAACGATCAGACCGGACAGCGCCGCGATCCCGAGACGCTCCAGAGAAGTGCAAATGGGCCATTTGCCGACTTGCAATGATTCCCACGCCGGTTTGTCACGTGTTCGCAATTGCATGTTGCCCACACTGTTCACACGCTGACCTCGGTTTTCGAGCAGACGCTTAGAGGTGTAAGCCAGATCGAGCTAACCAAGTGCAGTGCTACGTTGCATGGCACTATTCTGAAAAATAAGCAGTTGCGCGTCGACGCGACGCGCGTGAATCGTCTGGTTTGCGAGTTTGTTGCCACAATCTAGCAACGTGACATTGCGCTGTGCTATGATGCAATTTGGATGGTGTAAACTCAATGAACCGATCATTGCGCGAACAAATCATCGCCGTCTCCGCGAGAATCTCCATGCTACGTGAGGAGGCCAAGGCGAAAGAGGCTGATCTCCGGAAGGCAGAAGCAGAACTTGACGCGTTGTTCTCCACATCTGGGGAGGCGCCTCCGTCGGCACTTCAGTCTGCTGCGTCGGACGACGCGCGGAGCCTTTACGAAACCGTGTTTGCGCTAATCAACTCGACTCCGGGAGCACAGTTCGCGGCCGAGGAGTTGCTCGCCAAGATTCCGGGCGCCAACAACATAAACAGTATCCGATCCGCCCTCGCGCGGCTGACGAGCCAGAACCGGATCGCAAGGGCTGGCCGCGGAAAGTACCGGAGTTTGGCAGAAGGGGTCCCCACCACTGAAGAGAAGGACCCTGAACGCGCCTTGTGACAGGAGGGGTTATGGCGTCAATCAAACTGCTCGGTCCGCCTGACTACAGTGCCGAAGAACAACAGGCGCTGATCGATTTCGTGTTAGCCCTCAGGAAGTCGCACATTCAGGATTTCCTGAACCAGGTCGAGCTACCCAAGTCCGGCACGAAGGAGGACCTGCGCGAGAGGCTTCAAGAAGCTCTCGACGGAGGGGACCTCACATATGAGCGGCTGGTGGATTTCCTCGACTCCGTGTCCCCCTGGGGGAAACAACATGTTTTCCTCTACCGCGGTCCTGGGAACGATGTACAGGCGTGGAAAGACCCCGATCACGTGTGGGGTCTTTTGAAGCAACATCGTCTCGGAAGGCTTTTCAACGCCAGGCTTCCGTTAATCCTCCCGGAGAAGCTCACGCTCTCGTCCGTCACGCATGCGGATGGAAGGTTGCGCGTCACAGCCGTTGAGAAGCGAGATTACACCGAGCGAACGCCTGAGCACGACGAAGAGAAGGAAACAGAGAGCGGCGATAGGATTACCCTCAAGGCCCACATGCACCACTTGACGCGCACGCTCGCGGCCTTCGAATGGGACTTGAACGCTAACGTGGCGATGCTCCAGATTACCCAGCTACAAGAGGACGGAGACTACGAGGAACTCGCTGAGCAGTTCACTCAACTCATCAAGCCATGGCTCGACATCAAGCCGTTCGGTGCAGTCGATCTCCGTCCGGTGATCCGCAGGCTTCACGAGATCGAGAAGAACGGTCAGGCCGAGACGCGTTCTCACGGAATCGACTATCGGTCGCTGCAAGGCAGGCGGGTTTCGGCACGCAGCCCGAACCCACGGGCCTCGGTGCTCGGCGAGGCATTCATCGATGATGCGATGGATAGCGTGCGGAAGAACAGCGTCGGCCACCTAGGCAACTTCTACTGGCTGGCGGACGTCAAGCCGGGGCCTGCCGTAAACCCCCTGACGGGCGAGGTCCACTTGATCATCGTGGGCGCGAAGTCGCGCGTCAACTTTCCAACGCCGAACTCCGAGGACGTGGTGAGGTATGTTCTTCACAGAATGCGCGCGCTTGGCTGAACAACACCCGGACCTTGCGAGTGTCTTCGAGCGGCTCGATTCCCAATTGAGGGCGATGGGAACGGCTGAGGTTATCCGACCTGATGACCTGGCCAGCTTCCTGAACATCGATCCAAATCAGATGCGCTCGGCCCTCGTTATGTTCGCGCAGGAGGGAGTCCTCCACCGCGTTGAAATGATCGAGTGCCCGTACTGTCAAATGGCGGCGCTTCGGTCGGAATACCAGGAAGCGCTGGATGAAGACGACGAATACCGATGCACGAGTTGCGACCGTCGGCTCACGGAAAAGACGATCCACATCATCACGACCTACCGACGCGGCGAGAAGTGGCAGGAGGTCTCGAATCTGAGGGATGGTTCTGGAGATGCCGGCCTCCGCGATGCCTCTGCATCGAGCGCGTCGATTGTTACGCTCGACGAGCAAGGGTGGTACACCCATGTCCGCCTTGCTGAGTCCTTCAGCGTCGGCAAGGAGGCGCTGCGTAAGAGACTGGACAGGTATCGGGAGCACAAACTGGACGGCTGGAAAAGGCAGGATGATCGCCGTCCCAGGGAGCCAAAGTACCTGTATAGGCTCCAGGACGTGAAGGGCGTCATACAGGAACTTGCGTCCAGCGAACGTCCAGCGAATTAAATTTTCTCGCCAGTTGGTTCGATTCAGCCGAGTTTAGTAAGCCCATCCAGCGTCCAGCCGCCGTCCGCTGACAACACGCTGTTCGCATAACAGCCTAATCTGCAATCGTGGAACGGGAACGGCGCTACAAGAAAAACAACACGCTTCCGGGCGTCGAACGCGGATCGCGGCTGCGCCCGTGTTACAAGCGGGCGCAGGACGCCCAGGGGCGTTGCGACCTCGTCGCCTGGTTTGCCGAGAACAAGGCTCTCAGTCCGGCTCCGCAAGAGGTGGTGCGATGAACAGACCTACTTCGACGCACGACCTGTCAGCGTCGGAACGCCGGTTCCTGCACGAGATGCATGATGTTGGTTTTGGCCGGTTCGAGTCTCTGCGGATCGAACGCGGTGAGCTGGTACTTGATCCCTGGCCCACCACAGTGCGCGGCGTCAAGTTCGGTTCCGTGGACACGGCGGCACACACGCCTCCTCTGGGGGACTTCGAGTTGAAAGCCCAGATGGCCGAGTTCTTCGAGTACGTGCGCGCCGTAGACGCGGGCGAAATTCGCTGTCTCGAATTGCGGCACGGCCTCCCGTTTTCCATGGAAATCGAGCACCGCCCGAACGCCAACGGAGGCCGCTGTGTTTGAGACCGTTTTCGAGCGATCCTATTCCGCATCGAGTCGTCTTGCCGCCGTGAGGGCGGCGACGATTGTGACCTTGCATGGGCTGCCGACCGACTCCCGCCGCGACCTGGAGCAGGAAGCCCTCCTTGAACTGTGGCGGAAACACCAAGCATATGATCCAAGGCGCGGGAGTTGGCGGACGTTCTCGGAGCGAGTTGTCGCCAACAGGATGACATCGCTGGTACGTGCGATGCGCTCGGAGAGGTCCGGCCAGTTCCGGGAAGAGCCGATTGAGAATCTCCTCGGGCTGGCAGCGCCGAACATCCGCACCGACCTACGGGCGGATGTCTCTCGGGTCTTGGCAGGCCTGTCCCCGTTCGACCGGAACGTGGCGCTTTGCTTGATCGGCCACTCGGCCATAGAGACCACCCAATGCCTCGGTGTTTCCCGCGCGACCGTTTATCGAGCCATCGGACGGCTCCGGACCGCGTTCACGGAGGCTGGCTTATCCCCGTGGGGGCGTGAATATGCATGCGACAGCGACCGGGCCTCCACCGGTGAATGAGGGAACCGGACCGGCACTCACGGATGCGGACTGCGCAAGTCTAGCGCGGCGTTGGATTGACAGCGAACTTGCCGCAGCAGCCAAAATCCGGCG
>Ga0181529_10005436_pt1 | contig 13378 bp, 9 predicted proteins | sample PEATcosm2014_Bin_36_FD_119763 | JGI IMG/M metagenome (GOLD analysis project Ga0181529, IMG submission 119763) | Peatland microbial communities from MTU Mesocosm Facility, Houghton, MI, USA - PEATcosm2014_Bin10_30_metaG | ecosystem: Environmental > Terrestrial > Soil > Wetlands > Peat | place... | reverse complement strand
CGGCATCGCGCTGCCGGCGGGCAAGCTGCGCTTCTACCGCCGCGACAGCGACAGCCAGTTGCAGTTCGTCGGCGAGAACACGATTGACCACACGCCGCGCGACGAGACCATCCGCGTGACCACCGGCGATTCATTCGACCTGGTCGGCGAGCGCAAGCAGACCAATTTCCGCGTGGACACCGGCGACAAATGGATTGACGAGACGTTTGAAATCAAGCTCCGCAACCACAAGAAAGACGCGCCCGTGGAAATCCGCGTGGTCGAGCACCTCTACCGCTGGAGCAATTGGGACATCACCGCCAAATCCGACGATTTTGTGAAAAAGGATTCGCAGACGATTGAGTTCCGCATTCCGGTCAAACCTGACGAGGAACGCACGGTGACTTATACCGTGCATTATTCCTGGTGAATTTCTTTTTTTGGCAGCGGACGTGAGTCCGCTCAATTTTTCAGAATGAGCCGGCTGACGTCGGCTGCCACATTCAATTGTTCACGCCGTCACCGGTTCGTCATTTTGCGGCGCTGCGGGCGCGTCGTCCACCTTGTGGAATTTCACGCTGACGATCTTGCTCACGCCATGTTCCTGCATCGTCACGCCGTAAAGCACGTCGGCCATGCCGATGGTGCGTTTGTTGTGGGTGATGATGACAAATTGCGAGTGCGTGATGAAGCGTTGCAGGACTTGGACAAAGCGGTTGATGTTCGCCTCGTCGAGAGGCGCGTCCAGTTCGTCCAGCACGCAAAATGGGCTGGGCCGGACCTGATAAATGGAAAAGAGCAGCGCGACGGCGGTCATGGTCTGTTCGCCGCCGGACAGGAGCGAGATGCTCTGAAGCTGTTTGCCGGGCGGACGCGCGACGATTTCAATGCCGCTTTCCAGCACGTCGTTTTCGTCGGATAAAATCAAATCCGCCTTGCCGCCGCCGAAGACCTCGGTGAACATGGCGCGGAAGTTGTCGCGGATTTTGGTGAAGGTTTCCACGAACATCTGCCGGGTCTGCGCGTTGATGCGGTTGATGACTTCGAGCAGTTGCACTTTGGCCGAAACCAAATCGTCGTGCTGCTTGCTCAAAAACTGGTAACGCTGCTCGGTCTCCTCGTATTCCTCAATCGCCACCAGATTCACCGGCCCGATTTCGTCGAGGCGCTTTTGCAGGGACTCAATCTGCTGCGCGACCGCGTTCCAATCCGTCGCCGCGCCCGCCGCCGCCATTTCTTCCGGCGTCAGGACGTGGACTTTCGCCGGGCCTTCATCGGCAAACGTGATGGTGATGCACTCGCTGCGGATGTCGTCGAGGTTGACGTGGTATTTCTGCTGGACGCGCTCGCGGAGATTCTGGACGGCCATGTTTTTCTGCGCGAGTTCAACGTCAATCGTTCCGCGCTGGTTCTGCAATTCCGTCAGCCGGTTCCGCTGGCCGCGCAAATGTTCCTCGCGCGATGCAATGTCCGTTTCCAGCGAATTTTTCCGGGCGGAAAGTTCGGCGGTTTGCGCGCCGACCTGTTCGCGCTCGTGCCGCAATTTTTCAACCTGCGAGCGCGAGTCCACAATCTCGGACTCCGCCTGCTCCTTGCGGCCAACAAACGAGGAAACCTCGCCGCGCCGTTGCTCCAATGCCTGGGTCAATTCGCGGATGCGCTGCTCCAACGCCTGCTGTTGCTGGCGGAACGACGCCGAAAGCTGCTGCTCCGCCGCAAGCGCCACCCGGCTCTCGGTGAGCGCGGTGTTGGCGGTGTCGCGCTGCTGCCGGAGATTTTCCAGTTCCGCCGTCAGGCTGGCGACTTTTTCCTGGCCGGCGCGTTCGCGCGATTCCAACTCGGCCAGTTGCGCCGCCAGCGCATTTCGCTTCTGCAAACCTTCCTGCTCCTGCGCGGCGAGGCTCTGGATTTCGAAAACAACGGTTTCGATTTTCTGGTGCAGCAGCCGGTTGGAATTTTGCAGCGCGTTGAACTCGCCTTCGCGCGTGGCGATGGCAACTTCCCGCTCGCGCAATTCCGTCTGCGCCTGTTGCAGGCCCGCCTGCAATTCCGTCTGCTCGCTCAACAACACCCCGCGCCGCCGGCTCATTTCGGCCACGCGATTCTGAACTTCCGTCAATTCGGCCTGTAGCTCGGTGATTTGATTCTTCCGGCCGAGAATGGAACCAGGCGCCTTGGAATTGCCGTGGCCGTTCAAATAGCCGCCGGTGTAAATGCCGTGCCGGCTCAACAAATCGCCAGTCAGCGTGACGAAATCACAGCCGGCGTGGCCGTTCTGGATTTGCGCCGTCGCCGTGCCCAAATCAGAGGCGATGAACGTGCGGCCCAAGAGCGCCCTCAAAAGTTTGTCCACGGACGGTTCGGCCTGAACCACGTCCAACGCGCGGACAATCTGGCCTTGTTGCAAACCGCTTTGCGCAGCGGTTTTATTTTCGTCGGGCGATAATTCCCCGCCAAACACGAGTTGCTTGTCGTCAGGAATGGAAATGGAAAGCGCCGCGACGCTCGCGCGGCCGGTTTTGTTCGCGCTCAAATCCGCGAGAATTGCCTGCGCGGATTCCGGCTGCTCGGTCAGAACAAGCTGCAAATGATGGCCGAGCGCGTTTTCCACCGCGACGACGAACTGATCGGGAACGCGGATGCGATCCGCCAGCGAGCCGATGACCGAACGCGACTGGCGCAACGCCGCCACCGCGCCCGCGTCAAATCCCTCGCGCGAGCCTTCGAGCTGCTCCAACACGCCGAGGCGCGAGCGTTTCTCGGCCTGTGTCTGCAAAAATTGGTCCTGCTCGGCGGACGACGCCTGCAACTCAACCTGAAGTTCGCGCAGCCGGCCCTGCCGCTGCTCCACCGAACCGCGCGTGGTCTGCGCGTTCAGTTTTTCCACCTCGACGCTCGCAGTGAATTCCTGCAAACGCGATTCCAGCCGCGCGCGCTCCTCCTCAAGCTGGATTTTCTCGGCGGAAAGTTTTTCGAGCCGGATGGAGTTGCCCTGTTTCTGTAAATCGAGCGCGGTGATTTCGTTGCGGATGCGCGTCAAATCCTGCGCGGCGGCAAAGGCGGCGGATTGCGCCTGGCGTAGCGACTCCTGCCGGCTTCTCAAATCCTCCTCGATTATGTTCAACGCCAATTGCTTGCTCTCCAAATCGAGGCGGTGTTGCGCGAGCGCGCCCTCGGACGCGGACAGCTTTTCGGCCACGGCCTTCAATTCCTCCTGCGCGGCGCGGCAGCGTTCCTCGGCTTGCGTGATGTCCGCCAGCGCCTTGGCATTCTGCGCCGCGAGTTCGCGCAAACGTTCCTCGTTGAATTGGATCCGGCTCTCGTGCCGGTCCGACTCGCCCTTCAATTCCAGTCCGCGCTGCTGCATCGCGGCGACTTCGTGCTCCAGCTCCGAAAGCCGTTCGCGCAATTGCTTGATTTCATCCTCGCACCGCAGCACGTCGGCGGAACCGGTTTCAATCTCGCCGCGCAATTTTTCCGCGGCGGAATTCTTCTCCGCAATTTCCGCCTGCAACACGTCGAACTGATGCCGCGCAAGCTGCGTATCGAGATGCTGCAGTTCGGTGGAAAGTTGTTTGAAACGGCGCGCCTTGCCGGCCTGCCGCTGGAGCGAGCCGATCTGCCGTTTCACTTCGCGAATCAAATCCGCGACGCGCAAAAGATTTTGCTCGGTGTATTCCAGTTTGCGGAGCGATTCTTTTTTTTGGCTTTTGTATTTCGTGATGCCGGCGGCTTCCTCGAAAATCATCCGGCGGTCTTCCGGCTTGTTGGAGAGAATCTGCGTGATGTGGCCCTGCGCGAGGATGCTGTAGCTCGTGCGACCGATGCCCGTGCCCATGAAAAGCTGCTGGATGTCCTTGAGCCGGCACGGCGTGCGGTTCAGAAAATATTCGCTGTTGCCGTCGCGGAAAATCCGGCGCGTCAGCGTGACTTCGTCGTAGGCGACCTCGACGCCCGCCGCCCGCAGATTTTCGCCGTCCACTTCGCCGAGCGTGAGGGAGACTTCGCCCATGCCCATCGGCTTGCGGCCGTCGGTGCCGTTGAAAATCACGTCGGCCATTTCGCCGCCGCGTAGCGCCTTGGCAGATTGCTCGCCGAGCACCCAGCGGATGGCATCGGAGACATTGGATTTGCCGCAGCCGTTCGGGCCGACAATGGCCGTGACGCCCGGCTGAAAATTCATCGCGGTTTTGTCCGCGAAGGACTTGAACCCAAACAGGGTTAAATTTTTTAGATACATGACCTAGCTTTCGGTTAAATGAAACAAAATCGCCGGTTAAAGTCCAGCAAAAAACCACAACATAATGTGCACAACCGGCCTGGCGACACAACTAATTGGTGAGGAACCGTTATTGGCGTTGTGACGCTAACGTAGAAAGAGCCACCGCCGATTCGCGGCGTGGATTGCAACCGCAGCGGTAACGGGGCTCCGGCGGCGTGTCAATCATTGTGGATCAAGATGTCGTTGGGTAGTTTTTCATGCACACGTTTGACAATAAACTCATTGGTTTGGCTCATCATTGGGTCAGCGAGTTCCAGTGTCACAGACGTTCCGATTGGACCGGCAACGAGGCTCATGCACCGCGTGGACGACATACTGACGACATTCGTGCCATCAACTGAAATCAGAAACCAATTGGTCTTTATGCCTGCCACCTCTGCCGGCGACCCCGGAAAAACCAGTGTCACCCTCACCGGCTCATTGTAAGGCTCATTGTCACTCGGATTTATGGATCCTGGCCCTCTTGATGTGAATTCGATGCCGATACCTCCGATCGGATATCGCCCGGCCAAAACTGCAAGCGTGACTGCAAAGACCCCTAGAATAACGATCGTTTTGGTTTTCATAAATATCATGTGGTGATCTCAGCCGCCTAACAACCCTTTTATCCACCAATCGCCGCTATTTATACGCCCACGAAAAGCTTCTGTCAAATGGTTTTCAATCGAAAATGTTCGACAAAAAAAGTCAAAAACGGAGAACAATACCGCAAATGAAAATAGACCGATCACTTCTTTAGGTTGGCATAATCGGTTTTGTGATTTCAGCAAGCGGAATCTTGTAAAGTCTTCATGGCGCAAAGCCCGCTTGCCAAGCGCGCGGCGGTTTTGTCTAATCCGTCCGTGCTCAATCAGCAAACGCTCAATCGTTCCGCCAGTTTTTCCGGCACCGGCCTGCACAGCGGCAACCGGGTCAACATGACGATTCTGCCCGCGCCCGCCAACTCCGGCGTGCGGTTCCGCCGCGTGGACCTCGAAGGCAAACCGGAAATCGAGGCGCGCGTGGAAAACGTGGCGGAGACGAACCGCTCCACGACGCTGGCCAAGGGCAACGTGAAAGTCCACACCGTCGAGCACGTGCTGGCGGCGCTGGCGGGCTACGGAATTGACAACGCGGTGATTGAACTGGATGCAAATGAGCCACCCATCGCCGACGGCAGCTCGCGCGAGTTCTGCAAAATCATCCAGTCGGCGGGCATCGCGCCGCAGGCGGAAAAGCGCGAGGCGTTCACGCCCAGCGCGCCGATTGAACTGGAAACGGGCGAGACGCTGATGACGCTGTTCCCCGACGACGGTTTCAAAATCACCTGCACCAGCGCGGACAAGAAAGGCCAGTTCACGCAATTTTACAGCACGGAAATCACGCCCACGACGTGGGAAAAGGAATTGTCGCAGGCGCGGACGTTCTGTTTTTTCGAGGAGATTGAGTATCTCATCAAGAACGGCCTCATCAAGGGCGGCAGCCTGGAGAACGCGATCGTCATCCGCGACGACGCGGTGTTGACGACCGAGCCGCTGCGGTATCCGGAGGAATTTGTGCGTCACAAGATGCTGGACATCGTGGGCGATTTGTCGCTGCTGGGCCGGCCGATTCACGGGCATTTGATCGCGGTCAAGCCGAGCCACGCGGCGAATTGCGAGTTCGTCCGGCAGATGGTCGCGCAGATGACCAAGCCGTTGCGCGCGGCGCAGACATTCGGGCCGCCGCCGGTTCCGCCGGCGAAAAAAGATGCGAGAAGGAACGTGCTGCTGGCACAAATGGCGCAAGGCGGCGTGCTGGACGCGGAACAGGTAATGCAGATTCTTCCGCATCGCTATCCGTTTTTGATGGTGGACGGAGTGCTGAAAATGGAAGGCAACAAGATTACCGCGTTCAAAAACATCACCAACAACGAGCCGTATTTTCCGGGACATTTTCCGGGGCATCCCATCATGCCGGGCGTGCTGCAATTGGAGGCCATCGCGCAAGTCGCGGGCATCCTCATGTTGCGACAGGTGGAACAACTCGGGCAACTCGCCTATTTCATGGCGGCGGACGACGTGAAATGGCGCAAGCCGGTCATGCCCGGCGACGTGCTGGTCATCGAGGTCGAGTTGACCAAGTCGCGCGGAAAAATCGGCAAGGCCAGGGGCGTCTGCAAGGTGGACGACGAAATCGTGAGCGAGGCGGAAATCACCTTCATGCTCCGCGCCGCGGAATAGTATGGTTCACCCAACTGCCATCGTTCACCCGAAAGCGAACATCGGTCCCGGTTGCGAAATCGGTCCTTACTGCGTCATTGGCGAACACGTGGCGCTCGGCGGCAAATGCAAATTACATTCGCATGTTGTCATTGACGGACACACGAAGTTGGGAAAGGAAAACGAAATATTCCCCTTTGCCAGCATCGGGCTGAAAACGCAGGACTTGAAATGGAAAGGCGGCGTGACGCGCACGGAAATCGGCGATGGCAACACGTTTCGCGAATACGTCACCATCCACAGCGCCACCGGTGACGGCGAAGTCACGCGCGTCGGATCGCGCAACACCATTCTCGCCTATTGCCACGTCGCGCACAATTGCGCGCTCGGCAGCCACATCATCATGTCCAACGTGGCGACGCTCGCCGGCCACGTGACGGTGGAGGATTACGCGGTCATCGGCGGGTTGGCGGCGGTGCATCAATTCTGCCGCGTCGGAAAAATGGCGATGATTGGCGGCTGCTCGAAGGTGGTGCAGGACGTGCCGCCGTTCATGATGGCCGATGGCAATCCGGCGGAAACACGCACCGTCAACAAAACCGGCATGGAACGCAACGGCGTTTCGGAGGAGGCGCAGAGTGCGCTGCGGCAGGCCTACAAAATCTTGTTTCGCGAAGGCCTGACGGTTTCCAACGCGATTGTGAAAGTTGAAAAGAAATTGCCGTCCACGCCGGAGATTCGGCATTTGATTCAATTTGTTTGCGCCAGCGAGCGCGGCATCAGCAAATAACATTGCCAATTTGCCGTGCGGCTGGTTGAATATGCGGCCCGCGACTGGCTGGGTAGCTCAGTTGGTAGAGCAGAGGACTGAAAATCCTTGTGTCGGCGGTTCAATTCCGCCCCCAGCCACCACTCTTTGATAATTGAATATCAAAGAGTTGCGAAAGTTAGACGCAAAATTGCCAGCAGAAGTGCCAGCTAAATTTAACCCTGGCAGATTCCGCGTAACTTCCGCCTGCTCCCTACCGGATTCACCGTGCTTATGCCAGGAATGCGCAGGTTATTCTGCCGCCACAGGATGATTACGAACGGAAAATTGTGCCGCTGAAAACCCACGCACAAAAAATTATGACCGCCGATTTCACGCAAAAATTTTATGAAAAAATTGTTGACACCAAAAGCAGATTGTAGAAAATAACGATAATATAAGTCGTATATGAATGCGATAAAAAAGATCCGGCAATCAAATGCTGCAATTCTTAAGGCTATTTTGAGCATATTGAAAAACTGCGAGTGTCTCATGGCTTTTTATTTGAATTTAAAAACGACCTGATTGATAGATATTAAGTGGTTCAACAAAAGACTTTTGATATGAGCGAAGGCCCAAAAGAAATAAAGGCAAAAGGCGGCGACGAGTTGAAGTGGCTGGAATTGGTCATTCAACACGTCGGTTCGTTGCGCTACGGCGTGGTGGAAATCATCGTGCATGATTCGCGCGTAATCCAAATTGAAAAAACCGAACGGGTGCGATTGGAGAAAGAAGCCGACAGTCGCCCGCAGCAAGACAAATAGCGACGAAAATTCAAGAGGCTGACCGGTCAACCGGAAGTTCCCATGAAAACACAAAAACAAATCAACCATGCGGAACTGGATTCTAAAGTTGGTGTGCGCGCTGTTCGCGGCAGGCTTGCCGTGGCCCGCCGGCACGGCGGACGCGGCTGATGTAAAACTTCTCAACGTCTCCTACGACGTCACGCGGGAATTCTATAAGGATTACAATGCGGCGTTCGCGGCTTACTGGAAGGAAAAGACCGGGGACAACGTCACGGTGAACCAATCTCACGGCGGTTCGAGCAAGCAGGCGCAGTCGGTCGTCAATGGCCTGGAAGCGGATGTGGTGACGATGAACCAGCCGCCGGACATTGATATTTTGCATTCCGTGGATTTGATTCCGGCGAATTGGTCATCGCGTCTGCCGAACAATAGCGTGCCTTACACTTCGACAATTGTATTTGTGGTTCGCAAAAGCAATCCGAAGAACATCAGAAATTGGGATGATCTTATCCGTCCCGGAATTTCTGTCGTCATTCCGAATCCAAAAACTTCCGGCAACGGACGATATAGTTACCTGGCGGCATGGGGATATGCGCTGAAGAATTCTGCCGGTGACGAGAAGCAGGCGCGCGCGTTTGTGGCGAATCTTTTCGCCAACGTGCCTGTGCTCGACACCGGCGGACGCGGCGCGACGACGACTTTTGCCGATCGTGGAATCGGAGACGTGCTGCTGACTTTTGAAAATGAGGCGGCGCTGGTCCAGAAACAATTCCCGGACGATGGACTTCTGGTCGTCCTACCGACGATGAGCATTCTCGCCGAAAATCCCGTCACTTGGGTGGATCGCAATGTGCGACGGCATCATACCGAGGCCGTTTCGCGCGCCTACCTCGAATATCTTTTCAGCGATGCCGGACAGGAACTGGCGGCGCAACATTTTTTCCGCCCCCAAAACCAAGCCATCCTTGCGAGATATGCCACGCGCTATAAACCGCTGGATTTGTTCACGGTGGATGAAATCGCAGGCGGTTGGCAGAAGGCGCAGCAGAAGCACTTCGCCGACGGCGGAATCTTTGACCAAATCTACCAACCATATTGAACGACCCATGACCATCTCTGATGCCCAATTTGAAATTGCCGCGCCAAGCCCGTGCGTGCGCTGGCGCTCCACCGCCAGTGTGCTTGCACCGCTTGCAAAGATTGCGGAGCACTCGCCGAACCTCGTTGTCAACCACGGAGCGAAGTTTAAGAATGCGGGCGAAAATTATGAATTGCCACGCTTCTTGTTCGTCGGACCCAGAGGCGGCGACGCGCCGATCCGCATCGGCATCTTCGCCGCGATTCACGGAGACGAACCGGAAGGCGCGCGCGCCATTGTCCAGTTCATCAAGCTGCTCGAAACCCGACCTGAACTCGCTGCCGGTTACTGCCTGTCGCTTTATCCAATTTGCAATCCAACCGGTTTTGAAGACGGCACAAGATATTCGCGCGGCGGAAAAGATTTGAACCGCGAGTTTTGGAAAAACTCCGACCAGCCGGAAGTCCGTCTGCTGCAGGCCGAACTCATTTCCCATTCGTTTCACGGCATCATTTCGCTGCACACCGATGAAATGAGCAGCGGTTTTTACGGGTTTGCCCGTGGCGCAACGCTGACAAAACACCTGATCGAACCCGCTTTGCAGACCGTCGAAAAAATACTTTCGCGCGATACGCGTCCCATCATTGATGGTTTTGAGGCGCGCAATGGCGTCATTTACGACACCTGCGACGGCATTTTGAGCGCGCCGCCAAAAGTTCGGCCCCGCCCGTTTGAGATCATCCTCGAGACGCCCAAAGCGCCGCTGACCTATGTGAAGGAACAAGCGTTTGTGACGGCGTTGCAGACCATTTTAGTCGAATACCGCAAATTCATCGCCTACGCACCCAACCTGTAACATCCATGATTAAAACACACAACGACGCGAGCAGCTTGTGGTTCACCGCATTAACCATTTGCCGACTCCACTGCGGGAGAGGCTCAACTATTAGAAAATTTACGAAGGCTGACCGGTTCACCGGAGGTTCTTCGACGAAGGAAAAAAATGTAACCGCATGATTGCGAAAAGAAACAGCGGGCAAAACACCGCCCGATTCCGGTTGTCGAATGACATCGCCGGAATCCGCCGTCTGCTCGGGCAGGCGGCGCTGTTTCCACCAAACGACGGGAACGTTTTCTCTTCAGCCAAAAACCGAACAGCAACAAATAAATTGTGAACCTATGAAAACAATCAGCCTTAAACAAATCGTCGCCACCGGCATTGCGCTTGCCGGACTGGCGTTTATCCAAAACCTGCGCGCCGACACGGAAGTTTTATTCGTCGGCGGAAACGCAGCCCAGAACGTGCTCTACGACCGCGTCACGAACATTCTGACCGGTGGCATCACGCAAGTGGTGGTTTCGCCGACGAACAGCACGGTGCGGAGTTATGTCGGCACGATCACCAGCCAGCCGGGTTTGGGAACCGTGACAATTGACTTCTCACTCCTTGGTGCGGTGGGTGGTCTTCAGGATTTGGTCAATCAGGTGAATGAGCAAACGGCGCTCACCAACACAACCATCAAGCCCACGGTCGCCGATTCGAGCACGACGCCGGAAGCGGTGGGGCTAAGCAGCAGTCCGTTTGTGGAGCAAAAAACCCTGGTCGTTCCCTACGCATTCATCAAAAACACAAGCAAGTCGCCGAACCTCATCACCGTCACGAACCTGACGCAGCGGCAGGCATACTATCTTGAGGGTTCTTCAGGCACATTGCCTTCGGCGTTTTTCGGCGGCTACACGAACAACGACACGGTTTATCTGGTCGCGCGCAATACAGCGTCCGCAGTGCGCACGGAGATTGACGCCAACATTTATTTCACCGGCACCATCTCCACATGGACGACGAATCAGGCCAGCTATGCAGTTCTCGGCCCGCCCTATAGCACAACGGCCTATGGTTTGCCGGTTCCCGATCCAAACGGCGGACAATCAAGCGGTGCCAATGTCCGGGGCTTGGTGGACTCCATTACCAATGCCATCGGCACCGTGGCCGCGCAAGACATCAAGACCGAAACCACGATAGCTTACGAAGGCGTTCCTTACTCGGTCACGAACGTGGAAAATGGCAGCTATCCGCTTTGGGGTTACGACCATTGGTTTTATCCGAAGGTCGGACAGGCGGGCGCGCCCAGCGCGAACCAGCTCAACGTCATTACCAACCTGCTCGCCGCCGTAACGAATGTCACATTTCAGACGACCAGTCCGGTTGTCGTGGGAAATTTTGTTCCCTACAGCGGATTGCAGGTCAAGCGCAACGCGGACGGCGGGCCGATTACTTCACTCCTTTACTGAACCAAACGTGACAGCATTCAATTCTCACAAGTCACATGAAAAAAATTATTTTAACCGCCTCCGCCGCGCTTGCGTTGCTGGCAACGCCGCCGGCGCAGGCGTGGATTTATAACAACAACGATGTGCTCCTGATTTTTCGCGAGCACAACTTTAATGACGTTGAATTCGACCTGGGGAACGTCAGCCAGTTCACAAATCTGGCGAGCGGCACCAGCATCACCGTCCCCAACTGGACTCCCAGCCTGGTCACCAGCACGTTTGGCGCGAACTTGACCGGCGTCAGCGTCATTCTCGCAGGCACGACGAGCCAGTATGACGCCAATCGCGCCGCCTGGTTGAGCAGCATCTCCAACGGTGTGGCTTACAACCTCACCGCGTCGGACTGGCAGGGCAGTCTGTGGAGCACGATCAATTCCATCGGAACGAGGCCGGTCATTTATCTTGTCCCGGCGGGCGTGACGAACAGTGTGGCGGTGGCAAACGCGTATTCGATTGCTCCCGGCGGCACTTATCAAATCGCCTCCTACGATTACATCGTCTCGCCCAACGGAAATTCAATACCGCAGTTAGGCGGCAACGCCGGGTTCACAGTCGAACAGACAGTGCCCGGAACACTTGGGTTCTGGCAAATCCAGCCTGGCTCGACGGCTGCGCCGGCGGTTTATCTCGGAACCTTCGCCATCAATGCGAGCGGCGTGTTGACCTACACCGCCGGGCCGCCGCCGCCAACCGTGACCGGCTTGGCGCGCTCCGGCAGCCTCAACACGGTGAGTTTCGCAACGATCCCCGGAGTTAGTTATTCATTGGTCTATACCAACAAACTTGGAGGATCTGCCGCCTGGCCGGTCGTCAGCGGGCCAATTATCGGCGACGGATCTGTTGATTCACTAACGCACAACACCACAACAAACGGCGGATTTTATCGAATAAGCACACCCTAGAGCAAAACCCAAGAACACAACACAACGGCAGGCCGGGATCAAAAGCCGGCCTGCCGCAGCGGTTTGAAGATTTGTCGAGAGGACAACCACAGCAAATGAAATTTCGCCTTTGGGCAATGGCAGCGCTCGTGTTCGCAAATGTTTTCTATGGCGTGGCGGAAGAAGCCAATCCGCCCGCCGTCATTGAAGACCTTTTTGCCGCGCCCATTCCGGCCATCACCAATCCGCCGCCCAAGCTGCTGCCCGCGCTCGATGTGCGCAGTTATCAAGTGGAAGGCGACACCACCTTGCCGCCGGCGGCATTCGCAATGCTTTCCAATTACACCGGCAAGGTGGATTTGGGGCGCGTGCGGGAAGGACTGGACCACTTGCAGGCAGTCTATCGCCAATCCGGTTTTTCGAACGTGAACGTCACGTTGCCGGAACAGAAATTCACCAACGGACTTGTCCGGATTAAAATCATCGGAACCAATGCCGCTACGGAATCCGATCTGGCCGCGGCGATTACGAACCTGTTCCTCGCGCCCGAAAGCAGAAAACCGACGATTGAAGTTCGCGGTTATCGGCTGGAAGGCAACACGGCGCTGCCCGTGAACGAATTTAACATCCTCACCAATTACATCGGCGATCTGGATTTCGCGCGCATCCGCGAGGGTCTGGGCAGACTGCAATTGCGGTATCGCGATCTTGGTTTCCCGACCATCAGCGTCACGCTGCCGCAACAGAAGCTGACCAACGGCATCGTGCGCGTGCCAATCATCGAGGGCCATTTAAGCGACATCCTTGTCGAAGGCAACCGCTATTACAGCACCGACAACATCCGCCGCGCATTGCCGAGCCTGGCCACTAACATTTTGATCAATACAAAATGGTTTCAGCCCGAACTGGATCGCGCAAATGCAAGTCAGGACCGTCAGATTTATCCCGTTATCAGCCCCGGCCCGGAACCGGGCACGAGTGATTTGACGCTCAAGGTCAAAGACCAGTTGCCTTTGCACGAGCATGTGGAAGTCAACGACAAATCAACGCCGGACACGCCGTTGCTGCGCGTGGACACGGCGGTGCAATACGG
>Ga0181529_10005435_pt1 | contig 13378 bp, 10 predicted proteins | sample PEATcosm2014_Bin_36_FD_119763 | JGI IMG/M metagenome (GOLD analysis project Ga0181529, IMG submission 119763) | Peatland microbial communities from MTU Mesocosm Facility, Houghton, MI, USA - PEATcosm2014_Bin10_30_metaG | ecosystem: Environmental > Terrestrial > Soil > Wetlands > Peat | place... | reverse complement strand
GGCATGGCCTATCCGGCTCAAACAATTCGCGAAGCCAATTTTTTATGGATTGGCGTTGCCGACGATGTGGAACACACTGAGGCCCGATGAAACATCCGAGGCCTCTGGAACTCTTCAAGTGTAGCGAATCCCCCGCCGCGCTGTAAACCCGGCCCAGTTCTTCGGTAACTTCAATCCTTCCCTTCAAATGGTTCCGCCGGCTTACCTAAGTGTTTTACTCCGCCCCGCCACGCTGAACGCGTGCCAGCAAGACCTCGGTTGCACGCTCCAGAACCGGGTCACGGCCGTTGAGGTAGTCCAGAATGCTGGTCTCGACGGCGATGTCGGGGACATTGCCGTTGACTTCGATGGGGCGGTCTTTGGTGTCGCTGAGGTAGCCGTTTGAGATTCGCACGACCAGTCCGCAAGGAAGTACGGCATATAGTTCTACGCCAGAAAGATTGCCGTGGGTGGTCGTGCCGATGGTCGTCACCCGCGGCGCCGCACGCATCCCGCGAGTGAACAAGTCGGCTGCGCTTCCGGTCCTGTCACTTACGAGCAATGCGACCGGCTGTTTGTATTCCCATTCTCTGGGTTGAATGTGGTCCTTGCTTCTTGCGAGTTGATCGTGCTTCGCTCCGTTCTTGATGTAGCTGTAGCCAACAAACGTATCTTTGTGCAGGAAGCGCCCGACGATGTCGCTATGACCGTTGCCTCCTGGGTTGTCGCGGATGTCGAGGATCAGACCGTTGGTGTCGCGCAACGTATCGAGAGCCCGATCGAATTCCTGGGTTATCTCCTCTTGCCCGTTGAACGAGCGGATGTGAATGAATCCGAGCCCAGAAGGATAACGCCCAAAGTCGACGAATTGCTGCCTGGTCAGCGTGATGGAGAGTTTTGCAGCTGGCACGGGAATCGATCGGCCTCCGCGTCTGAGTGCCAGTGTCTCGGTCTGTCCCTGGGGCGAGCGCAGCGTGACGCTCACGGCTTCCGATGCCTTGCCTGCCAACAGGAAGCCCGACGCTTCGCGACGGAACGCGCGTTCCGAAGAGCAGGCATGCAGCAAGGGCCGAAGCGACTCGATCCTCTCGGGAATGGTCATGCCGTCAACGGCCAGCACTTCCCAGCCGGCCTTCTCGCCCGCGATGACGAACGGACGGTCCTGAAAGATGTCCGTCGGCATGTCACCTACTGTGGACAGAAAGGAAGGATGGTAGTTGTTGAGCCAGGAGTGGGTGTCTTTCAGTTCATTCACCAGCTGAAACATCATGCGATAGAAGTCTTCGTCATTGGCGATAGAATCCAGTCGTGCGGTGTAGCGCTGTCCGATCTGCTGCCAGTCGATCGATTTTAATTGGAAGTCCGCATAGTTGGCATCCAGGATGCTCCACAGAGCTTCGAAGTTTTCGCGCCGTTCTTTGGCGGAAAGGTTGGTTGCGAGGGAAAGATCCGGAGGATCCCTGGCAATGTAGGCCTTTCCGTTGCGATCGGGTTGCGCTAGCGGCTTGCGTGGTTCCATAGCCTTCTGCTGGGAGGGTGCGGTGTCTGAATCGAGATGGCGGATCCACACCAGCGGCTGTTTGATACCGAATGCGGCCATGTCCGCAACACCCTTATTAATGCCGTCAATTGCAGCGGCTTTTTGGTACCACCCAACGGCGGCATCGCGGTTCCCGGCGCTATCCTCAATGTAGCCCAGATAGATGTCGGCCCAGAACAAAGAATCAGGGTCCCGCGCTTTGTCGGGGGTCTGCACGATGTCGAGCAGCAGTTTCTTGGCCGCGTCCGTGTCTTTGTGTTCGCCGGTAAGGAAGTGCCGGGCCCTCGCCAGCTTGGCGGCCGCATCCTGGGCCGTGACCGTGTGAACGCCGAGAATCAGCAGGACGGCGAAGAACAGAATCCCGAATACTGAGTTCCGCATGGCAGAAGCAGTTTAGTGCAAATGAATTTGGGCTAGTGTGATCCAAATCACGGTGCGTGACACTAGCTGGGCTGCTAGTCGGTTACACTCGTGGACTGCCCAACACGCTCCAGAAGTAATCTTCGAACTACCCTGAAGTCGCATACCGGTAACTTCAATCATTCCCTTCAAATGGTTTCGCCGGGTTACCATAGTGCTTCACTCCGCCCCGCCCGCCGCTGCTAGACTTATCCTTGCTTCTCCCCTCGGTCGCCCATGTCCATCGTCCAACTTCAGAACATTCGCAAGGTCTACGACACCAAGGTCGCGGTGGAGGACCTCTCCTTCACCATCGAGCCGGGGACGATGTTCGGCCTGCTCGGCCCCAACGGCTCGGGCAAGACCAGCTCCATCCGCATGATGATCGGCATCACCGTGCCCGACTCCGGCTCGGTCTCGCTCTTCGACCGGCCCTTCACCCGCTCGGTCCTGGGACGCGTCGGCTACCTGCCCGAGGAGCGCGGCCTCTACAAGAAGATGAACGTCCTGGACCAGCTCACCTTCCTCGGCCAGTTGCATGGGCTCACCGCCTCGGTTGCATCCCGCCGCGCAACCCTATGGTGCGAACGGCTGGATATCGCCGAGGCCATCCCTAAAAAGACCGAAGACCTCTCCAAAGGAATGCAGCAGAAGATCCAGTTCATCGCCGCGCTGCTCCACGATCCCGACCTCATCCTCATGGACGAGCCGTTCAGTGGACTCGACCCGGTCAACGCATTCCTCCTCATGAGCACCCTGGTCGACCTGTGCAGCATCGGCAAGGCGGTCATCTTCTCCACCCACCGCATGGACCAGGTGGAGAAATTCTGCAACAGCATCGCCCTCATCCACCACGGCCATCTCGTCCTCTCCGGCTCCATGCGCGAGATCAAATCCGGCTATCCGCGCAACCGTGTCCTTATCCACTTCGAGGGCGACGACGCCTTCCTGCAGCACCCCTGTGTCGAAAGCCTCTTGCGCTACAACGGCCACGCTGAGATCAGGCTCCGCCCATCCCCAACCCTGGCCGACGACGCGCAATCGCTGCTCACCCAGGCCATCCGTCACGCCCGTGTCACCCGCTTCGAGGTGATGGAACCCACCCTCGAGGAGATCTTCATCGAGAAGGTCCAGAAGACGCTGCCCGTCAAGAATGGCGGCAAGCTCTCCATGGCCCAACTGGAAAAATCGGTCGGGGACGAAATCGATGCATAATGTATGGCTCATCGCGCGCCGCGAATATGTCGAGCGAATTCGCACCCGCGGCTTCCTCATCACCACCGTCATGATCCCGCTCATCATGTTTGGTTTCATCTACGGTACCGCCTTCGTCAACTCAAAATCCGAGCCGGGCGCCCACATCGCCATCGTCAGCTCCGACACGCAACTCGTTCTCGACCTACAGTCCCAGTTGCAACCTCATCTGTCGGCGTCCCCCGCCCAAACGCCTTCAGCCACGCGGCCGCACTTCTCCGTCGACGCCATGGACATCGGCCCCGACACGCGCTCCACCCTCGACCGGGAACTTGCTTCCGGCGACATCGACGGATACCTCTGGATCACTCCCACGGTCGCGCCCACCAGGCGTCCCACCTTCACCTTCACTCCAAGGTCAAACGATCAGGACTACCTGCGAAGCACCCTGGCCGCTGCCCTCGGCGCCGTCCTCATGCGCGAGCAGCTAGCCCACCGCGGCATCGTTGCCTCCGAAGTCGACGCCATGCTGCAACCTGTCGACATCCGCACCACCCACGCCCCGCGCCGTCAGGACCGCGAGTCATCTCAGGTCAGCGTCTTCATTCTCTTCTTCCTCATGTATATGGTCATCATGCTGTATGGCATGAACGTCGCCCGCTCCATCATCGAGGAGAAGACCTCGCGCATCTTCGAGATCATGCTCGCCACCATCCGCCCCGAGGAGATGATGGCCGGAAAGATCCTCGGAGTCGGCTCCGTCGGCCTCACCCAGGTCGGCATCTGGCTATCGGCCGCCCTTCTCCTCTCTGCGGGATCAGTCGCCGCCCATATCGGCGGTCAGGGCATCCACGTCGTCCTCACCGCTGCTCAGGTCATCTATTTCTTCGTCTACTTCATCCTAGGTTATGCCTTCTACTCCTCCATCGCCGCAGGCCTGGGCGCCATGACCAACTCCGAGCAGGAGTTGCAGCAGCTCAACTTGTTCCTCGTTCTTCCCCTGATTGCCTGCTTCGCCACCCTCATGAGCGTCCTCACCTACCCCGACAGCACCATGGCCCGTGTCCTCGCTCTCATCCCACCCTTCACGCCTCTGCTCATGTATCTCCGCGTCTCCCTCGGCCATCCTTCGCCGTGGGATGTCGCCCTCTCCATCCTGCTCACCTCCATCTCTATTTACGCCATCGTCTGGGTAAGCAGCCGCATCTACCGCGTCGGAGTCCTTATGTACGGCAAACGCCCCACGCTGCCAGAACTCCTCCGCTGGCTCAAATACAGCTAGAATGCGTGTGCACCATTTTTACCCGAATAGCAGTAGGGAGAATCCTCCGTGAGCATCGTGGCAGGCGTCGACTTCGGCACGTTGAGCGTGCGCATCTCCATCTTCGATAAACTTCTCGGCAAGCTCGGCTCGGCAGTCGCCGAGTACCCGCTGCTCAGCTCGCCCACCGACCCGCAGCTCAAGACGCAGTCCCACGACGATCAGATGTCCGCCCTGACTCGCGCCATGCGTGAGGCCATTCGCGTCAGCGGCATCGACGGCCACGACATCAAATCCATCGCGCTCGACACCACCGGCTCCAGTGTTATCCCCGTCGGCAAGGACCTCGTCCCCCTCGGCGAGTACTACCTCTGGTGCGATCACCGCGCCGCCGGCGAAGCCGCAGAAATCACTCGCGCCGCACATGCTGCAAACTTCGAGGGAATAGCCTGGTGCGGCGGCGTCTACTCCTCTGAATGGGGCTGGTCCAAGCTCCTCCACTGGCTACGCCACAATCCCTCCCTACGTCCCAAATTTGTAACCGCTCTGGAACACTGCGACATGGTCGCCGCCACTCTCTGCGGCATCACCGACCCCGCAGAAATTTCGCGCAGCATCTGCGCTATGGGCCACAAGTGGATGTGGAACCCGCGCTGGGGCGGCCTGCCACCGGAGGATTTCCTGGTCTCCATCGATCCGCTGCTCGCCGGTGTCCGCGAAAAAATAACAGGCCGCTACAACACCTCCGACAAGATCGCCGGCCATCTCTCCGCAAAGTGGGCGGAAGCCCTCGGCCTCACCCCCGGAATTCCCATCCCCACAGGGGCCTTCGACGCCCACTGGGACGCGCTCGGCGCCAACATCCGCCTCGGTGACGTGGTCAATGTCATCGGCACCTCCACCTGCATCATCGGCCTCAGCGATCAGCAGACCCTCGTCCCCGGCGTCTGCGGCGTCGTCCCCGGTTCGGTCGATCCCGCGCAGGTCGGCATCGAGGCGGGTATGTCCGCCGTCGGCGACGTCTTCGCCGCCATCGCATCCCGCGCCGGGACCACCGTCGCCGCGCTCACCGAGCAAGGCGCGTACCTAAAAGCAGGCCAGACCGGCCTGCTTCGCCTCACGTGGGACAATGGCGACCGCACCGTACTGGTCAACCCGGCCCTCGGCGGCGTCACCTTCGGATGGAACCTGCACCACACCGCCGCAGACGAGCTCTTCGCCGCAGTCGAAGGCTCCGCTCTGCACACCCGCATCATCTTCGACCGCATGGCGGAGAACGGCGTGCCCATTCACCGCATCATCAACGGCGGCGGAATCCCCAAGAAGAATCCCAAGCTCAATCAGATCTACGCCAACGTCCTGCGCAAGCCCGTCCTCGTCCCCGAGGGAGACGTCACCTCGCTCGGCTCTGTCATCATCGCCTTCCTTGCCGCCGGAGACTTCCCCACCATCCAGGCCGCGCAGAACGCTCTCTGCCCGCCCTTCAAAACCTTCACACCTGATCCCGCTGAGGCCGACCGATACGACCGCCTCTTCCCCCTCTTCCGCGATGCCTACTTCGCGCTTGGTACAGCGGACGCCTCACCCGCCGCTCTCGGTCGTATCCTGCCCGAACTGCAATCCATCCGCCGCGACGCTATCGCCGCTGACTGATTAGCCCAAGTAAGTTACAGCCCCCTCGTCAGCACATACGGGAAGAACGACAATGTCCCATCCGACCGCTGGATATTCATCGTCAGATGGGACGCTCCGTTGATGGTTGCCTCCACCACCGTCCCCGTCGCGTTCCGCCGTGAGAAGTCCACATGGAACGTCTTGATCGGCCCACCCCACTCGCTCTCCGTGGTAAAGTCCTCCGTAAATCGCTGTAGCGGGTAGTCCTTATACTTCTCCGGATGCTGCTGCCAGTTCGCATCGTTGTTGAAGATTCCGTATGCCTTCGCGTAATCGCCCGCCTGCACCGCGGTTAGAAATACATTCATTCTGTGCTCTGCCGGCAGGTTGGTGAACAGCCATCCGTGCCCCAGCAGGAATCCGCCCACCGTCAGCACAATCATCGCAACAACAAATATCCCCGATCCCACCAGAATATTGTGCCGCCGTCTTTCCTTCTGCTCGTCGAACTGCGGTGCATTCAACAGCGTCATCGACCCAATCCTCCGTCCCAATCCCTGATCCAGGACTCCATCTTATTAGACACCGCGGGCGCCACCAAAGTGTCCAGAGGCAGGCGTGTTGGCTCAGTTTGAACTCCGGTGCAATCGAGGTTGGCGAAAACACCGTTTTCGACAGGTTCGAATGCCGCGCTGGGGTACTGCGGAGTACTCTGTACGGCGCTCGCTCAAGAGAATCTTTATCGCGGAAACGCCTTGCATCCAGCCACTAATTCGGCGTTGGATGCTCCACGTGGTCGATCACGATCACGTCCACCATCGCCTTCACCGCGTCTATCCGCAGCCCAATCTGTTGTTGTATCGCGTCTTTCAGCGCCGGTTGGTTACTCGGTTTGTCTGTCTTGCGCTGCTGCACGCCCGCAGACCGGAACTGCGCAAACTGAGAGTCGTCCGGCGTCCACCTCAGCTTGAAGTCATAGCGGTCCTTCAATCCCGTTCGGTCGATGACAGGACGGTCCGTCACACTGCCCTGCATTTCCGTTGCAAACTCATCCATCGTTATGTTGGTTGCAGTAAGATCGCCAAGCTTGCGAAAGCTGAATTCGTCCTCGTTTACCTGCCCGACAGCGCTGATCGTCATCTTCGGCCCGCCCTTTGCCACCGTTATTGCAAAGACTGAAAGCTCCCGTTGCTCTCGGTGAAACTTCAATGCAAACCGGTCTGCCAGCAGCTTCTGTAGCATCATGCCAGCCTGTTTATCATTCGGTTCACCCGGTACATCGGGCACACCGTCGATGTCGTAAAGCTCCGTGTCGAACCACGCCGGGGCGCCGAAAATCTGTTTGGTATGCAGCCCATAAGCGTCCGAGAGCAGATCATTCACGTTGTAATTCACCATCGTAAATTGCCGCCCCTCGAAGTCGGTCGTCTTTCCCGGCGTATTCGGCTTGCTCGGCTTGATAGTCGCCACCTCAAAGTCCGGCTGCGCATCCTTCGCCATCGGCTTCGTCGGCTCGGGAATCGCCCAGGTATCCTCCTCGGACACACGCTGCAGGTTTAGAGGGAGCGTCTGCTTGCCTTGCGTTGAGCTGCCGGAGATTGTGTTGCCGTCCGGGTTCAGCGTACCCCTGTAGGTCAGGCCGATTGACTTGATGGCGAAGATCACCTCTGATCCCTGCAACGAAATCGAACTCATCGCCACCACGCCGGGCCCCTGATCAATCGAATAGAGCTGGCCGCTGTACTTATCATCATCCCCGGTAATCTTCAGCACTATCCGTAGGCCTTCGCCATCGCCCGTCCGCAGCGTTCCCTGCCAGTTGCCGGCGATGTTCTTCCCCTGCGCCCACAGCGTGCCCGTGCCGATCAGAACCAGCGCCAACGTCCACAACTGCATCCTTTTCATGAGCACTCCTGACGAAATACCAATTTTGTATACGCCGTCCCTTGCCGAAGAATGTGTGTGTACCTCGAATCCGCGGCTCCCGTTCGCATCCCGAACCGAGTATTTAAATCTGGAATTTCCTTTTTCGGCACCGATTCGCTTGAATTGTACTGCTCCTGAGTGTGTAGCAGGACTGACTGTAATGTCGCTTCTCGCCAACTCCAGTCATTTACTTCAAATTGACCTACTACCAGTGTCCGTCGGCGGGTCAGTTTACTGCCATCCAAATGCACCCGGGAAGACTTCGATCTCCGTGATTCTCTGCATTGCATACACCGACACCACATCGAAGCGCACCGGTACCGCTCCCCGCTCCGTTTCTGGCAAGGTACGCAGATAAGCCCTGGCCAGGTCTCGCACCATGCTGCGCTTGTCCTCATCCACCGCGCTCTCCGCCGGAGTGCTGTCCCGCTGGGTGCGTGTCTTCACCTCCACAAAGCACAGCGCATCCCCATCCCAACCGATCAGATCCACGTCGCCACGCATTCGTGCGTTGGTCCAGCGCCGCGCCACCACACTGTATCCACGCCGTTTCAGCTCGAAATACGCCGTGCGCTCGCCGTCCAGCCCCGTAACCAGGTGGGGTGCGGTCGCCGGGCCGCCTCCCATCCGCGCCCATAGGCCGTGCAACCGCCCCAGCGACCACTCCTGCGCGTCGATCCACCGCCTCGCAATCGTTCCCGCTGCCGCCATGCCGCGATCATACCCCTAAGCGCTGTATTGGTGCATCTAGCGGATCGCCTTGCCCTCGAACCTCGTACCTCGAACCTAGCCCCTGAAAACCCCATTGCCCCCACCTCCAATTCCTGCGATACTTGTACGTGCCCCACACGCGTGGCCAATCCAGACAACAAAATACTCGGAGGCGGAGATGTCAGCGAAATACATCTTTGTAACCGGCGGAGTTGTGTCTTCACTCGGCAAGGGCCTTGCCGCAGCCTCCATCGGCTGCCTGCTGGAGGCGCGTGGCATCAAGATCAACCTCATGAAGTTCGATCCTTACCTTAACGTCGATCCAGGCACTATGTCTCCCTTCCAGCATGGCGAAGTCTTTGTCACCGACGACGGCGCGGAGACCGACCTCGACCTCGGGCACTACGAGCGCTTTACCCACGCCAAGCTTTCGCGTGACAACAACCTCACCACCGGCCGCATCTACGAGCAGATCATCACCAAGGAGCGACGCGGCGATTACCTCGGCAAGACCGTTCAGGTCATCCCCCACGTTACCAACGAGATCAAGAACGCCATGCGCAAGGTCGCCGCCGACTGCGAAGTCCTCCTCGTCGAGATCGGCGGCACGGTAGGCGACATCGAGTCGCTGCCCTTTCTGGAAGCCATCCGCCAGATGCGCCAGGACCTGGGCCGCGACAACACCCTCTTCGTCCACGTCACTCTCATCCCCTGGATCGCCGCCGCGCAGGAGCTTAAGACCAAGCCCACCCAGCACTCCGTCAAGGAGATGCTCTCCATCGGAATCCAACCCGACATCCTGCTCTGCCGCAGCGATCGCGCCGTTCCCCGCGAGATGCGCGCCAAAATCGCCCTCTTCTGCAATGTGCAGGAGAACGCCGTCATCGCCGCGCGCGACGTCGCCAGCATCTACGAGGTCCCCCTCAACTTCGCCGCCGAAGGGGTTGACGCGCTCGCCCTCGAGCTCCTGCGCATCGACGCCAAGCCCGCCAATCTTGCCTGCTGGCAAGAGATCGTTCGCCGCGCCTACCACCCCGCCGACGAGGTCTCCATTGCCATCGTCGGTAAGTATGTGGAGTACGAGGACAGCTACAAATCGCTCAAGGAAGCTCTCGTCCACGGCGCGCTGGCCCACAACCTTAAGCTCAAGGTCACATGGATCGAGGCCGAGGGGCTGGAGACGCACGATCCACCTACAGGCGATCTCTCCGGTAAGCCGAACCGCGATTACGAGGCGCAACTCGCCGGCTTCGATGGCATCCTCGTTCCCGGTGGATTCGGCAAGCGCGGCATTGAGGGAATGTTGAACGCCATCCGCTACGCGCGCGAGTCCGGCATACCCTACTTCGGCATCTGCCTCGGCATGCAGACCGCCTGCATCGAGTACGCGCGCAATGTCTGTGGCCTCACCGGCGCTAATTCCGGCGAGTTCGACCCCGCTACGCCCCACCGCATCATCTATAAACTACGCGAGCTCACCGGCGTCGAGGAGATGGGCGGAACCATGCGTCTTGGCGCCTGGGCCTGCAAACTCGAACCCGGCTCGCTGGCCGCCAAGGCCTACGGCGCAACCGAAATCAGCGAGCGCCACCGCCATCGCTACGAGTTCAACCGCGAGTACGAACCCATCTTGACCGGCGCTGGCCTCCGCCTCACCGGGACTACGCCCGACGCCACCTACGTCGAGATCGTCGAGATTCCCACCCACCCCTTCTTCCTCGCATGCCAGTTCCACCCCGAGTTCAAATCCAAGCCGCTGGAGCCCCATCCCATCTTCCGTGACTTCATCGCTGCCAGCTACAACAACCGCAGTAAACACTCCGCAGCTCAGTCCTCCACAAACACTGAGTTAGAGACCAATGCAAAATAGATACGTTGGGGATGTCGGAGATTATGGGAAGCTAGCTCTCCTTCGCTGCTTGATTGGAACAAGTGGACTCAAGCTGGGTGTGATTTGGCACATGGTTGAAGGAGAGAAGACCAAGACGAAAGACGGCAAGCATCGTAAGTATTTAGCAGAGGGTGATCTTCACCTATTGCAGCATGTAGACAAAGACCTATACATCGGGTTCACCCAAAAGAATTTTTTACTCGAAGATGCTTCCCATTGTGTCCAAGATTTGTATGATCTTCTCCCGTCTGATTCAGTCTGTTTCGACGAAAACTGTCACCTCATCCCAAGTCGGAACGAATGGCTGGGCAAAGCTGAACGAAAGCTTGAAAACTGCGACATACTCTTTTTCGACCCGGACAACGGTGTGTGCAACGAGACTGCCGAAGTGAGTTCAAAACATGTCCGCATGAACGAACTCCATCGTTTTTGGGAGACAGGTAAGAGCCTGATCGTCTATCACCATCTTGGAAGAGAAGAGTCCCATGATCTACAGGAAAGCCGTCTCAGACGAAGGTTTGTCGAAATATTTCGCGGCGCGGGGATTGAGTGTTTTCGTTTTCGTCGAGGCACTGCAAGATCGTATTTCATGATTATTCAACCCAGCCACAGACAGAAACTCTGCGCATCCGTCAGCAAGATGCCTGAAAAACTTGCCGCACTTATGTCCCCTCTGAATGAGTGGCGAAGAAAGCACTCTGAGATATAGCCGTCCGCTCCATTCACCGCGCCTTCGTCTCTCGCGATAAATGAGCATTCACCCGCATCTGCACCACCTCATCCAGAATCCGTTCCGCCACGTCGCGCTTGCTCATCTCGGGAATCTCCACCGCGCGCTGCGTCGTGATGAAGACCGCCGCATTCCGCTCCGAGTCGAATCCGATCCCAGCCCGCGATACATCATTCAGGACAATCGCGTCCGCGCCCTTGGCCTGCATCTTCTCCCGCGCGCGGGCAATATCCAAGTCCATCTCCGCGGCAAACGCAATCACAAGCGTTGCTGGATGGTTTGAATCGGCAGCTCCGCGAGCATCAACAACATCGCGCACAATGTCCTCCGTCGGCTCCAACTCCAGCCGCAGCGCACCTTCGCGCCGCAGCTTCTGCGCGCTCACCCCTACCATGCGGAAGTCCGCCACTGCCGCCGCGCCTACTACCACCGTCGCCTTCGCTAGATGCTCCAGCACTACAACGCGCATCTCTTCCGCGCTGGTCACCGGAACGAACGCGCACCCCTCCGGCGGCTGCAATGCAGTGGGCGCACTGACCAGCACCACCTGCGCACCACGCTGCCGCGCCGCCTCGGCAATCGCATAGCCCATCTTTCCGCTGGAGCGGTTGCCCAGGAACCGTACCGGATCGATCGCCTCGCGCGTTCCACCCGCCGTCACCAGCACAGTCTCGCCTGCTAAATCCTGCTTGCTGTCCTGACCGTCCTCATTCGCCGCCGCGCCCGCCAGCGCGTCCATCACTGCCTGCGCAATCGCCTGCACGCTGGCCAGCCGCCCGGCCCCGGTCATCCCGCACGCCAGATAGCCACTCTCCGGTTCGACAAAGATCACGCCCCGCTCGCGCAGCGTCTTCACATTGGCCTGCGTCGCAGCGTGGTTCCACATATTCACATTCATCGCGGGGGCCACAATCACCGGTGCAGTCGTCGCCAAAATCATCGTCGACAGGAAATCGTCCGCCAGTCCATGCGCCATCTTCGCCAGCACATGCGCCGTGGCGGGCGCAATCACCACCGCGTCGCAGCCCTGCGCTTCGGAGATGTGCTCGATCTGTCCCTGCTCGTCGAGTCCGCTGGGCGATCCGCCCTGCTCGCCCCATCCGCCCCACATACTGGTGATGGTCCTGTGCCCTGTCAGCGACGAGAAGGTCAGCGGCCGCACAAACTCCTCGGCCGCGCGCGTCATCACCACATGCACATCCACGCCGCGCTGTTGCAGTTCGCGCACCAGTTCGGCAGCCTTGTACGCGGCCACTCCGCCACACACACCCACCGTCACCCAGGGTGCTTTTTCGCTCTTCGCCGCACCGGCCATGGCTGCTCCATCCTTGTTATTACAAGAATATCAGCGCAGCCACACCGCCTCACGCCGGATAGCTATACGCGTTCACCAGCTTCGACAGTTCCGCGCGAGTCGCGGCGTGTTTCGGGTCGTCCGCCAGATTATGCAACTGCATAGGGTCGGCATGCATGTCGAATAGCAGCGCTCCATTCGCAGCGTTCTTGCCATACTCCGCATAGCGCCACTGCTCGGTGCGCACCGCGGTGCCGTGGATGGTCCGGCCATCTTCGCTCCATATGGTGTACGCTGGCTGGTCCCACTTTGGCCCGCGCGGGTCTTGCAGCAGAGGCACAAGGCTGGTTCCCTCCACTCCCGTCGGCAAGTCAAGATGGCATATCTCCGCCATCGTCCGGTACAGGTCGATCGACTGCACCATGCGTGAGCAGGCGCGCCCATTGCCGTGCGCCCCCGGCATATCGATGATCAGCGGCACACTGCATCCGCCCTCGAACAAGCTGCCGGCCTTGGACCACTTCCCATTCTCGCCAAGCTGGTAGCCGTGGTCGGCCACAAACACGATCACCGTATTGTCGCGCAGCTTCAGCCTCTCCAACTCCGCCACCACACGCCCCAGGTTCCAGTCTGCCCACGATATTGACGCAATATACGCCCGGATCACCTGCTGCGCCTCCGCCTGCGACGCCCCGCGCCCAATAAACAAATCGGCATTGCGCGGTCGGATCGCCGCCTTGGGCCATCCCGACGGTACTGTTGGCCACGCCGCAAAGTCCGGTGGTAGCTGAATCTTTGCCGGATCGTACATATCGAAGAACCGTTGCGGCGCGGTCGGC
>Ga0181529_10005433_pt1 | contig 13378 bp, 9 predicted proteins | sample PEATcosm2014_Bin_36_FD_119763 | JGI IMG/M metagenome (GOLD analysis project Ga0181529, IMG submission 119763) | Peatland microbial communities from MTU Mesocosm Facility, Houghton, MI, USA - PEATcosm2014_Bin10_30_metaG | ecosystem: Environmental > Terrestrial > Soil > Wetlands > Peat | place... | reverse complement strand
TATGCCCTATTACTGATGCTTATGGCAAAAATAGTCCAATCCATATATTTATTCCCGCTGGTGAAGGTGGGTTAACAAAAGATAGCGTTGTACACTGTGGACAAATCAGAGCAATCGATAAAACTCGTTTGGGGGAAAAGTTGGGAGAGTTAGGGAAGGAAAGTATTGAAAAAATTACTATTGGACTTGCATATTCAATTGACGTTCCTCAATATCCTCAAGTTATCATTAATTATAAATAATTACAGCACCCGATATTTCGGGCACCGTCGTTTTGATTTATGGGGGTTTTATACCATTACCCAGATCGGGAATCCTCTAAGTCCGTAATCACAGGCATAATGAGTTTCTCCGTTTCTAGAATAGGATGCTCTAAATTTAATAAATCGGTAACCAGGTTTTCTAATAATTGAAACCATAATGAACCTCCGTTTATCACATCTATCCAAAATAATATGAGAAGCGTAAAAAAGGTTCTTATTACGCACAACATTCTCTTCTTAGTGAATGATACTGCGATCAAATATTTAAAAACGACATGGGCACAAAATGAGCAAGCGTCTAGTTTTTATAAAACTCGTCTATTGCAAAATAAGCGATATTCCTCCAAAGTAGTCACAGGAAAAATGTATTGCGGGGACAATTTCTTTGGTTATACCTAAAAATATTTTTTAATAAGAATTGATATAAGAATTGTGAAGCGGTACTTCTTTTTCTAATAAAATAGCGCACAATTAAACATCCAGGGCAGATGCACTCCATTTTTTTATTTTATCCGTAGTGAATACATTACTCATAAAGTTTTCCCGGATCGGCAGCAGCAATATCAATATAAAGCCTGGCAAGCTTTTCAGAAACCGCCTTAAAATATTTTTCTCCTTTTTCTTTCGATGCTTTTTTTGGATTCCCTACTCCGGTATCCTCTGTAACCAAAGACCATTTTCTTTCAGTCCATGCCCAGCCTTCGTTTATCCCTTCAATCTTTATCTTTTTCGCACTGCCGTCACCTGCTTCTTCCAGCGGAAGAACCAAATTGGGTGAAAGATAAAGCATAAGGCTTGTTTCCATTTCATCGGCATGGTCGCCCTCATTCTCGAAATAATCACTTTTATTTACGGCTTTAAACCAGTCGCAGGAAGCCAAAAACATTTTTGGAAATTTTAAGCCTAATTCTCTCAGCATTTGTTTAAAATTATTTCCGCCGTGTCCGTTAACAATCAGAAGCTTATATATTTTCTGGCGGTTTAATACATCAATAATATCATTTAAAATTAATGATTGTGTACTTGGATTGATATTTATATCAAGAGTAATATCATACTGTCCGCTATTTACTCCAAACGGTATAACAGGCATAACAATTATTTTGGCGCCATTTCCCCATGCAACTCTTGCAGCTTCCGCCGCAATTAATTCGGACTCAATTATATCAGTGCAATACGGAAGATGATAATTGTGCGCTTCGGTTGCTGCCCAGGGAAGAACAGCCAGATCAATTTTTTGATTTTTAATTTCTCCCCAATGACTTTCAGCCAAAATATATGGGCGCATTTTAATTCCTGAATTTTACAAAATTTATTACTTATAATAATTTATTTCAAAGATAATCTTTCAGATCGACATTTTAAAGAATTAAAAAATAGTTTGTACGAAGCGGGTTTATCCCCGCATTTTTTCCCTCACCTCACCTTTGACATTGCCAGCTAAATTTACATAATAACATTATTTCATTAATAGTAATTTTTTTGTCTGCACAAAACTACCTGCCTGCATCCTGTAAAAATATACTCCGCTTGGCAGATGACTCCCGGAAAATTGCACGAAATAATTACCCGAGGTTTTCTGTTCATTGACTAGAGTTGTTATTTCTCTGCCGAGGATATCATAAATTTTTATTGTTACCAATCCTGATTTAGGAATAGAATAATTTATTGTTGTTGTTGGATTAAAGGGGTTTGGGAAGTTTTGTTGTAATGAATAACTTGTTGGTAAATTATTATGATTACCATTTATACCGGTAATCATTTCCGAAAGCGGTCTCATCCAAACGCCGCCGCCATAAGTCCCTGCAAAGAGATTCGTGGAGCCTTTCCCTGCGGGGGAAACGGCAAAAGCAAAAACAGCAGTATTCGTCAAGCCGGTATTGACCGCAGTCCAGCTTGTGCCGTTGTTAGTTGAAAGAAAGACGCCGCTGCCCCAGGTCCCGGCAAAGAGATTTGTGCCGCCTGTCCCTGTGGGGGAAACGGCAAGAGACTGGACAACAGCGTTTGTCAAGCCGTTATTGACCGCGGTCCAGCTTGTGCCGTTGTTTGTTGAAAAAAAGGCGCCGTTGCCATCTGTCCCGGCAAAGAGATTTGTGCCGCCTGTCCCTGTGGGGGAAACGGCAAGAGCAGTGACATAAGAAGGGTTCGCAAATCCTGTATTAATCCAAGTCCAGCTTGTACCGTTGTTCGTTGAAAGAAAGACGCCGCTGCCCCAAGTCCCGGCAAAGAGATTTGTGTTGCCTGTCCCTGTGTTGGAAACGGCAAGAGCATTAACAGATACGTTCAATAAGCCGTTATTGACCGCAGTCCAGCTTGTGCCGTTGTTAGTTGAAAGACAGACGCCGCCAATAAAAGTCCCGGCAAAGAGATTTGTGCCGCCTGTCCCTGTGGGGGAAACGGCAAAAGCATCAACAACAGTGTTCGTTAAGCCGTTATTGACCGCAGACCAGCTTGTGCCGTTGTTTGTTGAAAGAAAAACGCCGCTGCCTTCTGTCCCGGCAAAGAGATTTGTGTCGCCTGTCTCTGTGGTGGAAACGGCAAGAGCATTAACAAAAGTGTCCGTCAAGCCGTTATTGACTGCAGTCCAGCTTGTGCCGTTGTTTGTTGAAAGATAAACACCGGAGTTCTGAGTTCCCGCGAAGAGATTCGTACCTGAGACGGTCAAGCAAATAACGCTTACGACAGGTTCATTTGTTTGTACCCACTGTGCTTTTACAGCCACTGTAAGAAATAACACGAAAAGAAATAATAGCTTTTTAGACATTAAACCTCCATAGATTTTATTTGCTTTCATATTATATAGGTTATAAGCAGTCATTATGCTAGAGTGATGGGCATGCCTGATGTTGCGGCAGTCCGGTTCTTTCCCATATCGGGCAATGAAAGACGCCTATATATGTTCCGGCAAAAGATAGTAACCGTCGAGGCTGTAAGGAAAAGTATTGATGTCTCCGCCCCGGGACCGCCGGCTTGCTTCCATTGAGCAAAATATTTGCCCGGCATAATAAAGAGGAATCCTAATAATAGGACTGATATAAATAAAATATTTTTCACAAGATAAATTACCGGAATATTATTTATTTATTAGTACAATATTTGCCGTGAAGGAAATGTGAGGCTCACCTTTGAGGTGTACCTAACTCAAAATTTTATTTAATGCAGGTCAGCCTGGCAGGCTGACCTGCATTTGCTGCCTCACGAAATTGATATTATTTTAAAAAGAGCATCTTAACTGTTTTTACATAATCTCCTGCATGAATCCGGAGAAAACAAACACCTGACGCGGCGGAGCCGTGAGCCGTACCGTTCCAGGAAACCGTATAACTTCCCGCCGTCTGCATTTGATCAACCAATTTTGCCACCACCTGCCCGAGTATATTATATACATTCAAGGTCACATGCGATGTACTAGGAATATCGTATTTGATTGTTGTCGATGGATTAAAAGGATTCGGATAGTTTTGATAAAGCGCAAATTTACCGGGTATAGTATTCCCGGACCGGGCTACGCCTGTAATAACATTTTCAAAATCAACAAACAAATAGTTTTCCCTCTGGTATGTTGTTGCTCCCGAGACCCAGCTTAAAGAAGGCGAGTAATCTGTTTGTTCAGCTGATGATTGCTGATTTCCATTAAAAAGAAGTTTAACCGGAATATGAGCAGTATCGTTTGCATTAAGTGAATCGAGAGTAAATACCTGGCTGCCTACCGTCGTGAAGTATGATGTGGAAGGAAATGTCACTTTTATATTACGCGCGGTATTATTGCCGTAATTGAAATAAGAAAGCGTATAGTTCAAGGTATCCCCGGCATTGAATTTCACCGAATTTGCATTATTCAGACTAAAAGAACTCATTCTAACCCGTGAGTCAAATTGAACATTATTCATTGTACTTCCATAATAGAAAGCCGGTGCGGCAGTCATTTCAACTTTATTCCCGTTAACATCTTTAACAAGCAGAACGGCATCAATAAATCCCGCAGGCAGGTTGGTTGGAAGCGCTGCATCATATTCAACCAGAACAGCAAGTTGTGTACTTAGTGTAGTTACAGGCAATGATATTTTTTCGCCCGAAGGAAGGAGCAGCAATATTGTTACAGAATCTATATTACGGTTAGGATCGTACAATATAAGGCGGATTTGCCCGGGCTGCCCGGTTTGCACCCATTGTGCAGGCTGACCATTGGCAAGCACCTGGAAAAGAGAAACAGCCGGGAAATAAGCGGCAGTAATCTGAGGCCAGTTTGAAAGCGCCGGCATTTGGTATTTAAAATCAGCAGTGCACTGACCTGATTGGCCTAAAAGTGTGTACGGAGAAGCATTTGCAAGTATTTGGTATACACCGCTATTTTCCTTTAAATTCTTGTATATATAGTATGCAGAAGTATTCGGATAAGCTGCACCGACCTCTACTTTTTTCTGAAGCCTGTTATGGGAAAACACCTGTTCCCCAAACAGAGGCGCATACCAGGTAGGAGCAAATATAGCAGTTTCGACATACAAGCCGTTGGACTCTCTGGTTCCTCCGTCATTAAAGGCGTAATTTAGCGGCCCGCCAAAACCATTTGAAATCATATATAAAGAATCGCCCTGCAAATATGTAATGTATTCAGGGAAATTGATAAACGAATTGTTTGCGAGGCTGAAAGTACCGCCGGGATTAAGATGTGCAATATTAAATACAGTGGATTGTATTGCTTCGGAAGCCTGTGAAATCATTTTCTGAACGAATTGAACCTGCCCGCTGTCGTTCCTTACGAACTCCGGGGTGCGAAGTACGGTTCCAAAGTCCGGTTCAGTCGGATTAGATCCGAGGTATTTATACCCTACGCATAAATAAGTCGAAGTGTACTGGTTGGGAAGGGAAATCTCATCTTCTTTATTGAAATAACATAAACCCTCCGGGAAATAAGGGACAGCGAGATTATCGATTTCATATTCCTGTGCGCCAAGAAAACTCCTCCACACTCTGAAATTCGCCTGTATTCCTTTCGAATAGTTGGAATTCTCAAAGAGCGGATTTTTGTAATCGCACTTAAATCCAAAACCGATAAGATTGTTCGATCCGGTTTGAAAGACAGCATCCTGCCTGGATGCAAGACCATTTTTATGCCTATTTAAAAAATATATTTCCGTATCGTTTGGAACAACCATGGACTTTTGAAAATAGAACCCGGAATCGAGCGGAGTAAAATATATTTGATCCTTGGAAGTAAGCTGTTCAAAGATAGTCACTACACCAAATGCCTTACCGTTTCCAGGAAACGATTCTAACTCGGCAAACATTTCCTCCTGGGAAGTTGAATCAATCTTGATCAGATTGTTATTATTGTCATAGAGCGAATCTGCAAAAACATTTATTGCAGCTTCCTGAGAGCTCAAATTAACATACGTTACCCCGGTAGTATTTATATTTGGGTGATCGATAAAATAATAGTTTTTAAAACCGAGCGTATCTTTTTCCATACCTGCAAGAATCTCAACACTACCTCCCGGAACAGAAACGATATATTTCATCACTCCCTGCTCCAGATTTAAGTTATCATCATACCCGGTTTCCCGGTTGACAATATCCAGGAAATATGGAGCCACATCACAAGTAATTACAAGGCTAGTAGATTTAAAGAAAGCGAATGGAACATTAATTTTATCCGAATCTGAAGCAAATTCAATACTCCCTGTATATGCAAACGGCTGCGAACTCAATATGGGAACCGATGAAGGTACAGTTAGTATTGCAGTAACAGAGGTATCTTTCTGCGGCGCAAGAAGAAAAGAAGTTGCGCTGAATTTCAGCCCGGCTCCGGAAGGCAAGCCTTCAATATCCTGCAGGCTTATCTGCTGCGATGTAGTCCGGATATTTTTAACCGTAATTTGAATTGTATCTATCCAGGTATTCAAAGTAGGATCGGCAGATCCGAAATCGATCAAGCCAGGTTCTACGAGGGTACCTAATTCTGCGGCTCCAAATGAATTCACCAACCCTTTTCCCTGTAAAAACGGCGATACCGCAGCTCCGACAGAAGCGGAAGAATTTATAATAGCCGCTTTAAGTTCAGCAGGCGTCCAGCCGGGATGCTGCTGCTTGAGTAATGCCGCTGCCCCGGTAACATGAGGCGTCGCCATAGAAGTTCCCGAAAATTCCATCGTAGTATTATTTAAATAAGTTGAGATTATATTATATCCCGGCGCAATAACCTCAGGTTTAATTACTGAATAAAGGGGATCAGGCCCTTCGGAACTGAAAAAAGCTACATTGTTAAGTGAATCGCAAGCGCCTACTGTCAGGGCAGATGGGCATGTGCCCGGAGATCCGATTGTTCCGAATCCATCCTGTCCGGAATTACCTGCGGCTATAACAAACAATATTCCTGCTGCTGTTGCATTAGTCACTGCACTATCGATAGGGTTATCGGGTTCGGCGGTACTGCCCAAACTCATGTTTACAATATCAACTGTAGGATTGCCGTTTGGATCGAGGCAGTATTCTATCCCGGCAATAACGTCGGAGGAAGAACCCGCTCCTTGTGAATCCAATACTTTCACTGCAAGATAATTAACTCCCGGCGCAACTCCCTTTAATTGACTGTCGTTAGCGCCGATAATTCCTGCAACATGAGTTCCGTGCCCGTTATCATCGAGTGGCTTATTGCTTTCATTTATAAAATTATATCCCCCTATTACTCTGAAACCCGGTCCTAATCCTCCGCCAAGCGCTGAATCTCTATAATCGATTCCCGTATCAATCTCCCCGATCAGAACACCCTTCCCGTTAATGCCGAGGCTGTCCTGCACTTTATCTGCATTTATCTGATGTACTGATTGCGCCAGGGTTTCATCCGCTTTGACCGCTCTGTCCAATGCGACATACTTAACCATTGGAAGCGCGCTAATCCGGCTTATCATGCCGCTGTTACATTCCAAGGCAACGCCGTTAAGAGCCTTATAGTATTCACGCGTAATTTTAAAATCGTAAGCAAAATGGGATTGTGAAGACAAATTCTGTTTTATATCAGTAAGGGAAGATTTGAATGAACTGTGAGAATTCTGGAGTGATGAAAAGACAGATGATATGGATGCCTGCTTCATCAGAGCGTTTTTTTTATATAATGCCAGCGGCTGATCTTTGAAAGTGATTATGAGCTTTACCTTTGCGCGGGGATCGCCGGGAGTTTTTTGTGATATGACTTTTCCTTTTCCGTCGGTTACAAAAACTGAGGCTCCGTTTGAACTTTTTAGCGAAACGGGTTTGCTGCCGTTCTGAGATATAGTTAAGCTTTGCCCGTAAGAAATGCCCGCGGCATTCAAAAGAATGCAAGCCGCAGTTAGAATGAAGCAGTACCTCAAAGTTTTGGTAAAGTTTTTCATTATGTATTCCTCTTTTGGGGATAGTTCGATGGATCGTATAATTCGTTTTTTATCATTTAGTAAAATGTCCTTTTTCGTCTTAATCTGAAGGGAACGAACCCCGCAGACAGTTGAAATCCGTGTAACAATACGTAAAGATAATTACCGGTAAAATTTAGCACAAATACTCCTCCCGGTACAGATAATTCTTGTGAACTGCACTCCGGATTAGTAAACGGCACTTTTACAGACGGAGCCGTATGGTGGTAAACTATGCCTCGTCTTTTACAGACTTGTCCCGCAGAAAGCGGTGTTCCCGATTCCTTATGAGCTGCAGGTTTATTTTCATTATGTTTGTAATACGCAGGGTTTTTATTGGACTTAAGTCCCGGGAGACGTGATGGTTTCAATATTTGCCCGGTATCGACTATATATGATTTATGAATCCGGCAATATTCTGCGGGCAGCAGCGCCGTTAACTTTTTTATCGGTTTGTCGTAAACTTCAATGTGCCCGTTTTTCAGATGTAGTTCGACATAAATATTTGCAGCTTTAAAAAAAACGGACGTTTTCAACAGGAATAATTTGAATTTCTGTTCCTTCCCTAACCGAGAGATATTTTAATGCATGCCCATCCGAGGCATGACCGGATTCAATTTTGTCTAAGGCTAATTTCAACCGTTCTTCGGTATGCGGCTTGGGAATAAAATCGAGCACTCCGTACTCGAATGCTTCGATTGCCCTGTCGATGTTTCCTGAAATTACAATGGTGTGAAATGATCTGCTTACAAATTCTTTAAGTAATTGAAACCCGTCCCTTGCGGGTAATCAGCCTGCCGTCCCAATAAATCTCATATGAAGCGATAAACTTCTTCGGAAAGAGCCCGAGGACTGTATTGGAATCTAAAGAATCCGGGATCAGAATGTACATTTTATTCAGCCAGTTGCCCGCGCTGATATTATCAAACGATTTCATAATATCATTCAACATCCATAAAGAATCAGGTATATCCCGTAGAGGTTCATTCGGCGCCGGGTCTTTAATTATCAGTGAGTGATCATCAAGAATAACCGGTTCTGTAACAGATGACGGAATGGTAGTATATATTTTTTTCTGCCGGGCAGCAGCAGAAGCCGTAAAAAATAAAAATATTATGCAATAATATAAATAGTAACGCATTACCTTTTACATACTCTTTAATTATTTCCGAAATATCTGTTTAATGTAATAACCAAGAAATAATAACAGAGCATTTTTAAAAACTAAATAAAAATAAAGAACAAAGCCAGAATAAATTGTTAAGTTGAAGTTAAGAATAACAATAAAAATAAGAGGAACTGAGCAATGAAAAAATTTATTTAAAATAGCCCCGGGTTATTGGCATAACAATCACTGTTTGAAACCCGGGGAATATTAATACTTTTTTATTTTGCGCAAACGAAATTATTGAAATAAAAGAAGTAATAATAGTTATAAATGCAGGAAAGATATGAATATAGTTTTTTGTTTTACCGGTTTTTAAAATACAATAATTCCATAAGTAATTATTTTTAAATATTTGAATAAAATTCTTTGAAAGGCAAGAAAACAATTCTGCTAAAGTGAATATATTTCTCATTTCAACGGCAATTACATTTTAATATTATTTAATATTTTTGCACAAAATATAAATTTGACATAGCGCTGAATTATTTTTTCATCGAATTGTAAAAACTCTGCAGCACATAAAAAGCTTTTTTCTTTTTACCTTTATTGGAAATTAGTCCTTTCCGGTTATAGAAATCCTGAATACCGGGCAGCAAGCGCTTTGGAGACCGGAAGTCCATTAAAATCCATGGAGTCATTCCCCGCAGGAATGGAATTTTTTTAAGCATATTAATCTGGTGAACGTATAAATTTTCCTGATACTCTTCCGTCCATATAGTTGATAGATCGCCATGGAGACCGTACTTTGCGCCGCCGCCAAACTCGCTGATAATCAGCGGTTTATCATATAAAATTTTCCAGTTAATGGTATCTGCTTTTGCCGGCAATCCGTCGTACCAGCCGATATATTCGTTGCATCCGAGCACGTCAAGATATTTTCCGAGCGGATCGTCAATCATAATTGTATTTGAACTGATGTAATGAATTTCCGTTGCTGCCGTAATTAATCGTGTTGAATCCGCATCACGCGCCATTTCAACCAACTTTTTCATGAAATCCGTTCTCGAATTACTGCGGGGCGTTTCATTTCCGACCGACCATAAAATTACCGGGGCTCTATTCTTATCTCTTGCAATCATTTCCATTAATTGATTGGAAGCGTTGGCAAAAACTTTTTGATCTTCCCAGAGGATTGTCCAATAGACCGGAATTTCCGACCAGACCAGGATTCCTATCCGCTCCGCTTCGCGAATCATATTTTCGTTATGAGGATAATGTGCAAGACGGACAAAGTTGCAGCCTAATTCTTTTGCCCAGCCGAGAAGCTTTTTGGCATCTTCCTTCGAATATGCGCGTCCTGATCTTACCGGCGCTTCTTCGTGGATAGAAATTCCGCGAAGAAAAATTTCTTTACCGTTGAGAAATATTTTAGATCCTTTTGTTTGGATGCTTCTGAAGCCGATTTTGTCTTTCACCGTATCGGTTTGAGAAGAGATTATCACATTGTATAGTTTCGGATTTTCCGGCGACCATAACGTTAATTTTGATTTGATATTGAATGATGTAAAACCGTTCAAGTCCGTCTTAACGGCTTCGTCGATGCCGGCTTCGGGAATTTTTATATGAACATCTTGCGGAAAGGGTTTCCCGTCCAATTGGAGCCACCCTTGAATATCACCGGTGGATCCTTTCCCGAGTTGAATAAAATAATCACGAATAAATGATTCCGGCACTTCAATCAGATCGACATCTCTTGTAATTCCGCCATAGTTCCACCAATCCGTATTTGATGTCGGAACTCCGTCGCGCAAACGTTTATCGTCGGCTTTAACGACGAAAAAATTTTCTCCGTCCTTAACTTTGCCGGTTATTTCAAAATTAAAAGGAGTAAAACCGCCGACATGCTCGCCTAGTTTTTCACCGTTGAAATAGATTATTGCATCATAGTTAACGGCGCCGAAGTAAACGAAAAGCCTCGTATTTTTCTTTTTATTGTAGTTGAATGATTTTTTATACCAGACTGTGCCTTCATAAAGAAATAGTTTTTCTTTTTGTGAATTCCAATCACCGGGCACCCTGAGAATTTCCGATTTATCAAAATCATATTCAACCCGGTCTGTTTTACTTTTCGGCTTTGCATTTTTGAAGAATCCGTTCTGATCTTCATCGAGGCGGTAATCAAAATATCCCGTTTCATAAGGATCGATAATAATGCGCCAATCGCCGTTCAGGCTTATAGTTTTTCTTCCTTGAACATTTTGGATGGCGAAATGCCGCTGGGCAGAATAAGTTTGTACAAACAAACAAAGACAAAATATAATAATAATAATAATTTTAATCATGGTTTAACCCGGAATTTAATTAATAAATTATCAGCAGGTAATAATTTTATACATTTCCCATAAACTTTGTTGTGAATCATTGTGTTATTGCTTTAAAAAAAATGTTATTCCTTTTTCCATGTTCAAACTATTGAAGGTACCGGTATCAATGCCATTTATCTTCAGTAAATAATTCCCTTGTTTGATATTGTGAAATGTTATAACCGGTTTGCGCAGCCAATGAAAGGGACTGTTTATTTCAATAGAAATTTTTCCTTCGTTGATGCTGCAACCGGTTATATTAAGTCCGTTCACCCCTATACCTCTGACCCGCTCTTTGCATTCAATGTTTTCGGCATAATCAACAATAGGAATATAACGGGCAACCATGAAATGCGTACGGCGTTTTTCCAAATGAAGCATGCGGTAAATCTGTAGAACGGTTCACTCATTAGAGTTTCATACTCTCATAAAAATAATTGACAAGATCAGTTGATAATGTAATTATGAGTAATAATAGCTGTGCCGATTCCCAACATTATTCGTAATAAATATAATAATATTACCTCAAAAACTCAATTTTTATGATTCATGTATTAACATGCAGCATGCTGCCCGAAGGTTTCATCGAATGCTGCTTCAATACTTCAGCCGTTAGGAAGATTCTATTGTTACCGGGCGCTGTGGTTGTAATTAAAATCCCTAATCTCCGGCTTATCTCCAGGAGTAAATTACCAGTTGTTATTAAATTTTATTCAGAAAAATGCTCTCATTGCCGCAATCGTTATTTATTTTGTATTTGTTTCTTAAATTTATAAACTTTAATTTTTAGTTTAGCAAGATAGAAATACTTGCATCCTTTCAGAACGGGAATTATTTAAATAATGATGGTAGGTCAAAATGAAAAAAGGTTCGGCTCAATTAACCGGTAATTTAGTCAAATGTTTTTTGACGATGCTAATTGTTATCTTATTTAATCCGGAGGCTGTCCATTCCCAATCATCAGAACGATACCGGGATCTTACGCATGAAAGTAAAGTTTTCGGGCATGAAAAGTTTTATAGGATTTATCTTCCTGCCGGATACGATCAATCCCGATTGCGTTACCCGGTTATTTATTTTTTCCACGGCTGGGGAGGAAGACATTTCAAGGACGACAATGCCAAACTCGAATATGAAAAAATTAAAGACCTGGTTGATAAATACAATGTGATATTAGTAATGTGGGACGGCAATATCGAATTAAAAGAACCGCGGGCATATAATGCAGGATATCATGAGGATGTAAAATATCAAGTTCAGATGGCGGACTATTTTCCAGAACTTGTAAATTATATAGATTCCACTTACCGGACACTTACCGGCAGGAATAACCGGGGCATTATTGGGTTCAGCATGGGAGGCTTCATGTCGTTCTTTCTTGCCGGGAAGTACCCTGATAAAGTCTGTGCTGCAGTCAGTTTTGCAGGGGCTCCGGAATATTTTGTAGGATACCCGGATAATCATACTCTTTATCCAATCCGTTATACTTTTAAAAATCTTCAGGGCGTAAACCTTCGTATGTACAGCGGGGACTCGGATATTTTGTACTATTTGAATACCGAAGTTCATCAAGGAGCAATGTGGGATGGGATACCCATTGAATACAGGCAATTCCACGGAGGTCATATGATAGATAAACCCGGAGAGACCAAGGTCTTTGAATCGGCGATAAAATTTGTAACCGATACGTTTAAGACAGGGGTGGAGCCGGCGAAGCATTGGACGCACTACGATTTATATCAGAACTTTGATGTGCGGGGATATCATATTGAAAGCGACAAGCGCGAACCAGGATATATTATACTTAAAAATGTTGACCTGAATGGATTCGGAATTTATACTAGACGATGGCTTCCGACGGGGCCATCAATTCATGATTTACATTTGAAAGTAACGACACCGCCGATTTACGAACCCAATTCGACTTACGAAACTGTTATTTACAACTCTTCTTCGGGGATAAATACAAAAAATGTTGTCAGCGATTCTGCAGGAAAGCTCTCTTTTGAATTAGATTCTCAGGGCAATGAAATCGGCATTATCCGTAAAGACTGCCCCGCGGAGTATGCTGCCATAGATTATTCGGTTGGAGATAAAGGGAAGTTTTTACTAACTGATAAATACAACGCACTGACAATACGTCTCCTTAACCGGGGCGGTGAGAATGTTAATCCGCAGCCGATTCGTATTACTGTAAGTTCAAACGATTTAACAGTATCCGTAAAAGATAGTGTGATTAATGTAACCGCCTTTGAT
>Ga0181529_10005432_pt1 | contig 13381 bp, 11 predicted proteins | sample PEATcosm2014_Bin_36_FD_119763 | JGI IMG/M metagenome (GOLD analysis project Ga0181529, IMG submission 119763) | Peatland microbial communities from MTU Mesocosm Facility, Houghton, MI, USA - PEATcosm2014_Bin10_30_metaG | ecosystem: Environmental > Terrestrial > Soil > Wetlands > Peat | place... | reverse complement strand
TCGTCCGCCGGGTCGTGGAAGAAGGTCCTCGCCGACGTCGCCTCGACGACATTTCCCTTCATGAGGAAGAGGACGTTGTCGCTGATGCGGCTTGCCTGGGCGAGGTTGTGGGTGACGATGAGAACGGTCATGTGCTCCGAGAGCTTCTTCATGAGCGACTCGATGTGATCGGTGGTGTCGGGGTCGAGCGCCGAGGTGGGCTCGTCGAGCAGGATCACATCCGGGGAGAGGGCCAGCGTGCGGGCCAGGCAGAGCAGCTGCTGCTGGCCCCCGGAGAGGCCAAACGGCGAGCCGTGGAGCCGGGTGCTGACCGCGTCCCAGAGGCCGACCATGGAGAGGTTCTCGCGGACCAGCTCCCGCACGTTGCCGCGGTCGGCCAGCCCGTGAGCTCGTGGAGCGAGGCCCACGTTCTCCGCGATGCTGCGCGGGAAGGGGTTGGGGCGCTGGAAGAGCATCCCCACCCGGCGCCGCACCTCGCGCACGTTCACGTCGGGGCCGTAGATGTCCACCCCTTCGACCACCACCGACCCGCTCACGTGCATGCCGGTGACGTGGTCGTGCATCCGGTTGATGGAGCGGAGCAGGGTGGTCTTGCCGCAGCCGGTGGGGCCGACGATGGCGGTGACCTTGTTCGGCTCGAACAGGGTGCTGATGCCGTCGATGAGCGGCGTCCCCCGAAACTTGACGCTGAGCCCCTCGATCGCGACCCCCGCCGAGACCTCCTCTTTGGTGGCGACATTGGTCCCTGCTAGCTGCATGGAATCGGTGACCACGGACCGAGAGTAGGAATTCGGGGGTTGTGGCCGGGTTGCATCCGGATTAAGAACCGGTGAAGGGCTCGACTCCGCACCTCCCGGGGTGGCCTCGGCAGGCGCCTGCTCGCCGTTCATCCGGGCTCCGCCTCGGCGGCCTGGCGGGGAGCGGCGGGCAGCTCGACGATGAAGGTGGCCCCCCGGCGCGGCTCGGACACCACGCGGATCGAGCCCCCGTGGGCCTCCACCACGTGGCGGGCGATGGCCAGCCCGAGCCCCGATCCCTCCCCGTCGCGCTGGCGTGAGCTGTCGGCCTTCCAGAAGCGTTCAAAGATCCTCGGCAGGTCCTCGGGACGGATGCCGATCCCGGTGTCGCGCACCACCAGCTCGACGCGGCTCTGCTCGAGGAGAGGCCGGGCGCTGACCGTGATCCGGCCCTCCGGCGGCGTGAACTTTATGGCGTTGTGGACCAGGTTGCGCAGCACCTGACCGAGCCGTCGCGAGTCGCCGAGCAGGGGAGGGGTGGCGGGGTCCACGTCAACCGTGACCTCGATCAACCGCTCCTCGGCGAGGGGCAGCAGCCGATCGACGGTGCGGATCAGCTCGACCACCGGCACCGGTTCCATCTTCATGGTCTGGCGCCCCGACTCGATGGTGCTCAGCTCCAGCAGCTCCTCGACCATCTGCGCCATGTGGCCGATCTCCAGCGCGATGCGGTGGACGAAGCCGGCGGCGACCTCGGGCTGCTCGATGGCCCCCTTCTGGAGGGTCTCCACCAGCAGCCGGATCGCGGTGATCGGAGTGCGCAGCTCGTGGGAGACGTTGGTGACGAAGTCGCGGCGCACCCGTTCCAGCCGGCGCAGCCGGGTCTCGTCGCGCACCAGCACGATCACCGCGATGGTCTGGCTCTGGACCGGGAAGGCGCGCACCATGATCACCTCGCGGGCGCTCGCGATCTCGCGCTCCACCGCCGCCTCCGCATCGCGGCAGGCGGTGATCACGCGCAGCAGACGGAAGTCCGCACCCAGCTCGGCGAGCGTGTGCCCCTCGCCCTCGCCGGAGAGATCGAGGAGACGGCAGGCCTCCGGGGTCGCCATCAGGATGCGTCCGCTCCTGTCCACGGCGATCAGCCCATGGCCCCCCTCCAGCTGCTCGCCGACCGACCGCAGCAGGCTGAGCGTCTGGTTCGCCGATGGAGATGCCGTGGTGCGTTTCACCGGAGCCAGCCCGGTGCGGGGACGGACGCGATCGGTGGTCAAGTGATGAGATGTTATCCATCTCCGGTGGTGCCGGTGCTGGCAGCGACACACCGTAGCCGCGCGTTAGTGGTCCGACAATCGTCGCTTAATCTTCCGATAATCTCTGACGGCGAGTGGGACTCATCGTTAATGTCCCGATAAGGTTTGGATGCGGTGCACGCGCCCGCTCGACCCCGCTGTCGACCGCCGCTGCATAATGGCTACGCCGATGAGCTGCGCGACCGCTCTCACCACGTCGTACCCGCCGGCGGCGGAGCCCGTGTGATGAGCGCGCCCGCCAAACACGTGCTCATCGTCGAGGATGAGGACTCGATCCGCCAGACGCTCCGCTACAACCTCAGCCAGGAAGGCTTCGTCATCAGCGAGGCGAGCACCGGCACCGAGGCGCTCTCGGCGGCCCGACGGCAACGACCGGACCTCATCCTCCTCGATCTGATGCTCCCCGAGCTGTCGGGGCTCGAGGTGTGTCGCATCCTCCGTCAGGAGATGACGGTACCCATCATCATGCTGACCGCCAAGGGCAGCGAGCTGGACAAGGTGGTGGGGCTGCATGTCGGTGCGGACGATTACGTCACCAAGCCGTTCTCCCTCAACGAGCTGCTGGCGCGTGTTTCGGCCATGCTGCGGCGCGCGGAGATGTCCGGAAAGGAGCGTGTCGACGCGCGCGAGATCGAGGAGCTGGACAACTTCCGGATCGACCGCGGCGCCCGCACCGTGCACGTCGACAGCGAGGAGCTGCACCTCGCGCCCAAGGAGTTCGACCTCCTCTCGCTGCTCCTTCTCAACGCGGGCAAGGTGCAGTCCCGCCAGGTGATCATCCAGCGGATCTGGGGCAGCAAGTTCTACGGCGACCACAAGACGGTGGACGTCCACGTGCGCTGGCTCAGGGAGAAGTTCGAGCGCTTCGACCGGCTGCCCTTCCGCATCACGACCGTGTTCGGCGTCGGCTACCGCATCGACAGGCTGGACCAGGCGAGCTGAGCCCCCGCGTCCCACCTACCATGGGGCGGATGGGCTCCATGGTCATGGCCGAACCCCGCAACTCGGGGGCCGCTCCGATGCTCGATCGGGGATTCTTCGCCGGGGCCACCGTCGACGTCGCCACCGCGCTGGTCGGGACGACGCTCCTGTGCGACGGGGGGACGCCCCGAGAGGTGCGCGCCGTCGTCGTCGAGGTCGAGGCGTACCTGGGGGTGGAGGACCCCGCCTCCCACGCCCACCGGGGGCCCACTCCGCGAGCGGCCATCATGTTCGGAGCACCCGGCCACCTCTACGTCTACGTCTCCTACGGGATGCACTTCTGCGCCAACGTCGTCTGCGAGCCGGAGGGCGTCGCGGGTGCCGTCCTGCTCCGGGCCGCCGCCCTCGAGGTGGGGGAGGAGGTGGTCCGCTCCCGGCGCATCCGCGGCGGTCGGCAGCCGGCACCCTCGGACCTCCTGAGCGGCCCCGGCAACCTGGGCGCGGGGCTCGGGCTCACCCTGGCCGACAACGGCCTCGACCTCTGCGACCCCGGCTCGCGCCTGCGCATCGTGGAGAGGGAGAAGGAGGTTCCGCTGGCGGTGGCCCCTCGGGTCGGGATCACCCGAGCCGCCGACCGCCCTCTCCGCTTCGCCTGGAAGGGCCACCCGGCGGTCTCCCGCCCGCTGCCATGGCGGCGGTGCCCCTCGGCGGGGTGAGCCTGGACATCTGGACAAAGAGAAGGGGCCGGCGGTGCCGGCCCCTCAATTTCATTTGCCGATATTCGGCGGCCCGGCGGAAAAGTCGGGCCTTGTGCGGCACCATCCGGTGCCAGGTGACCTGCCCGGGGCGTCTCGCCTCGACACCTGCTCGCCCGCAACGCTCACGCAATCCAACTGCCTGCCGGACCACCCCCGGGCGGTCTCACGGCGGCGCACGCCGGGTGAGGCGACGAGGGCCCGCACCGGGCCTTACCTCTCGGCTCGAGTCTGCCTCAGGAGCTCGTATACGCCACGCATCGAAGCCTTACCTCCGTCTGGATCGCGTTGGCTTCTGCCCCTAGGGTACCCCCTGGGACCGGTCTGTCAACCATGAGGCGGGTGACGATGATTTGGTGCGATCGCATCGAATCGTCCCTCATCCCCATCGCCCGCGCCGCCTCGTAGACTGAGCGGTGGGGCAGAGCCTAGAATATGAACGTCCGTTCGTCCCCGGAGGCAGCATGTCCGGTCACAGCAAGTGGGCTGGGATCAAGCACAAGAAGGCGATCGTCGACGCCAAGCGTGGCCAGGCCTTCACCAAGGTGGCCGCGGAGCTCTCCGTGGCGGCGCGCGAGGGCGGGGACGACCCGGTCGGAAACTTCCGGCTCCGCCTCGCCATCCAGAAGGCCCGCGAGGTCAACATGCCCGCGGACAACATCGAGCGGGCGATCCAGCGGGGCGCCGGCGGCAAGGACGGGGTGAAGCTGGAGGAGGTCCGCTACGAGGGCTACGGCCCCCACGGCGTGGCCGTGATGCTGGACGTCCTCACCGACAACCGGAACCGCACCGTGGCCGCCATCCGCAACCTCTTCACCCGCTCCGGCGGCTCGCTGGGGGAGGCCAACAGCGTCGCCTGGATGTTCTCCAACCAGGGGATCATCCGGATCGAGGCCGGTGCCCGCGACCCCGAGGAGATCGCCCTGGAGCTGCTCGACCTGCTCGACGTGGGCGCCGACGGGGACATAGCCGTCGACGGGACGTCGGTCCAGGTGTCGCTCGCGCCCCACCTCTTCGAGGAGGCGAGGCGGCGTGTGGAGGAGGCGGGTTACACGGTGGAGGCGGCCGAGGTGACCATGAACCCGGGTACGTCCATCACCCTCGACGCCCCTCAGGCCCGGCAGGTCCTGCGCCTGCTCGACAGCCTCGAGGATCTGGACGACGTCCAGCAGGTGTACGCCAACGCGGAGATCCCCGACGAAGTCCTCGAGTCGGTCACGTCGTAGCCGCGAGCGGAGGTGAGGGTCCTCGGCGTTGATCCCGGTTTGGGGCGAACCGGCGTCGCCCTGGTGGAGGGTCACCCCGGCTCACTGCGGTTGATCCACGCCGAGTGCATCGAGACCGGCGCCGAGGATGCCGACGGTCCCCGTCTCCTGGAGCTCTCCCACCTCCTGGCTCAAGCAGCCGGATCCCTTCATCCCGATGTCGCGGCGGTGGAGCGGCTCTTCTTCTCGACCAACCGCCAGACGGCGATGCGGGTCAGCCAGGCACGGGGCGTCATCCTCTGCACCCTGGCCGCGGCCGGGATCCCGATCGCGGAGTACACGCCGAACGAGATCAAGGAATCGATCGCCGGCTACGGCGGGGCGACCAAGCGCCAGGTGCTCCGGATGTGCGGGGCGCTGCTCGGCGTCGAACAGATCCCCGGGCCGGATGACACCGCCGACGCCTGCGCCGCCGCCATCTGCCACCACCACCGAGCCGGGCTCCAGCCCCAGGTCGCGCCGGCGCCGACGTCCCGGGTGAGTCCGGCGCTGGAGCTCGCCATCGCCGCCGCCCGCGAGCGGACGGGCGGCGCTCCGACGCGCCGGCCCACCCCGCGAGCCGGCGCAGGCACCCCGGTCGGGCGCCGGTGATCGCCCGGCTGCGCGGCCGTGTGGTGGTCGCCGACGCGGACCAGGTGGTCCTGGAGGCGGGCGGGGTCGGCTACCAGGTCAACTGCCACCTCCGGACCCTCGCCGCCCTCCACGAGATGGGCGATGGTGAGGTGACCCTCCACATCCACACGTCGGTGAGCGACGACGCCATCCGCCTCTACGGTTTCCTGGGACGCGACGAGCTGCGCCTCTTCCGCCTCCTCATCGGCGTCGAGCGCATCGGGCCCAAGGCCGCGCTCTCGATCCTCGGCCGGGCTGAGCTGCCCACCATGGTGCGGGCCATCCGGGACGGCGACGTCGCCCTGGTGGCGACCGTGCCGGGCGTGGGACGACGCACGGCCGAACGGGTCGTGCTGGAGCTGAGCGACCGCCTCGGCGACCTCGCCCTGACCCTGGACACGGCGGCCCCGACGGCCGCCGCCCAGGCGGTGGAGGCCGCCGTGGCCGGGCTGGTCGGTCTCGGCTACCGCGAGGCGGAGGCGCGCCCGGCGGTGCGGGCCGCCCTCGCGGCCGCGGGGGAGGCCGACGGCGACGTCACCGCCCTGGTCGGCCGTGCACTGCGGCTGCTGGACGTCGGGGCGGCGACGTGAGCGACAGCCGCGTGGTCAGCCCCGGCGAGCTCGACGAGGAGCGGGCGGCCGACTCCGTCCTCCGCCCCCGGCGGCTCGAGGACTTCGTGGGCCAGCCGACGATCCGCGAGCAGGTGCGCATCCTGATCGAGGCGGCCAGCGCGCGCTCCGAGCCGGTCGACCACGTCCTCCTCTACGGCCCCCCCGGTCTCGGCAAGACCACCCTGGCTCAGATCATCGCGACCGAGATGGGCGTCCAGGCCCGGCTCACCAGCGGGCCGGCGCTGGAGCACCAGGGGATGCTGGCCTCGATCCTCACCGCCCTCGAGGAGCGCGACGTCTTCTTCATCGACGAGATCCATCGCCTCAACCGGGCCGTGGAGGAGGCTCTCTACCCGGCCATGGAGGACCTCGCCTTCGACTTCGTGGCGGGCAAGGGGGCGGGGGCCCAGACGCTCCGATTGAGCCTCAAGCCGTTCACCGTGATCGGGGCGACCACGCGGGCGGGAGCCCTGGGCGGCCCGCTCCGCGACCGCTTCGGGGTGACCTTCCGGCTCGACTACTACGGGGCCGAGGAGCTGACCGCGATCATCCTCCGCTCGGCGCGGCTGCTCGGGGTGGAGATCACCCCGGCGGGGGCGAGCCTGCTGGCCGGGCGCGCCCGCGGCACCCCTCGGGTCGCCAACCGGCTGCTCCGGCGCGCCCGCGACTACGCCCAGGTGCGCGCCGGCGGGAGCATCGACGAGGAGGTGGCCGCGGCCGCCCTCGCCATCCTCGGCATCGACGGGCTGGGGCTCGACGAGATGGACCGGCGGGTGATCGAGACGCTCTGCGGTGCCCTCTCCGGGCATCCCTCGGGGGTCCAGACCATCGCCGTCTCGGTCCAGGAGGAGCCCGAGACCATCGAGGACGTCGTCGAGCCCTACCTGATCCGGCTCGGGCTGGTGGTCCGCACCCCGCGTGGCCGGCTGGCCACCGCGGCCGCCTACCGCCATCTGGGACGCACGCCGCCGCCGGGCGCCCCGGGTGCGGGAGGAGGGGGCCAGGAGGTCCTCTTCGGGGCGTGAGCGGGCGGTCCGGGACATGACCTGCGCCTCCCCCGGCGAGCTCGACGCCTCGCCCGGCACCCCCTTTCACGAACTCCGCGCCGAGAGCGATGACCCGCTCGGCTACACTTCGCCGTCGTGAACTGGCTGCGGGTGACCAAGTGGAAGGTGGCGACGATCTTCGTCGTCCTGATCGTCGCCGTCGTGGTCGACGTCTTCAACCCGAACGTCTTCGGCTACGACATCACCCTGCACAAGGGGCTGGACATCGTGGGCGGCTCGGAGCTGACCATCGCCATCTGCCAGGGGCCCAACAAGCCGGTGGACGCCGACCCGACCTGCCGTTCCGGGCCCCGGAACGGGATCTCGATCACCCAGGCCCAGACCGACACCATCCCGGTGCTGCAGAACCGGGTCAACTCCCTGGGCGTCTCGGAGGCCAGCGTCCAGCCGGTCGGCAGCGACCAGATCTCGATCGAGCTGCCCGGGGTCTCGCTGGCCAAGGCTGACAGCATCCTCGGCACCACCGCCCTGATCCACTTCGCCGCCGCGGCGTCCGGGGCCCCGCCTGCCGCCGCCGCCAAGAGCTCCGACTACTGCATCCAGAACCCGACTGACGGGTTCTGCGTGGACCAGGATGACCTCTTCCAGCCCTCGCAGCTGAGCCAGACGCAGTTCTACCCGTCCGGGTACCACTGGAAGATCGACAACAACCTGCCGGCCGGGGACATCGTCAGCTCCGCGCTGGGCACCGACTCGAGCGGCAACCCGGCCGTCGACATCACCTTCAACTCGGCCGGTGGCAACGAGTGGAACAAGATCACGAGCGCCGCCTTCACGGTCTACAACGACAACGGCTGCTCCAGCGGCGCCGCCTGCCCGGCCCCCTCCATGGTCGCGATCTTCCTGGACAACCAGGTGATCAGCGCACCGGTGGTGGAGGGAGCCTCCAGCACCAGCACTCAGATCACCGGGCTGAGCCTGGCCGAGGCGCAGTCGCTGCAGTCGCAGATCAACTCGGGGGCGCTCCCGGCCGAGATCGGCGTGGTCGAGCACGACACGGTGGGGGCGACCCTCGGCTCCCAGACCGTCACCGCCACCCTTCTCGCCGGGGCCGTGGGGCTTCTGATCGTGATCCTCTTCATGATCGGCTACTACCGCTTCCCGGGCGTCCTGGCGAGCATCGCCCTGATCCTCTACAGCATCATGAACCTGGCCGCCTACAAGATCCTCGGGGTCACGGTGAGCCTGGCCGGGCTGGCCGGCTTCGTGTTATCGGTGGGGATGGCCGTCGACGCCAACGTGCTGATCTTTGAACGCACGCGCGACGAGCTGCGCCATGGGCGGTCGGTGGGCGCCTCCATCGAGCTGGGGTTCCGGCGTGCCTTCCCGGCCATCCGCGACAGCAACATCTCGACCGAGATCGTCTGCGTCATCCTCGCCGTCTTCGGCTCGGACATCGTCAAGGGTTTCGCCATCACCCTCGGCATCGGGGTCGCGATCAGCTTCTTCAGCGCGGTCCTGATCACCCAGTCCCTGCTCGGCGTGATGCTGCGCTGGAAGGTCGGGAGAAACCCCAGCCTCTACACCGAGATCCATCCCGAGTACCAGGAGCAGCACCGGACCGGTCGCTTCGACATCGTCCGCAACCGCAACTGGTTCTTCCTCGCCTCGCTCGCCATCATCATCCCCGGCATCGTCGCCATCATCGGCTGGGGGTTCCGGCTGGGCATCGACTTCGCGGGCGGCGACCAGATCCAGGCGGCCTACATGACCCCGGTGACCTCGGCGCAGCTGGTGAGCACCGTCAACAAGGCCGTGCCCGGGCTGCAGCCGACCGTCCAGAGCTTCGGCAAGAACTCTTCCGGCCACGACGTCTACCTGATCCAGACCCTCCCCACCGGCGAGGTGGAGACCATCTACAACGCCCTGGACGCCGCCTACCACTTCCAGCCGGGCCAGGAGAGCGTCAACACCGTCGGTCAGACCATCGCCAGCAGCGCGGTGAGCCAGGCCGTCCTGCTGGTGCTCGCCTCCTCGCTGATGATCGCCTTCTACCTGGCCTACCAGTTCGGCAAGCAGCGCCAGGTCAACCGCTGGCGGTTCGCCGCGTGCACCTTCTTCAAGCTTCTCCACGACATCTTCGTGCTGGCCGGGATCTGGGCGATCCTCGGGCACTTCAGCTCGCTGGGCCAGGTCGACAACTACTTCATCACCGCCGTGCTGACCGGCGTGGCCTTCTCCATCCACGACACCATCGTGGTGTTCGACAGGATCCGGGAGAACCTCCGGGTCGGGCCGCGCTTCACCTTCGATCAGATCGTCAACCTCTCGACGGTGCAGACCATGGCCCGCTCGCTCAACACCTCGCTGACCGTCGTCTTCGTGCTGCTCGCCCTGGTGCTCTTCGGGGGGGCATCGATCCAGGGCTTCGTCCTGGCCCTTCTGATCGGCATCATCACCGGCACCTACAGCTCGATCTTCAACGCGTCGACCCTCCTGGTCGCCTGGAACAAGGCGCGCCCGGAGAAGACCGCCGGACGCCCCCAGCGCGGCGTCGTGGCCCGGCCGGTGCGCGCCAGCTGACGAGCGGCACCTCCGTCCCGGTCACGCTCGGGGGATGGCCCCACCGGATACGATCGTCGCACCCGTGTCGATGAGCCGCCCCGACGTCGCCGCCCTCGCCGACCTGCTCCGCCCCGCCCTCCAGCAGTCCGGGGTCGAGCTGGTCGAGGTGCAGTGGAAGGGGAGCGGCCCGGGGAGCCTGCTCCGCCTGGTGGTCGACCGGCCCGGTGGGGTGGGCCTCGACGACTGCGAGCGGGCTTCGCTCACCGCCAGTGCCATTCTCGACGCCTACGACCCGATCGAGACCCGGTACTCGCTGGAGGTCTCCTCCCCGGGGGCGGAGCGTCCGATCCGGACCGACGAGGAGTGGCGAGCCGCCCTCGGCCGCCGGGTGCACCTCCGCATCCGGAGCGGCGACGCCGAGCGCGTCGTGGAGGGCCGGCTGATCGCGGCCGGCGGGCCCACCGTGGAGGTGGAGGCGCGCACCGGCCGAGGCCGGCCCCAACCCGTGACCGTCGAGGCGGCGGACATCCTCTCGGCGCGGACCGCCGTGGACATCTGATGCCGGGTCGAGGCCGCCCGCCCGCCTTCCACCCCGGTGACGGCGGGATCCTGGAGGCGGTCGCCGAGCTCGCTGCCAGCGCCGGCATCAGCGAGGACGAGCTGACCGAGATCGTCGGCCGGGCCATCGTCGAGACCTATCGGCGGCTGGTCGTCGACGACCCCGGGCTCACCGCCCGGGTCGACTTCCGCCTGGGCGTCCACGACGTGCTCCGCCCCGACCCCGCGGGTGGGGAGACGGTGATGGCGCCGCTCACCGGCGACGCCGCCCGCCAGGCGGCCCAGGCCGTCCGCGGCGCGGTCCTGGATCGGCTCCGCAACGCCGGGGCGGATCGGGTCATCAGCGAGGCCACCACCCACCGCGGCGAGCTCATCGACGCCATCGTGGAGAGCCCGGCGGGTGGCAGCTGGTACCTCCGAGCCGGGGAGACGACGGTGGTGCTGCCCCCGGAGGAGCAGGCGATGGGCGAGGAGCTCGCGCCACGCCAGCACCTCAAGGTGGTCATCCTCGAGGGCCGGCGGCGCGCCCGCGACGCGGTGGTGGTCGCCTCACGCTCCCATCCCCAGCTCGTCCGGCTGCTCCTCGAGCAGGAGGTCCCCGAGCTGGGACGGGGGCAGATCACCATCCGCGCCATCGCCCGGGAGGCCGGCCGCCGCACCAAGGTGGCGGTGGAGGCGATCGATCCCGACATCGACCCCCAGGGGGCATGCATCGGGCCCCACGGCATGCGGCACCGCGCCATCACCTCCCAGCTCGGCGCCGAGCAGCTGCAGGTGGTTCGCTTCGACCCCGATCCCGCCCGCTACGTGGCCAACGCGCTGATCCCGGCGCCGGTGCTGGGGGTCGAGCTGGACGTGGAGACACGGACCGCCCACGTGACCGTCGACCCCGCCAAGCTCTCCCTCGCCATCGGCCGGGGAGGGGAGAACGCACGCCTCGCGGCCCGCCTCACAGGGTGGCGCATCGACATCACGGCCACGGAGCCGGCCGCGGAGGCGCCGGCGGAAGAGCCGTCGTGAGCGCGCCGGAGGGTGCGGACGGGGCGAACGCGGCAGATGGAGCTTCCCTGCGCACCTGCGTGGGGTGCCGGCGCCGGCGCCCGCGCCCTGAGCTGGTCCGTCTGGTCGCAGGGGCATCCGGAGCGGTTATCCTGGACATCCCCGCCCGCGCGCCCGGACGCGGCGCCTATCTCTGCCGGGATTCGGGCATGGACTGCCTGCGGGTCGCCCTGCGGCGCCGCAGTCTGAGCCGATCCCTGCGGGTGGGGGAGAATGTCATCGACCCCGAGACACTGGGTCATCAGCTCAGCGAGCTCGCCGAGGAGGAATCACCGTCGCCACCATGAAGAAGATCAGACTGCCGGCCAGCGTCACGGTCAAGGAGCTGGCCGAGCGGCTCGGCGTGCCCGGTGCCCAGGTGATCACCTACCTGATGCAGAACGGCGTCATGGCCGCCCTCAACCAGTCGGTCGACTTCGACACGGCCGCCCTGGCCGCCGACAACTTCGGCTTCGAGGCCGAGTCGGAGGAGGCCCTCGCCAACGAGGCGGCGGCCCCGGGCGCCCCCGGTAGCCCGTTGCGGCCCCGCAACCCTCTCCTCGACCTCTCCGGCGAGGACCCGGCCAAGCTGGTTGCCCGTCCGCCGGTGGTCGCCGTCCTCGGGCACGTCGACCACGGCAAGACCTCGATCCTCGACAAGATCCGGACCACCAGCGTGGCCGCGGGCGAGGCGGGCGGCATCACCCAGCGGATCGGCGCCTACCAGGTGGAGCGCCAGGGCCGGCTGATCACCTTCATCGACACCCCCGGCCATGAGGCATTCAGCGCCATGCGGGCGCGCGGAGCGGACGTCACCGACATCGCGATCCTGGTGGTCGCCGCCGACGACGGCGTGATGCCCCAGACCGAGGAGGCGATCCACCACATCCGGAGCGCCGGGGTGCCGCTGGTCGTCGCCATCAACAAGGCGGACAAGGACGGGGCCAACCCGGACCGCGTCCTCCAGCAGCTCGCCGAGCACCAGGTCGTCCCCGAGAGCTACGGCGGCGACGTGCCCACGGTGCAGACCAGCGCGGTGACCGGCCAGGGGATCGAGGACCTCCTCGACACCATCCTGCTGGTCAGCGACGTGGTGAGCCCACCCCGGGCAAACCCGAACCGGCTGGCGGTCGGCACCGTCATCGACTCCGAGCTGGAGCGGGGGAGGGGCCCGGTGGCCACCGTCCTGGTCCAGAACGGCACCCTCCGCATCGGTGACAACGTGGTCGTGGGTCGCGTCTACGGCAAGATCCGGGCGCTCACCGACGACGCCGGCCACCGCGTCAAGGAGGCGGGGCCGAGCAAGCCGGTCCTGATCAGCGGCCTGACGGACGTCGCCACCGCGGGCGACGTCCTCCAGGTGATGGAGACCGAGAAGGCTGCGCGGGCCCTGGCCGAGCTGCGCGCCAATGAGCAGCGGGCACGGGTCGCCCAGCCGGTCCGCCGGATCACCCTCTCCGACTTCGCGGCGGTGCAGGGCGAGACCAAGACCATGACCCTGGTGCTCAAGGCCGAGGCCAACGGTTCCCTCGAGGCCCTGCGCAGCCAGGTCACCGGGCTCGAGGACCCCAACGTGACCATCAAGGTGGTCGGCGAGGGCGTGGGGGCGGTGGGGGAGTCGGACGTCAACCTCGCCGCGGTCTCCGGCGCCATCGTGATCGGCTTCAACGTCAGGCCCGACGACCGCGCCAAGGCGGCCGCCGAGGAGCTCGGGGTCGACATCCGCTTCTACGACGTCGTCTACCAGGTCACCGACGACATCGAGAGATCCATCAAGGGGATGTACGAGCCCACCCTCATCGAGGTCTTCCAGGGCCGGGCCGAGGTCCGCCGGGTCTTCATGGTCGACGGCAAGCCGGCCATCGCCGGTTGCCAGGTGGTCGACGGCCGGATCACCCGCGCCGCCACCTGCACCGTCCGCCGCGACGGCCGCGAGGTGGGCCGCGGCAAGATCGACGCCCTCAAGCGGTTCCGCGACGACGTGCGCGAGGTCGCGCGC
>Ga0181529_10005431_pt1 | contig 13381 bp, 8 predicted proteins | sample PEATcosm2014_Bin_36_FD_119763 | JGI IMG/M metagenome (GOLD analysis project Ga0181529, IMG submission 119763) | Peatland microbial communities from MTU Mesocosm Facility, Houghton, MI, USA - PEATcosm2014_Bin10_30_metaG | ecosystem: Environmental > Terrestrial > Soil > Wetlands > Peat | place... | reverse complement strand
CGACTTTACCCGCTCATCTATTCGCCTGCGAAGAGGTTCGGGCCGAGTTGGAGCTCGGAGAGCATTTGTCTTACCGAATCGTGAAACGCGCTGGTCTCGCGCCCGAGATCATACGCCTGGACGTGAGCATCGTGCTCCAGCCACTCCTTGAGGGACGCCTCTCCGTTCAATCCACCGGGCGAAGCGAGATAGCCGACAATGAGAGACACGTTCTCGTTTGATTCCTGTATGCTCCTCAGTTTGCTGGAGAGTGCATAGGCATCGGTTTCCGCAGTGCTAGCCGCCAGGTTTACTGCTTCAATAACAACCGCTTTGTCGGCGTCCGACGCGTACCGGAGGACAGAAATGGGCCGGTCCCGATAGCCACGGACTGTGTGGCCGGACGCCATCCTGGGCGCAAGCCGGTCGAGCGCTTTCGTGACGGCGCCGTCAACTCGGGCAGTGCGTGCAGCCGGCCGGACTTTCGGCTTTACGATGGCTTCGTACAACCCCTCCAGTTCCTCGTCAGGTCGGCTGCAGTCGATCGGCCTGACGGGCCCGATTCGAACGCGGAACTGCATGAGCTTCCTCACTTGTTCCCACCACCCTTCGCTCAGCGCGCGGGGACTCTCGTGAGCATACGGCAAGCCGCCTGCCCTGAGCCAGGTATCAATCTTCGACAGCGCCAACTCGATCGACGGCATGGCACTTGCCAGAGGCACCTCGCTTATGCGTTCGCCCTCACACGGAATCCGCTTGTGGAGCTCACCACGATCCGTGTCCGACAGTATTACTCCGACCGGTACGGAGACATCTCGGTCTTCGTCGACCAGGTATCGTATGGTTGTGTAGTTATAGGAGCGAGCGGTACTTGTTGAACTCACTGTACAGGCCCTCCATCTCTTTAAGACGACAAATGTCTCCCAGCCGCTCTGCGCGGCTCACCAGGCAATCAACCAGGTTTGCTGGGGCAACGCCGGATTCGCTCCACCAGGCCGCCGGGACGTGTGCGATCATCGCATCCAGGTTCTTTGACGCGGTCTTGATCGCATCGATCGTTCCGGCCAGAACGGAAGATCCATGTTCGGCTATGGTGCGCTGAACCATGTCCCACAGATTATAGTGTTGGCTTTTGTAATTAGCCGGACCATGCCTGCCGCACTCTTTGAAAGCTTCACCGGCGGCGAACCTACCCGCTCCAAGAAACAGGTCGCTCTGATCCGCCGCCAGCAGGCTGAATCGGCCATCGGAGCGTTTCAACAGTCTGAGATTGCCTTCATTCTCACGGTCGATGTTGAGCGTCCACGAATCGAAAACCCAAATAGCGACCAGTTCTTGTGGCTCTGCCATCTGTTCCCACTGCGTCGGCGGCCCGGAGTCCGTGTCTATGTCGAACTTCGTTCCGAAGTGCAGCCCCTCCGCGACTCCATAGTCGAGCGTCCCCGGCTCTGCGTAGGAGCGCGCCAAATCCGATGAGATGTCGATCAATGCTGCTTCAAATGTTCGTATGCCAACGGATTGGAGTAGACAGTGGCCGATGACCTCGCTAATCGCCATTGCCGCAGACTCGGGCGTCCCCCGCCGGAATTTAATAGCATACCGCATGCCCGGCGCATCGCTGTGGTCCGATTGCTTCGTACACAAGATCTTGCGCGGCTCCCACCGCGTATCCTCGACAATTGCGCCGGCATCGCTGTAACCATAGACTGTGGGTAGCGGTTCCAAACGCTTCGTGCCTCCTCCGTCATCGGCGCGGGCTGGCAGCGCATCGCGGCCCGCGCAGGGCGCTCGCGACTACCGGAACGGATTTGCGCCCACGGTCCATAGGTCAATACGTCGCACCGTCTGGCATCAATTCAATCACGGGTCGGTACGCGCTCGAGTTATCTCCATCAGTTGATTGGTAGGTAGACGTATATTCCAAGCACGTCGGGCGGGAGCTGCGGCTCGATCCGCTGCTGGACGCCCTGGAGGCGCGAGGCCGAACGGACCCGCTTGTGAGCTGCAAGAAGCTCCTCGCCGCGCTCGGCTGCAACGCGCCCAAGGTGCGGTCCGAGCGCGCCTGCGCCATCCACGACCCGGTGGATGAAGGTCGCCGCCTGGTCGGCGTGAATATTCCCGGCGGGCGTCGCGTCGAGCAGGGCTTCGGCGGTGCCGACCGGGAGCCAGACCGCGTTCTCCGGAACGCCCTCAAACGCAAGCAGCACGAGGTCTTCGGCCAGCAGCGCCCGCTCCGTACCTGCCTGCCTGGTGACGATGTGGAACCGGTACCGAACCAGAAGAACCGTGGTGCGGGTCTTCACCGCGTCCGTCCGGATGGCGCCGCACCGGCGCGCCGGCCCCTCGCCGTGCGGGTCGAGCGCCGTGTCCATCGCGTATGTGGCGATGCCCTCGACGACCGGGTGCGTCCGGCTGAGGTATTGAACGCCATCCGACACCGGCAGAGCGAACCGGGCGCGGAATCTGCCGGACTCCCCGATCGCATCCTTCACCGCTTGCCTCACGCCCGACAGATCGATCTCGACCGTATCCGTTCCCGACACCGTCGCGCCCACGGCTCGCAGCGCGTCCCGCGTGAAGCGCGCCACCTCGACGCCCGACCCGATCGCGTGGTTGACCGCCGTTAGCTCCCCGGCGACCTCGTCGGCCTTGATCGTCTCCTGCGCGAACATCGTCCGGGACCGCTTCTCGCGCTCGCCTGCGGCATCCCACTCCGTATGCAGGGTGTCGCGTTCCTCGCGGAACAGGTCGTCGAAGGCGAGATTGAGCTGGCCGGTATCGGATCGTGCGCTCTCGCCGCGCAGCAGCAGCCCCTCGAAGATGGCTTCGATCACCTGATCAGAATTGACCGGAACCGGGACCGAGATCCCGAGCGAGCTGCGGATCTTCTTGTGCTTGCGCAGGAGCACGTCCAGCACGATGCCGTCTATCTGGTTATCGAGGCCGTAGTAGGTCAGTATCCGGACCGTCTTCTTCGGCTGCCCATATCGGTCCACCCGGCCCTCACGTTGCTCATGCCGCGTCGGGTTCCACGAGAGATCGTAATGGACGACCGCGTCGAAGTACTCCTGCAGGTTGATGCCCTCGCTCAGGCAGTCGGTGCAGACCAGAACGTGCTTCTCCGCTGCGGCAAGCTGCGCCACGCGCTCCTCCCGCTCGGCCGGCGGCAGCGTGCCGGTAACCGCCGCGACCTCGACGGCCTTCGGCAGCTTCTCCGCGAGAGCCTTGGCGACGTACTCGGCCGTGGCGATGAATCGGCAGAACACGATGGGCCGATGGCCGCCGGCCACCAGGGACTTGACCAGCGTTATGGCCTTCTGCAGCTTCGCATCCTGGGCGCCTGCAAGCTGATCCGCCTCTCGTGCCATCTCCTGCAGACGGCGCTTTGAGCGGCTCGCCTCATCATCCGGCTCGTCCGGATCGGCTCCCTGCGTGACATCCACGCCCTCGGCCGATTCCTCGGCCATCTGGTCGAACAGCGTCTGCCTGGCCCGCTCCTCCGCCTCGGCGCTGTCCGCCTCGTCGGCGTTCTTGGCCCGAGTCCGCATCGTCTCCGCAGCGGCGACGGGGCTCGATGCAAGCGATTGCAGCAGCGCCAGAGCGGACCACCACCGGACACGCTGCCGGTGCCGTCCGCCGGACTCGTCCATGACGCTCTCCCGGGCGTATTTCAATACCCGATCGAAAAGTCGTCGGTACGGCTCCGAGAGCTTGTATGTCTCCTCAGCCTCTTCCCGGCCGGGAAATGGCGTATCGGTCTGGAGATAGTGGCTGATATCTGCCCGGCGCCGCTGTACAAGATGGGCCGCGAGCCGGCGCCGGAGGGCCTCATTCGCCGCGCCGGTCATGTCCTCCGGTAGCTGTGAGAAGGCCGGATCCACGAGCCCGAGGAGCGATCGGAAGGCCGCCTCGTTGCCGCTGTGAGGCGTCGCGGTCACCAGGATCATGTGCCGGCTGCTCTTCTCCGCCAGGCCCGTCACCAACTGGTGCCTCTGGTGCCGCCCTCCCCGGCCGACGCCGCCCCAGGCGCACGTGTGGGCCTCGTCTACGACGACTAGCTCAGGGCAGCTCCGCAGAAACTCGTCGCGCCGCCGGTCCGACTTGATGAAGTCCGTAGAAACGACGACGAACGGGTAGACATCGAACAGGGACTGGCCCAGCCGGCAGTTCCGCTCCAGTCGGCTCGCCGTGCTGGAGAGCACCAACTCGGCGTCGATGTGGAACTTCTCCTTCAGCTCACGCTGCCACTGCTCGGCAAGCTGCGGGAGGCAGAGCACCGCGAGCCGCGTCACCTCGCCCCGGTCGAGCAGCTCCTTGGCGATCAGGCAGGCCTCTATGGTCTTCCCGATGCCGACATCGTCCGCGATCAGCAGCCGGACTGGATCGAGCTTCAGCGCCATGAGGAGCGGCACAAGCTGATACGGCCTGGGCTCGACTGCGATCCCGGCAAACGACCGAAATGGTCCTGCGCTTGACCGGAAGCCCAACCGCACGGCATCACGCAACAGCCGGCACGAATGGTGGTCGCCGCACTGCCGGGGATCGGGCAGATCGAACTGGGCCGGCCGCACCATCTCGAGCGGAAGATAGATGCCGGTCACCTCGTCTTCCGTCCCGCCGAGCGGGCGCAGTATCAGCAGATCCTGCTCGGATTCCGGCAGAACCACCCACTCCCGGCCGCGCGCCTTCACCAGCGATCCCACCGCGAAACTCATGCTGCCATCCCCTCGCTATCCTTCGATCCTGCCGTGGTTCGTAACGGCGATCATTCGCGACCGCACGGGTCCGCCGGCGCGCCGGCTGATCACGTAACTCAGTCCCTGGTCAGCGACCTCGTTGCCGGATTCAAGGGACTGCGACTCCAGGAAGCACATCTCGGCACGGTCTAATTCCCCGGTATCGGCCAGAATCCAGCCCAGTGCCCGCAGCGCAGCAGCGCGGTATTCGACCGGCGCGGACTCGCCCAACCCGAACACCTTCTCGTACAGGCGCGTCGCACCGGACAAGTCGCCAACCTCGCTGCATACAAGGGCCCGTTCAAGCAGCATGCGAGGGTCATCCGGTTCCAGCCGAAGTCCCACGTCCAGCCACTTTCCCGCCTCCGCAATCTGTCCTTGCTCGATGTACAGAAACGCGAGGTAGTAGCACGCCCGCGGATACGCATTGCGCAACGCGAGCATTGGCCTCGGGTCTCCGCTCGCCGTGTGCCGATCCGCCATCATGCTGAAGTCGTCCACGCCCCATGACTTGACATATATCGCGTCCGCTGTCTCCACGATGGACTGGTAATTGCCGGGCGCGCGCTGCGCCACCTTGAGCAGAACACGCTCAGCGGTAGAGAAGTCGGAGTCCTCCATCGCCTCCAGCGCGATATCGACTCGCTGGGCGTCCTGGTCTTCCTGGTCGGACACGATACCCGGCAGCATCTCTTCACGTCCTATCACAAGACCCGGCCGAAGATGGACGGGAACCTGGCCGCGACCTGTGCCCAGTCGTCTGCGTGGTGGAAGCGGATGACTACGTATCCGTCATTCTCCATCCGCTCGCTGACGCCGACATCGCGCTTATGCCGGTCGGGGTAGTCATGGTATGGGCCGTCGACGTAGATCGCAGCCATCGTGCCTTCCGATCGGTACACGAAGTCCGGCCGGGTCGAGTACTCCGCCAACAGCACCTGTGCCGAGCTCGGAAGATGGAGGTTGTGAGCTTCCAAGAATGCCAGCCACTGCTTCTCGAGGGCCGACTCAGCGAACTGCATCAGGAACGCAAGCTGCTCGCTGCGGGTCCGTGCCGTCGGCGACGCCGCTATACTGGCGTTTCGACAGGCAAGCAGAAACTCCTTGACGGTATGGCGATCCAGCTCGAGATGGTCCCGCTGGTTGCCGTATGTCATCAGGCAGTCGTAGCAGGCCGCCTCGCAGTCCTCTTTCGAGAACGGCGCCTTGTGCTTGTCCACGCCGGTGTCCGGATCGAAGTGGCAGGTGTCGAGCGCCGCGCGCGCTACCCGGCCCAGGGCGTCGGTGTCGTCGATCAGGCGCCGCAGGACGCCTGCGCCACCCTCCGAAGCCTCGTAAAGGAGGACGTGCCGGCGGTCGGCCTCGCTCGGCAGCGGCTCCGCGGCGATTTCGGAGTCTTCGAGTTGGAACTCGGCCTGGATGCCCCGCTTGAGAGCCGACATCAGCGACGCGATGCCGGACGATTCCATCTGCGGTATCGGCGTAAGGAGGAGGCAGTTGCGCCGATCCTCCACGTACGGAATCACCTTCCGCACCTTGGGCGACATAGGATCGTCCGGTCCGTCGCCCGGGTCCAGCTCGTTACGCTTCCAGTAACCACGCTCGACATCCAGAACGAACCCACGATCTTCCTTCGCCTTGCGACGCCGCCACCCGAAGTTGATGCGCCGGAGCGTCGCCGCAGGTCCATAGACCAGTGCAGCGATCGGGTCTGCGCCCACGCTCACGGTCGCTGTGCGGCATGCTGGCCCGGCGCCGTAGTCCGCGAATCGAACGCCTGTGACGATCTCGTAGCCCTGCCGGCGCCTCTCTTCCTCATCGCTGCTGATCCGCTCGCGCCGGCGTGTGGAGACGTTCTGCAGCCGGAACAAACCCGTCAGAGCCGGATGCAGCTCCTCGTCACACCGCTCGCACCTGTCGAACGAATTCCCGTTCGTGATCGGATGGAGATATCCGCACGCGGGACAGAGCTTCGCCTGCCGGGAGAACACGTCTTGTTCGTCTGCGTCCTTGACCGGGAGGATGGCCTTGTTGATCTCGTAACGGGCGCCTTCGTGGTAGATGATGGCGCGCGGACCGAACTCGCTTATCGCAAGGAAGCGCGGCCGGGAGACAAACTCGTCGCGTTGTCGCGAGCTTCGCGCCGGGATGTAGGCCGACAGGGGCAGACGCGGGAAGTTGTAGCCCGGCAGGAAGCCCTCGCTCGCAAAGTATCGGTAGCTATAAAAGTCCGACTGGCCGATCGCGTCGACCTCCGTCAGCAGCCTGAGCTGCTCTTCCGCCTCCGAACGCAGCCGCTTCGCCTGGACCTTCTCCGCCGATGAGCGGGAATGGTCTATCACGATCCGGTTCTGGATCTCCTGCTGGTTCGTGGCTGCCAGGTACAGCCCGCGCCACCGATTGCAGGCCTCGTCGAAGCTGTGACCTACGTGGTGCAGCGTGCTTTCGAGCCACTCGGGGCGAAACCAGTCCGTGGCCTCCAGTTGGGCCCGGAAGGTCTGCAGCACCCGGTCCGCCCGATCCCGGGCTCGCGATCGTGTCTCCAGCATGTCCACATCGTGCTGCCTGGTCGCCAGGAGCGGCAGTTTGGGCATCTGGCCGAGGTCGAGGAGCTCCTTCAGGGACTTGCCGAGGGACATCCCGGACTCTGCTAGCCAGATAGCGTGAACGTGGGCGCGGACCAGGTCCTCGTTGGCGAGATCCAGCCGGGGAGGTGCGACGGCGCCGGCGACCATCCTCTCCGGGCGTTTGAAGAAGTACTGGTCGTGGGGGCTGCCCGTGGTGCAGTACGAGAAGACGAGCGCGGGCTGGCCGCTGCGCCCGGCCCGGCCGCTCCGCTGGGCGTAGTTCGCGGGCGTCGGCGGGATGTTGCGCAGGTTGACGACGTTCAGGCGCGCGATGTCGACCCCAAGCTCCATGGTCGGCGAGCAGTAGAGGATCGGCAGCTGACCTTTGCGGAAAGCCTCCTCTCGAATCTGGCGCTGCTCGTTCGGCACCTGCGCCGTATGCTCGCGGGCTTCCAGCCCCTGAAGGTCGGCTGCGGCCTCGCGATAGAATCCAACGAAGAACGGATTGGTTCGGCCGCCCTCCTCCGATCGGTTCGGCACGCGGATCGGATCATGGAAGGACGTTATTCCATCGCCCTTGACCCACCTCATCCCGGACGCCTGGACCTGATACCCGGGAGCGCCGTCCGTCGGCGACTCGATGACCTGGTCCACCAGGCCGGCCACCCTGAGCGCCTTGAGGATCTGAGGGATGATCGCGCCGATCTCGTCGGTCTTGAGCGTCGCCGAGTAGTCCGGGAACGTGGTCGTCCGGCGCAGGTATCGGCCGAACCCGCCCAGCGGCGACACGTATATGTTCTCACGCCGCTCTCCAGCAAGCTGCCGGCGCGGAAAGACGATGGAGGATGAGACGAACTGCTCGTTCTCGTCGAACGACCAGGGCTCGCAGAGGTATTGGCCGCTCTGTTGCTGGAGCCTCTCGTGATAGGTGGGGTCCAGGTAGTCGACCTTGAGGGCCAGTTCACGCCGCATGAAGTCGAGCAGGGTCCTCGCGATCCGCGACCGCGTCTCCGGTCTCGCCGTAACAAGTGCGCTGTGGCACTCCTGCCACTCCTCCTCGGCTGCGCACAGGTCATCCAGCGAGTTGTAGTGGATCTCCAGCAGGCCGCACTGCTCCAGGTTGGGCGACGTAACGCGCCAGCCGCGTTTGAGGTCACGGTACACGCGGTAGGCGAGCACGTTGCGGAAAGCCCTTTGCCCATCGGCAAGGCCCTGGAACTTCAGCTCCGGATTGCTGAGGTAGAGGTGCTTCGGCAGAGCAAGCGAATCGAACACCCGCTGCGATAGGTCCTCATAGCCGATCCCGGCCGGCCCGGCCTGCTCCACGGCCCGGTACAGTGCCGACCGAATCAGGGCGATCTCTATGAAGTCGTTGAAGTGACCCGCCTGCAGCGAGGCGTCCTGCCTGTTGTCGGTAAAGCTCAACAGCTTCCTTGCGTCCACTGCGAGATTGGGGTCAGCCCGAAGCTGACGTATTGCCGAGAGGCTGAGGAGCGTCGTCGCGGTGCTCCTGCCCTCCGAGCTGAGCGAGGAGAGCTTCGCGAAGTCGTCCTTCGTCGTCGCCGCATAGGAAACACGGCAGTGCAGGCAGAAGGGGAACGGCGCGGAGATGAAGTGGACCGTTCTTGCGGCGCCCGCTTCGGTTCCGCGCGGATTCACACGCACGGAGCGAGGCAGAGAATCGCGCCTGTCCTTGCGCACGCAGGTCTGCCCGTCATGTACGTCGAGCCAGTCGTCGGGCAGACGCTCCATCTCCGCGCCACTGTCACCGGGCCAGGGCGCGGTGGAGCTCAGGTGCAAGAAGCCCGGCACGCTCTCGTCCGAGCGGTATTGGTCGGACAGCTCTCGGCCCACATACTGCACGTCTCCGGTAAGCGATACGTTCCGGCGGACACAGTAATACTCCTGGCCACACTCCCGGCAGAAGACCAGAGGCAGGAGCACCCGGCTGCGATCATGGGGCACGAACTGCTGGCCGTACACAGTTACGTATCTGTCGGCTTCGTCCTCGAGGGACGCGTAAACCGTGTCGCCGCGGCTGATGAACTGGTGCAGGCGGAATGCGAAGACCGGAAAACCCGTCGATGGGTCGGAAACCGCGTAGCCACCCATGAGGCCGGCTCGGATAGCGGCAGCGCATCGCTCCTCCGGAACACCGATCTTCCCGGCCAACTCCTTTGCCGCTCCTTCGGATCCGGTGATGCTTCTCGGCCTGCTCCGTATGAGCCGGCCAGTCTCGGCGTCAGCCGCGATCCCGAAGGTGCTTTCTATCCAGACGGAGAGCGGATCCGCGACGAACGCGCCATAGTCCGACGGGCATGACGCGCCGGCATCGGCAACGCGAGATGTGAGCGCCTGGCGGTAGACCGGGTCCTCCAGCGATCGTTCCGGCGTCGCCCGGCGAAGTGTCTCGCCGATGACGCTCTCAGGTTCAACGGGCGATCCAAATAGCGTGGATGCCACCGAGGCAACCTCTGTGCGCTGCTCCGCCGGTGTGCCCGGTCCTGCCAACGTGGCCGAAGTCCCGACGCACTGCATGTCGGGCGCCTTCATGGCCTCGCGCACGCGTCGCACCAGGAGCGCGACGTCGGCGCCCTGCCTCCCACGGTATGTATGAAGCTCGTCGAGCACGAGGAAACGCAGCCCACGCGCTCGGGCAATGAGGTTTCGCTCGATGGGCCGGGTCAGGATCAGCTCGAGCATGACGTAGTTGGTGAGGATGATGTCCGGCGGGTTTGCGATGATCTCATCGCGCTCCTGTTCGCCCTCCTGGCCCGTGTACCGCTTGAAAGTCACGGGGCCGCGTTCGCCTGGATAGCCGTTGCAGAGGAACTTCTCCAGTTCCCCGCACTGGCTGTTGGCAAGCGCGTTCATCGGGTAGACGACAATCGCCTGGATGCCCTTGCCCGCCCCTCGCTTCAGGACGTGGTCGACAATGGGGACGATGTATGCCAGGCTCTTGCCGGAGCCGGTGCCCGTGGTGAGAACGTAGTTCTTCCCGGTCTGAGCCCGCTTGACGGCATCCGCCTGATGGCGATGCAGCCGCAGAGGCCGGCCGGCATCGTCGGGGCCATGCTTGTCCACACGGAAGATCTTCGAGCATTCGGGGTGCAGCACGTCCTGTGCCACCAGATCCTCAATGCCCTCGCCGGGCTCGAACGAGGGATTGAGCTGGATGAGCGGCTCTGGCCACAGCGCCCCTTCGCCCAGGCTCTGGTCCACAACGTCCCGGATGCGCTCATCGCGGATGTTGATGAAGCTGGAGATGTAGCTGGAATAGTCGGCGATCAGTCGGTCGCGGAAAGCGAAGATGTCCACGGTATGCCCTCGACGGCGGTTTGAACTGCACTCTCGCTTATATACTCCGCCGGTGAGGCCAAATCCGGAAACGCACGGCAAGAGTTTGTCCGCTAACTCCGCTATTTGACGCAGTAGCTTCTCCGTCCTGCCTCCATCGTCGCAAACCCGTACGTCCGTAGAGCAGCCGACACGTAGCTCCGGCGGTCTGTCCGACATCGTATCCCGGCAATGTGGATAGCTGCAAGTCAGGGCGGGGCATGTCGCAGATCGCGGTAGTGGTGGCGGCCAGCCGGCCCTGAATTAGCCGTCCAATTCGGAGGGCCGCCTATCCGGATAGGGCGCGACGAAGGGCCCGACCTCGGCCGGGATGGAGCCCTTCTTGGCGTGTTGCTTCGATCCTGATCAGAGGGCGGTCAGACTATGTGGGGGCAAGGGGTGTTGGCGGCTTGGCCGATCCGACAAGAACGACCGACTGCGTGTAGCCCTATCTCTCCTGGACTCCAAGGCAGACCTATCTCGAAAACGCCGCATGTATGTCTGGCTGCAACCCACCTACCGCTCCAGCCCGTCGAAGAGTTGCGATAGCGTGACATCCAAAGCCTGAGCGATGGTCACGAGGTTCCTGAGCGAGACGTTTCTCCGGCCACGCTCGATACCGGATATGTACGTGCGATCCAGGTCGCAGCGGAACGCGAACTCCTCCTGGGACGCTCCTGTCGCGCGCCGAAGCTCTCGGACGCGATTCCCGAACCGAACCAGGATATCTTCACCGTTTTGAGCGCCAAGCATGCACCTATCATAAGCCTGTGCATACTATGAATCCACGGACTATAAGTCACACGAGCCGAGATTCTATGCCATACTCTCGTGTATCCGCGCGCGATGTCGGCGTCGACTGGACCGCTCCGGGAGAGCGTGCGGATTCCGCTGAAAGAGCGCACTGACCAGGAAGGTCATCCCAACAGGGCCGCCATCGTTCTTCGATACATGGGTGATCCTGGCGTAGTCGAACCGTTTACGACCGGGTGCGGACCTGAAGGTCGGGCGGGAGGGGACTATGGACTTCGTCTTCCCGGAGCAGCCAGCCGACCGGGACAGACAAGGCAGCGGCGATGGCGAGAAGCTCGTGGTCGGTAACCGCGCGCTCTCCGCGTTCGATTCTCCCTATCGCGAGCCGATCCAGATGGACGCCGTACGGCTCGACGAGTGCGGACAGATACTCCTGCGAGATTGGCGGCGTGAACCGGCTCCTCGCTTCGCGTGTGCGATCTGCGATGCGATTGCGTGGTTGGTCGGGTGGGTTTGATCGTCGGCGGGCGGACACCCGTTGATTCTAAGGCGGCAGGAGTGGTATGATGGTCTTAATAAGACCATGATGCTTTCAGATTCTCATCTGCGCGGGATCTTTACGCGCTATGCACTTCCCTCTCGCCCCTGTCGGTGATTACGACGAACCCGCATTACTTCGCTACGATCCGAATCCGACTCCGGAAGTCCAATTGGGCTTGTTCAAGGTGGGCTGCCAGCTTCGCTAGCGGTGCCATCGATCACAACGGCACAACACGATGAACGGCCAATTGCCACTGGGCTTGGCGAATGTGAGTCATTTCGATGCATGAGCTCCTGAAAATCGGCCAGACCGTTACCTCTGTACCTGCCGGCATTCCGTGCACGGTTGACCAGTATCTGGGCGGGGGCGGCCAGGGTGAGGTCTATCGCGCGACGATGGCCGGTGGGCCGATCGCCATCAAGTGGTACTTCCCGCACACTGCGACCCCCGAACAGCGACAGGCTATCGATGAGCTTGTCAAGAGCCGCGCGCCGGACCCTCGCTTCCTCTGGCCGCTGGACCTCCTGGTGTCACGAGGATCTCCGACCTTCGGATACAGCATGCCGCTGCGAGCGCCAGGCCTGAAGACCATTATCGACGTGATGAAGAGGCGGGCGGATCCCACCTTCCGGACGCTCGCGACAGCCGGCTTCCAGCTCGCGGACTGCTACCTTGCGCTTCACTCACGCGGATTGTGCTACCGGGACATCTCATTCGGAAACGTGTTCTTCGATCCTGGAACCGGCGACGTACTCATCTGCGACAACGACAACGTTGCCGTCGACGGCCGCTCGAGCGGCGGGGTCCTCGGGACCCCAAGGTTCATGGCGCCGGAGGTAGTGCGTTGCGAGCGCAGACCGAGCACGCAGACCGACCTATTCTCGCTCTCAGTGCTGTTGTTTTACATGCTCGTCGGTCACCATCCGCTCGAAGGCGCCAAGGAGGCGGCGATCCACTGTCTCGATCTGCCGGCGATGAACAAGCTGTATGGCTCCGAGCCCTTGTTCATCTTCGACCCGGTTGACAAGTCTAACCGGCCAGTGGATGGTTATCATCAGAATGCTCTCGCAGCATGGCCGATCCTTCCCTCTTTCCTTCAGGACATATTTACGCGTGCGTTCACTGAGGGCGTGCGCGATCCTGAACGGCGAGTGCGGGAAAGTGAGTGGAAAGGAGCGACGATACGGCTGCGGGACTCGGTCTTCCACTGCGCGGCATGCTCTGCGGAGAACTTCTTCGATGATGCCGCGAGCACGAACCCCAGGACCCGTAACTGCTGGCATTGCAAGAGGCCCCTCCAGAGCCCGGTCAGGATACGGCTTGGAAAGCAGGTGGTGATGCTGAACCGCGACACAAAGCTCTACCCACATCATGTGAGGCCGGCGAGTATGTACGACTTCTCGACGCCGATCGCGGAGGTGACGCGCCACCCGACCGATCCCAACGTCTGGGGCCTAAAAAACCTGTCG
>Ga0181529_10005430_pt1 | contig 13383 bp, 8 predicted proteins | sample PEATcosm2014_Bin_36_FD_119763 | JGI IMG/M metagenome (GOLD analysis project Ga0181529, IMG submission 119763) | Peatland microbial communities from MTU Mesocosm Facility, Houghton, MI, USA - PEATcosm2014_Bin10_30_metaG | ecosystem: Environmental > Terrestrial > Soil > Wetlands > Peat | place... | reverse complement strand
TTGAAGGTCCAACTGTTCGACGAGAAACTGGCGTGGGAGAAGCCGTGCGGCGGCGGCTTGACGTATAAAGCCTACGGCCAATATCCGTTTCTGATCGAGAATTCCACGCCCAAGCGCATCGTGAGCGAGACGGTACTGGCGGCGCCCGGAGCCGGCGAGGTCAGCATGAAGCTGCACGATCCGCTGGTGATTTACTCGCGCTTCGATCTCAACAATATGCTGCTCGAGCGCGCGCAGCGCTACGGGGCGGCCATCGAGAAAGCGCGCGTGCTGGAGATGTCGCGCCACGGGTCGGGTTGGCAACTGCGCACCAGCTCGGGAATCGCCTACGCGGATTTCTGCATTGTGGCGACCGGCGCGCGCAACCCGCTGCGCGGCGTGGGCACGGAGCTCCGCCCGCAGGACGCCATGTCGGCGCTCGGTTACTACGTCCCCGGCGACCAGGCCAGGATCGACATCCAGTTTCTGCCCGGCCTGGAGGGCTACATCTGGGTGTTTCCGCGCTGCGGGCACCTCTCGGTGGGCATCTGCGGCAAAGGCGAACCGGCTGCACAGTTGCGCAAACGTCTGGAAACCTACATGGCGGAGAAGGGCCTGAGCTGGAAGGACGCGCGGTTCTACAGCCACCTTCTGCCGTCGCTCGATACCGGCTCATGGCTCAAGAATCGCGTGGCCGGCGAAGGCTGGATGGCGGTGGGCGATGCGGCCGGGCTGGTGGACCCCATCACCGGCGAAGGGTTGTACTATGCCATGCGCTCGGCCGACCTGGCGTCGCAGGCGCTGCTGGGAGAGACGCACTCGCTGGCGGAGAAATTGGCGCACTACCGGCAACTGTTGCGGCGCGATTTCACGGCCGATCTGGAACTGGGCTCGCGGCTCGCCAAGCGGGTTTTCCTGGGGCGCTTCCTGTGCGGATCGGTGCCGGCACGGATGGTGCAGTTCACGCGCCGCAGCCCGCGGTTTTCGGCGATTGTCCAGGACCTGTTCTCGGGCCGGCAGCCCTACCTGGGCCTGAAGCGGCGGCTGCTGCAAAATCTCAACGGAAGCTTATTCGACATCGGCATGAGCCTGGGCCTGAGCCGCCTGGTGCCGCGCCGCGTGCCGGCCAAGCCGTGAAACCACCATGTCTCATTCCAAATCCGAAGAGCTGTTCCGCAAAGCGCAGGAGATCATTCCCGGCGGCGTAAATTCGCCGGTGCGCGCGTTTCGCAGCGTGGGCGGGAACCCGTTGTTCCTGGCGCGCGGCCAGGGCAGCCACATTTTCGACGTCGATGGCAACGAGTATATCGACTACGTTGGCTCCTGGGGACCGCTGCTGCTGGGCCATCGCCATCCCGAGATTCTGGCGGCCATCGAAGGGGCGCTCGAAATCGGCACCAGCTTCGGTGCGCCCACCGAGGCGGAGGTGGAAATCGCCGAAGCCATCCGCGACGCCGTGCCCTCCATGGAGATGGTGCGGCTGGTGAACTCAGGGACCGAAGCCACCATGTCGGCGCTGCGCGTGGCGCGCGGATTCACAGGGCGCGACCTCACCATCAAGTTCGAAGGCTGTTACCACGGCCACGTGGATTCGCTGCTGGTGAAAGCCGGGTCGGGCGTCGCCACGCTGGGCATCGCCGATACCGAGGGCGTGCCGCGCGCCTTTTGCGACACCACCATCGCGCTGCCGTACAACTGCGCCGAGGCCGTTGAGGATGCGTTTCGCGCGCACCCCGACCGCATCGCGGCGGTAATTGTGGAACCGGTGGTGGGCAACATGGGATGCGTCCCGCCGCTGCCGGGATATCTGCAAGCGCTGCGCGACATCACCGCGCGGTACGGCGCGCTGCTGATTTTCGACGAAGTAATGACGGGATTCCGCGTGGCGTTCGGGGGCGCGCAGCGGCGCTACGGCATCCACCCCGACCTGACCACGCTGGGCAAGGTGATTGGCGGCGGCCTGCCGGTGGGCGCGTACGGCGGGCGGCGGGACATTATGAATATGGTGGCGCCGGTGGGCCCGATCTACCAGGCCGGGACGCTGTCGGGGAATCCACTGGCGGTGGCCGCCGGGTTGGCGATGCTGCGGCACCTGAAGGCGCATCCGCAGATCTACGACCAGCTCGAGCGCCGCGCCGCGGAACTGTGTGCGGCGGCGCCGGAGGGCGTGACGGTGAATCGCGTCGGGTCGATGTTCACGTACTTCTTCACGGAGGGGCCGGTGACGGATTGGGAGTCGGCGAAGAAGTGCGATACGGCGCGGTTTGGGCGGTTCTTCCGCGGCATGCTGGAGCGCGGGATCTATCTGGCGCCATCGCAATTCGAGGCGGCGTTCCTGTCGGCGGCGCATTCGGAGGAGGATACCAGAAGGACGGTGGCGGCGGCGCGGGAAGTGCTGGCGGGGGTGTGAGGGACGGTGGCGAGGCGTGGCGCGGCGGGTTTACGTCTCGACTCCACGGTGCCATACGGCTCTCGCACAGCCGGAATCTGAGACGCTCAGGAACCCCGACACGCTGTCGGCAGGCGTGGGCAGCATCGGATTGTGGGGTGGCGCCGACCGGTCGCCTCCGCGGCAGGGCGAGACTATGCTGGTCGGCACACGGCGCCTCGCGATGATGGGCGGAGCGATGGCGAATTGTGGGGAGTGGTGCAGTTCGAGTTTCTTTGAACGGCGTGATCCGCCGGGACTCCGAGGTGCGGGTGGGTGATCGTTCCGCGGCGCACCTGTGGCCGGCCCATGGCCGTATCGCGCCCTGCCGCTCTTTCCGCAGCGAAGATTGTTTCCGAACCCGAGGACAAACCGTGGAAGCTGCGCGAGTTTACGTCCGCCGATCTTGATGGCAATCTCATTCGTGTCTTCTACGATTTCCGAGGCGACATCTGACGGAACGACATCGCGCGGAGTCGTTGGCGCCCAATCGGGAGCGGCGCGGCGGAGTTGAGCCCGGCGTTTACCGGCACCGACAGCGTCCGGTCAATCCGAGTAGGCAGGGCGTAATCGACTTGGCGGGTAACGCCTTTCCCGACCGGGACGCCGGGAGCGGCCGATCTCAATCGCCGGGGACTTTTCGTCCATGCGATCGTCTTGTCGAAAGCATCCTTTCGGCCGCTTGCAACCGCGCGCAGGCACTGGAGTGCTTATCCGTTTTGGGGATTCCACGGGCTTGCCTCGAAAACCCGCCCCCGGCGATCCGAGGCAATATTGGCCGCCGATCAACGCCGATCAACGCCGATAAGAAAGTAAATGATTTATCTGCGTTGATCTGCGTTCATCGGCGGCCAACTGTTCTCAGCTTCAGTACGGGAAGCGTTGCGAGGCTTCCCAGCCCCCAGATCGGTTACGCACCCCAGGCACTGAATGAATGTCCTCCGCCAGGCTGAGATATACTATCGTGGCGGCCCATGCACAGAGACGCCCTAACCACCGGTGAAATCCTGGGGCGGTTGGAGTCTCTCTACGGGAACCAGAAGCCGTGCTGGCCAACCGATCCTTACGATTTTCTGGTGTGGTGGCACTGTGGATATCCAGCGAGCGATGCCGCCTGCCAGAAAGGGTGGGAGGCGTTGAACCGGGAGGTCGGCACCGAGCCGCGGCGCCTCCTGGCAGCCGGCGCCGCGAGGCTGGCGCGGGCCTTGAAGCCGGGCGGCATGGTGCCCGAACTTCGAGCGATGCGCCTTATGGAAATCGCCGCCCGGATTCAGGACGAGTACGGCGGCGATCTGCGCACCGGCCTGGCCGGACCGCTAACCAAGGCTCGCCAAGCGCTAAAGCGGTTTCCGAACATCGCCGATCCGGGTGCGGACCGCATACTGCTCTTTGGAGGGATTGCACCGGTTTCGGCCGTTCCTTCAAATTGCCCGCACGTGCTTGTGCGCATCCAGCGCGGCCGGGAACGCGAGAACTACGGCGTGACCTACCGAGAGGCGCAGGAGGCGATCGACGCGGAGATCCCTGGGAATTTCGACGCTCGGACGCGCGCATACCTGCTGCTGAAACGACACGGCCAGACGCTTTGCAAACGCAGCAATCCCAAATGCGATGAATGCCCCGTCAACGCTTCCTGTGCCTTCGCGGCAGGCAAACACCGCGGACGTTCCACTCACCCGTGACTGCGGGGTTATCGATACCAAACCACACACGATTGGCGCGTCTCGCACAACTTAATTCGATACCTCCCGATATCGGGATACCGGGTTGCGGATGCGTGTGCCGAGTTCAGCGGGCGGGCGACAGAGAAATGTGGGGCCACGGACCAGGCCGGCGTCATCGATGCGGCGTCATCGCGGCCGGCCGGGTGCGTCAGCGGAGCCGGCGCAGAACGAGCAGAGTCATATCGTCGGCTGGCCGGAGAGTTTGGCGGAACCGGCCGACGTCCCGCAGGACGCTATCGGCCATGGCCTGTGCACATTGGTGAAACTGATCCTGCAGGGAAAGGATCAAGCGTTCTTCCTGGTATTCGCCGCCCGCCGGATCCTGCGCCTCGGTGATACCGTCGGAATAGAGGACCAGGCTATCGCCAGCCTCCAACCTGAGGTGTTGTACCGTGTACTGACCGCCGCAGAAGAGGCCCAGCGGCAGGCCGGTCGAGTCCAGCCGCTCGGTGGCGCCCTGGCGCAGCCACAACGGCGCACAGTGGCCAGCGTTGCAGATTTCGACTCCATCCGGCGTCGCGCGGCCACATGCCAACGTCGCATAGTGGGCCGGGGCGGTGCCTTCGCAGAACAGACGGTTGGCGCGGGTAACCACCTCGGCCAGAGGCAAATCCAGGGACAAGAGACTGCGGAAGATGGCGCTGAGGTGTGTCATCAACAACGATGCGGCCACGCCTTTGCCCGCAACGTCGCCGACGGCGAAAAACAGCGATCGGCGATCGCCCAGAACCATCAGTTCGCAGTAATCGCCGCCCACGGCGCCGACCGGTTGGTAGCGGTATTGCATGTCCCAGTTATCCAGAGCGATGTCGCTGGCCGGCAGGAGCTTCGACTGGATCTGCGTCGCCAGTTCAAGGTCCTGTTGATGGGCCTGCATCTCCGCCTGACTCATGTGGTCCAGGCAGAATCGGACCAACGGATTGCACTCCAGCCTGTCCCGCTCGATGGTATCGTGGCAGGATTCGCAGAGGCCGTACGAGCCGTTATCGATTCTTTCCAGGGCGGCATCGATCTCTCCGATGAGCTCGCCGAGGTAGGCGGCGGAAACCGAGGTGGAGGCCGCCAGCAGCCGGGCGCGGCGTTCCAGTAACTGGGGCGCGAACAAGGAAGCCGCGGATGCGGAAGCCGCACTCATGGAGAAGTCCCTCCCGACTCCACATTCTCTCGCATCTCCGCTTCGGCGTCCACGACCCAGCGCCCAAAGTTCCGAGCGAGGACTCTCGCGCGGGTCCTACTTGGGCGGACGGCGTGAGGCTTGGGCGGACGGCGTGAGGAACCATACGTCGGCTTGGGTCCACCGATTCCTATGCCGGCAGAGTGACACCTATTCTTCCACCGCCGGTCTATCGCCCAGCCGCGGCGGATTCCGCCGTTCGTCCGCAACGAATTCGGGTTCACCAACGGCGGACCCGTCATTCTGCCCGGCCTGTATAACGGGCGCAACCGCGAGCGAGTGATCATGCAGTTCCGGGCGGAGTGCTTCAACGCGTTCAATATCGTAAATTTCGGACTGCCCGCCAATATGCCGCTGGGCCCCGGCGTGGGCGTGATCGACCGGACCGCCGGGCCGTCCCGTCGGCTCCAATTCTCGCTAAAGGTCATTTACTAAGGACCCGTCGGGAAATAATCGACTCACTTACCGGCTACCGCTCTCTTACGGTCGCGGTTTCGACGCGCAAAAGAGCCGCGACTGTGAGGGAGAGGTTGGCACGGTTATTTTGGAATGAGCCCGAAGGCGCGCGACTCGCTGCGAAGCCGCACCGCCGCGGGTAGCCAGTCCGCGCTACCGTTTGATCGCGCTCCACAGGCGCCGCGCGGAGAACGCGACTACTCCCAGGAACGCGACGCAACTGATCGACACTATAGCCGCGCGGCGGCCGGTCGAGAGTTGGGTCGCGCCGGGGGTGGTGGGCTCGGCGAAATCCAGCCAGACGTTCAGGCGGACGGTGGCGGGACGGCTTTCGGCGCGGTTGTCCAGAACCATGGCGTAACTGCCCGGCTCGCGCACCTGGTAACGAATGCGGCCCAAGCGCGACGGGCCCGTCCAGGCCAGCACGCCGGCCGGTTCTTCGTTGCGCAGCCGTTCCAGGCCGTCGCGGCGCAGCAGGGCCATACGAAGGTTGTTCGATCCGGACTCCACCTGAAAAGTCGCTTCCACCAGGGCGGGCCGCTGCATCAGATCGATTTCGAACTGCCCCCAGGTGTGGGGCGCAACCTCCACCGTCTGACTGGGAATCAGTTCCACGCGCGTGGCTGCCAGCAAAAATAGAAGCGGGGCGAACATCATGGGAGCGGACCAAAGGGCTACAATAAGCCCTATGAATGCCAGTATGGCACAGCCGCCGGGAGGGCTCGTTTCTCGTGGACCCGCTTGAGCCCGCGAGTTGGAAGAGCCGCCTGAGTTGGGTTGGCGCAGTCCCCCTGGCGGTTTTGTTCCTATTGTCCGGCGTTTGGAAAATCACCGACCCGCAAGGCTGGGCCGCGCGCATCGGCGAATTGCATGTGCCGCACCCGGCGAACCTGGTGTTGGCGCTGGTGATGGGCATCGCGGAAACGGTGGGCGCGGTGTGGATTCTGGTGCCGCGCTTCCGCCGCTGGGGCGCCCTGCTGATCGGCGTGCTGCTGGTCGGGTTCGTGGCGTATTTCGCGGCCAACTATGGCACGCTGCGCGGCGCCGATTGCAGTTGTTTCCCGTGGGTCAAACGCGTTGTGGGGCCCGGTTTCTTCGCCGGCGACGCGGTCATGCTGTTGCTGGCTGTGGTAGCCGGCTGGTGGGCGCATCGGCCGGCCAGTGCGCGGTCGGCGGTGGTGATCCTGGCCACAGTGACGGTGTTTGCGCTGGTTTCGTTCGGTGTCGAAACCCAGAAACTGAGCGGCGCGCCGGTGCCGGCTTCCGTGACGGTGAATGGACAGCCCTACGCCCTGGGGCACGGCAAGTTTTTCCTGTACTTCTTCAACCCGGAGTGCTCGCACTGCTTCGACGTGGCCAAACACATGGCGCAACTGCACTGGGGAGACACGCGGGTGATCGCGGTTCCCGTGGAGGTGCCCCAGTTTGCCGGGCAATTCCTGGATGAGACGGGCCTGCGCGCCATGGTATCGACGGACTTTCAGAAGCTCAAGCAGGAGTGCGGATATGTCGCATACCCGTACGGCGTGGCGGTAGAGAACGGCCGGCAAAAGGCCCACCTCAGCAGCTTCGACGCACCCGAACCGGATGCCACGCTGAAGCGGCTGGAACTGGTCTACTGACACACGCAAGTTCCACTTGACCGCTGCGGACGCTGAAAACGCGGGAGTTAGGTGTAGGGCCGTGACACGGGTCGTGTCTGCGGTTCGCCGGGCATCGCCACGAGCGGCGACGTGGCACGCCTGAGTGCGCCAGGCCACTTAGCGGAATTCGTGGGGCAGGTTTTCAACCCGCGGCCGATTTTCAACCGGCCTGGGCGGAGCCTGCAACTTTGGACATCTCGCGGGCCTTTGTACGGGTGTGGGAGAACCAAGTGGCATGGCGCACGGGTGCGTACGCCAGATGCACGGCCGGGGTAGCTAGACTAACCCGCTTATCTCACAGGGCGGAATGCCGTACGCTGTGGCGCACTCACTCTGTGCAATGCCACTTAGTCATCCCACAACCGGACACCGGTATCGATTGAGTCTCTCACGCTGTTTTTGTGTGGGGCAGGTTGGCAACCTGCGGCCGAGTGGCACTCGGCCTGCGGACCAGTGTGCAAATGCCGCCGAGGCGGGTTACAAACCCGCCGCAGGTTGAAAACCTGCCCCACAATAGACCGCGTGCGTGCCTCACTCAAGAAAGGTGTTCGGTTACGGGAAAAGTAAGTGGCATTGCGCACTCTGCGTGCCGCGTCCCGGCTCTTCGGGACGCCTCTCGATCGCCGGACCGTGGGCCCGCCAGGCGCCATGGATCGGGAATCGCCAGGCATCCCGATGAGTCGGGATGCGGGTCGTATGAGTACGTGCGCCACAACGTCCAACTGGCCTGTCAGAAGGTCGGGCTAATTCCCCACCGTGAGCAGGACGCCCGGCGGAGTCTGCGCACCGCCCACCGCCGCGATCAGTTGGTAGTCGCCGTTCGCCAAACCGGTCGGTACCTGGATGGCGATCTGGTACACGCCGGCCAGGCCCGGGCTGAGCGCCGTCCCCAGAACCGTCACTGGCTGTCCGGCCAAGGTTACGCTCACTCCGCTGACGGAGTAACTGCCCGAGGGCGTCACCTGCCCGTCGGGCGCGGCCGGTGTGGTGGCCCCGAAGCCGGTCGCCCAGAGGACGACGATCTCACCGGGTTTGGAGGGCGCCGTAGCCACCGCAAACGTCCCGTTCTTGACCGCGTAGGAGTAATCCAGATGAGTGGCCACCGCTTGATTGCCGGGCCACTCGAACAGCGCGGGTTGGACGGCGTCCGCGCTGGTATAGAACGCGGTGCTGACGCCCGTAGGGGCCGTCACCGTCACCGCCGTCCCTCCGGTGGCCAGGCTGGGAGTGAGGACGTTGATCTGGGTAGCCGTTACGGCCTCGACATACGCCGCCTGTCCGCCCACGCTGACCGACACCCCGTCGAGCTTGGTCGGCAGCTTTCCGCCAGTTACCGACTTACTCCAGGTGTCTACGAAGCCGGCGGGCACGAAGTTAGACCCGTAGATCGAGATATAAGTCGCTGGAGCGATGCCTCCCTGCCCGCTGGCGGTGTTCGAGATGGCGGCGATCGAGGGGCCGCTGCCGGCCGCGGCGGAAGACACCGTCACAATCGCGAAGGAGCTGAAAAACGTGGAGTCGTCGCTATCGATGCCGTTGGGAGCCACGGCGAAATCCAGCGTATCGTCAACGCTGAGCGCGGCGGTGACGGAGTAGTCCGTGCCGGTTCCATCCGTGCCCGCGAGAAAGTGCTCGTAGATCGGCTTGTGATTCTGATAAATTCGGCAGTAGACACCAGTGCTGGCGGCGTTGGTGTCGATCTTGGCCACATGGCCGGAAATCCGCGCGGCGCCCGCGACAGTGCTGGTCCAGCGGCGCACGGCCCACTCCTCGGTCCCGTCGTTCGAGCCGTTGGGATGGAACGAGGAACCGGCGGCCAGCATGGTCCACGGAGGCCCGAAGGTGGTGTGCTGCCAGCGCTGGTCCGCCGCGTCGAAAGTGGGCAGCAACGTGAATCCGTTGACATTGCCCGAGGGGAAGTAGCCGTAATTCCAGCGACTCGCGCCCTGCGTACCCGAAAAGTCCGCGTCCGAACCCGCCACCGCGGACACATAGGTCGCGCCCTGCACGCTGGCGCTGGGCGCCGCCTCGATGAATGCGGTATTGAACGCGCCCAACTGGGAACTGGTGTTGCCCTGGAATTGGACCTGATCCGACTTGGCCACGTAGATCACCGTCCCCGGAAGCACGTTCTCTCCCCGGTTGTCGATAGCATACGGGCTGGTCTGTTGCAGATTGACGAAGGTGTTGTTACTGACGGTCACTCCGCTCACCGAGCTGATAAACATGGCGGTAACATTGAAGTCCTCGAAGGTGTTGCCGTCGATCAGGATATTCTGGAAATTACCCGCCGGCGTGAGCCCGTACTGCGAGTTGGATGCGACGACCAGCGCCGCCGTCGAACCGGCCCAATAGCCCACGTTGCGGATGGTGTTGTTGCGGATTGTCAGGTTGTGGCTGTAACCGGCCGATCCCCAGTATGACTCGGGCCCGATGTAGAGTGCCGACAAAGTGCTCCCATCGATCAGGTTGTCTTCGACGATCCCATTGTCGGCCTGCAGGATCATGCCCCGTTCCCGGTGGTTCATGATGGTGTTGTTGCGCAGCACGTATCCGGCTCCGCTGGCGCCGGGGTTGCTGGCCAGGTAGTCGCAGCCCGCGGTGACCGCGCGGTCTAGAGTGATCTTATAGTAAGGTCCGACGGTGAAGTCGGTCACCGTGGTCCGCTGACTCTTGCAGGTGGCTGTGTAACTCGTGAGAGCCACCACGCCCGTCACCACGGCTTCGCCCACCGACTCGTCATGAGGGTCCAGCAGATCCAGCCGGTCCCCTACTTGAAAATTGACGGCGTTGCCGACCCATGTGTTGCTCACGATCAAGGTATTGCCCGAAGCCTCCATCACCCAGGAATCCTGGCCGCCGATAGCGATCCCGTCGTCCGGCATGGATTCCATGTACCAGTTTTCGATGTCCGGTCCGGTGCGGCAACTGGTGCTGCCGGGGCCGCCGATGGTCGTAAACAGTGGATTGGTGGTGGCGCCTGGCGGCTGGGGTCCGCGCTTTACGATGATCGACGTGTACTGATTCTGTCCCAGGGCGCCGCAGATGTCCTCCTGCACGGCGCCTCCCGGCGAGTTATAGATCGTGAGATTCGCCAGCCTCATGCGGGAGGAGCCATCCACGCGCAGAATGTGGTCTCCCACGCCGCTGCGAATGCCGAGCAGGTCGTCCACCGCGGCCCCGCCCGTGTCGCCCGTGAAGATGCGGAACGTGTCCGTGGCCAACCGCTGTGTCTTAGTGCCGTATATGTCTCCCACCACATTCGGCTTCCACCATCGCGTCTGGCCGTCGAACAGGTGGCCGATGAGCTGCGGCAGGTAGTACTTCGAATCGTCGAGATTCGTGGGATAGCCTTTCTCGATCTGCACATCGACATACGAGTCGTCCGCGGCCACCGCGCGGACCACTCCCTGGCTGAATGGCGGCGTCGCATAGTAGAGCGTCGCGCCGTGAAACCAAATGCCGTCGCAGTTCCAGAAGTAAATCCCGCCGGCCGTTTGATCCTGAAACACAAAGGTGGCGCCGCGCGCATCGATCTCGAAATTGCTCATGTTTTCAAGATCGAGGTGGAAGCCATTACCCAATGGCGGAATCTGATAGGTTCCCGCCGGAATCGTCACTGAACTCTGGCCGGCCTTGTACGCCGCGAGAATGCCCTGCTGGAGCAACTCCGGATGGCTGGGCGAAATCGTAACCGCGCCGGCCGCGGCGCAGCACAAGGGGAGCCACAGAGCCAGGACGGCTCGGGCAGCGATCGCCAGGGCCCAGCGCGGTTGCGGCGCCGGGGCTTGTCGATAGGGCATCGTTGTGAGGACCTCCGGAGTCAACAGTGTCCGTAACTATCCATCTTAGACAATTTAGTCACGGCGCCATAACTCAGGCGCCGGAGGCCACCCGAAGATTCTCTGCAACCGCTCAAAATGGAAATGCGGGATACACTGATATCCAGTGAACATTCTCATACCCAACCTGGGCTCGACGTCGCTCAAGTACCAGGTGCTCGTCATGCCCGAAGAGACGGTCCTGGCCAAGGGGCGCGTGGAACGGGTCGCGGATTATGGCAGCGCCATCGCGCAGATTTCCACGGGCGGGGCGAAGATCGACGCCATCGCGCTTAAGGCGGTCCACGCGGGGCCAAAGTACCGCGGGACATTTCCGGTGGACGAAGGCGTGGTGGACGCGCTGCGGCAATTCCTGCCGGCCGCCCCGGCGCACAATGCGGTGTACCTGACCGCTATTGAGGCGTTTCGGAAGGCCATGCCGAAAGTGCCCATGGTGGCGGCGTTCGAGCCGGAATTCCACGCCACCATGCCGGAGCACGCGCGGCTTTACGGCGTGCCCGGCGCATGGCTGGAAGAAGGCGTGGTGAAACTGGGATTCCACGGCGCGTCGCACCAGTACATCGGCGAGCGGGTGGCGGCGCTGCTGGGCCGCAAGGTGCGCTTGGTGAGCTGCCATCTGGGCGGCAGCTCGTCGATGTGCGCCATCGACGGCGGCCGCTCGGTGGATACCACCATGGGATTCTCGCCGCAATCCGGGTTGGAGAACGCCACGCGCCACGGCGATCTGGACGTCTTCGCGGTGCTGTACATGATGGAGCGCCACGGCTGGGGGACTGAGGAAATCCGCCGTCAACTGGCGAAGGGCGGAGGGTTGGCGGGGCTCTCGGGTATCGAGGGCGGCGACGTTCGCGACCTCGAAGTTGCGGCGGCGGACGGCCACACGCGGGCACGGCTGGCGCTGGAGGTTTTCGCTTACGAGGTGAAAAAGGCCATCGGCGCGTTCGCGGCGGCCATGGGCGGACTGGACGCGGTGGCGTTCACCGGCGGGATCGGCGAGAATTCGGCGCGCCTGCGGGCGGCGTGCTGCCAGGGGCTGGAGTTTCTGGGCATCCGCATCGATCCGGCCCGGAACGAAGCGGGCTCGGGCGACCGTACGGTATCGGCCGCCGATTCCGCGGTGACCGTCATGGCGCTCGCGACCAACGAAGAACTGGTGGTGGCGCGGCGGGTCTATCGGCGATTGACGGCGGCGTGATTTCGCGTCATCGGACCGAAGGCAGCGCTGTGGACCAGGCGCGGCTCGACAAACGGCGGCACATGCTCAACCATCGATCGCCACCGCGTCTTTGGTGGCGACGCGGCACGCATGAGTGCGCAGTGCCACTTAGTCATCCCACAACCGGATACCGGCGTATATTCAGGCCCGCAGATCGTCTTATGTGGGGCAGGTTGGCAACCTGCGGCCGAGTGGTACTCGGCCTGCCGACCAGTAGGCCAATGCCGCCCAGGCCGAGTGCGACTCGGCCGCAGGATACCATCCTGCCCCACATAAGACTGCGGCATTTCCCGTAAGGGGGAAAACTGAGTGGCATTGCGCATGAGTGCGCGCGGCACCCCTGTATTCCAAATGCCTTCACGGTTTCACATGGAAGGGCCCGAGCCGGCGACCCACCGGCCGGGCCGCTAACGCTCGCGGTTCCGTGCGAGGAACGGAGCGCATCCGGGCCATCCCTGCTTTGGTAAACTGAGTTGAACTGGGGGACTCCTCTTGAACCGGATAGTCATTTGCTTCACCCTCGTCTTCGCTGTTATCCTTTCCGGCTGCAAACGGCAGACCGCCCCACCCAAGGGCGCCGGAGGAATGCCGGCATTCCCGGTAACCGTCGCCAAAGCCGCCCAACAGTCCGTCCCTACCGAACTGCGCGTCGTCGGAACCGTGGAGGCGAGCGCCGTGGTGCAGATCAAATCCCAGATCGCCGGACAACTGGTGGGTGTGGAATTCGCCGAAGGCCAGAATGTCGCGCTGGGAGCCCTGCTATTCCGCATCGATCCGCAACCCTACGAAGACGCGCTGCGCCAGGCCGAGGCCGCCGTGTTGCGCGACCGCGCCCAGATTCTGCAAGCCGAAGCCGCGCTGGCCCACGATAACGCGCAGGCGAAATTCGCCGATAGCGATGCGCAGCGGCAGGCCGATTTG
>Ga0181529_10005429_pt1 | contig 13387 bp, 13 predicted proteins | sample PEATcosm2014_Bin_36_FD_119763 | JGI IMG/M metagenome (GOLD analysis project Ga0181529, IMG submission 119763) | Peatland microbial communities from MTU Mesocosm Facility, Houghton, MI, USA - PEATcosm2014_Bin10_30_metaG | ecosystem: Environmental > Terrestrial > Soil > Wetlands > Peat | place... | reverse complement strand
CGTCGCGGCGTAGATGCTGCAACTGGCGGTCAGCCACGCGCTGCCATGCGAGGAGCGAACAATCAGGTAGACGGCCCCGGCCAGCGCGAATGCCGCTCCCATGCCGTGAGTGATAGCGTTGGCCAGGATGTCGCCCAGCCGGTACTCGGTGTGCATGGCACCATGATATTCCGCACAAACGTGCGAACATCGCCCACTGTACAGATGGCATTCATACAACCTTGCGATAATTGAGGCATGAAGCGCCGTACGATTGGGCACTACGAGATTCAGCGCAAGATCGGCGCGGGGGGCTCGGGGGTCGTTTACCTTGCCACCGATACGCTGTTGCAGCGGCCTGTCGTCATCAAGCTGCTGAAGCGGGGGGCACTGTCTCTGGAGCAGGTGCGGGCGACGCAGTTGCGCGAGGCGCGGCTGGCCTCGGCCATCGACCACCCCAATGTGGCCGCCATCTACGACGTAGGCGAGGCGCCATCCGAGACGGACGGGGAGGACGAAGCCTACATCGTAATGCAGTACATTCCCGGCAAGTCGCTGGATAAGGTGATTGCCGAGGGCCCGGCCAGCCTGCAGCTTGTGCTCTCGGCGGGAATCCAGATCGCCGACGGCCTCTCCGCCGCGCACCATCTGGGCATCTTCCATCGCGACCTGAAGCCAGCCAACGTGATGCTGACGGACGGCGGGCTGATCAAGATTCTGGACTTTGGCCTGGCGCGCCGCCTCAACCCTGACGAGGCCGACTTCGACCCTAGCAGCGCGGGAGTGCGCAATGCGCCGCTAATTGGGGCAACCTACACGGCGCGTGGGGGAACCATCGCGTACATGGCGCCGGAGCAGTTTGTTACGGGTCGCACCAGCGTGCAGTCGGACGTCTTCGCACTGGGCCTGATCCTGTATGAGCTGGTGAGCGGACGTCATCCCTTCCATCGTGCCGATGCGCCGGAGTTCCAGACCATTCGCGCCACCCAGTTCTCCGACCCGCCAAGCCTGCGCGAGACTGTCCCCGATCTGCCGGTGGAGCTGGAGTCGCTGGTGCTTCGCTGCCTGGAGAAGCAGCCTTCGGCGCGCTTTGCCTCCGCGGCCGATGTGCGCGAAGCGCTGCGCACGGTGATGAAGACGCTACAGCTAGATTCGGTGGGAATGCCGGGCGACTCCATCTCTCAGTTGCCTGCGCAAGGCCTGCTGGAACTGGAGACTCCGGAGGAGGAGAAGCGCACAACCGGCATCCTGTCGATGCTGGCGGAGCGATTCCGCGAGTCCGGCGCCGCCGCCACGGCGAAGCAGAACTCCATCGTGGTGCTTCCGTTTGTGAACTTTGGCAACACGGTCAACTTCGGCAACTCGCTAACGGTGGCTCAGGAAGCTATACCCGCGCCGCTGTACGGCTACGCGCTGGCCGACGCCATTGCTGCGCGCCTGGCGCGCATGACCTCGCTGGTGGTGCGTCCATCCAGCTCACTGATGTCCATCCCCGCGCAGCAGTTGGATCCGCTGGCCATTGGCAAGAAGCTGCTGGTGCGCTTCGTTCTGGCAGGCAACTTCCTGCGCTCGGACAAGGGCTTCGACCTGAACTGGCAACTGCTGGATATTCCGACGCAGTCGGTGCGCGCCGGCGGCTCCATCAACGTCGCCTCCTTCGACTTGATCAGCGTGCAGACGGAGATCTGCAACGAGGTCTTCTCCACCCTGCAGGGCTTCGGCGATCTGGAGAAGCCGACCGCCTCCGACGCCGCGCGCGACAGCTCGCCCTCCCTGTCGCAGGCCCTCTCGGAGGAGTATCTACAGGCGCGCGCCGTGCTGTCTTCGTTTATCTCGCGCACCGGCTCGCTGGACGACCTGAACCGCGCTCGCGAGATGTTTGAAAGCGTGGTCCGCAAGGATGAAGAGTATGCGCCTGCGTGGTCCGGCCTGGGTATCACACACCTACAGTACACGCGCCATGGACTGGGCGGACAGATGCATCTGATTGAGGCACGACGCGCGTTCGATAGAGCGCTGAAGCTCGATTCCGGATCGGTGGAGGCCAACCTGTACCGCGTGTACATGCTGTTGTCGCGCGGCGAAAAGGAGTCGGCGCGGCATGGCATCGAGCACCTGCTACAGACCGCAGCCAACGACTGGAACGTGCATATGGTGGCAGGGCAGACGCTGCGCATCGACGGCCTGTACGAAGAGGCGCTGGAGCAGTTCAACACCTCGCTGCGCCTGAACCCCTCCAACGCGGCCATCCTGTACAACCAACGCGCCAGGGTCTATCAGTATCAAAACCAACTGGAACTGGCGGGCGAGGAGATTGAAAAGGGTCTGACCCTGGAGCCGCGTCAGCCGCTGCTGCGTATCTCGCGAGGTTACCAACAGATGCGTATGGGCGATCTTCACCGCGCAGTGCAGACACTGGAACAGGTTGTGGCCGACGAGAGCAGCCTGCGCATCGTCTTCCCCACGCTGGCGCTGTGCTATTCGCTGCTGGGCGACCGCGCGCAGGCGGCCAGCTTCATTCTGGAAGAGACGCTTGCTGCAGCCGAGGCCGACGGCGAGATGGCCTACCGCCTGGCCACCTACTTCGCTGTGGATGGCGACGAGTCCGAAGCGCTGCACTGGCTGCGGCGCGCCATCTACCTGGGCAACGAGAACTACCCCTGGTTCAGCAAGAACCCGGCGTGGCGCAAGCTGAGCGGGCACACCGACTTCGAGCGAATTCTGGAGGACCTGAAGAAATCCTTCCGGCGTAATCAGAAGAACTGGAAGAGCCTTCTGGCGCAGTTGCATGAGTAGGCTGAATCGATCTGGTCAAGGCCCGCATCTTCTTCTACAGTAATAGGATCGACAGCGTCACGGGGTGCCCCCCGGCGGCCTGAATTCCTCCTTTGACCGGAGACGTATGACGCGCACCGTGCTCATCTGCGGGATACTCGGTGGAGTGCTGATCACCCTGCTGAAGTGGTCGGAGTACCAGTTTCTGGTGATCGAGCACTCGCTGGAGATATACGGCGGCCTGGTTGCCATCATCTTCGCCGGGCTGGGCATCTGGCTCGGCCTGCGGCTGACAGGAAGACGGCAGCGGGTGGAGGTGCGGGAGATCCAGGTCACGGCCGGGGAACCGTTTGTCGCGGATGAGAAGAAGCGAGACGACCTGGGCATTACACGGCGCGAGATGGAGATTCTGGCGCTGGTGGCGCAGGGCATGAGCAACCGCGAGATCGCCGGCAAACTGTATGTGAGCGAGAACACGGTGAAGACCCATTGCAGCCGCGCCTTCGACAAACTGGGCGCCCGGCGACGCACGCAGGCGGTGCAACTCGGCAAGGAGTTCGGTCTGCTGCCGTGAATACGTCACCCAAACGGATGATTGTTTCCTTCCGCCGTCAAAATCATCCCAAAGGATGACGACAGAGGCCCCGGTTTTAGCGGTATCTTGTGTCCGCAGGCAAATTGAACTTCAGGAGTAAACGATGAAAAAGACCGTACTGACCTATGGGCTGATCTCGGGCATTCTGATGGCGGCGTTGATGGCGGGCACGCTGCCATTCGCGGACCGGATCGGCTTCGACCACGGCGCTTATGTCGGCTATACAACCATGGTGCTGGCCTTCCTGCTGGTCTTCTTCGGCATCCGCTCTTATCGCGACAACGACAGCGACGGGCATATCACCTTTGCCAAGGGGTTTGCCGTCGGTCTCTGCATCATGCTCATCACATGCGTCTTCTATGTGCTGACGTGGGAGGTGATGTACTTCAAGTTCATGCCGGACTTCATGGACAAGTACTCCGCCTACGAGGTGGCCAAGATGCAGGCCTCGGGAGCGAGCGCGGCGGCGGTGCAGGCGCAGATTCAGGGACTGAAACACTACACGGAGATGTACAACCATGTGCTGTTCAACTCGGCAATGACGTTCCTGGAGCCGCTACCGGTGGGTCTATTGATTACGCTGGTCTCCGCGGCGATATTGAGGAAGAAGGCGAAGACCGTGGCGGGGGAGGCAACTGCCAGCGCTTGATCTCTTAACAAACAGAGGGCCGCACCAGGTATCGGAGCGGCCTTTTCAATTATCCACAATTCGACGTTTATTCTGCCCCGGCACCGCCTGAGCCGGTAAGGCGCGCGCTCAGCGGGGTGGTCCGCATAGGTTCGGTGAGGCAGAAGACGACACCAAGGTCCTTGGGAAGGTCGGCCTGGCGGTCCTGCCGGGCCCACACGACGGTACTGACGCCCGCGCCCACGCCTGCGCCGATCAGCGCTCCGGGCACGCCTCCCACGACGGCACCGGCGGCCATTCCCGCGCCCGCCGAGAGAGAGGTGGTGGCCGCGGTGGCCTTGCCATGGTCCTTGCGCAAGATGGTGCCCTCGCGGTCGACGCGGGTGTCGCCCCAGCTATCGGTGTCGATGACGCGCGCTTCCAGAGCATACTGTGAGCCATCGGGCAGGGTGATGGTCTCCGGTACAAGGTGGATGGCCGCAGCCGGGCCTATTCGCCTGCCTTCGCGCACCAAGGTCACGCGCCCCTGCAGCAGCGCTCCCGCCGGAACCACAACCTGACCCTCGCGCAGTACCGGCTCGGTCAACTCAGCTGAAAAGCTCGACCCAGGCACGGTGGTCAGCGTGGACAACTCCTGCGTCAGCTTCGCCTTCACCAGCGTCCCATCGGGGACCTCGCCCGGTCGCGAAGGCACACGGGTCACGATGCCCGCATCCGGATTCTGCCGCGCCTGGCTTGGTGCCTCAGTCAACAGAAGTTGGTCGGCGCGTCCCGCTGTCTCCTCGGTCACGATAGTGGCGTCGGGATCGAAGGCCGCCGCATTGGGGGATTTTTTTGCCGCCTTAGGACGCGGTGCTGCTGCCGGAGTTGCCGCCGCCACCGCTGCGAATGCCGGTGCAGACTTGGCCGCAGGTATTGCCGGTGCGGCTGTGGCTGCGCTATCCGTGTTGTCGCTATACGGGGTCTCTGTAATCGATGCCTGGTCGGGGTGCGAGATGCCTGTGCGCTCATCCTGCGCCGCGCCGCCGGTTGCGTGCCCGTTCTGCGTGATTGCGTTCTGGTCCGACCCGTTCTGCGCTCTGCCCATTGCGTCCTGCGCAAGCGCCGGCGCCGCGGCAAGCATACACGCCGCCATCAAGCAGACGAACCCTGCGGCCTGGACGCTTCCAGCCGGCTTGCTTCTCTCAATTTGCCCCATGAATGTCATTGCATCTCCCCCTCAGCCGAACGCAAACTGCATGACGAGCTGGCGCCGCGCGCTCCTGTCCGGTCGGGTCCGGTCGCGCCGGGCGCATCGTACGCGCGCCACACCATGCTCAGGTTAGAGGTTCGCGACGCCGATGAGCGGCAAAATCGAGGACAGGGAATCGAGAGTGCTAACAAGCGCGGGCGATTGCAACGCCGTCGGCCGCGGCCTCGTCCGCGAAAAACCGCAGCCTGTTCGCGGAACGCCCGTCGTTAAGTAGAAATGCCCATCCATGAGTGCGTGGGTTGTGACTTGCCTCTACTTCATCCACGGCTTGCGCTTGATCGCGGCCAACGACAGGAATGCCGCGCCGGCGCCCAGCAGGACCAGCGCGTCCGGCTCAGGCGTGGCCGCGGACGAACCCCACAATCGCAGTCCAAGCGTCGATCCGCCCACAGGTTCCAGGCCATCTTCCAGGTTCGAGGTTGGGTCGATGCCAACCTTCAGTGAACCTGCTCCGCTCACGGAGAACTGGTATGTATCGCTTCCGGCCGGTAGCAGCGTAGGCGGCAGGTAGAGCTCCAGCCAGGCCTTCGATCCCTCGGGAATTGCAATACTGGTCAGGAGCGGGTCCAGCGTGGTGTCGTCGAAGGTCTCGCTGAACAGGGTCGAACTGGTGGTCAGGTCGCTAATGGAATAGGTGATGGGCGCGCCGCTGGGATCGCTCAGGTAAAACGCCATGCCATCGAGCGTGCTGTCCGTGCTTGCCTGTACATCCTGGCTCAACGTCGTATTGGCGAGTAGCGTGTCCACCGTCGATGTCTGACTGAGACCGAGTAGCAGCGAGTCCGCGCGGGCGCACAGCGGCAACAGTATCAGCGCGCCGATAGACAGGGATAGATGTAGACAACGCTTCCCGCGCATACGGACTCCAGCAGAACATCACCATGAAAGCTCCCAGATATCGGGAACATATACCGGAAGGAACAAGCTTATTGGATGTCTAAAAACCTGTGCGGTCGCACCGATTATAGAGCATTCTCGAATTCATTTGGATTGGAAAAAGTATGCGAGGCGGTTATTCCTTACACTCCAGCGATCGCAGCTCTCGCTTGCGGGAGCATACAGGCGGAAGCCATTGAAGGAATGGCTGTAAGCACGGCCTTATCGCAAGCAACAGCTCGCGCAGAATCGCTGAGCGTCACAGCGTCTGCGGAAATGCACTAAAATTCAGAGAGTGAAGCAGAACGCTGTCGAACTGATCACAACACTACACTCCACCGGCGGAGCGGCCGTTGCCGTAGACCGCCGCGCCAAACTCAACGACCGCCTGCAACATCGCGTGGTCGCGCAACAGGGCGGTGAGAACTCCGCACCGCAAAGTTTTTCCAATGCAGTACCCAATAGGCCATCTACCCATAGGAGCAACATGACTGAGATCGTATCCATTACCGCCCGCGAGATTCTGGACTCCCGAGGAAATCCCACTGTTGAAGCCGACGTTACCCTCTCTGGCGGGGCCAAGGGACGCGCCGCCGTCCCCTCCGGAGCAAGCACCGGCGAACACGAGGCCGTGGAGCTGCGCGACGGCGACAAAGAACACTACATGGGCAAGGGCGTGCTCAAGGCGGTGGAGAACGTCGAGTCCATCCTGGCCCCCGAACTGACCGGCATGGACGCCAGCAACCAGCGCATGCTGGACCAGACCATGATCGCCATCGACGGAACCGAAAATAAGAGCAAGCTGGGCGCGAATGCGATCCTTGCCGTCTCCATGGCTGCCGCGCGCGCCTCGGCCAACGCCCTCAAGCTGCCGCTCTACCGCTATCTGGGCGGGGTGAACGCATGCCTGCTGCCCACGCCCATGATGAACATCCTGAACGGAGGCAGCCACGCCGACTCCAACGTGGACTTCCAGGAGTTCATGGTGATGCCGGTTGGCGCGGAGTGCTTTGCCGATGCGCTGCGCTGGGGCGTCGAGGTCTTCCACACCCTGAAGGGCGTCCTCAAGAAGAAGGGATACAACACGGCAGTGGGCGATGAGGGAGGATTCGCGCCCAGCCTGAAGTCGAACGAAGAGGCGGTCGAGCTGATCCTGGAGGCCATCACCAAGGCCGGATACACACCGGGCGAGCAGGTTGCCATCGCTCTCGATCCGGCCTCCAGCGAGTTCTACGACGCCGACAAGAAGCTGTATGTCTTCAAGAAGTCGGACAAGAGCGAGAAGACCGCCGAGCAGATGGTGGACTTTTATGCGGGATGGATCAAGCAGTATCCCATCGTGTCGCTGGAAGACGGCCTGGCGGAGGATGATTGGGACGGATGGAAGTTGCTGACCGAGCGCCTGGGCCACATCCAACTGGTGGGCGACGACCTGTTTGTAACCAACACGGAGCGGCTGCAGCAAGGTATCGAGGCGAAGACCGCCAACTCCATCCTGATCAAACTGAACCAGATTGGGACGGTCACGGAGACCATCGATGCCATCGAGCTGGGCCGCCGCTACGGCTACACCTCGGTCATCAGCCATCGCAGCGGCGAGACGGAAGACAGCTTCATCGCGGACTTTGCCGTTGCTACCGGAGCGGGCCAGATCAAGACCGGCTCGGCCAGCCGCACCGACCGCATCTGCAAGTACAACCAGTTGCTGCGCATCGAAGAAGAGCTGGGCGAGAGCGCCGAGTTCCTCGGCATCGAGTCGCTGAACTTCCAGTAGAACGCTTGACAGACGCGGTATAATAGAACTAAGCCAATCATTGAGAGACCCCGGGTTCCTGCCCGGGGTTTCCCATTTTTTGCCTCGCTAAATCCAATGGAATCTGGATTTTAGCTGGAAGTGTTTTGAAATGTAGATTTTGCCGGAGGCCTCTGCCCGTAAAGCGCGGAAACAAAAAGGCTTGCCCCCAAGATATACCCAGGGGGGAGGGGTTAGGGGGTCGAATGCTCCATCCGGGTGCCCATTCATGACGGTTTCATCGTCATGGGTGGAATGGGTTTTTGTCATTCCGCAGCGAAGCGGAGGAATCTGCTTTCGCCGTTGCCGTACCGGAGGAAGCGTGGGGATTCATCCCCACGAAGAATGGCCCAACAAGGAATGGGCTTCAGCCCCGGGTCTCGTCCTTGGCGGTTTGCGGCCGCAGCAGCGGGAAGAGGATGACGTCGCGGATGGACTTGGAGCCGGTGAGGACCATTGTGAGACGGTCGATGCCGACGCCCTCGCCGGCGGTGGGGGGAAGGCCATAGCCCAGCGCGCGAACGTAGTCCTCATCGACCTCGGCCATGGCCTCTTCGTCGCCGCGCTTGCGCTCGGCTACCTGCGCCTGAAAGCGCTCAAGCTGATCAACAGGATCGTTGAGCTCGCTGAAGGCGTTGCCGATCTCGAAGCCGCCAATGTAGAACTCAAACCGCTCGACCCACTCCGGCTCGTCGGGCTTGATCTTGGAAAGAGGTGACACAGCAAGTGGGAAGTCGTAGATGATCGTCGGCTGAATGAGATGAGGCTTGATCTCACCGAATAGCTCCATTAGTGAAGCGACTACCTTGCCTTTAGACCAAATGCCTCTACGGAGCGCACTGCTCAGAGCGGCCATCTGTAAGCCGATCTCCCTCAACTGTTGCAGATCGTCTTCCTCCTGATTCTGTCCCGTCATTGGTGCGAAAGGGCTCATGGGCTTAGGAATGTTGTTTTGAAGGTCGATTTGTGCTCTTTCAAGCAGTGCGATGAGAGCCTCTTTCGATTCAAAGTCTGACATCGACGGAGTATTGCCGAACTGTGGCTGCCAGAACTTGATGATGGCCTCGCGCATGGAGAGCTTGGTCCACTTGCTGAGATCGATCTCCACGCCGTTGAAGTTCGCCAGAAGCGAACCGTTGACTTCTGTAGCAACGAAGGTGACTAGCTCCTGCGTCAGGTCCATCAGGTCGTGGTAGTTGCTGTAGGCCTGGTAGAACTCCAGCATGGTGAACTCGGGGTTGTGCTGGGTGCTGATGCCTTCATTGCGGAAGTTGCGGTTGATCTCGTACACGCGGTCCATTCCGCCGACCACCAGGCGCTTGAGGTAAAGCTCCGGCGCGATGCGCAGCGAGAGGTCGAGATCGAGCGCGTTGTGATGCGTTTTGAAGGGCTTAGCCGCCGCGCCGCCGGCGATCGGCTGCATCATGGGCGTCTCGACTTCGAGGTATCCGCGCGCGTCGAAGAATTTGCGCATGGCGCGCAGGACGGCGGCCCGCTTGACGAAGACCTCGCGCACGTCGGGATTGACGAAGAGATCGACGTATCGCTGGCGATAGCGCAGCTCGGTGTCTTCCAGGCCGTGGAACTTGTCGGGCAGGGCGAGCATCGCTTTTGCCAGGAAAGTTAGGGATGTAACGTGAACCGTCAATTCACCGGTGCGTGTGCGGAAGAGATAGCCGCGCGCTCCGATGTGGTCGCCGAGGTCGAGGAGCTTGTAGAGCGCAAAGCCGTCCTCGCCGACATCGTCCTTGCGGACGTAGAGTTGCATGCGCTGGCCCGCCTGCTGCAACTGCGCGAAGCCGGCCTTGCCCTGGACTCGAATCGCCATGATGCGTCCGGCGATGGCGACTTCGATGCGATTGGCTTCAAGTTGCTCGCCAGAAGCGGGTGCGGCGGGCGAGTCGTAAGCATTCTTTAGGAAAGGAATGAGTGGACCATCCGTCTCGGTCCATCCTGGGGCTTCGACAGCGTAGCTGTTGGGATAGATGGCCTGACCGAGCGCAGCGATCTGCTTGAGCTTCTCGCGCCGCAGGTTGTAGAGGTCTTCCTCGAATTGCGATTCGTACACGGATGCTCCTATGTCGATCCAGTATATCTGCCGTGCGGGGGATGGCTTCGACGTGGTGTAATGAGGAAGCGATGGCCGATGAACCTACACCGAAGTACCGCGGTCTGAGGGACTACGTGAAGGCGGAGCAGATGGTGCAGCTTGCGCTGGCGATTCCCATCGGATGCGTGGTGGGCTGGGCGCTTGGAGGGCTGCTGGACCGGGCCTTCCACACCAGTTGGATCGCCATCGCAGGCATTGTGGTTGGCGCTGCCGGAGGCTTTCTGCAGATCGTCAACATTGCTATGCGCTATATGAAGAACAACAAGTGAGCTTCGATGGGCCTATGAATTCGACGAAGGACAATCTTCCCGCCCCGGCGGCCGTCATTCCCGTCCTCACAATGCGCCGGATGGTTTTGAATAGCCTCTACGCCATTCCCGCCGGAGGCCTGATCGGTTGGCTTCTTGGCTCCTGGCTGGCCCGGGCCTTCCATACTGGCTGGATCACCGTTACCGGTATTATTGCCGGTGCTGTTGCAGGTTTTATGCAGATCGTCACCCTGGCGGCGCGGTATCTGAAAGACAACCGATGATGAGCTTCGACAACTACAGCGACGAGGACTTCAAGCGGACGATGCGGCGTGCGCTGCGCATGGTGGCGATCGCGGTCGCCGTGGCGGTCCCACTGCTGTGGTGGAAGATGGGGTGGCCGAGCGCAGCGCTGTTCGCGGTGGGCGCGCTGATCTCGGGCACGGGCCTCTTCGAGTGGCTACGCCTGATGACCGCGATGATGGCGCGGATGGATGCAGGCGGCGAAAACCCCGCGCCTGCACGCCCGCTTGCACCGGTGCTGATCGGGTTTGTTCTGCGACTGGGGTTCGCCCTGGCGCTGCTTTATGTTAGCCTTAAGTTTCTGCACGGATCGGTCTACGCTCTCATCGCCGGTCTAGCGCTTGCAGTGGCCGCGCTTTCGATTGAAGGCATTCGGCTACTGAAGAGCTGGACCGCATAGAACGATTCGCGTTCAAAGACATTTATGCCGACACAGTTACTTCTGACGCGATTTCTGAATGGTTTCTTTGCCGGGCCCGTGGACTCGCTTCTGCGGGCCGTGCATGTACAGCCGACCTATTCCAGTGCGCCGATCACGGACACCTTTGCGATGGAGCTACTCGTCTTCTTCGCTCTGCTGCTGTATTTCGTAGTGGTCCGCGTCACGCTGCAGGTGGAACGGCCCTCCACGGTGCAACACTTCGCGGAGATGATCCACGAGTTTGTGACGGAGCAGAGCGAAGCGATCATCGGACATGGATACGAGCCGTTCCTCAGTTTCCTAACCATCCTGGGCGTCTTCATCCTCTTCTGCAATCTGCTGGGATTGATTCCGGGACTGAAGTCGCCGACCGCGGATGTTGTGGTGCCATTCGGCTGCGCGATCCTTACCTTCGTCTACTACCACTATCACGGCATCCGCAAGCATGGGTGGCGATATATCAAGCAGTTTCTGGGGCCGATCTGGTTGATTAGCCCGCTGATGCTGCTGATCGAGATCGTCTCCCACCTGGCCCGCCTGCTATCGCTCACCGTCCGTCTGTACGCCAACATCTTTGCCGGCGATCTGGTGACGCTGGCCTTCTTCTCACTGATCCCGGTGGTGTTTCCGCTCATCTTCCTGGGACTGCATGTGATGGTGTCCGTGGTACAGGCATATTTGTTCATGGCACTCGCGATGAGTTATCTGTCGCTCGCCATGGCCGAAGAGCATTAAGTTTTCGCACTGCACCGGGCTGAACTCCGGAGGATGCAGGGCCAAGTTTCTCCGCGGAGTCTCTCTCCCGCTTCGCGGTGCGCACCAACGCCGTTCAGCGTGAGGGTGCCAGCACGGTGAGCGTCAACCACCCACTGGCGGCGTACTTTGGGAGAATGGAGTGAAAGACGATGCGAACACTGCAATATCTCTTTATGATGCTGGCCGCGATGCTGCTGGCTACACCGGCCTTCGCCCAGGGAGGCACGATTGAAAACCCCTATGCGCCGCTAGCCGCGGGAATCGGAATGGGGATCGCCTCCGGCCTGTGCGGCATAGGACAGGGCAAGGCGGCAGCCAGTTCCGCCGAGGCGTTAGCGCGCAACCCCGGAGCCCGTCCTGGAATCTTTCTGTTCCTCATCCTTGGCTTGGCGTTCATTGAGTCGCTGGCGCTGTACACCTTCGTCATCATCTTCATCTTTGTGAAGTAAGAGCCGAATTATAAGTTGTTAGTTATGCGAACGAGCCTCCGGCAAGGAGGCTTTTTCGTTTTCATTTGATGGGACGGCCACGGCGAGGATTGTATGGTCAAGGAATTTTGGCGAGCGCATTGTGGAGTTGGTAGACTGCGGACGCCGCTGTCTACTGCAATCGGGCAGTAGGCTGGGTAGCGTGAGGCATCTATGAACGCACGAACTTCGATCAGCCGACGCAGTGTTCTGGCAGGGATGACGGCGGTGGCTGGAAGCCTGGCGTTCGGGCGCGGCGCGCTGGGATCGCTGGTGGGCAAGCCGGACGATTTCGTGGCTGGGAAAACGGATAAGCTGACGCCATTCGCCATGACACAGGTGCGGCTGCTGGATGGGATATTCAAGGCGCAGGCGGAGATCAACCAGAGATATCTCGACTCGCTGACGTCCGACCGGCTGTTGCATAGCTTTCGCATGACGGCTGGAATTACATCCAACGCAAATCCATACGGCGGATGGGAGAGGCCGGATTGCACGCTGCGCGGGCACTTCAACGGCGGGCATTATCTGTCTGCCGTGGCGCTGGCGTATGCGAGCGCGGGCAACGACACGCTTCGCACCCGCGGCGATGCTATGGTGGCCGAGCTGGCGCGCTGCCAGAAGGCGAATGGCAACGGATATCTGAGCGCGTATCCGGCAGAGCAGTTTGCATTGCTGGCCGCGGGAGTGACGGAGTATCCCAGGGTATGGGCGCCGTTCTACACACAGCACAAGATCATGGCCGGCCTTGTGGATATGTACGCGCATACCGGCAATGAGCAAGCGCTGACTGTGGCCGAAGGAATGGCTGGCTGGGTGCGCAGGTACTTCCAGGACATCAGCGAGGAGCAGCGCCAGAAGATATTGCGCATTGAGTACGGCGGGATGAACGAAGTGCTGGCGAACCTGTACGGGTTGACCGGCAAGCAGGAGTATCTGGATACGGCGCGGCTGTTCGAGCAGCCTGTTTTTCTGAATGCGCTGGCTGGCCATCGAGACGAGTTGAAGGGGCTGCACGCCAATACGCATGTTCCCAAGGCGATCGGCGCGGCAAGGATGTATGAGCTGACCGGCGACGCGCGCTATCGCGATATTGCGGAATATTTCCTGGAAGAGGTGCTGAGCGAACGCAGCTACGCGATTGGCAATACCAGCGTTGGCGAGTCGTGGCGCAGCGATGCGGGG
>Ga0181529_10005423_pt1 | contig 13394 bp, 10 predicted proteins | sample PEATcosm2014_Bin_36_FD_119763 | JGI IMG/M metagenome (GOLD analysis project Ga0181529, IMG submission 119763) | Peatland microbial communities from MTU Mesocosm Facility, Houghton, MI, USA - PEATcosm2014_Bin10_30_metaG | ecosystem: Environmental > Terrestrial > Soil > Wetlands > Peat | place... | reverse complement strand
TAAAACCGATATTGCTTCGCGAATAGTACAATCTTTTAAATCAGGCATTTTACTAAAATTTGTGATTGCTGCAATTGATCTAATAGAGTCAGGTTTTTTATCTGATGACAGATTATTAGGGAGATTACTTTTAATATCAGAAGCAAACTGCACATTCTCATTTTGAACCTGTACGCCTGTTGGCTGCTGCTGATTAATATATTTCGCGGGTTCAATATTTACAATTCGTTCAGCAATATTTTTAAATATCGGGGCAGCAACCGACCCGCCGTATTTTCCAATTTGGGGTGAATTAACCAAGACAAGGCATACAATTTTAGGATCTTCCGCAGGGAAAAAGCCAACAAATGATGAATTGTAATTTTGTTTTGAGTATTTTCCATCAATAAGCTTTTGGGATGTCCCGGTTTTTCCTCCAACATTTACAGATTTAATCTGTGCATTTATTCCTGTGCCTTGCTTTACAACTCCAACTAGTAAATCTCTCATACGTTTCGAAGTTTCTTCTGAAATTACATGCCTAATCATGATTGGATTACTTTGGAATATTACTTGTCCATCATGCTTAACTTCCTTTTCAATAATTTGTGGCTGGTAAAGAATTCCACCGTTAACGATTGAGCAATACGCAGTTATTAATTGAATAGGAGTTACTGTTATTCCATAGCCAAATGATATGAAAGCTTTGGAAACTTCGTTCCAGTCCGTTGGTTTTCTAAGAGTACCTCTAACTTCCCCGGGCAAATTGATGGCAGTAAAGTTACCAAAACCAAAACCTCGCAAATATTTATAAAAGGAATCATCATCAATACGTTGTGCTAACTTTGCCATACCGATATTACTTGATTGTTCCAACACTCCCCTGACAGTTAGCCATTGACTATTATGTGAATCTGTTATGAACACATTTTTAAATTTATATTTTCCATTTTCGGCATAAACTTGTTCATTCAAATTACAGCGGTTTTGATCTAATAGAGCAGCAAATGAGAAAGATTTAAATGTTGAACCCGGTTCATAAGTATCTGTTACCGCGCGGTCTCTTCTTAAAGAATCACTAAACTTCCAATATTCATTAGGATCATAATCAGCAGAATTTGCCAGTGCTAAAATCTCTCCACTATTGGGATCCATTATAATCCCAACCGCAGAAGAACCACCAAACTTCTGAAGTCCGTTTCTTAGTTCTTCTTCTACTATAACCTGATAATTTTTATTTAAAGTTAAATAAATATTACTTCCCGGCAGGGCAGGCTTTGTCTCTTCTTCCGATACAGTTATCATATCACCTATAGCATCCCGAAGGATTAACATACTTCCATCTTCCCCGGATAAAATATCGTCACAAGATTTAGCAACACCGTCAATTCCTTTATAATCTCCATCAACATAACCGAGCAGATGAGATGCCAGATTTTTATAATAATAAATACGTGTAGGATCTTCATGAAAGAACAAACCGTTTACTTTAAAATTCTTTAAAGTAAAAGCCTTTTCGTCCGGAATTTTCTTTTCCAAGCAAATAGTCTTGCCAGAATCTTTCATAAGACTGTAAAAATAATCTTTGCTCTCCGAAAAAGTTGATGCAAACATTTCTGCAACTTTCTTTTTATCCTTATGAGATGCCATTCTAAGGTCTAAATAAAAAGATAAATCATTGCTGTTATAAACAAGCAGAACACCATTTCTGTCATAAATAAGTCCTTTTTCTGCTTTTACTTTTTCAAATGTCATCTGCTGACGCCTGGCAAAATATTTAAGTTCATCGCTTTTCAAAACTTGGACATTAAACAGACGGATCACCAGAGCAGCAAAAAAAACCATTATAAAAATTATTACCCAAATAGTCCGGGAACTATTCATACTTCTTATCTATAGCCTTTGATATTTCTTCAAGCTTTTCTTTACTTACATTTATTCCCAAAGGAATTTCTGTTCTTTTTATCATCCCGAGTTCTGACTCAGCAATGAGGACAACTCTTTCTTCAGCAGAAAGATCCTGTTCCTGTGCTGTTAAATCAGTTTTCCAGTTCTTTATTTCTTTTAACCTTTCCCCGGTTAATATTTTTTCTTTTGTTAGTTTTTCGCATTCCAGTTTAACGCCTATATTTCCAAGGATTAATGAAGTAATGACAATAAAGACAAAAGAGTTAAAAAATATTAAAGGCTTAGCGCTCTTTTTCATATTCTTTCCGCAGCTCTTAATTTAGCACTTCTTGATCTAATATTATTTTCTATTTCGAACAAAGAAGGAATAACCGGTTTCTTTGTCAAAATTTTTAACCTGGGTTGTTTATTACATTTACAAACCGGGTATTCCTTTGGGCAGATACAATCCAGAGTTTCGTATTTAAAAATTTCTTTAACAATTCTGTCTTCCAGCGAATGGTAAGAAAGGATTACAATTCTCCCTCTGTCGGCAAGAAGTTCAATTGATTTTGTTAAAAATGACCTTAATATTTCAAGTTCATCATTTACATAAATTCTCAGCGCCTGAAAAACTCTGGACAAAGTCTTGATTCTATAGTTAAAAGGCGTCATCTCTTCAATTATATTTGCTAAATTAAAAGTAGTTTCAATCTTTTTAATTTTTCTTTTTTCAACAATTTTTTTTGCAATTTGCCGGGAATTTCTTTCTTCACCGAAATGGTATATAATGCCTGCTAATTCATCTTCAGAATAAGAATTTACAATATCTGCGGCATTAATTGCTTTCGTTTTATCCATTCTTAAATCCAATTTGGCTTCATTCCTGTATGTAAACCCGGATAAAGTATTATCAAGTTGAAATGAAGAAACACCAAGATCTCCAATAATTCCGTTAAAATTTTTTATAGATTCAATTTTTGCAATAATATCTATTTGTGAAAAATTTGTATTAAATATTTTAATTCTTTGGTCGGTTGCAAATTTTTCTTTTGAAAACTTAAATGCATCAATATCCACATCGGTTGAAATTAATTTACCGGTGGAGCTTAATAGATCCAGAATTGCTTCAGAATGACCTCCAAACCCAAGTGTCGCATCGAAGTAAACGCCGTCATTAGTGGTGATCAAGAACTCCAAAGATTCTTTGAGCAAAACAGGCGTATGATGATTATTCATCATAGAGCCATTACTTCAGCTGCAATTTGTTCATATGTTTCCGGAGTCTGTTCAAGATAATCGGCATAAACCTTGGGATTCCAAAGTTCAATCTTTTTTAAAGCACCAAGAATTAATACTTCCTTATCTATTTTTGCGTATTGTAAGAGAGCCTGAGGGACCAAAATTCTTGCTTGTGAATCTATTGTATCCTCTGTTGCATGCTGCAAAATCATTCTAATAAATTTTGCATTGTTCGGTTTGAAAGGGTTTAAAGTTAGCAATTTGGATTCAAATATCTGCCATTGATCCAACGGATAAACATCAATACAGTTAGCTGTGCCCTGAGTCATAATAAATGTATCATTAGATTCCGGAGAAACATGCTTTCGAAGTTTTGCAGGAATGCTTAATCTGCCTTTTGTGTCTACGGAATATGTAAATTGTCCTCTGAACAAATTCTTTCCTATTTTTTGGTCATTTTCACCATAATTACCCACAACCCTCCAAAATTAACCAAAAATATATCAGAATGTCAAGAATATTCTTATTTTTTTTACATAATTTTTATTAAAAAGACTATTTTTTAAAATAATTGATTTTGTATCTTTTTGATAAAATTGTAGTTAGTGCCATGTATTTAAAGTAGGTTATTAAATGATCATTTTTATTGAAGGGAGCCATCTGCCGGGATCGAACCGGCGACCTGCGCATTACGAATGCGCTGCTCTACCAGCTGAGCTAAGATGGCCGAAAAGTAGAAAATGGTAAACATAAAAATATCATTTACCATTTTATCTACAAAAAGAAAAGTATCAGGCTATCTTATTTTTTTCTTATGCCGATTTTTCCGAAGTCTTTTTTTCCTTTTATGAGTAGACATTTTATGTCTTTTACGTTTTCTGCCGCAAGGCATTACTTACCTCCATTTATTTGATTATTATGAGAACTCAATAGCTCTTGTGCCTTTTTGCCATTTTCAGAATCAGGATCTATGTTTACAGCTTTTTTTAGCCATTCCTTAGATTTTTCCATTTTTCCGGCTGCCAAATTTACTATTCCTAAGTTTAAATAGCCAATCTGCAGTTTAGGATCGTATTTAAGCGCTTGCTCCATCTCGTTTATTGCCGTATCAAAATTCTGCAAATTATAATAGCATATACCCATATCTATTCTTGCAGCCGGATCATTGGGAACTAAAGATAAATATTGCTTATAATTTACTATTGCTTGTTCAAACATACCCGCATCATTTTTTAAATTGGCTAATTCCAAGATAGAAGTTGTATCCGAAGGGTTGGCTTTTATCACGGCTTCAAGGTCATTAATTTTTTTTAAATTGTTTAGATCAATACCGGAATTCTGATTTGTATTAACACTTGCAGTATTAACAGGAACAATCAGGGTATTCAACAAACCCGAAAAAATTAATATCACTATCGCAAGCCCTGTACCGATTGAAATTATCGCAATGGTTTTAGTTTTGCTTAAACTTTTTATTTTGATAGCCGGGAAAGTTTTTAATTCGGTTTTATTTTTTTTTGTTTTAGCAGGTTTAATAACCGTTCTAGACTTCACATCTGGTGTAATATTTTCATTTTGATTAATTGGTTTGTGCTCAATTTCCCTAGTAATTGAGCCTAAAAGTTTTACTCCACATCCAGAACAGTTAATAGTTTTTAAGTCATTTTCTTCACCACAGTTATCGCATATTATTTTATCAACAAATCTGTTTTTTTCAAATTCATTCAGAATAACCTGGTCTTCAGTGCTTGTAACTTGCCTAACTTTATCTAATTCATAACCACATTCAGGACAAAACTTAAATTCTTGAACTAAACTGAAACCACATCCAGGACAAAATTTAACCATTCTATTTTGGCTCTTTCATCCCAACATCTACTAATTCTTTAAAATCCTTAGAAAACTTGAACGTAGGTACAAAGTGTTCGGGAACGAAAACAGATTCTCCAGATTTAGGATTTCTAGCTTGGCGGGCATTTTTTTTCTTAACTTTATAACTTCCGAATCCTCTTATCTCTATACCTTTGCCTTCTTTAAGAGCTTCAATAACAGTTTTAAAAAATCCTTCAATTATTGCTTCTGTTTCCAATTTCGTTAATCCCGTACCAGCTGCAACTTTATCAACAATATCTGCCTTTGTCATAATGTTACCCTATCCATTTTATTGAAGATTAATAAACTAAAGATTTGGTTTAAACCTTTATAATTCCAATAATTAAATTATTAAACATTGAAAAGAAAATCAAATCATAAGTGGATTTAGCATCACAATTCAAAATGGAATCAACATTATTGAATATAGTACTTTTTTTAATGTTATTGCGTCTCATAATGATATATTTATCTCAATAAGATAGATTATCTGCTATAATAGGCCAAGATATTTAACATGATTTTAATGCAATTACAGAGGGAATTGATAAAAGAAACCAGTTAAACTTTCTTACAATAGAATTGGAAAAGTTTAACTTACAGCTTATTTTACAACTATTTTACCCGTAAGAACAAAACATATCAAATATATTTTTCATAATTATTTTTTATGCTATAACTCAAAAATATTGTATGGTATAGAAGTTGCTTTTTCATTATAAAAAATTATGGATTTAAATCATGGAATTACTTGAAATAATAATTTTCTCAGTTAAAATATTTGCATTAGTTAGCGCCTTAATAGTTATCTCTTCTTACTTTATCTACAAATTAAAGGATAGAAAACGCGATAAACCATATGCAAAAATTCAAACACAGCCATTAACTCCAGTACTTTCTGCAACTCCAGGAAATATTAATCCTGATTTTTTTGAAAACATACACAATTCAAATATGCCTACAGAAACAATTCAATATGATTATAGACAATACGATAACGTTCAATACCATAAAATTCAAGTTGATAATAACCAAAATCAGAATATACAATTAGACAATCCACAGTATCAAAACCCACAGACTATTAATATACAATACGAAAATCAGCCGATGGTTTTATACCAAAAAAATCAGCAGCGTTCTTACGGACAGAGATTCAAAATCCTAAATGAAGATGATAATTCTACAACTCAAAGAAGACATGTAATAGAAAAACTTCAACCAGTTACCGCAGCCCCTCAAAAGTTCAGTAATCAAAGGCAGGCAAACGTATTCAACATTTACGACCATTATTCCAGCAGTAATTTTGAGCCTATGCATAAAATAAAATTATAATAATAGAAGTGCGAAGTTTCTTTATTAAATTGCCATATTTATCTAAATTATAATTAGCAGTAATTTACTAATTTGCAGATGAACAGCTGATGAATGATAAAAGCATTTTACAAAAAAAATGATAATTACATTGCATTAACTAAATTCAAATTAAATCGTTTTATAAGTATTCATGACATATATCGCAGAGAAATAATTATCTCATAAAAATTAGTTAGATTTTTTTCTTTAAAATTTATTATAATTATCAAAGTTTTAGAATGTACATTTTCTATTAAAAGTTAAACACAGGCAAAAATAGGAAAACAGAAAGAGACGATCATATTTCGCATAAATCATGATATAGATAATAACTTCCTATAATTAATCTAAAATTACTATTTCCCTTCTTTAAAACTCAAATTTTTTACCATTTCATTTACATCATAAGGCGCGGGATCCCCGCCTAAATATTTATGGAACCAGTCTAAATGAGCATCATAATAAAGCGGCATAGATTTAACACTACTTGGCCAGTGCCCGTCATTTTTAAATATGATTAATCTTGAATCTATTCCCAAAGTTTGTAGTGTTGAGAAATATTCAATACTTTGAGTATAAGGCACCCTGTAATCTTTTTCCCCCGTAATAATTAATGTTGGAGTTGAAAAATTTTTAACATAATTAGAAGGAGACCATTTGGAATATAGATCCGAGTTCCACGGCTGTCCTTTCAAATCCCAATTCGGGAACCATAATTCTTCCGTTGATCCCCACATAGAAGTAAGATCAAATAATCCCATCATGGAAGCAAGGCACTTAAATCTTTTTGTTTTTGCCTGAAACCAATTCATCATATAACCGCCGTAAGACCATCCCATTGCGCCAATTCTTTTTTTGTCTACATAAGGAAGTGTTTCCAGAGAATCGGTTATTTTCATAAGATCATCAAATACAAGCCCTCCCCAATCGGAAGAAATCTCGTCGGTAAAATCCTGTCCAAAGCCGGTAGATCCATGCGGGTTGGGAAAAGCAACGATATAACCCGAACCTGGATACACCTGCCAGTCACCTCTGAAGGAATCCATCCATTGCGCCTGCGGCCCCCCATGAACATTAAGAATTAGTGGATATTTTTTGTTGGAATCAAAGTTATGCGGTTTAACAATAAACACTTCGACATATTTCCCACCCACACCTTTAATCCACATTTTTTCTGAAGGCCTTACATCAACGTCTTCAAGAAATTTTTTATTAAAATCTGTTAATTTCATTGTTAAATCATTCGTTAAATTCAGAAGATAAATTTCGCGGGGTTTATCTATATAGCTGGCCGTGTAGTAAATAAATTTTCCGTTGGGTGAGATATCGAATCCTAAAACTGATTTTTGCCCGGTAACTTTAGTTATTGAACCAGAAGCGATATCAATTTTATAGAGCGGGGAATAACCCTCAACATCGCCGGTAAAGAATATTGTTTTAGAATCATAGTTCCACAAGAAATCATTTATCCAGTTATCAAAGTTTTCGGTGATTATTTTTGTTTCCTTTGAAATTCTATTAAAAAGGGCAATTCGGAATTTATCGGATTCATAACCGGGAATTTTTTGCGTCCTATATGCAATATACTTTCCGTCGGGTGAATAGATCGGAGTTCCATCCCATGCTTTATTTTCAGAAGTTATATTAACTGGGTCACCTCCTGTTACAGGTACAACCCATAAGTCTGCATTTGTTGAAGCTTCGGGATGCTGGTCATGATTTGATACAAAACAGAGCTCTTTGCTGTCAGGAGAAAAGTTATAACCTATACCACCGCCGAGCATAAATGTAGGAGAAACAAATTTACCAGGTGTTAAATCTTTATAAGAATGGTTATTAATGTCATAGATAAAAATGTGAGTAAATTTTCCCGCAGAGTAATCAGTCCAGTGTCTGAAAAGCAAATTATCAGCAACATAAGCCTGTACAGGGCCATTTGCAGCCGCCGAGTCAGTTAGTCTATTGCAATTATCGTCGGCACCACATTCAGGATAAACATCTGTTGAGAAAGCAAAAAACCCGCCGTTGGGTGAGATTACCGGATTTTCCACTCCTGTTGATATGTTTGTAATTTGTGATACACTGTCGTTGTCGAGATTGTAATAAAATAATTCGGGAGTTTCGGTCTTATCGGATATAAAATAAATTCCCTTGTTGTCATGGGACCAAACCGGGTTATAATCATTTTTATCGTTGCTTGTAATATCTTTAATACCGGTTCCATCCGGATTCATTATATATATATCTGTTTTAGTTGACCCCTTCGGCAGATTATATTCGGAAAGAGTAAATACAATGTGTAACCCATCGGGCGATACAACAGGTGAACTAACGTTTTTAATTTTATACAGATCGGCAATACTAAATGCTTTTTTCTGTGAAAAAGCTGATGGGATTATAATAAGGACAATGATGATAAGGATAAAATAATTTTTCATAACTTTTATAGGAATTAATTTATAAATAAAGGATAAAATTGTTTAGAATAAATAATCTTTTATTGCTTATCAAATGAAGAGACTTATAGTAATATAACACAACTAAACTAAAATTAATTTTAGTCTTAATCATTTGAATTAAGAGTAATAAACCAGGAGCTTTACCGTATCAATACTTCAACTTCATCTAAAAGCAAGTTCATTTTACGGGTAATAGCCAAAACTGGCTCTGGTGAATTCATATCAACACCTGCTGATTTAAGAATTTCTATCGGGTAGTTAGAACTTCCAGCTTTTAGGAAACCTAAATATTTTTTTATAGCAGAATCTTTTTCTTCTTTCACTTTTTTAGCTAGAATCTCCGAAGCTGCAAAACCTGTTGCATACTGATAGACATAAAAATTATAATAAAAGTGAGGAACTCTTGCCCAGGTATACTCATCTTCTTTATCAAGAACCAGTCCCGGTCCCCAATATTTATGATAAATATCCTTGAACAATGCGCCGAGAACATCCGATGTTAAAGCAGCTCCATTTTCTGTTTTTTTATAAACTAATGATTCAAACTCTGCAAACATTGCCTGCCGATAAAAAGTTGAAGTAATGTTACTTAAATATTTTTCAATCAGATCCAGTTTCTCTATTTTAGAAGATGTATTTTTAATTAAGTAATCAAGAAGTAATGACTCATTAAAAGTTGACGCGACTTCTGCAAGAAATATTGAGTAATTGGCATAAGGGTAAGGCTGGGATTGCCCTGTATAATAAGAATGCATATTATGCCCCATTTCATGCGCTAGTGTAAAAACATCATTTAATAAACCAGACCAATTAAGTAAAACGTAAGGATGAACACCGAATGTTGTACCCGACGAATAAGCTCCGCTTCGTTTTGCCTGGGTTTCATAGACATCAATCCACCTGTTTTCAAATGCAGTACGCAAAGTTTTGAGGTATTCATCCCCCATAAGCCCTAAAGCGCTGCAAACAATTTCTACAGCTTCGTCAAAGCTATAATTTCTTTCGACACCTGTCTGAAATAATGGAACATATAAGTCATAAGAATGGAGCTCATCATACTTTAATATTTTTTTTCTTAGCAGTGCCCACCGGTGCAAAGGACTTAAATTTTCATTAATGGTTTTAATCAGGTTATCATAAACTGAAACAGGAATATTATTCCTGTCGAGTGCAGCTTCCCTTGATGATGTATATTTTCGGGCTTTTGATGAAAAGATGTGTGTTTTTAGATTTCCGTTAAATAAGACTGAAAATGTATTGGAGAAATCTTTAAATTGATTATAGTAACTGGTATAAACCCTCTGCCTGAAATCACGGTCAAGCGAATACATTGCTGAGTAAAAACGTGCATGAGAAATTTCAAAATCATTTCCGTTTTCATCTTTTATTACCGGGAATTTAAGTTCCGCGTTCGTAAATATGGAAAATGCATTATACGCAATTTGACTTGTTTCACCAGCTAATGCTAAAATTTCTTCTTCTTCTTTACTTAAAGTATGTGTCTTTGTCCTTATAATATCTTCTAGATAATGCTTATAAATTTTTAGAGCATTATTTCCTACCACATTTTTCAATAATTTATCTGCGGGGATTGATAAAATTTCCGGACGGATAAAAGAATTTGCAGATAAAACTTTTGAGACCAGACCTCTAATCCGTTCATCCATTGCCTGATATTTATGCACCCTCATATCGCTATCTTTTGCCAGTGAAGCATAAAGGTGGAGCCTGTCGAGTTTTACTCCTATAGAATCATCAAAAATTAAACATTCAGATAAAATATCTGAATTTTGGGATAACTTTCCCTCAAAGATTTTGTATTGTTTAATATTTTCTTCAATCCAAATAAAATCTTCTTCCCAATTTTCCTCAGTTTTATAAATATGCGTGAGGTCCCATTTGTATTTATCTTCTATTTTATCCCGTGTGAGCACGGAACCAGTGCCTACATTGGAAAATAATTTATTTAAATTTTCTTTAATTTGCATAGCCCCAACATTTCCACTAACGGTTAAATATTAAATAATCATATTTATTAAAATATAAAATATGCCATTCAATAGGAACATTACAGCTTGAAATAATTACTGATAAGTGATTTGAACCGTCATTTAAAAGTTCAAAGTGGATCCATTAGAATAATATAAATGATTAATCAACGGAGAATGGATTAAATTTCGAAAAAATAGTTTATAATGAAATACTAAATACTTTCCATAACAGTACGAGCTGTTGTTACTTTTCCGATGAATTTCGGAGGATATTCTGCCTGTAGCCTTTTAGAATCATTTTCAGCATAAGCGTTATAGTTATCTATTGATTCACACTCATACTGCACGACATAAGTAACTTCTCCCTCCAAATTTGTTGGAAGCTTCACCTTATATATTTGGTGGTGATAAAAGTAGCCCGTATTCAAAATTTCCGGGATACGCTTTTCCTTAACCCATTGCAACCACTCATGTTCTAGTTCGGTTTTAACTGTTGTTGTTATTATATAAATAATCATTGTATATTTAATCAAAGGTTCAAGTGGAATTAATACAAAATTGATATAATTCCGCCCGTCGAACTTAGAATTTTTTTGAAATAAAACCTAATCTAATTATTTAAACTTACTATTGATTTTATAAAACAGACTTAAAAAAATAAAACTCTTTGATCATTTAGTCAAAGAGCTTTAAAATATCTTTAATGAAAATTCACCGGATCAGAATTAATATCATCGTTGCTCATTTTTCTGGCTACTATTGTTATTATTAGTCCTTGCAGGAGTTGGTGTCCTTTGCTGAACAGGAGCCCTTTGCTGAGCAGGCGCCTGTTGCTGAATAGGAGCCTGTTGTTTAACGGCAGCCCGTTGCGGTGCCGATGGTTGTGTTGGAGCAACGGTAGAGGAAGTATTCTGCACTGTTTTTGTTACATTTTTCTTATGCCCTGATTTATGGTGACCAGATTTTTTTGAATTTATATTATTAGAACCGGTATTGTTCTGAATTGTATTTATTTCAACCGGTTTACTCTCGTAAATTTCAGGTTGATTGGATGCTGCTTTCTGGTTATTTACATCAACCTGTCTCCTACTATCTTTTTCATTAGTATTGGTCGCCGGTTTTTGAGGATTTACTTGATCAGGGCGCTTATCTGGATTTGACTGATTCTTAATTGTTGAAGGGCTAACAGGGTTATTATTCTGAACTCTTACTCGCGTTAATTGATGCTTACCTTTATTCACCTGCTCGCGAGTAGGTTGAACAACATTGACAGGCCTATTAGAAGCACGTGCAATATCACTTACATCCGGCCCGCGTCCCCCATCATTTGAACGTAACACTGAAACTCCGGGATCGTAAGATCTATTTCGATACTGCCGGACATTGCTCCTGGTAAAATTTGCGGTTGGAACAATGACCCACACTCTATTTTCATATCTTTCATTATATATTACCGATACGCCGATACCTGGAGGAGGAAGAGGAGCCCATCCTACATATTCATTTGAATTATACCAACTTACTCTAGCCGGCGCCCAATCATAACCGGGAATCCAGAACCATCCGTCATAATCGGTAAACTGCCAATATCCATAATGATAAACTATCCAACCGTAAGGTTCATTAGAATCCCACATCCAACCCTGATCGGTCCAATCCCATTGTCCATCTGAGTATGGCTGCCAGTTATTTTCAGCGTAAGGTTTCCAAACAGAACCATAATCAGGAACATTAACCCAGGTACCATAGCTATCCAAATCACTAAACGTAGGATCTGGATGCCGATCTATAGTGTCTGTTGAAGAGGTTTCAGTAGTTATTGCGCAACCTGCTATCATCAACGCGGCAAAAAGAAATGGAATAATAATTATTCTTTTCATAAATCACCTTTATGTTCTTTTTTTGCGAAACTGTTCATAATTTTGTATTCGCATTTACAGCTACAATTTGCCTCACTCCGGTCAAATGATAAGCATCATTATAGAACAAACAATTTTCACATCATACAATGAAAGTTAAATTAAAATGAGTTTAACTTCAATTATGGTCTTCAATTATAAATGGATTTATATATTTAATTGTCAATTAAACTAAAAGTTGTCCAATTAATTAACAAAATTGTACTCTTTTCTCTACTATTTATTTCAGTAATTATTTAGTTTACTAGTTAAAAACGACAGGCTGCTTGTAATTTCTTCACGGGGAAGATTTCCAAGAATTAGCGCAGAATCCTCTTTCTTCAAAAGGCGTTCACAAAATTTAATTCCATCAATGATATATTTGGAATCGAAATCTATAAGATCATAAATTAGATCTTCAGCTTTATCAAATTTCCCAATAAATTCATAATAAAAGATAAGATTTTTTTCCGTCTCGATACTAATTTCCGCTTCACCAAGAGATTCAATTACAGAATTAATTTTAAATAAATGGTCAGGCTCAATCAAAGTAGTAGAATGTTGTAAGCCTTGGCTAAAAAAATTAAAGGATCTCTCAAACATTTCTAAACTTATCCCACGATTACCCTGAAGTTTAATTATTTCAGCTTGTTCCTTAAAAAGAACACCAAGTAAATAACAATTCGGGACAAGCAATGTTTCTGAGACAC
>Ga0181529_10005420_pt1 | contig 13405 bp, 8 predicted proteins | sample PEATcosm2014_Bin_36_FD_119763 | JGI IMG/M metagenome (GOLD analysis project Ga0181529, IMG submission 119763) | Peatland microbial communities from MTU Mesocosm Facility, Houghton, MI, USA - PEATcosm2014_Bin10_30_metaG | ecosystem: Environmental > Terrestrial > Soil > Wetlands > Peat | place... | reverse complement strand
ACGCGGCAAGCCGCGGTGCTCAACGAGGACAACTCCATCAACAGCGCGACCAACCCGGCTCAGCGCGGCCATTTGATCCAGATTTTCGCTACGGGCCAAGGCGTGATACCCGGGCTGCCCCCTGATGGCGTGCCGGTGACATCTCAGATCACCGTCCCAACGTCATTGACCCAGGTGCTGATTGGAGGCTGCCTGCTGAACCAAGGCACCGGCACGCCAAGCGGCTGCACGAACCAGCCAGGCGATGTGGGAACTTCGGGAAGTGTGAGCTCGAACTGGATTCCGTTCACCGGTCTGGCTCCCGGTCTGGTGGGCGTGTGGCAGATCAATGCACAGATTCCCATGCAGACCGTGCCCAATCAAGCCGCCTACGTCAAAGTGATTTTCAATAACACGCCCAGTTCGGACCCTGTGCCTGGGTTCCAAACAGTCATTTACGTCAAATAGTAGTAGCCGAGGAAGCTCGCAATGTATAACGGGATTTTGATCTCACTAGCCGCCACGTTGTCTCTGCTCTCTCCCACCGCCGCTTGGGCTCAGGCTGCCAATGCCTGTGACCTGAACGGCGACGGTGTCGTCAACACCCTGGACATTCAGTTGGCGGTGAACATGGTGGTCGGATTGGCGCCGTGCAAGGCCAACATCACAGCCCCCGGTGTATGCGACATCGTCATGGTTCAACGGGTGACGAACGCGGTTGTGACCGGAGTCTGCTCCACCGGCGCTCTGGCGCCGCATAGTGTGTCCTTGAACTGGACGGCCAGCACTTCAACGAATGTCGTCGGCTACAACGTCTACCGCGGAACACAGGCCGGTGGCCCGTATACCAAGTTGACTCCATCTCCCGTGGTTGGGAAAAGCTATACCGACCTTACAGTACTGGCTGGCCAGACCTACTACTATGTGACCACGGCCGTCGATAACAACAACAACGAGAGCGCCTACTCCAACCAGGCCCAGGCAGTCATTCCGACTCCGTAGTGCATCTGGCTTATCCGGCGGTGCCTCCGTGGTTGTTCGGGTAGACTCTCTCGCTGGAGTAGTAGTAATAATCGGCGCCGGCGTGTTTCGCCAGCGACCAGTCCGGGACACAATTCAGCAATACGCCCAGGAACTTGGCTCTCGGCAGGTTTTCCAAGGCTTTCTGGCACAGCAGGCGATTGGTGTGGTCGGGGCGGATGACCAGAATCACCCCATCACAGAGAGCCTGAATCAAGTCGTAGTCGGCGACCGCTCCCACCGGGGGCGAATCCAGCACAACATATCGGAACAGGTGGCGCAGCCTGGCGCACAGTTCCTTCCATGATGCGCTGTCGAGCAACTCGACGGGGTTTGCTGCCGGTGTGCCGCACGACAGTACGAAGAGATTCGGGAATTCCTGAATGTGCACGATGGCTTCCTCCAGCGTGCAGGTTCCCTTGAGGACATCCGTCAGGCCCGGGGATGCCGGTAGCCCCAACTGAAGGTGAAGCGCCGATTTCCGGAGATCCGCGTCCACCAGCAATACCTGACCCTCGCTCTTTAACGACAGAGCTCCGGCTATATTGACGGCAGTGACGCTCTTTCCGTCGCCGGGGGACGGGCTGGACACCACGATCAGGTGCGGCTGCTTGGGATGTTGGCTGATCTTCGTCCGCAGGATTCGATATTGTTCGCTCGGCCGCCACTGACCATACTCAAACGGTAATAGCGGAGAGGGCGACGGGAGGCGGAGGCTTAGTTTGCGGGCGCCGGTAAGAGGCGGTGTGTCATCCGGCATCGCCTCTGGTTCGGCTTGAGCACTCGCCTTTAGGGGCAATCCAGCGCCGTTTGCGGTTACCGCATGTGCCGCCGCCGGTTGCACCGATTCCGATTCCACTAGCGGTCGGATGGCGTCGGCGATCTCCCCCTTGCCCCGGTTCAACATATCGAATATTTTGCTCACGCCGTTTCCGTCCTTTGTGCGAATCTCAGCTTGCCGGCAAGCCTCGCCAGCAGGGAAGGTCTTGCCGCCACGGTCTCATAACGCACCAGGGTCTTCATGGGGAACGTCTCCAGGCTCAGGGCGTCCCGGGATGGAGCGTTCACCGTCGGCGCTGCTACGGCCGGCTTCGCGATCGGCGCATCCGCTGGGTCCGCGCTCTTCGGAAGGGGGTCGGCAAACTGCAGTTCCCGGCATACGGCGAGAACATAGCGCACCTCTACGGTCGGCGACGCTTCTCCGAATGCCTGAATCAAGGCATTGTCGCAGAGGACGTTGATGACGCGCGGAATTCCCCGCGATGCCTGACCAATGGCGGCAATGGCCTCGCGGGAGAATGGCGCCTGCTTGCCACCCGCCTTCATCCAGCGAAACTGGATGTACTGCTCAATTTCCGCTCCCGCAATAGGTTCAATCGCCAGGCGTAACGAGATTCGCTGTTTGAGTTGCCGCAGGTTCTCGCGGTTGAGCAGTTCGTCGAGTTCGCTCTGCCCGACTAGCACAATCTGCAAGAGCTTCTCGCTCGCGGACTCGAAATTTCCGAGCAGGCGGATCTCTTCGAGCAATTCCAGGCTCAATTTATGAGCCTCGTCGACGATCAGTGCGCTGATCTTGCCCTCCCGATGTTCCTTCCAGAGAAAGCTTTGCAGGATGGCAATGCGTTGCGCCTTGCTCTGGGGAATGTCCCTGAACCCAAAGTCCAGTAAGGCCGCCTCCAGGAACTCGGCAGGCGTCAAGGTCGGGTTCACAATCACGCTCGACTGAATGCGGCTCACCGGCAGATGTTCGAGAATCCGCGTCAGGAGAGTGGTCTTGCCAGTGCCGGCGTTTCCCGTCAGTACCACGAAGCCCTTGCGCGCCAGGATTGCATAGGTAAGGCCGGCCAACGCCTCGCGATGTTGTGCTGTGAGGTACAGGAACTCCGGATCCGGGGTCAAATTGAATGGGGCCCTTTGTAATTCGAAGAATTCGTTGTACATGGTCACAGCCGATGAAGCCAGAGATTCAGGGCAGCGCTTGTTCCGCCCGCTAGAAAGAGGCACGCGACGCAAGCATTCGCCAGCCCCTTCCGGCGGCTGAACCACCGGCTCCGCGAGGGCGATTTGGTTTGTCCGGGAAGGACTGCCACGTCGATAAAGGGTAACCTCGCGAGCACCGGCGTACCCGGCGGCAGTTCCCACTCACCGAGAAACACGTTTTGCCGCAACTCGGCGGCGAATCCAACCAGCAGGCTTAGCAGAAGACTCAAACCGGCCGCGGCCGCATACAACACGGGCATCTTCGGCTTGATCGGCTTTTTCGGCAATTGCGCCCGATCCAGAACCGTGAAGCGCTCGGACTGCTGCAGCCTTTCCATGTCCAGCGCCATTCCAGCAGCCATCCTTTTGTCCAGGAGAGATTTGTAGTTCGCCTTGGCCATCTCGTAGTCACGAGTGACCTGAGCCATTTCCTGCTCACGGACGGGGAGCCGCTCGATGCGCCGCTGATACAGGTCGAGATCGCGGAGAATGCGCTGCTGCTCCGCCTTGCGGTCTTCCAATTCCTTTTCCACGCCCTTAATCTGCGCGCGCAATCCGCCGACCTGCTCGCGCGTATGGGCGAATTCCAGCGGTTCGCGCGCCGGTTGCGGAATGGGTCTCGCGATGGTCTTCGGCTGCGGCGTGTCCGCAGGAGCTCCGGTGCCCGCTGCCAGTTGTTGCTCCTCGGCGCGCTTGACCTTCTCGAGGTCCGCGCGCAGTCGGATCACATCGGGATGATTGTCGCTATAGCGGGTGCGGAGCAGATCCAGTTGTTCCTGCAGAACTTCGGATGCCTTCCTTTGTGGCTGCGCCGAGGCTGACTGCCCGGCCGTGAAGAAGGATTCGCTAACCGGCGAGGGGTGTTGTGCTTGTTCCCAGGCGCGCTCTTCCGCCGTCAGGGTGACCTCCATGGCATTCAGGTTGCCTTCCAGGATTACCCTGGTCTGCTGGGCCCGGTTGATGGCATCGCGGTTGGCTTCGAGCTCAGTCTGAAGCCGGGACAGGGTGTTCCCCAGGGATTGTTCCTGCTCGGGCAACTCTCCGCTGTGTTTCAGTTTGTAGGCGCTGACCGAGGCCTCCAGGTCGTCGAGACGTTTCTTGGCCTCGCCGAGTTGTGTGTCGAGGAACTCCGAGGTGCCTTCGGCCTGGCCTTCGCGGGTCTTCAAGTTCTGCTCGACATAGAGATCCGTCAACCGGTTGGTAACCCGCATCACCACCAGGGGGTCGGACCCTTGATACCCGATGCGGAAAGAGGCGGTACGTTTGTTGTTGCTGCCGCTGCCGACGGCCTCCAGAGTGATGCTGATGTCTTTGCGCATCATCTCCAGGATTTCTTCCTCGAAGTGCGACTTTCTCTCCTCCCGGTACAGGCCGAAATCGTCGATGACCTTTTTCAGTTGTCCGCCGCTGAGGAGGGTTTCCCGGATAGAGGCGATGCGATCTTCGAGATCGCTTGCCACCGTCGCCGAAACAAACTTCTCCGGGATCTTTTGCGTATCGATGAGGACAACGGCCTCCGAGAGGTAGACCGGAGGAAACAGCCGTACGACATAGACCCCAATCGCTCCGAACAGAGCCCAAGCCAATACGATGCGGACCTTCCGCTTCCAGACGGTTCTCAAGATGGAAAGCCGGGAGAACGCGGGATGGCCGGGTTCCCTCTCTTCCGAATCGGTCTGTTTGTGGTTGTCCATATCTCTTTCCAGGCCTACCAAGCAATATCCGGGCCAAAGAAGAGGCCCTTTTCTTTTCAATGATTGGCGGGGTTATCGCTGCAGCGCTCCTGAAACCTGTCCGGCCGCGCCCCACGGGTTTCCTAAGATTTGGGATGTTCGAGAGTGAATATACCGGAAGAGTTGGGATCCCGACGAATCGCGTCTGGGAACGAGGGGCGAGCAAAGGCTGAACGGCAAACTCGGCATCACGCTAATTCGAGGAGAGAGCCAAAAACGAACCCGCGCCCGAAACTACTGTAACGGGCGCGGGTGAAGAACTGCTACAACTTAGACGAGAAGCATTGGTCCGGGAGGCGTTTACGCCGACTTCAGCTTCAGTGCTCCAGCGACACTCGCTATCATGGTCGCAAGCAAGAGCAATGTGCCGGCCTCCGGAACATCGGGAAGCGCTTGCTGCTGCGTCGGCGAACCGATGGCACCAGCGGGGGCCAGTGCGGTATTTGGAGTAAAGCTGTCGATGCTGCTCTCGTAGATGTACTGAACGCCGTAGCCGGTCAGATCAAATTCGTTTGGCCCTTTCGCTACAAGGACGTCGAGTAACGTTCCGTTCGGTATGGGCGTGACCAACTGAACATTGAATTCCACCACCGTGCTTGGCCCGCCTGCGGCAACAGCGGTCGTCGGTGAACCGGCCGTCTGCGCCCAATTCGTTGGCGAGGGTAAGAAACCCACTATGGCTGGACTAGCAAGGGATCCCGTTGGGGGGGGAACGATCTCGACTTCAAGGAAGCTGAACGCCGTGGGCTCGAATACCTGGAACGTGTATGCATAGCAAGTGGACGAAGGGGTAACGCACGCGGGATCTCCCAATAGCGTGATGTCCGCGAACGCGGGGGCCGACGCTAGCGTTAGCAGGATGCATAATGCCAGAGCGTACAGAAGTTTGCCTTTTGTCATGTGCAGTGTGCTCCTCGTCGCGGAAATACTTAGCAGGTCAATGACCAAATCTGGACTGGATCCGCGAGATCTAGTTAACCTGTTTAGATTGTTTAGTATACGGCATCGCACGGATTGCCGCGAGGAGAGAGGAAAGAGCCACTTTTTTTGATCTCGGAGCACATCAGACGAAATTGTCGAAGAGGCGTTCCCAGTTCGTTGGATATCTATATGGGATCGCGAGCGGAAACGGCTGCGACCGAAAGGATCAAACTTTCGGGACGCAATATCCCACTTTGCAGGCAACGAGCCGCGACGAATCGAGCTAAGCTGCTGATACCGAAGGTCGTAGTGTCCATCGCGAGCACGGCCCAAAAAATGCACGGCGGACCCGATGGCCGGCAATACATGACATTGATCCGGAAACCTCTCAAGACCGGGGCTGTGACGTTGATCCTCCTGACCGGATTCGTCCTGTTCCAACGCGCCGCGCTGGCGGACGTCACTCTGCAACTCGTCGGAACCGACCAATCCTTCAACATGGGCGGCGTCTATACGAGCCCGTACCAAATTGACCTCAATGGGGCGACGACTCCGCTGGCGCTGGTATGCGACGATTTCACGACCGATATTTCGATCGGATACTCCTGGAGCGCAAGCGTCTACACGCTCTCCGACGTCACGGCAACCGGCCCGCAGAAGTTCACTCAAACGACCACCCCGACCGTGACGTATCCCAACGGACCGACGCCATACTCATACACCATTCAGGAAGATTATGACGCGGCGGCATGGCTGGCCTACCAGATCTTCACGGCCGAGGTCCCGAGCACGACGACTCCCGTCCTGGACGACCAGGAAGCGTCGGGCGAGTATTCCTACGCGATCTGGCAGATCTTCGACCCCACGGCATTTGACGGATATGGCGGCAACCATCTGAATTCCGCCGAATTGACCGCCGTCACTACCGATATGAGTGACGCCTTCAGTTTCGCATCCACACTGCAAACGCCGCCGTCCTGGTTGTCGGACATCTACATTTTTACGCCACAACCGAAAAGCGCCTCGCAGGAATTCATCGGAGTATCGGAATCGCTGGTGAGCAACAGTGAATCCGTCCCCGAGGGGTCTACGCCGGCTCTTCTGGCTTTTGATCTGCTGGCTCTCGCGGGCGGCATTCTGCTGGTGCGCCGACGCGGCGCCAGCGCCTCTTAGTTCGGACTGATCCCGAAGATCTGGCGAGCGGTTTGCGCCTCCGGCAGGCTCGGATCCATCTGGAGCGCCATGTCCAGGACTTGCCGTCCGCGTTTTGAATCGCCGGCTTTGAGATACGCCATCGCCAGATGGTATCGCCTCCGGGCGGTACCCTGCTTGGCGATGGCGTCTTCGAGATTGGTCACGGCCAGACTGTACAAGCCCTTTTGGAAATACGTCCATCCCAGGGTGTCGGCCACGGCGGCGTCGTTGGGAGCGATTTCTTTGGCTTTCTGCGCGTACTTGAGAGCTTCGTCCGGTTGCTTGCTCTCGGCGAGAAGGTATGCCAAGCCGTTGAGAGCCGCCGCGTTCTTTTCGTCGAGCGAAACCGCCTTGCGGTATTGCTCAATGGCCGCGGCGTTCTTGCCCTCGATCATCTCCAATTGGGCGAAAAACAGATGGCCGGGAATGTATCCCGGTTGCGAGGTAACCACCGCCGAGAGCCTCTTTCGGGCCTCGTCCCGTTTGCCCTCAAGCGTGTCGATTTCCGCCAGCGCCAGGTCCGCTGTCACCAGGCTTGGCTTGGCGGCCTTGGCGGCTTCGAAGGCCTTGCGCGCTCCCGCGCGATCGCCGCTTGCAAAGAGAAGTTGCCCCAGATACTGCTGCACCGGAGCCGACGCCGGCTGCCGCGCGGCCAGTTCCCGCGCCTTCTGCACACCCGCCGGCATTTGGTCCTGCGCCGCATAGCTTTGAACGAGCACGCTCAGCGCCGGAACATCTTCCGGTCTCTGACTGAGAACCGCCTCGGCCGACGCGCGCGCCCCTTTGTAATCCTTCTGCGCCAGCTTCAGGGCGGCGTCCTGCAACAACGCTTCCGGAACTTTGCCCGACGACAGCACGTGGTCGATTCCAGTGCGCGCTTCGGCGGGCTGACCGAGAGCCAGAAGCGCCCAGTTCCGCTCCACCTCGACGGCAACCGTACCCCGCTGATCCTGCGGGGCCTCATCGAGGAGTTTGAGGGCCGATTGGGCGCCGCGGTTGGCGATCAAGGTTTGAGCCAGTTCGAGGCGGATGCTGAGGAGCGCCGGATCGAGCCGCAGCGCTGCTCCCAGTTCCTGTTGCCGTAACGCAGTCTCGCCCCGGCCCTGTTGGACCTTGGAGAGAAGGTAATGCGCTTCGGCCGAATCGTTGTGGAAGTGCAGTACGTGAACCAGATCGCCTTCCGCTTCGTTGTACTTCCCGGAAGCCAGATAGAGCCGGCTCCGCTGTAACATCGCATCGGTGTCGAGCCCATTTTTCTTGAGAGCGGCCGTCAATACTCGCTCGGCATCGGCGGTGCGATTGGTCACGAAATACGCTCTTACAAGGTCGGTGCGCAAACCGCGGTCCGACGGGTCGGCTGCGACCAACTTCTCCAATTCCGCGACGGCCTGAGGGCCTTTTCCGGATTGAAGCAAGAACAGAGCGTGGATGGGTTTATACTGCTGATCCGGACGAGCGGAGACTTGCCGATAGGTTTGTTCCGCCGCTTCGGTTTGTCCAGCGCGCATCTGAATGGAAGCCAGGGCGAGTAGAGCCGGCGCGTGTCTCGGGTCGATCTCGAGGGCGCTCCGGACCATCTGCTCGGATTCGGCCGTTCTGCCCAGCGCGAGATAGAACCCGCTCAGTTCCACCCTGGGATCGGGTGAATTCGGCGCCTGTGCGACGGCTTGCTTGAGGGACTGCTCGGCTCCCGCCACATCCTTGCGGGCCAACCTGGCGCGGGCAAGCGTAATGGACGATTTCAGATTCGTCGGAGATTTCCGGAGAGCCTGCTCCAGGTGGGCTTCGGCGCTCTCGGGCTGTCCCAATCGCAGCTCGGTGAATGCCAAAACGTTCAAGGCGTCGGTGTCGTCCGGCAGCAGGGTGAGCACTTCCTGGGTTCGCTTCTGGGCCTCCTCTACCATTTCCTTGTTGCGGCTGAGGGACATGATCTGCGCCAGCTTCAATTGCGCGGCGGTGTGTTTGGGATTCAATTCCGAAGCTTTCCGGAAGTTGGAGGCGGCCGAGTTGAGGTCGTTGAGCGCCAGATAAGCCAATCCGAGTTGATAATACGGTTCGGCATCCCGCGGCTGCGCCTGCACGGCATTCTTGAAGTGAAGGACAGCGACGGCGTAGTTCTTTCGCAGATACTCCTTCTTGCCCTTTTGCAGATTTTGCGCTTCCTGCGCCTCGGGCGACTGCGAGCAGGCAGAGAGAATCAGGATCACTGCACCGACGAAAAGGGTGTTTCGTTCCAATCGCATCATGCCGCGTCTCCGCGCTCTGCCGGGCCGGTGAAATGCACGCAAGCTTCCATTCCGGCAATCCGACGCGCCCCGAGCGGCAACGGCGGGTTCTGTTGAACTTTCATTGTCCGAGTAACAGTTGTTTATTGCAGCAACTTACGGTTCTAATCAGGACGTTTCAAAAAAGTGGGACTTTGTTGGCAACGTTTTGGGACAACCCGCGATCCATCACGGCACCACCACGGTGTCGTCCGGCAAGAGGGCAACGTTCTGTTCGAGATGTTGGCCTTTGATGACTGCCTTATAGTCGAAAGGCAGCCTCACCTGTTTCCCATTGACCGAACGCAGGACATAGATCTTGGTCTTCTTCGCGAACTCGGCGAGGCCGCCGGCTTCACCGATGGCCTGCAATACCGTCATCGGCCGGATGAGAGGAATGGGGCCCTCCTTCCGGACGCGTCCCAGCATGAAGACCTTGCGGCTGTTGATCTGTTTGGGCTGCACGGAGACGACCGGGCTATTAATGAAGTGCGAGAGCTTCTCGACCAGACGATCCTTCAGTTCTTCGGGGGTAAGCCCGGCCACGTCAACCTCGCCGATGAGCGGAACGGAGATCTTACCATCCGATCGAACCACGATGTCCGGTAAGGAAGCATCCGGCTCTTTCCAGACGACGATCTGGAGCACATCGCCAGCGCCGATTCGATATCCTTCAGGCAACCCTGGGCTTTTCGATGTCCCGTCCTGGTTCGCAAGAAGGGAGAAACCGGCTGCCATCAGAAGGCATGCCGCCATCAAGCAGCGATATTTCAAGCCGTGCGTGGACATCCGTCCCATAAACATATTTGAGGCATTTTAGGTGCCATGAATTTCTTCTTCAGCTTCAGGTTGGTCCGCGACCCAGTGGCTTGGCTATGCGGTTTCAGGAGGACTCCCCGGCATCTTGGAGCTGCGAACCATTGCCTGTGCCGTGAATCACGCAGTAATTTTCAATTCGGCACGCCAAGCCAAATTCCGGCCCAGACCCGATCTGTTCCACCCGCACCGCCTGGGCGGTGCATCGCAGGTAAACGACATCACCCGGATCCTGCAAGCTATGGGTGGGCACGACAATGTCGCATCGGAGGCGCTCGCCGGGCCTTATCGGCTGATCCAACAGGCAGTAGAAGCCATCCCTGCTGATGTCCCTGGCTTCGGTGCGCAGAGGATGCCGCGCATCCTTACACCGTAAGTACAAAGTCCAACGGAGCGTAGCCCGCGGGCTCCGGCGTCTTTCGTTTCCGGCACGCCACCCCGCGTGGTTGGACCCTATCGCGTCTGCCAACGGATCCCGGGCTGCCGAGGGGTACATCATCGGATAGTCGGGGGAAACCCTGCACTTTGTCTGCCAGATGGGCGCGCGCCGGGAAGTCATACTATGAGGCGAAAGAAGGTACAGCGGCGAGGGCGACTGGCGGGATTCCTCAACTTCCGTCGAATGTCCGGAGTGAGTCAGGATGGAGATCGTGAGTCCAATAGTCCGGGGCGCCGGTCTTCTTGGTGGGCGCGCCAATTTCCGGGCGGGGGAGCATTTCCGGCAAATCGGGCTCGCGTTCCAAAGATTTCAGACTTTTGAGCAAACTTGTAGGATGGGGGACTGCCGGCGCAAACAACACGCAGTAATCTCGAGAGCATGGCAAACTGGGGGCAGGCGACGAAGTTCCGCAAAATCGGCGAAATTCGTCCTCAGTCCCCGCTTTGCGACTCGCACCGATATCGCCCGCTGGGTTGCACCTACTGGCGTGCCGCGACACTGATGGTGGTCTGGTTGCTAGTTGTCGTTCGTCCATCGGTCCCGAGGAATTGGAGCGTCACGGGAACGGCATCGCCCACTACGCCGAATGGGACAGAGACCAGGATCTGGCAGACGCCGGCATGCCCGGCAAGAGGCTGCAACTCGGTCAGAGGGACCACATACGAGTCCAGATTCATACGCAGACTGATGGCTGTTTCCGGGGTGCATGCGATACCGGTTGCCCGGAAGGCCAGGCGATCGCCTGGCAGCGCCGGCTTGCCGCTAAATCGCGGGTTGGGGATAGCGGCAAGATCTAGCGAGCCGGACCGGATGGCCCAGGCCTGCTTCGCGCCGGAATCGTCAACCTGGAACAACCCGGGAGCAGCTGCCTGCATCCAGCGATTCAAACTCTTCGACTGGCCGGCGGCCGTCTCTATGGCGATGGCCAGCGGGGTTCCCGCCGCTGCGGCCGGGCAGAGCAGATCGACGCGGTCGGCCGAGGCATACAAAACCGCGGCATACCCGCCATTGACCAGAACGCGCGTTCCGCCCAGATCGATACTGGCTCCGGAGGGATCGGAAGCCGGGATTGCGCCTGCAAATAGGGACCGTCCGCGAAGTGTGGCTACGGAGCCAGGACTGCAGCCGGCGGGGGCACTGCTTCCGGCGCCGTTCTCCAATTTTGTGACGACGGGCAGGCCGGAATCGACGAAGAGCTTCACGGTTTTTGTGGTGGCGCCGCCCAGTGAGTTGGTAGCGGTGAGCGCGATCTCATGAAATCCCAGATCCCGGTTGGTGGGCGTCCATTGCAAGACGCCGCTCGCCGGATCGAAACTCGCTCCTGGTGGTAACCCGGAGGCGGCCAGGTTTACGGTGAGGCCTCGGGAATCGCTGGCCGTGACGGTGAAGCGGATGGGGGATTGGGGCGTCGCTAGCGGTTCGTTTGGGACGACCAGGTCAGGCGTATCCGATGGCTCGAGGGCAATCGAAGACTGGATGGTTGTCGACCCCAAGCGAGCTTGCAGTATGGCCGTTTCCGACGATGCTGCCGGATCGGCGCCGATCTCAAACCGGATACGGCTCTGTTCCGCACGCGCTGCAATCGTTGTGGGCACTCTTAACGCGCTCGTGCTGCTGCTGATGGCCACTTCGGTGGATTCGGAAGCGCCCGGCGCGTTCAGCCGGAGTTCGCACGTCGTTTGGCGGCCGCCGGCCAGGAACGGGCGATCGCAGGAGAGACCGATAGGCGCGATGTCTCCGCCGGACAAGGTTGCGGCGACGACCTTGCCTGCCACACTCGGACCGGAGGCTGCGATCGTAATCACGGCGCTCTCGGTTGTGCCGCCGAGCGTACCGGTGAGAATTGCCGCGCCCCTGTAATTGAGGCTCGCTGTGTAGTTGAATGTGGCGGTGGTGGCGCCGCTCGCAATGGTGACCGAAGCCGGTATCGACAGCGCCCTGTTGCTGACCGTCAACATCACCGTGGACGATACGGGACCGGCGGCGCTGAGTGCTATGGAGCAGTTGCCGAAGCCGCCAGGCGAGACACTGGTGGGCGTACAGACAAGCGCAGTGAGCGAACCGGAAAACCAGAGGGTGACCGGCCATGACTGCGAACTCCCGCTCAGCGTCACGGTTATGTTGGCGGCCTGATTCGACGAAACAGTTCCCGCCTGCGCTGTGAAAGTAACAGAGGACGCGCCGCTCGCAGCCGTGAGGGATGCAGGCACCGTAAGGGCCGAATTGTTGTTCGATACGGAGACCGAGGCAGTTGTGCCGGCGGGAACCGACTCCGTCAGAGTCACGGTGCAGGCCATGGATGTCTGGGGCGAGAGCGTTCCCGCGGCACATACGATGGATGAGATCGCCGGCGGAGCAATGAGCGATATCGTCGATGTGGATGAGGACCCGTTGAGGGAAGCAGTCAGACTGGCAGTCTGATTCGAAGTGAGGCTGCCGGTAGAAACGCTGAAGGTGGTGAAGGTGGCGTTCGCCGACACCGTGACGGAAACGGGTGCCGTCAACATGGGAGCCGCATTGTTCGAAACCGTGACCACAGCTCCGCCGGTGGGCGCAGCCTTTGAGAGGGTCACGGTGCAAGCGGCGGTGGCATTGGCGCCGAGGCTGGCGGGCGTGCACTGCAAAGACGAGACCAGAACCGGGGCCACGAGAGAAATGGTGGTCGAAGCCGAGGATCCGTTGAGCGAGGCGGTGAGGGTGGCCGTCTGGTTGGTAGAGAGTGTTCCGGTGGAAATGCTGAAGGTAGCGGAGGTGGCATTGGCGGCCGCGGTGACGGACGTGGGCGCGGTCAATGCCGGAGCCCCGGCGTTCGTCAACGCAACGACGGCGCCACCGGTGGTTGTCGCCTGAGACAGTGTGACGATGCAAGCGGAGGTGCCATTGGCGCCGAGGCTGGCGGGCGTGCACTGCAAAGACGAGACCAGAACCGGGGCTACGAGAGAAATGGTGGTCGAAGCCGAGGATCCGTTGAGCGAGGCGGTGAGGGTGGCCGTCTGGTTGGTAGAGAGTGTTCCGGTGGAAATGCTGAAGGTAGCGGAGGTGGCATTGACGGCCGCGGT
>Ga0181529_10005418_pt1 | contig 13406 bp, 12 predicted proteins | sample PEATcosm2014_Bin_36_FD_119763 | JGI IMG/M metagenome (GOLD analysis project Ga0181529, IMG submission 119763) | Peatland microbial communities from MTU Mesocosm Facility, Houghton, MI, USA - PEATcosm2014_Bin10_30_metaG | ecosystem: Environmental > Terrestrial > Soil > Wetlands > Peat | place... | reverse complement strand
TACTCCCTGTTCTACCCATGCACCGAGACGCCGGAGAAGGAGATGACGGCCAACCCGCGCACCGGCTGGCCGAAGAAGCGTGCCGGCTCAAAGCGGCTGAGCAGCAGCAGGTTCTCCACCTGGGAGCGAGTCTGCGGATCGTTCGGTCCGCTCACAATGCGATAGTCGTACATCTGCCCGTGCCCGTTGATGTAGGCCTCAACCACCACCGGGCCGGAGACCGCGCCAATGTCGTCTCCACCTGCACCCGGAGATAGATAGAGCAACCGCGCCGGCGTTGCCGAACCCAGCGGTTCATCCTTGCTGGCCTGCACCGTTCCCGGCGTAAACATGCCTACCATCGCGGTAACTGTGCCCAACAGCAGCACGGCGCTGCAAAATCCTCCCGCGGCCTGCAGCAGGAACGGCCCCAGGGTATTCCGCCAGGTCAGCAACATCTTGTCCCAGGTGCTCTCGCGACGGCGGGCGCTCTCCTGGCTGATGGCCACGCGAATCCGCAACAACAGGTCCGGCGGTGGCGCAACGCTTCCCAGCCCGGCCAGCGAGCGATGCGTCTCTTTCAAGGCTTTCCACTCCCCGGCACACCCCGGGCAGCAGTCCAGATGGGTCGCGATCCGCTGCATTTCCCTACCATTCAGGCGGCCGTCCAGGTATTCGGTAAACCGTTCCTGCACTCCATTGCAGCTCATCCTCGCGCCTCCTCTCCAAGGGGCATCTCAAACCCGTTCAGCTCAGCCACCGGCTTGGGCGCTGTCAGCAGGGTCTTCAAGATGGCCCGCCCCCGCACCAGCCGCGACTTCACCGTACCCAGGTTAACCCCTTGCATCTCCGCCACTTCCTCGTAAACAAATCCCTCAATATCGCGAAGGATCAGCGTCATCCGGTACGGTTCCGGCACCTGCGCCAAGGCCGCTTCCACCCGTACGCGAATCTCCGCCTGGGCCGCCAACTCATAGGGCGACTCAGAGGGATCCACGAGGCGGTCGCGCAGCAACATCGGCGTTCCGGTGCTTCCGTCGGTGACTTCGGTCTCCATGGGAACTTCCTGCTGCCGGTGGCGAGCCCACCAGCGCCGCTGATTCGAGGCTTCGCGCAACGCAATCCTGTAGATCCAGGTGCGCAGCGAAGATTCCCCGTGAAAGCTCTTGACCCCGCGGAAGACTTTGACAAAGACTTCCTGGGTCAGGTCAGCGGCATCGGCGCGGTCCTGTACGGTCCGGGCCAACAGCGAGAAGATCGGTTGATGATAGCGCGCGATTAACCACGAAAAAGCTTCTTCGGAGCCGGCTCTGAGTTCTTCGATCAGTGCCGCTTCATCCGACTGAAGCACGAGCGCGCTGGCAACATTGCCCATGTGAGGTCCGCCTGCAAGTCAGTGTCCTCCCACATTACCGCAAAAAGAACACGTTTGGCAGCAACCAAATCTGTTCTGCCGGCTCCATTCGTACCGGAACCGTTTGCGGACCGCCCCGACCGCGCAATCGCTGCCGGAGTTCCGGTGCTACCACCGGTTTGCGGGAGCCAGAACCTTCACCCAAGGTGAGGATTCCGAACTCCCTTATTCTCTTAGACACCACAAACCCCGAATGTGTTCCCGGTCACGGGCATGAAATGGTTTCGAGGACGAATGTCATTCCTGTCCCGGATCGCGACCGCGAGCAGTCCGCTCTTGCACAGGCGATCCACAGAGCGCGTACAACAACAAAATCGCCGCCCAGCCAGTGACTCCGGCCCAAGCGGCGATTTTTCTTCTTTCTATCCTGCATGTGCATCATTTGCATGTGCATCATTTATGGTGCAACAGGTTCCTGGCCTCCGGTGGGCCCAAACTCCGCACGATCAACGCCGCTCGCCTCTTGAGCGTAGTTTGGCAGGTTCTTGCGCCCAACGCAGTCGAAAGATCCGCAGTTGCTTTTTGCAGGCTGTCGCCCGAGCACCTGAGGTTGACGGATGTATTCTTCGAGAGCATCCACCAAGCGCGCCATGCAAACTTCGGGTCTCCCGGGATCGGGCACAACAAAAACGGCGTCCTCGCGGACGCCGTCTTCGTTGCTAAACAGAAGAAAAAACTACCGTCCGCGGGTGTCGGCCAGCGCCTGATCGATGAGCTGATACAACCGGCTGCGATCCACAACCTCAATAAACGGTGCGCCTTTGGAGTTGGCCGTCACCACCCAGATGGTGGGCGTGTGCTCAATGCCAATGCGCTGGCCGAGCGCGTAGTCGGCCTTCACCAGTGCGGTCAGCCGGCCCTGCGGATCCACCGCAAACGGCAACTGAATGCCGTGTGCCTGGGCAAACTTCTGGGTCTGGTCGGCCAGGTTGGCGGGGGTCTCAATCTGCCGCTGGTTGGCAAAGATGTAGTCGCGATAGTCGTCGCCCAGCGCCTTGCCCTTGGTGTCAAACCAGCGCGCATTCACCGCCGCCTGGAAGCTCCAGTTGTGCATGGCCAGCGGGAAGTCATGGCGCAGCAGCGGAATCTTGTACTTGGCGGCCGCATCGCGGAGCAGCGGAGCAGCGTTGGCGCAGTCCGGGCACTCCATATCGGCAAATTCGACAATGGCCACGCGCACACCCGCCGGAGGACGCAGGGCGGCTGGCTCATGAACCTGGGTGGTAGCTGGAGCACCGAACTGCGCCCGGGCCGGCAAAGTGGCAACGGCAAGGCACGCAACGGACAATCCAGCAACAAAGGCGGCGCCACGAAGGCGATTGCGGAAGGCAAAGGTCAAGTGCATGGTGGTTGGACGGCTCCCTGTTTCCATTGTAACGACAGGGAGCAGGGATTAGGGAATCGGGAATCGGGGAGGAGGCTGGTGGCTGGTTCTCAGGCGCGCAAATCTGGATTGCGGTCGCGCTCCTGGCGCCGTGCGGCAACCCAGGTGCGCCAACGGTAGTCGGCATACACCGAACCCGCCACCAGAATGAACACAAAAACCAGGAAGAAAATCTTCATCGCAGCTAGTGTAGCGCGAAAAAGAAACCCCACTGTGAACCCGCTGCCCGGCACATGCTGGACAACGTATTCACCGTGGGGTCCATGGAGACTGTTGATGACAATCGAAAACTATTAGCACCTAGCACCGAGTCCCGAGCGCCCAGGTCCCCGAAATCCCTTAGCGGCCCGCCACCAGGACCTTGAAGGAGCCAGGCACCACCGTGGGGCGGGGCTTGGGGTTCTGCGGCGTCGCTGCCGGGCGCGGGCCGTACTCAGCTGTAATCAGGTAGATGCGGTCGGTGGCAGGGTCGTAGGTCATGGTGCGGGCGTTGCGCTGGGTGGCGAGCTTCTGGAGGGTCGGGTAGCCGCCGGCCTTGGTATCCACAACCGCCAGGATGCCGTCACCCGAGGAGGCAAATGCCAGCTGATTCGCCGCGCTGAAGCCGGCCGCGTCCGGTCCGTCGCCAATGGCGGGGGTGGCCAGCAGCTTGCCGGTCAAGGAGTCCACCACGCCCATCTTGTTGCCGTCGCAAACCGGGAACAGGCGATGTCCGGCCACATCAAAGGCCAGGCCGGAAGGCGATTCGCAGCCGCTCTCCCAGGTCGCTGTGATCTTGTGCTCGCGGGCGTCAATCCGCGCAATCTGGTTCTTGTCTTCAATATTGACGAAGACCGTCCCCTTCTCGTCCACCACCGGGAACTCGGGTTTGCCGGGCAAGGGAATGGTGGCCACCACTTTCTGGGTGGCGGCGTCGATCACCGTGGCGTCGTGGCTGCGGCCGTTGAAGGCCCAAACCGAGTTGGTGGCGGGCTCAAAGACAATGCCGTCCGGGTTGGTGCCCGCGGCAATGGTGGTCACCGTGGCCAGCGTGGCGCGGTCAAAGACGACCACCACGTTGCCGGCGCCGTCGGAGATGTAGCCCAGCTTGCCATCCGGCGCAAGGGCCACGCCGTGGGTGCTGTGCAGGCCGGTGATGGCGCCAATCGCCTTGCCTGTGGTGGTGTCCACCACCTCCACGCGGCCGGTGTGGGTAATGTAGAGCCGGTGGGCGGCCGAGTCGGCCACCAGATAGTCCCAGCCGCCCTCGCCGCCAATCGTCCAACTGTCGAGGACCTGGTAAGGCTTTTGAGCTGAAGCTGAAGTGGCCAGACCGGTGGCTAGAGCCAGAACGGCGGCAGATGCGAGAGTGGTGCGCAGCAAGTGCTCGAAACGCATGGAAAACTCCTGAAGCTCGGCGAGAGCAGAATCTGCCGGCAGAAGAAGTGTTGCACGCATTGATTAAGCAAAGCTGAAAAGAGTGAGGATTTCTTTAGGGGAGCAACGCGACATGCTCCCCTGGTTCAAAAAGCAATCTGCCTCGTTTCACCTGCAAGCGAGCACGCCGCAAGGCGATTGCTACCCCCCCCTAACACCGCTAACACCGCTGTCTTGCTACGCCTTCCACTTGATATTGCAGCCCACCGAGGGGCGCTGCTCGGTGGGAACCTTCTGGTCTGCCAGCAGCAGATCGATCGAAAAGCGCAGATCCTCGCCGCTGACCGGAATGCCGTTGCCCGGCCGACTGGAGTCGTACTGGCCGCGATAGACCAGCTTGAAGTCTTGGTCGAAGAGATAGATATCCGGCGTGCAGGCGGCCCCGTAGGCCTTGGCAACTGCCTGGGTCTCGTCGTAGAGGTAGGGGAACAGGAAGCCGAAGGCCTCGGCCTGGGCCTTCAATCCCTCGGGGCCATCGGCGGGATGGGTGCTCGCGTCGTTGGAGCTGATGGCGACAATTCCCAGTGGCTCTTCGGCGTAATGCGCGCTCAGCTCGCCCAGGTTCTTCTCAATGTGCTTTACATAAGGGCAGTGCGCACAGAGAAACAGCACCAGCAGTCCCTTGCGGTTTCTGTAATCATTGCGCGTCACGGTGCGGCCGCTGACCACATCCGTCAGCGAAAATTCCGGCGCAACTGTTCCCAACTCCAGCATTGTCGATTCGGTCAGAGCCATCCGTCTAGTCTCCTTTTTGTACGAACCAAGCTAAAAATCTCGCCTCAAACTCTCATCGGCGGTGGATGAGGACTCTTCGCACACGCAGGTAACGTCGCGGCTCCCGGTGCGGGCTCTGTCCTGTTTCAGCCCTGCTCCGCAAGCGCCAGAACTGGCCTTCCAGGTCCCCGTTTGATGCGGGACGCCCAGATGCAAAGTACAAACCTATGTGGTCAGCCAACTAGAAAAGTCCGCCCTGCCGACCGGGCATGGGAAGCCCAAAGTACTCGTAAGCCAGCCGCGTGGCAACGCGCCCCCGTGGCGTGCGATCCAAAAAACCAATTTGCATCAGGAACGGCTCGTAAACCTCTTCGAGCGCGTCCTCTTCTTCCGCCAACGTCGCAGCCAGTGTACCTAATCCCACCGGGCCTCCGTCGTATTTTTCAATGATGATCTTCAGCAGCCGCCGGTCAATCTCATCAAAGCCATGCGCATCCACTTCGAGCATGGTCAAAGCTGCGTTGGCCGTGGGGCGGTCAATGGCGCCGGTGCCGCGCACCTGGGCGTAGTCCCGCACCCGGCGCAGCAGCCGGTTGGCAATGCGCGGTGTGCCGCGCGAGCGCAGCGCAATCTCGCTGGCTCCATCGGAGTCAATGGGCACGCCCAACACCTCAGCCGAGCGCTCCACAATCACCTTCAGATCTTCCTCAGTGTAGAACTCCAGGCGCAGCAAAATCCCGAAGCGCGCGCGCAAGGGCGAACTCAGCAGGCCGGGCCGCGTGGTTGCGCCCACAAACGTGAAGGGCTTCAGCTCCATCACGTGGGTGCGCGCCGACGGGCCCTGGCCGATGATGATGTCCAGCTGATAGTCCTCCAGCGCCGTGTAGAGCTTTTCTTCCAGCACCGGCTGCATGCGGTGGATCTCATCCAGAAAAAGCACCTGGCGCTCGCGCAGGTTGGTCAGAATGGCCGTCAGATCGCCCTGAATCTGCATTGCCGGGCCTGAGGTCTGCTGGAAGCCCACGCCCAACTCGTTGGCAATAATGGTGGCCAGTGTGGTTTTGCCCAGCCCCGGAGGGCCAAACAAGAGCACGTGGTCCAGCGCCTCGCCGCGCGACTTCGCCGCCTCGAGCGCAATGGCCAGCTGCTCCTTGAGCTTGGCCTGACCAATAAACTCCCCCAGCCAACGGGGGCGCAGCTTGAGCTCAAAGTTCTGCTCTTCGTCGGCGCGCGCCGCACTAACCAGCCGCTCCGGATTGTTTTCCTTTTTGATCGCCATGCTGACCTGAAGTTTAGCGGCTCAGGGCCGGTGAGGCAAAGCGCCTTGCTGCAGCCACCTGCGGTGCGGCAGACGCGCTTCGCGGCACCTGCGATGCGGGCATTGCATGCAGCAGACGCGCTTCGCGGCACCTGCGGTGCGGCTAACCATGCTTCGCACGAGCCCTCAAACCTCGAGAATCGCATTTCGTGCCGTCCCTACGGGACTTGCGTCTTAGCTTGACCCAGCGCTGAAGCGCTGGGCTAACTTGCACTGCGCTTCCGGCGCGAGATTTTTGCTAGATCCGGGAGCAAACTGTTGGAGTGCAGGAGAAGCGCGCACTGAAAGTGCGCCGTGCGAATAGCCCAGCACGGAGCAAAGCGACGTGCTGGGAACGGCCAACCCAACGGAAACGCGCCCCTCGGGGGCGCGGTGCATCCCCACTTGATGCAGCGGTCTCAGTGCAACGGCGGCGTCCGCGCCTTCAGCCAAGCCAGCAGCGCCTCGGGATCGTCACTGATGATCGCGTCCACTTTCGCATCCACCATCTTCTGCCACGACTCGGTTGTGTCGCAGGTCCACGGCGCCACCTGTACACCCAGCTTGTGCACCGCGGCCACCTGTTCGGGCGTCGCCAAATGCCACTCGGGACTGATGATCTCCGCGCCGGTGATCTCGTAAATGTGCGCAAAGTCCTTGTTGTGATCCGTGATGCCGTTCATCCCGTCCCCGGCCGGCTGATTCACCAGCGCGGAGAGCCGGATCTTGGGGTCTTGCTTGCGCATCTCCTTCAGCGTCCGGAAGTCAAAGCTCTGCAGAATAATGCGCGATTCGTCGGCGTGGTGGCGATGAATCGCGTCCACAATCAGGCGCACAAACTCCTCTGGCGACGGGGTCAGCTCCGGATGCGGCATAAAGATCTTGGTCTCCACGTTGAGCTGGATCTTGTTGCCCACCATCAGGTCCAGAATCTGGTCGAAGGTGGCCACATGGGTGCCCGGAACCTGCACCTGGCGCGGGAAATCGATCAGCGACCCTACGCCGCAATCGAATTTTTCCACCTCGTCCAGGGTCAACGTGTGAATCGCGGTGCGCGGCGGATACTCTGGCCCCTGGCAGAAGCGCTCATGCCCCTTGGCCATCGGGTCCTGCACAATGTACGGGCTGTGCGAGACCACCAGCACATTGTCCTTGGTCACCGCCAAGTCCAGCTCCAGCACATCCGCGCCGTGCTCCATGGCGTAGTGGAAGGCCGGCAGGGTGTTCTCCGGACGCGTGGCCCGCGAGCCTCTGTGTCCATGCACCAGAATCTTCGCCGGAGCCACCTGCTGCTGCCCCGCGCTCATGGCTGGCGCAACGCACAGTAACGCCAGCCCGGCCGCTACAACTCTCATCTTGCAAACGTGTTCGAACATGCCCAACAGTCTACTGCGCCCGTGTCACTGCTGGGTTTGAAACTTGCAAATTCTTTGCGCGGCCTCTGCGCTCATGGATCCGGCCGTCAAATGGCGTCCTGCTCTCCCACCCATCCCGCACAGAACGCGGGATGGATGGGGCACCCGAGCGTAAGGATTCAAGGGCCGGATCAATTGACTGGCACCTCCACGTTGGGCCAGTAGCGGAAGCCGCGGAAGGTGGCCTGCCCCGTGCCGCAGGCGTAGAGCGCCGGCCGCACGTCCAGGAATCCCCCCAGCACGTTGTGCTGCATGCCGCTGATCTCGGTGGTGGTTTCAAAGCGCTGCCAGGGCTGGCCGGGGAAGCGGAAGTAGCAGTCCACCTCCTGGCGGTCGTTCACAATCCGCAGCGTGGCGCGGGTGGCGCTCACCTTCTCCGGGCTCTTGAAGGAGTAGGTAGGGGAGATCACTGCCAGCCCTTTCTGGCTAAGCTCGATCCCGGTCAGGTTGGTGGGCTTGTAGAAAAGCAGCAGCCCGGCCTCGCAGCCTTCGCCAATCTCCACCTCGGTTTCAATGGTGTAGCTGTGCCCGCCCACGGGAACGGTCAAGGGCGACGACTCGCCCGGCTTTGCGCCTTGGGCCTTCAGCAGCAATTCGCCGTTGCCAACCTTGAAGCGCTGCGCATCGTACTCGTGCCAGAAGGCCCACTGCAGCCCCAACTCCGGCGAGCGGAAGTCGTCCGAGGGGTCGGCAAACGCCTGTTGCACCGCGCCCGCAACCGGCATGGGCAGAGCGTCGTCCAGCTTCACCCCCGGCGGCACGCGGAACCATCCATCCGGCGTCCACTCCACCGGCGTCAGCAGCGTTTGCCGGCCCAGGGTGCGATAGCCGTTTTCATAAGCATGCACGGTCATGTACCAGCGGCCGTCGAGCGTATCCACAAGGCGTCCGTGCCCGGCAGAGATCCAGCGGTCTTCGCGCGAGGCGGTGTGCACCACCGGGTTGTAGGGCGAATACTCCCAGGGGCCGTCCAGGTGGCGGCTGCGCGCCGAGACCACCATGTGGCTGGTCGCTGGCCCGGCCGTGCCGCCTTCCGCCACGTTCAGGTAGAACCATCCATTGCGCTCCAGAATCTTGGGCGCTTCCAGGCAGGTGCACTCCATGTGAATCTCTTTGGGAACGGGCCAGGCCTCAAAGACCTTGCGGGGAGGCGTCTTCACGCCCAACCCGTCGGCGGTAAGCTCGGCCATCTGGCCGCCTGCCATGTGCAGAAACACGCGGTCATTCTCCACGCCCAGCGCCGGATCGATGGCGTGGATGCCCAGACTGACCGGCTCGCTCCACGGCCCCTCGATCTTATCGGCATGGACCACGGTCAGCACACCGCTCGATGGGTAGTAGATGTGAAAGCGGCCGTTCAGCTGGCAAAGATAGGGCGCGTACACCACGCCGTAGTAGCCCTTGAGCGCGTTCACCAGCGGCTGCCAGTTCACCAGGTCGCGCGAGTGCCAGATGAGCAGGCCGGGCGCGTAGTCAAAGTTCGAATGCGTCAGGTAGAAGTCGTTGCCTACGCGTATGGGGCTGGCGTCGGGCCGGTCGCCACCCAGAATTGGGTTGCGATAGAGTCCAGCAGTTTCGCCCAGCGCCACGCGGCCTGCCGCCGCCACTCCCAGCGCGGTCAGCGCGCCAGTTCCCAAAAAATCTCGCCTGTTCATCATGATGGGTCATCATAGAAAGCGCGTTCCTGTTCCGTCAAAGGCTTAGTCCTGGTATACAGCCCAATCCCGGTCGCCGACCGCTCCCCGGGCAAGCACCAGTGCGTCTCCGCAGCCAGTGCCGCCGCGGCATTTACACTGGGAACGTCTTTCTTCTCCTCCCATGACCAACGATCCCCCCCAGGCCGAGTTGCAACTCCCCAAGTCCGCCGCCCGCAGGGCACGGCTGCGTCGCTTTCGCTTCAACCTGCCGCAGCGCATTGCGGCCGGATTGCTGCTGTGCTTTTTGGCACAGGGCTTCTGGCTGATCGGGCGCGGCACGCTTACGGATCGCGACTACCAGTACGCCCGCTGCGGACGCGAGACCTGGGAGAGCCCTTCGGCCATTGCCGGCTATTACACCAGCTGCGGCAACATCCGCGACGGCATCCTGGCCTATCGTGTAGCGGGCTTGCCCCTTACCCTCAATCTGCTGGTGGAGCGCGGGCTGGACCACTTCCGCGCCCCAGAGAATCGCGTGCTGCAAGCTGGCACAGCGCCCGTCAGCAGCTGGGAGCTGCGCCACCAGATGACGTACACGCTCTGGCTGCTGCGGCTGCCGTTTCTCTTCGCGGGTTGCCTGCTGGGCGGCGGACTCTGGTGGGTCACGCGGCGGCAGTTTGGCAACCTGGGCGGTTACACCGCGCTCGCCCTCTACTGCTTTTCGCCAGCGGTGCTTAGGGCCTGCACCACCACGTCTCCGGAGGTGCTGGCCGCGCTGGGCGTCTACGGCGGCATCTACACCGCCATCGGCGTAGCCCACGCCATGCAGGGCCCCCGCCGCAAATGGCGTCCGCGTATTGTGTTGCTCACACTGGCTCTGGCGCTGGCGGCCGCTGCGCACATTGCGGCGCTGCCGGTGGCTGCGGTGCTCGGCCTGGGCTTCATGCTCTGGGTGGGCGAGGGACGGCGAGCGCAGATTCTGCCCATTCTGCTGGCCTCGGTTGCGGCCGCCCTGGTTCTGCTCTTTGCCTGCTACGGCTTCTCGCCGGACGCCTTTAGTTACCTCTTCCGCTCGTCTGCGGGATTTTTGTGGTTCTCGCTCGACCCCGCCCGGCATTTCTTCACGTTGCCCCACGCGGGCGTCGCGCTGGCGGCTGCCGCCGCGCTGGCGCTCTACCTGGCCCAGCCGCGCTCGCGTTTCTTTGGCAACACAGCTCCGCTGCTTTGCGCCTTCGTCTGCATGGTTCTGGTAACAACCGGCGTGGTGGGCAGCCCCTGGCTCTGGAGCCTACCCTTCCTGTTCACCTTCATCGCCGGCATCTTTGCCGATGCCTATGAGAGCGACCGGCCGCGCATCGCCGTGGCCGCTGGTGGCGCGGTTGTGCTGCTGCAGGTGGCCTGTGCGCTCGGCACTCTTGCCGGGGTGGTCTGAAACCTGCCTCTCTGCCTTCAAGCAGGCGTATACTTCCGTCGTCTTTGAGTCCCGCCGCAGGTCCGCGCCGGACTTGTGAGATGGGGAGAATATGCACTTGAAAGCATTAGGCGTTCAGAGGCATAATCAAAGCAGAGGTTGGATGATCGAATTCCACCCGGAGTTTAAACCGGAGTTCGACGCCTTCGCTGAGGCGGTGCAGGATGAACTGCTGGCGACGCTCTTGAAGCTGCGCCGATTTGGTCCCCAAGTTGGCCGGCCTGACGTGGATACGCTCAAAGGCTCGCTCTTTGCGAATATGAAGGAGCTGCGGTTCAAGGCCGGTGGTGGAGTCTGGCGTGTAGCCTTCGCTTTCGATCCAGAACGATCCGCGATCCTTCTGGTAGGTGGCTCAAAGTCTGGCGTAACGGAGAATCGTTTCTACCGGAATCTGATCCATGTTGCCGATGAGCGATTTGAGCGCCACCTGAAGAATCTGGATGAAGGGCGGTAGAGCCAATGGCCGTGACGTTGGAACAAGTTCTTGCAGAGATACCGTCCGATCGTCGCGAGCGCATCGAACAGCGCGCCGCCGAGCTCATCGCCGAGGAACTCAACCTGCGCGAGATGCGCCGCTTGCGCAAGCTCACCCAGGCCCGGCTCTCGAAGAAGCTCAAGATCGGCCAGGAAGGTGTTTCGCGCATTGAGAAGCGCACCGACCTTTACCTGTCCACCCTGCGCAGCTACGTGGAAGGCGTGGGCGGCAAGCTCTCGCTGGTGGTCGAGTTTCCGGACCGCGCGCCGGTTCTGCTCACCGGCCTGGGCGAACCTGAACCGCCCGCGCGCCGCCGCAGCGCCAAGGCCAAGACCCCAACCAAGCCGAAGGCGACACCTCCCACCCCAAGGCCAGCAAAGGCTCCGCCTCGGTCCGGACGGGCCGCGTAAGGTTACATGCCTCGCGCCTTACCGGTCCCTCGAGAAGAAAACCTTCCCCGTCTACCGCCTCCGCGCCGAAAAATTGGCCCTGATCGACTCCCGCGGGGCTCCAGTTGTCGATTTTCTTTTTCTCCATCCGTACCCCAAAATACGGCGAACAAACTGCGTAAACCGTCTTCATGGCCAGCCCCGCCGCCCTAATGTCTATCAAGTCAACAGATTGCTTCCGGCCCCTCATCCTAACCTGAAGCAAAACAAGAACTTATTCAGCGCAATTCGTCTTGTGAAAACACCCCCCCACGAGTAAAATAAGCTTACAAAGCTCCCGGACCAGGCCTCGCACCAAGGTTCTTGCTTGCCGCTTCCCGCGGGCTTTTCACGAATAAATCATGGCAGACGACAAAAACCCCCAGCTCCCGCTTGACGGCACGAATCCGCCCAACTCGAACCTCATCCCGATCAACATCGAAGAGGAGATGCGCCGCTCGTATCTCGACTACGCGATGTCGGTGATCATTGGCCGTGCGCTGCCCGATGTGCGCGATGGCCTCAAGCCCGTGCATCGCCGTGTGCTTTACACACTCAGCGAGATGGGCCTCGAGCACAACAAGAAGTACACCAAGTGCGCCAAGGTCGTCGGTCAGTGCATGGGCGTCTACCACCCCCATGGCGACTCGGCCATCTACGACACCCTCGTGCGCATGGCGCAGCCCTTCAGCTTGCGCTATCCGCTGGTCGATGGCCAGGGTAACTTCGGTTCCGTTGACGGCGATCCACCCGCCGCCATGCGTTATACCGAGTGCCGCATGGAGCGCATTGCCGGTGAGCTCTTGGCCGACATCGACATGGAGACCGTCGACTTTGTTCCCAACTACGACGAGTCCACCGTTGAGCCCTCCGTTCTGCCCACCCGCGTCCCGAACCTGATCGTCAACGGTTCCAGCGGCATCGCGGTCGGCATGGCCACCAACATTCCGCCCCATAACCTGACGGAAGTCATCAACGCGACCATCGATCTGATCAACGATCCCAAGGCCGCCGAAGATCGTACCTCCGCGCTGGCCATTGTGCTCAAGTACGTTCAGGGGCCTGACTTCCCCACCGGTGGCTTCATCTATGGCCGCGCCGGCATTGCCCAGGCTTACAGGACCGGCCGTGGCCGCTTCATGATGCGCGCCAAGGTGGCCACTGAAAATGTCACCAAGGAAAAGCAGGCCATCGTTGTCACCGAGATCCCGTATCAGGTGAACAAGTCCAAGCTCATCGAGCGCATCGCGGAGCTGGCCAACGAAAAAATCATCGATGAGATCAGCGATGTGCGCGACGAGAGCGATCGCGATGGCATGAGGATTGTCATCGAACTCAAGCGCGGCTCGCAGCCGGAGATTGTGCTCAACCAGCTCTTCAAGCACACCTCCATGCAGGAGAGCTTCTCCATGATCTTCCTGGCCGTGGTCAACGGCCAGCCCCGCGAGCTGGGCCTCGATCAGGCCATCCGCTGCTTCATCGAACACCGCATTGACGTGGTCCAGCGCCGCACCGTGTACCTGTTGCGCAAGGCCCGCGAGCGCGAACATATTTTAGAGGGTTACAAGATTGCCCTCGACAACCTGGATACCGTCATCCGCATCATTCGCGGATCGAACTCCCGCGATGAAGCGCGCGAGAATTTGTACACCTGGGGCAAGGGCGCTGAGATCATCATCACCCTGGACCGCGTGCGCATGCCCCATGAAGAAAAGGGCATCACTCTCCGCCAGGTTGACGCCATTCTGGAGTTGCAGCTCTATCGCCTCACCCAGC